>Ga0187894_10000043_pt1 | contig 175251 bp, 144 predicted proteins | sample GBC1701081metaG_FD_136650 | JGI IMG/M metagenome (GOLD analysis project Ga0187894, IMG submission 136650) | White microbial mat communities from a lava cave in the Kipuka Kanohina Cave System on the Island of Hawaii, USA - GBC170108-1 metaG ... | reverse complement strand
TGGAAGGACCTGGAGAAGCTCAGAGAGGAAGCGGATCACCGGGCCGCGTGAAGCGGTATCATGCAACCAAGGTCAAGCGAGAGGGAGCGCCAAACGCTTTTCCACAACACTCGGGACACAACCGTGATTGCTGCAATTACCAGGCACACTCGCAATCCGAGATCAAGACCCTCTCGAGCTGCTACGACGATCCTAGTATGATGCCTCATATATAGCGTGACAATCACACTTCATCATGCTATGGTTGCTCCACCATGTGGAAAGCCGCCAAAGCACTGGTTCTCAAGAGCATTGATCGGGAACTTCTCGAAGCCCTCGTTCGAACTGGCCAGACGCCCCAGAGGGTCGCCCTGCGCGCCCGGATCATCCTGGGTGCTGCCGACGGACGCGCCAATCATGCGATCGCGAAGGACCTCGGAGTCAGCCGGCCGAAGGTCCTCCGGTGGAGGGAGCGCTTCAAGAAGGCCGGAGTCCAGGGGCTCCTTAAGGATGCGCCCCGGCCAGGCAGGCGCAAGCAGATTGGTGCCAAGAGGATCGAGGCGATCGTGAACGCGACGCTTCATTCGACACCGCGGGATGCGACACACTGGAGCACTCGCACGCTGGCGAGGACACAGGGAGTCAGCGCTGCGACGGTGCAGAGGGTGTGGAAGGCGCACGGCCTTCAGCCGCACCGCTCGGAGCACTTCAAGCTCAGCCGGGATCCCGAGTTCGTTCCGAAGTTGCGGGACGTGATCGGCCTGTATCTGAACCCGCCGGAAAAAGCGATGGTCTTCTGCGTCGACGAAAAGAGCCAGATCCAGGCACTTGATCGGACCGCGCCGATCTTCCCACTTCGTCCGGGGATCCCAGAGCGACAGACTCACGACTACATTCGACACGGAACCACGACGCTCTTCGCGGCACTCAACGTCTTGGACGGGACGGTCATCGGGAGCTGCAAGGCCCGACACCGGCACACCGAGTTCATCAAGTTCCTCGAGACCCTTGATCGGTCGACCCCGAAGAGACGTGAGCTCCACCTCATCCTCGACAATTATCGAACCCACAAGCATGTGCGAGTGGTCGAGTGGCTGGAGGAGCATCCGCGATTCCACCTGCACTTCATCCCGACCAGTTCGTCGTGGCTGAACCTTGTCGAGCGGTGGTTCGCTGAGATTACCCGCAAGCGGATCCGGCGCGGAACTTTCCGCAGCGTGCCCGACCTAACGAAGGCGATCTACGCATACTTGAGGGAGAACAACAGAGAGCCTCGCCCGTTCATCTGGACGGCGACCGCGGCAAAGATCATGGGCAAGATCAGACATTGTAATGAAGCGTTGGAATCAGCACACTAGATGACGTTTCCTTTGATAGATTATCGGGAGGTCTGAGTGGCGGACTCTTCTTGACTACCAGAAGAGCGATGCCACAACCGCCAGCCATCACAATCCCCGCGAGGAGTCGATCAGTGTTCATCAGAGCACCGATGCTAACCCTTCCCTCGAATAGGTGGGGAGCCATCGCCCGACGCCTCCGCCGCCCCGGTGCGATACCGATCGATGCATCCAAACGTGGTCCGAGACCTACTGCGTCAGCGTCTCCGCGAAGGCACGCCAGGCGGCGGTCCCTGAGATGAACTGCCATCGCGGCACCGAGATCGCGAGGATCGTCCCGCCCCAAAGGTACACACGGTGCACGCGCCGGCGCGAAACGAGGTCATAGATCACCGCTGCGATCACGTAGTGAAACCCCAGCCCGAAGAGTACGAACGGTCCCATGGGGAGCATTCCGGGCAGGCGGGCGACCGCCGCGACGATGATGCTGATGTAGGCGAGCAGCATGAGCAGCACCGCGGTCACGAACGACGAAAAAAGAAGCATGTCGAAGAGTGGAAACGCGAGCGGGTCCACTCCCATCGATCCCAAGACCGGCGCGCCCGTGCAGACGCCCCCCCTCAGCGAAGGCGAAGGCTTTCGCTGGGAGCCCGGAAAATCACTCGAAGGGGCGATCTCCATGGTGCGGAGCCGCAGCAACCGGCGCCTGGTGGTCTTTCGCGAGGGAGTCGAGATCCGACGGAGCCGAATCGAGCTGCGGCAGCCCGGGGCCGTCACGGGCAACCGTGCCTACATCGTCGGCGAGGGTTCCTCCAGCATGGCGGACAGGCCACAGTGGTTCTCGATCGGAACCCCGTGGCACTTTGATCAGGCCGGCGAACCTGTCCCCGCCCAGACCCTCGATCAACTGGAGGTCCCGCGGGAGTTCGTCGCGCACCTGCTCCCCCTTCTGAAGCCGGGAACGGTGCTTCTGGTGACCGACGCCCAGATCCTGCCCCAGCCAGCCGGAGGAGCGCCCTGGATGGTGATCGATTCCGAACCACCCGAATAGCGCGCCCGTGAAATCTTCGGGCGCTCCCGTCGTATCCTCGGGTGCTCCCATGCGCAACGGCGGGAAGCATGGTCTGGGGAAACGCACATGAAGCCGAATCGGCGCCATGCACTGGTGTTGCTGGCCAGCGGAGTCATCACGGTATCGAGTCGCGTGCTGGTCGCGCAGGAGACTGCTGGCGCGGGGCCAGCCCTCCGCGTCGTGCAACCCGCCGAGGGGAGCGTCCTGAGTACGCGAGAGCCCTCGCTGCAGGTCTGCATTGCGGGTGGCGACGGTGACATGCGGTCGTCGTTTCGCGCGACCCTCGACGGCGAGACGATTACGAACGGGTTCACGTGGACCGGCGAGTGCGCTCAGTGGCACCCGCCCGAGGGCTGGAGCGGGTTCGACCGGCCCCACTCGTGGAGCGAGCGGCGCTATGACGAGGAAGGGTGGACGGTCGGCCTGCGCGACGGCGACCACGCGTTCGAGGCGCGCGTGTCCGGGCCGGGCGGCACGGAGGTCGTCGTCGCGACCAGCTTCAGCGTCCGGACGAAGAAGAGGGCGATGAGCCTTGGAGTCGGGTTCCCGGATGTGTCGCTCGAGGGATTCGACGGCGACTTTGCCCCGGCGAACCTGCTCGAGGGGCGCTACGGCTCGCGGCGCGTCTCCGGGGTCGCGAAAGACGCAGGGGTGCTGCGATACACCGCGAAGGACGTCTCGGTCGCCGGGATCTCGTCGAGCCTCGCCGAGTCCGCCGATCCGGGCGAGACCGAAACGACCCTCTGGCGATTCTCGGCGGGCAAGCGCAAGGGGTACGGCTACAAGACCGGCAACACTTCGTACATCGCGCCGTATCACGGAACGGCGGTTTTCTTCGGTGGCATCAGTGCCGATGAGGGGCCCTTCGGCGCCGAGGACGAGAGGACCTTTGCGCCGTTCGACGGTGAGACGCGCCTCGGTTCGTCGTTCGAGGGCGGGATCGCCTTCGCGCTCAACAACTCGATCACCCTGGACGCGGGCTTCGAGGAGACGGCGGTGTACCCGCACTGGGTCTTCTGGGAAGCGGCGGGCAGCGGCGCGGTTCACGGCCTCGCGCTGTGCATCGCCGACGGCGTGTCGCGGCAAGTGGCGCGCACGGCGCCGCGCGCCGCGCCGGTCGTCTCGTTCATCCTGCGCAACGGGATCTCGTACGCGATCTATCACCAGCGCCGCACGGACGTGAACTGGCCGTTCGGGGGCGGCCAGGCCCTGATCTACAAAGGGGTCAAGGTCTCGTTCACCTTCACCTACTAGCGGGCGCGCTGGCGGCAGCCGCCAGGACGGGCCTCACTCCGGCTTCGGCGGCACGACACCCGCCGTGAGAGACGCTTCGGGTGCTTCGAGTGCCGCGGGCGCGGAACCCGGGCTCACGGGCTCGCCAAGCCGTGCGAGCGAGCTCTGCGCCTTGCCCTGCGAGTCGCCCGCTTCCACGGCCGCCTGGAACTCGGCCTTCGCCTCGTCCAGCCGTCCGGTCCGCTCGCAGGCGACGCCCAGGTTGTTGCGCACCCACGCGACGTTCGGGAGCATGGCCCTGGCGCTCTCGAGCGGCTCGATCGCCTCGTGCGGCCGGCCCATCTGGATCAGCAGCAGTCCGAGCGTGTTGGCAATGTGGCCATTCTCGGGCGCGAGCTCCCGCGCGCTCGTGAGCGTCTGGAGCGCCTCGTCGCCACGGGCCAGCTCCATGAGCGCGCGCCCCTTCTGGTGCAACGCGTCGGCCGAGCTCCCATCGAGATCGAGGGCTCTCTCGGCTGCCGCGAGGGCGCCCGCGCGGTCGCCGCGCTCGTTGCGGACTCGTGCGAGGTTGACCCACGTCTTCAGCCGCGTCGCGTCGAGCTGCGTACTCTCGACGAGCGCGGCCTCGGCGGACTCGAGCTGGCCGGATTTCCACCTCGCGAGACCGAGCAGGTTGTGACGATACGGATCGGTCGAGCCGCCGGAGACGGCGATCTCGAGCTGCGATGACGCACCCGCGTAGTCGCCGCTTTCGTAGCGGGCGACGCCATCTTTCCAGGCTGCGTTCGCGGTGGCGGTATCGGCGGGCGCCGGCGTCGGCTTGTTCGAGACCGCCGGCTCGGATGAGCTGACCGGAGGCAGGCTCGGCGCCACCGCCGGGCCGGAGCCTTGCTGCTCGGCCACGACTGGGGTGGTGGTCTTGCCCGACTCGCTCGAGCAGCCGGCGACGAGCGCGCCGGACGCGAGGATTCCGAGAAGCGTGAGCGACTTCGAGGCGTTCATGGGGGGTCCCTCTTTCGGCCCGGGGAAGCTCCATCGGAGGTCCGGGTTGCCCCCGATGCACAGCGAGCGGTGTGCCACGGAGCCATGGCGGTTTCGCGCCCTCTTTCGAGCGGCGCGACCCTTTGGCCGTGTGGTGACGGACACGGAGTGTGTCTGCGCTGACTCAGTGCCGCCCCCTGCCGGATCGGCGTATTTTGGCCCCTCTGACAACTCATCTGAACCAGGCGCGGATACTGCTCTGCGAGGCGATGCGCCCCGCGATGCGCATGCTCCCCCGAGGCGGCACCCTTCTCTACCGGCTGTGCAGTGGATCTCCGGATAACCCGGCGTGGCGTGAACTACCCAGCCGGCATCGCATCATCTTCGACCGGATGCTGCGAGCGTACGTGTGTCTCGACCTCGGGGAACATCGGGGCCGCAGTCACTACTTCCTCGGCCGGTTCATCGACCCGGCCAATCATGAGTTGTTCGCGTGGTATCTCCGTGCCGGAGATACCTTCATAGACGTGGGCGCGCACATCGGATTGCATACCCTCTATGCGAGCCGACTCGTGGGCGCGAGTGGACGTGTCCTGAGCTACGAGCCACAACCACTCTCGTTTGGTGTGCTTCAGGCCCACCTGGCCATCAACCGGATCGACAACTGCGTGGCCGTGAACGTGGCCCTTTCGGACGAGCCTGGCGAGTGCACGCTGTCCTCCCCTGATGAGGAGCTCGGGACCGGCACTCTTCGCGAGTTGCCCGTGGCGAGGTCTCGAATCGCGGTTCGAGCCGAAAGGGCGGAGAGCATCATCGACGTCTCCGAGCTTCGTGGGCGCGTGCTGATCAAGATCGACACCGAGGGATTCGAGCACAAGGTCGTCCGCGGCCTGGGCCGTCTGCTCGAGCGACAGGACGTCGGCCTTTGCATCGAGGTCACCGACCGATGGCTTCGAGAGGCTGGCTCGTCGGCGAGTCAGTTGTTCGACGAGCTCCGCTCGATGGGGTACTCAGCCTTCCGGCACAGCGCTCGTCGCTCCGGCGTGGGCTGGCGCCTCGAGTTAATCCCCCTCGAGAAGCCTGATTCGCTCTCGCAGTACGACGCGTTCTTCGCTCGTCCGGCTTCGATTCGCTGAGCGATCAGCGCCGCCCGCGCCTGCCGGAGCGGACGGGGGCGCTTCCCGCAGGTGCATGCCGGTCGAGAATGGCCTGCGCCCGGGCGCTGAGACCCCCTCCCGCCCGGGGCTTCTGCCCGTCCTGTGCGGCCTTACGCGAGGCCCCGGCGCGCGGACCGTGCGCACCCTTCTGCGAACGCTGTGCCGCCAGGCGCTCCTTGAGGGGAATCTCGAGTCGCCCCGGGGCCTTCGCGGCGTAATCGAACCCGGGCAGCGTGACTCGCGGAATCGTGGCGCCCATGCGGCGTTCGATCGCTCGGAGATCTCCTTCTTCATCCGGCGAGACCAGCGTGAACGCGTCCCCTGTCTTCTCCGCTCGCGCGGTGCGGCCCACACGATGGATGTACGCGTCGGGGTCCGCGGGCACATCGAAGTTGATCACGTGGCCGAGCGCATCGATGTCGATCCCGCGGGCGACGATGTCCGTCGCGACGAGGATCCGGTAGCGCCCCGACTTGAATCCTTCGAGCGCCGCCGTGCGCTGCCCCTGGCTTCGGTTGCCGTGGATGCGCGCGCTCGCGACGCCCCGCTGCGCCAGGTAGTCGGCCAGGCGGTTGGCGCGGTGCTTGGTGCGGGTGAATACGATGGCGTCCTGCACCAGGTTCCTCGCGATGAGCTCGGCCAGCAGGGGCGCCTTCATCTCGCGCGGCACCGGGTAGATCGCGTGCGTGATGCCGACCGCCGGCGCGGCCCGGCGCTCGATGTTGATCGTGACCGGGTTTTTGAGCAGCTCCTTCGAGAGCCCGGCGATCTCGACCGGGATCGTCGCGCTGAAGAGCAGCGTCTGCCGGCGGGCGGGCACTTCGCGGAGGATCCGCCGGACGTCCGGCAGGAAGCCCATGTCCAGCATCCGGTCCGCCTCGTCGAGCACGAGCAGGGACAACGACTCCAACCGCGCGTAGGGCCGCCGCAAGTGGTCGAGCAGGCGGCCGGGCGTGGCGATGAGGACATCGGTGCCGCTGCGGAATGCGTGTTCCTGCGGCCCCATGCCGACGCCGCCGTAGACCGCCGCTCCGGTGACCGGCGTGTGCACGGCCAGGGCTTCGAGATGCGCGTGGATCTGCGCCGCCAGCTCGCGTGTCGGGGTGAGCACCAGCGCGCGTGTCCGGCCACGCGGCTTCGCGACGAGCATGTGCAGGATCGGGAGGAGAAAGGCGGCGGTCTTTCCGCTCCCTGTCGCGGCGCAGGCCAGAAGGTCCCGCCCCGCCAGCGATGGTGGAATCGCCTGCTCCTGGATCGGAGTCGGGCGCTGGAATCCCAGCTCACGGACCGCCTTCAGCAATTCGGGGCTCAACGAAAATTTTGAGAAGGGCATGGAGCGAGAGTATCCCATTCGTGAAATTCTTTCTCACGAGGCTATGGGAAATTCTCGAACTCGACCCAGACTCGATGATCTGAAGTGGTCCTCGTCTGGACTCCGGTGATCGCATCGGACCCCGAACTCTCACTCTCCTACCGGATCTACCGGCAGGAGGACGCGGAGGCTGGATTCGTTCTGCTCTCCCAGTCGGCGAACAATGCCCGGGTCGACGGCACTGGCATCGAGTCCGCGGCTTCATTCGAGGTTGAGGCGGCTCCATGGCTCGGAGATCCCGGGGACGAGGAGGGCGGCCAGTAGAGCCGGCAATCCGCAGGGTCCGCCGCGCAGGCGCCCGCCGCGCCTTTTACCGACGACCCTGAGAGTTCTCACAGGAGGCCGGGGCGCGCCGCGGGGTATTTCTTCACGGGAAGGAGAATCCCATGAAGAAGACCCTGCCCGTCCTGGTGCTCCTGGCCGCCGCCACGGCGACCCCTGCCGCCGTGCCTCCCACGCTCGTTAACTATCAGGGCGTGCTGCGCGACGCCGCCGACAAGCCGCGGAATGGGTCGTTCAACATGGTCTTCCGCTTCTTCGACGCGCTCACCGTGGGGAACGAGATCCTCGTGGATTCGCACACGAGCGGCGGCGCCAATGCCGTCACCGTGACGGGGGGCCTGTTCAGCGTGGCGCTGGGCGGAGGGACGGTCACCGACGGCTCGGGAGCGGGATCGTACACCTCCCTCTCCGACGTGTTCCGCGACTACACCGCCGTGTATCTCCAGATCACGATCGGCGCCGAGGTGCTGAGTCCGCGCATCCGCATTCAGTCGGCGGCCTATGCCCTGAACTCGAGCAATCTGGCGGGGAAGCCTGCGTCGAGCTTCGTGGACACGACGAGCACGTCTCAGACGAAGACGGGGCACTTCATCGTCGGAGGCGGATTCGAAGGGAACAATTCGAGCGGGATCGGCGTGCAGGGCGTGGGCACGACGGCCGGCGGATCGTTCTTCGACAACTCGGGCAACACGGCCAACGTGGCGTCGGGCGGCTACGGCGTGACTGCGTACGGGACGACCGTCGGCGTCGCGGGCAATGGGCAGACCGGCGTCAGCGGCTACGGCAACGTGACCGGCGGCTCGTTCGGCAGCCTCGTCAGCACAGCCTTGCTCGCGACAGTCACCGAAGGGGTTCACGCCAACGGGTTCCTCGTGGGTGGGTACTTCACAAATTCGACTGGCGACGCCCGTGCAAGTCTTGGCGACGGACGGGTGGGCATCTCCGCCGGCGGCAGCGACGCCGGGGGCTTCTTCTCCGACACCAACGCCAGCGGTGCCGCGAGCGTCGCGGTCGGAGACATTGGCATCTCGGCCTCGGGAGTGCAGGCCGGCGCTTACTTCACGAAACCAGCCACGAACGCCCAAGCCTATCTTGCCGCGAGCAACGGTTTTACCGAGAACGGCGTCTACGGACTGTCCTATGGCGCTTACGAGTCTCCGTCGTACTTCGTGAATCAGTACACGGGGGCCTACGCCTACGTCGGGTACGATGCCTACAAGATCGTCGGAAACGGCTCGGTCAACTTCATTCAGAACGATCCGACCGATCCGTCTCACGTCATCGTCTACACCGCGCCGGAAGGAGACGAAGCCGCCGTCTATACACGCGGGACCGCCCGGCTCGCCGGCGGCACCGCGCGCGTGGCGCTCGGCGAGACGTTTGCCCGCGTCGCGAATCCCGAAATCGGCCTGACGGTCCAGTTGACGGCGCGTGGCTCGGCGGTGCCCCTTGCGGTAGAGACGGTCACGACGTCGGAGCTCGTCGTTCGCGGCCCGGCATCCGGGCCCCAGGACCTGGTGTTCGACTATGCCGTGTGGGGACTGCGCATCGGGTTCGAGGATCGTCCGGTCGTCGAGCCGAAGCGCCAGGAAGCCTGGATCCCGGCCGCGACACAGGATGACGCGCTTTATGCGGCGCAGCCCTCGCTCCGGGCGTACAGCGCGCGGCAGCGATTCGACCGCATGGAGCGCGCGGCCGATCCCCTGCGCGTGGCGGCGCGAAGCGGCAGCTCCGCTGATGCGTTGAAGGCCGCGATCCACGTGTACGACAGGAACGCCGATCTCTCCGGCGTCCTCGCCACGCCGACTGCAAATGCGCATGCGACGCCGCAGACGCACGCGCGGCCCACGGAGCCCGCACCCGCTGCCCCTCCCGCGGGCGAGCCGGCCACGCCCCTGCCCGCGACCGGCACTCGCGCCCGCTCGCCGGACCCGCCTGCTCAAACCGCAACGGCTCCGGCCTTCGCACCGAGTACGACACAGATCGAGGTGGCGGAGCCGGTCGAGGGCGGAGACGTTCTTGCCGCGGCGCCCGACGAATCGGCCGCGCTGAGACTCGCTTCCACCCAGGCCGATCCGGCCGTCGTCGGAATCGTCGCCGGAGCGGCGGGCGCGCGTTGGACCGGCACGGCCCCCATCGCCCTTGCGGGCAGTGTCGTTCTCTGCAAGGTGGACGCGGCCTACGGAGCGATCGTCCGGAGCGCGCTTCTGGTCGCCTCGCCCACTCCCGGCCATGCGATGACCGGAGGAGAGAGCCCGCGGCCGGGCACCGTCATCGGCAAGGCTCTCGAATCGCTGGAGGCGGGCACCGGAACGATCCGCGTGCTCGTGATGTCCCGATGAAGCCGGCGGCAGTGTTGCGTGCCGGGATGCTCGCGACTCTCCTGCTCGCCAGTGTCTCGGGCGCCATGGCCCAGACAAGCGCGAGCTACAGACTCACGGAGTTCACGTTCAACAACGGCGGCGACCCGCAGAATGGCTCGTTCGCACTCTCGGCGAGCTACAGGATCCGGCTCGATGCGATCGGGGACGCGGTCGCAGCGATCGCGCTGTCGAGCGCGAGCAACCACACGAGCGCGGGCCTGGTCGCCGACAATCCGCCTCCCGGAGAGGTGAAGAATCAACGCTGGACAAGCAAGACGACCTTCATCTGGGACCCGGAGAAATCGATCGGCAGCTATGCCGCCTACCGCGCCACACTCGGCAGCCTGCCGGGCAATTACGGTGCCTGCCTCATGTCCCCGATTGCATCGGAGTCGTGGACCGATTCCAGCGTCCCGGCGCCGGGCACGGGCTACTTCTATCTCGTCACGGCCCGCAACAGGCTGGGCGAGGAAGGAACCAAGGGGTTCGCGAGCAGCGGAATCGAGCGTCCGAACCCGGCGCCTTGTCCTTAGCTCCGGTCAGAACGGCATGCGAACCATCCGGCCGACGATGTCCCAACCGTCCGTCGTGTTCTCCTGGTCGAGTACCAGGATGTAGGGGCTCGTAACGGTTTCGGGCGCCTGCGGATACTGGCGCTTTCCGACGGTGCTCGAAATGGGCGCTGCGGTCGTGTAGGGCGGAAATTCGGTGCCCGGGTTGGTGAGCATCATCAGCGTGTAATTCGGATGATGGTTCTCGATGTAGAAGACCGTGACCTTGGCCGGTTGGTGGCGCGAATCGATCGAGAGCTGCGCGCCGTCCACCTCGACGGGGACGATCGTCTTCTCCGCGGACTTGTTGGCCAGCGACGCATACGGCGGCGAGAAGGTGAAGTAGCGCAGATTGCCGTTGGATGCATCCTTCGTGTCGCGCGAAACGTACACGACGTGGATCACGCCGGTTGCCGGATCCACCACGGCTGAAAAGCGGCGGTCGTCCAGTCGCGTCGTGTCCACGGTGTTGGCCCCGTCGTACTGGTTCGCCTGGGTGGTGAGCACGATCGGTGTCGCGTTCCAGCCGGCGTGTCCCCCCGAGGGGTTGCGCGTGAACAGGAGCTGGCCAATCGTCGCGGGTTCGGAGTTCTTCTTGTTGTAGGTGATCAGTCCGATCCCGAACCCCTTGAGATTCAACAGGCGATTCGCGATGGTGCCGCGCTCCATGACGACGGTCGGATACGGGTTGGTCCAGGCCGTCTTGCACTCGGCGCCCAGGCAGCCGCCGGGTCCCCACGCGTTCAGCGTGTCCGGCCCGGTGGAGCGGATGACCTCGGCGTGCGTGCCGGGCGTCGAGTCGCCGACGCGCGCCGCAATCCAGACGATGCCCGTCGCGTCGCGCAGGACCGACCCGTAGAAGTGGTCCAGGTCCGCGGGGCCCGAGTTCACGAACGCCGCATTGAGCGGCCCGGGGTTGAGCGACCCGTCGGCGTTGATCGTCATGTTCCGGACTCCATACTCCTTGTAGCCACTCACAAGATTGTCATCGAGACCGAGCGCGTAATATCCGGAACCAACCGGAATGATGTCGAACGACGTGCTTCCGGCCTCGTCGAAGCCGATGAGCTGGTTCGGAGTCCAACTGGTCCCCCGGGTCGTGCGCTGGGAAACGATCCCCTCGCCCGCGGTTTGGATGACGCTGCCGTCGATTTCCTCGAGCCAGAGAGCGTAAAAGTTCCTTTTCACCGGGTCATAAATGACCTTTCTGTTGTGGCCGCGGGTGATGGCGTGGGCCGCCAGCGTATGGCCTAGGACTAGATCGGCGGACTCTGCTGGCGGGGCGAGCAGGCAGGCAGCGGCGACGAGAAGGCTCGAAGCGGCAACGCGAGCGTACAAACGCGTCAGAATGCAGGGGTTGAACTTCATGGATGGCGGTCTCCCGAAAAGGTTTGGCTGTGAACACAGCCGACCCGCAGGATCTCGCACGGGACCGGACGGGCGTGCCATCCGTGTCTCTATTGCAGAGCATCTCGGCTGTATTACAGCCTTACTGCAAGGTAAATGCCGCGCTGAGGATTAGATTCTCAATCCCCGGGGGCAACCGCGCCTGACGCAGTCAACAACGCGTGCGCATCGGCTCGCGCGCACGCTCGTGCGCGGCGGGGCTCGCGAATCCCTTCGATGTGGAATGCGCCCACGTTTTCTCGATGTACTGCGCCGCATCGGGGGTCTTGCAGGCAGTGTCGCCGTGGTCCACGTCGACCTTGCCGATCCGCTTCGCGGCGGCGGCCGCCTTCTTTCGCAAGGCCGCGTTCCTGCACCCTATCAATATGACCGCTTGATTCATCGCCTCGCGCTGCCTGTTCGGGGCGGCATGGATCGTGCGCTCGATTTCTGAGAGACGCTCCTCGAACCAGGTGTCCGCTGTCTCCTCGTCGAGCATCGCCATGGCTCCGATGACCCCCCATGCGGCGAGGCGCTGATTCTCGGAGCGCGCGGGGCGCCACTGATCGGCCTTTGCCCGGGCGTGCGGGCTCTCGGCGACGAGATGCGCCAGGTAGCCGCCGCAACTGCGCACGGACAGTTCCGCGGACCAGCGATCGAGGTCCCTGGGCGACATCCTCGCGGGATCGGCGATCTTGAGCGCAAGGATGCGCGCGTCGAAGTTCCCCGTGTCCCACAGCGCGAGGGCAAGGTCCTGATCCACGCGGATGCGCTTGACGAGCGTCTTCTGCGTCGCGAAGCTGACGCCGAACATCGGTTCGGGAGCGCCGTGCCGCGCGTAAGTCTTTCGCGTCTGCGCCGAGCCGGCCTTTTCGAGGGTGGACATCGCTTGCGCGAGTGTCATGCGGGCGGGCGGTGCCTTCAGGGCGACGGCGGACTTGGCGGTTGCAGGCATGTTCTAACCCTCAGGAATCAGGTGGTGAGGTATGACCGTATCACTGTCGCGCCTGCCTGAGAACCTGACGGATTGTCTCGTCGAGGCGGTGGAGGAAGCGCGATCGATCCTGCTTCTCGAAGGGCGCCGGGCCCCCCATCACGGCGCCGAGATCGCGCATGTGCGACAGCAGCTCGCGAGTGGCGAGCATGTCGCCGATGCTGTCCTCGCGGAACTCCCCTCCCCGTGGATCCAGCACGCGCGCCCCCTTGCCAAGGCAGCGGGAGGCCAGCGGGATGTCCGCGGACACGACGATGTCACCCGGACCGGCGCGCTCCACGATCCAGTCGTCGGCTGCGTCGAACTCCCCCGGAACGACCACGAGCTCGATGCGCCCGTTCTCCGGAACGCGCATGCGAGAATTCGCCACGACGAACACATTCAGGCTGTGACGCTCGGCGACCCGATAGATTTCGTTCTTGACCGGACATCCGTCGGCATCGACGAAGATCGAGATCACGCGTGCTCACTGGGCCGGATCGACCGAGACTTCGAGCCCGCCGTGATCGTCGTACCGGACGCGGACCAGCCACGGCCGGCAGCAGACCTGGCAGTCCTCGTCGTATTCCTGGTTCGCGCCACCCGACGGATCGAGAGCAATCGAAACCCGCTGAGCGCAGTACGGGCAGGTCACCGTCGTCTCTTCGCCCGATCCGTCCATGACCGGCAGCATACGCCCTGAACAGACCCGGGTGGGGGGCCTGCGCCCCCGGGGGGCGGTACCGCGGGTTGACACCCGGCGACGCCGCGCGTTTAGATGCCGCGCCTTTTCGATCCCGTCTGGAGAACACTCCTCCGATGACCACCGCCGCCATCATCCGCCGCAGGTTCGGGGAGACGACGCGTCGGGGCGCCTGGTGGCTCCAGCCCGCGGCCGTGCTGGCCGGCCTTTCGACATTTGTCATCTATTCCACGTGGGCGGCGTTCCAGGGGACCCACTACCACTTCGGGCCGTATCTCTCCCCGTTCTACTCGCCGGAGATCTTCGGCGACTCGCCGCATAGCTGGTTCGGGCCGAAGCCGGCCTGGTGGCCCGGCTGGCTGCCGTTCTCGGCCGCGTTCCTCATCCTCTGGGCGCCCGGCGGCTTTCGTTTCACCTGCTACTACTACCGCGGCGCGTACTACAAGTCGTTCTGGGGCGATCCGCCCGCGTGCGCGGTCGGCGAGCCGCGCCAGCGCTACTGGGGCGAGAACCGGCTCCCGCTGATCCTCCAGAACGCGCACCGCTGGTTCCTCTACCTCGCGCTCGGCTTCCTGGTTTTTCTGTCGCACGACGTCTGGAAGGCGCTGTGGTTCGAGAACCCCTCGACCGGCGCCGTCGAGTTCGGCATGGGCATCGGCACGCTGGTGCTCCTCACGAACGTGGTGCTGCTGTCCGGCTACGTCGTCTCCTGCCACTCGCTGCGGCACCTGCTGGGCGGCGGACGAGACACGCTGCCCTCTTCGCCTGCCCTGTGCAGCCTCTACGTCTGCTCGAGCCGCCTCAACCGGAGGCACATGCTCTGGGCCTGGATGAGCCTCGTCATGGTCGGATTCGCGGACCTGTACGTGCGGCTGTGCTCGATGGGCATCTGGACCGACCTGAGACTCCTGTGAACCCGGACATCCGCACCTTCGAGCACGACGTTCTCGTGATCGGCGCCGGCGGCGCGGGTCTGCGGGCCGCCATCGAGGCGTCGGCCGCCGGGACGCGCGTCGGCCTGGTCTGCAAGTCGCTGCTCGGAAAGGCGCATACCGTGATGGCCGAAGGGGGCATTGCCGCGGCGCTCGCGAACGTGGACGAGCGCGATAGCTGGCGCGTGCATTTCGCCGACACGATGCGCGGCGGGCAGTACCTGAACGACCCGCGCATGGCCGAGATCCACGCGAAGGAAGCGCCCGCGCGCGTGCGGGAGCTCGAGGCGTGGGGCGCCCTGTTCGACCGCACGGGCGACGGGCGCATCCTGCAGCGGAATTTCGGCGGCCACCGCTATCCGCGGCTGGCGCACGTCGGCGACCGCACCGGTCTCGAGATGATCCGCACGCTCCAGGATTACGGCATTCACCGCGGGATCGACGTGCACATGGAATGCACGATCGTGTGCCTGCTTCAGGACGGGGGCCGGGTCGTCGGCGCGTTCGGCTACGAGCGCGAGCGCGGCCGGTTCGTCGTGTTCCGGACGCGCGCGGTCGTGCTGGCGACCGGGGGCATCGGCCGCGCCTACGACATCACGAGCAATTCCTGGGAATACACAGGCGACGGGCTCGGGCTCGCATGGGATGCCGGCGCCGAGCTGAAGGACATGGAGTTCGTGCAGTTCCATCCGACCGGAATGGTCTGGCCGCCGAGCGTCGCCGGGATCCTGGTCACGGAGGGGGTGCGCGGCGAGGGCGGTGTGCTTCGCAACAGCGAAGGCAAGCGCTTCATGTTCGAGGACATTCCCGAGGCGTACCGCAGCCAGACCGCCGACGGCGAGGAGGAAGGCTGGCGCTATACGCAGGGCGACAAGAACGCCCGCCGCCCCCCCGAGCTGCTCACGCGCGACCACGTGGCGCGCTGCATCGTGCGGGAGATCCGCGAGGGTCGCGGCACCCCGCACGGCGGCGTCTATCTCGACATTTCCTGGATCCGGGAGCGGCTCCCGAACGCCGAGGAGCACATCAAGCGCAAGCTCCCGAGCATGTATCACCAGTTCAAGGAGCTGGCGGGGATCGACATCACGCAGGAGCCGATGGAAGTCGGCCCGACCACCCACTACATGATGGGCGGCGTCAGCGTGAACGCCGAAACCCAGATGACCACCGTGCCGGGACTGTTCGCCGCGGGCGAGTGCGCCGCGGGGCTCCACGGCGCCAACCGCCTCGGCGGCAACTCGCTCTCGGACCTTCTGGTGTTCGGGCAGCGCGCCGGCGCTCACGCGGCGGAGTTCGCGAAGACCAATCCGCCCGGCTCGCTCGACGAGGCCCGGATCGCCGAGGCCTCGCGGAAGGCGCTCGCACCCTTCGAGCGCGCCGCCGGCAGGGACGGGGCCGAGGGGCCGTATCAGATCCAGAGCGACCTGCAGAAGATGATGCAGGAGCAGGTCGGCATTGTGCGCATCGCCGAGCGGATGGAGCAGGCCCTTGCGGGGCTCGCGGTCCTGAAGGAGCGCGCCGCGCGCGTGGCGGTCACCGGCAACCGCGAGTTCAATCCCGGCTGGCACACCGCGCTCGATCTGGGGAACATGCTCGTCGTCTCCGAGGCGATCGCGCGCGCCGCACTGGAGCGGCGCGAGAGCCGCGGGGCGCACTTTCGCGAGGACTGCCCTGCGAAGGACGAAGCGTTCGGGCGGGTCAACATCCTCATCCGGCGCGGTGAGGGCGGCGGGATGATCGTGCACCGCGAGCCGGTGCCCGCGCTCACTCCCGGGCAGAAGGCGATCATCGAGGAGATGCGCTGATGGCGAAGCGCACGTTCCGTGTGTGGCGCACCCGGCCGCAGGGGGCCGGCTTCGAGACCTACCAGACGGAGGTGTCCGAGGGCATGGTGGTCCTCGACGCGATGATGCAGGTGCAGGCAGAGTCGGCCAACGATCTCGCCATGCGCTGGAACTGCAAGGCGGGCAAGTGCGGCTCGTGCTCGGCCGAGATCAATGGCATGCCGCGACTCATGTGCATGACACGTCTGGCCGACCTGCCTGCGGAGACACCGGTGCAGGTCGAGCCGATGCGCGCCTTCCCGCCGGTGCGTGACCTCGTGACGGACGTCTCGTGGAACTTCGAGGTCAAGAAGCGGGTCCGGGAGTTCAAGCCGCGTCCGCCGGATGCCCCGGACGGAACCTGGCGCGTGGCGCAGGAGGACACGGACCGCGTTCAGGAATTCCGCAAGTGCATCGAGTGCTTTCTCTGCCAGGACGTCTGCCACGTTCTGCGCGAGCATCGCATGCACGATCGGTTCATCGGCCCGCGCTTTCTGGTCCACGTCGCGGCGCTGGAGATGCACCCTCTCGACACGGCGGACCGCGCCGAAGACCTCAAGCAGGCCCACGGGATCGGCCTGTGCAACATCACCAAGTGCTGCACCAATGTGTGTCCGGAGCACATCACGATCACCGACAATGCGATCATTCCGCTGAAGGAGCGGGTCGCCGACCGCTTCTATGATCCGCTCCGGATCCTGGTGCGACTGATCCGCGGCTGACGCCCCGGGAGGGACCGATGTTCGAGCTCAGGCCGTTGTCCCTGGAAGGCATTGCCGCGGCACTCGAGAAAGCCGAGCGCTACCGCGTGCTCGGCGAACCGTTTGAAACCGAGAGCATCTGTCTCGACATTCTCGAAGTGGATCCGCGCAACGGCGCCGCGCTGGTCATGCTGATCCTGGCGCTGACGGACCAGTTCCGGTACCGGTTCACAGAGACATTCGACCGCGCTCGAGGGCTGCTGGAGCGGCTGCCCGACGACTACAGCCGCTTGTACTATCGCGGACTCATCCTGGAGCGCGCCGGCAAAGCGTCGCTGCGGCAGGGGGTGCAGGGCTCCGGATTCATCGCATACCCGTACTTCCGCGATGCCATGTCCTGCTACGAAGAGGCCGAGCCGCTGCGGCCGCGGGGAAACGACGATGTCATCCTTCGCTGGAACGCCTGCGCCCGGTATCTGAATCGCCACCCCGAGGTTCGCCCTCAGCCGGTGGAGCGCACGCTCGACATGCTGGAGTAGGTAGAAAACGCAAAGGCGGCTCTGCTACAAGCGCGCGCGGACGAACACCATGTAAGAAACGGGGTGCGCGCTGTAGGCGTCCTGGATGGCCACCGGAATCCCGTAGCCGCTGACGAGTCCCCCTGCGCCGAATCGCACGTCACGCCATTCGATGAACTCGTAAAGGTAGCCCGCGCTCATCTTGGTCACCCGAAAAACCCGCTCCGAAAGCGGCCCTTCGTCGAACAGCTCGTCGTTCTCGAGGTTCTCGATCCTCGTGAACACCGTGTGCCCGCCCGCGGTCTGCAGCGTGGACTCCAGCAGGTAGCCGGTCGTCGTCTCCCCCGGGTCCTTGTGATTGGTCCCTGCCGCGAGCGTGGTCTGCCAGAGCGCCCCGCGCAGCGCGTGGTGCCACATGACCGAGGCGGTCGTCCGCTGCACCGAAACCTCGGGCTCGAGACCCTCGGGGCTGTCGAGATGCCCCGTGCTCACCTGGAGCGCCCAATTGGAGGATGGGTTCCACGAGAGCCGCCCGGACCACGAGTCGAGCCCCCGAAGTTCGATCCCCCAGCGGTGGTGATCCGGCTCCCGGCCGTTGAACCAGGAGCCTTCGAGCTTCCATCCGTTCCAGACTCCGCCGGCGGTGATCACGCCATAGGTGATGTGCGTCGAGTCGAGCCAGTGATGCGTGATCGGCGCTTCGGGGATCTCCTCCCCCGAGAAGCGGTGCATGAAGGTCGGCGGGCCAAGCGCGGGCTCGCCGGGCAGGCCGCCGTACAGAAAGAACGATCCCTTCCTCGCGATCGTCCACGAATACGACGCCGCCAGTTCCATCGTGAAGTCGTGGGGGTGCTGCCGGTCCACCAGGGGGTCCTTCCCGTTCGCGGTTTCTCCCGTGGCGAAGAGAAGCGGGTACCCGCTCTTCCCCGTCGTGAGCGGCTCGAGAGAGATCATTCCCCGCAGTCCGAGGGCGCCGTGCGATGTCTCGCGCCGGCTCATCACCATGAACATGCTCTCGCTCGCCAGCTTTTCGTCCCCGCGCGGTCCGCCCTGGTCGTCCCAGAGGACGTTGATGAACCCGTGGAACATCGTCATCCAGGGGCCGTTCATGACGTGCGTGCCGTGGATGGGGCCGGCTTCGGGCTGCCAGCTCGTGCCGGAGGCCTCCCGCGACATGTCGTACGGGCCGAACATCCCGGGCATTCCTTCCATGCCCTGATGCTCGTGACCGGCGTGCGGGTCGTGCTCGCCTGACTGCGCCCGTGCGGGGACCGCGGCAGCCGCGCTCAGAAGCAGAATGGCCGGCGCGATCCACAGGGTCGATCGGAGTCTCATCCGGTCACTCGCCTTTCATGCCCTGGAACTCGGGAGACCAGAGGAAGTCCAGACTCACCTGGCCCCCCTTGAGCTCTTCATCCTTGACGGAGGTGCCGGTGAACATCGCGCGCCCCGCCAGGTAATGCAGCCGCGGACGGTCGAGCGTGCTCTCGCCGTATTGCGGTGTCCGGAGCATCAGCCCGAACAGCGTCGTGACCTCGCGGCCCAGGAGGGTCTGGATGTCCGGAATCTTGATTTCTTCGAGCGACTCCCGCGCGCGCGGGGAGCCGAAGAGCACCGCTTCGGCGCGCCGGCGGTCCCCGGCGGTGAACGGGCGCGCGCGGGGCGGCCGATCAACATCCGCGCTCCGACGACCGTAAGCGCCGCGGTTGCAATTCGTGCCCGGGAGGTCCCCCTGGACGCGGCCAGCAACGCACCGGCCGCGGCGACCAGCGGCGCGCGTCAGGGGGACGCCGGCTTCCAGCTCAAGACATCCGAAACGAACGTCCCGAGGCAGACCGACACGCCCGTGTCCACGAACAGCTCCACTTCGACCCGGCGGCCGATCGTGCCGGGCTCGCACAGTCCGGGCACGTCCTCGCAATTCGAGACGAAGTAATCCAGGTCGCCTCCGTCGAGGTGGATGTAGTAACCCGGACACTCGATGAAGTTCTTCGTGATGACGAGCCCCGTGACGCGCACGCGGTAGTCGGGTTGCCAGTAGCAGACCATCACCGGGATCCCCTCGTCGCACGCGCCGCCACCGCCGACGATCTCGGCGTAGATGGTGCCGGTCTTTCCGAGGGGGAAGCCGCCGCCGGGGTTCAGGATTTCGTAGGTTCGGCCGACGTCGTCCAGCAACTCGACGCACGGCCCCGCTTCCCGGTGCACGACGACGGCTCCGTGCGTGATCAGGTTGAGATTGCAGGCGAGGGCGTTTCCTGAGCCGGCGGTCGCCGAGAGCAGCGCGCCGGCCGCTAAGGCCGCCACGCCGGAACGAAAGAGTGTCATCGCAGACCCTCCTGCTTTCCCCTAACCTACGCCGATTCTGCCGCTCTGCCTCGTGCGATTCCGTGAATTGTTACGGCTTGGAAACGACGCATCGGATCGTTGTTCCAGGATCCCTGCTGGTGCATGATCCCCCCTCTCAACCAGACACAGCGCTCAGGCGGACATCCGAAGCACCTGCCACCAACGGGGAGCCGAAATGTCGACCCAGCCGACTCGTGAGCCCGAGGGCTCGAGTGCCACGCCGTACCTCGGAAGTTCGACCGCGCCGCGCGCGATGCCGGTCCGCGCAGCGTCGGCGGAAGATCTCGAGGACCTCGAGCTGAAGCTGCAGGCGTGCCTGCAGCTTCTCGCGGAGGAAGACGCCGCGTTCAGAGGCTATGTCGTGGGCGGCGTGAGCGAGCAGGTGTGGGAGCAGGCGGCGCACGCTGCGACGCGAGCGCGCTTCACGTACGAGCGCAAGCGCGACGCGATCCTGATTCGCACGGGGCGCATCTAACCCCAGGATCGCTGCACCGGCCGCGCCCGCAGGGCAGGAATTGGCAGCGACTGCGCCGATTTGTGATTCCTACACGGCTCGTGATGCCGACCTGCCCCAAAGAATGCCGATTTCTTCGGGCACAGGCCTTGCTACCCCGTACCTTCCAGTCAGCCTGCCGGTGTGACAGGCTGAATCAAGGAGAGGACATGTCAAAACCGCTCACATCCCGCTGGAAGCTGACTGCCGCACTCGCAACGACCGCCTTCGCAGCCGCCGCTTTCGCCGCTGCCCCTGCCGTCGCAGGCAGCAAGGCGAGTAACGGCAAGGCCAGCGTCATCAACTGGAAGATGACCCCCACCACCGCCAACCTGAACGCGAAGGGAAAGATCCAGTTCAAGGATCTTCCCGGGAACGACCAGTTCAACGTGACCGTGCACAACCTGGCCCTCGGGACCTACGACTTCCGCGTCGACGGCGCGGTCGTGGGCATGATCCAGGTCGGCTCGGGCAACAACGGCAGGAACCAGACCGGCAGACTCCGATTGAAGGGCAAGCACGGAATGGGCTTCGACCCGCACGGCGCCTCGCTCGCCGTATCGCAGGGCGGAGTGGACTATCTCGTCGCCGACTTCCCTGACTGCGACGATGAAGACGAAATCGAGGTCGATGCCGTGTTCGTGCCGACCGGCGCGATCCCGGGCGCCGCGGGCGACGTCGAGTTCGAATCGGAAGACGGCGAAACCGAGTTCGAGGTGGACATCCACGGCCTTCCGGCCGGGTCCTACGACCTGCTCGTCGGCGGCGTAATCGTCGGCACGATCCTGGTCGACTCCGGCGGGATGGGTGAAATCGAGTTCTCGACCGACGTCGATGACAAGGACGACGACGGCGTCTGCGATCACGACCCGCTGCTGGACTTCGATCCCATGGGTCAACCGATCCAGGTGGCCCAGAACGGCGTGGTCATCCTCGAGGTCACCTTTCCCGCCGCGCCGCAGACCGCCACCTGCGACGACGACGATGACGACGACCAGGGCGAGGACGAGGACTAGGTCGCGGCGGGGAGCCGACGCCCTCCCCTGGAGGGCCGTTCAGCGAGCCGCGTCGGCGGTCGCCCCGTAGGTGCTGAGCAGGAGCGCACGCACCTCGGCGGGCCGGAAGCCCGAAGGGCCCTGTCCGCCCTGATAGACGATGCGGCCGTCGGTGCCGATCACGTAGAGCCTCTCGGGCCATGCGCCGTACGTCTCTGAGATCGTGTCGTCGATGTCGTCGACGACGGTCGTGAACGGCAGCTTCAGGCGGTTCACGCACGTCCGCGCGACCCCGGCGCGCTCGTCCTGGGAGACTGGCTGCTTCACCCGGATGCCGACCGACTCGTTCACCTCGCGGATCCACTCGTCGGTGGCATGGGCCTCGCGGATGTAGACCATCAGGAAGTTCGCCGCGCCGGAGAAGTCGTTGTAGAGCGCCACGACCTCGCCGGCGGAGCCGCGGAACCGGTCGCACGTGATCGAGCCGAAAACGAGCACGGTCGGCTTGTCGCGGAACATCGAAAGACTCGCTTGACCCGCGCCGTCGGGCAGCGGAAGTGCGAAATCGGGCGCCGTCATCCCCTTGCGCACCTTCGGCGCCGTGAAGTGCAGGAACTCGCTGGGGACGTCCAGCATGCGTGTCGTCATGATCGGCGCGGGACGGGCCGGAGCTGCCTGCTCCGGCGGGGCGTCGCAGGTTGCCGCAGCGACGGGCTGCGGAAGGGTGGCAGGCACCGGCGTCGTCTGCGGGGGCCTGGCGGTGGCACACCCGACTGCCAGCAGCCCGAGCATCCAGATTCCTTTCGTGTAGCGCATTTCGTAGCTCCTGTTCGGCGGTCGCGAGTCGTCAGAGCAATCCCGGTGCCCGCGAAACGGGGCCTTTGTCGTTGTTCGCAGCCTTTCGCGGGGCCGCTCTATACACGCGGGCATGCCGGCTGTTCCCATAGCCCGGATGGGCGCGACGAGAATCTATGCGACAGGTTTGGCGCATCCCCGGCGGCAGCCGCGCGGGTCTAGAATCCGCCCGTGCCCCCGAAGCGCTCCAGGGAGACGCCGCAGCTCTCCCTCACCCTTCGCTTCCGGTTCCGGGGCGAAGTGGCGATGGGACCCGGCAAAGCCGACCTGCTCGAGGCGATCGAGAAGGCCCGGTCCATCTCCGCCGCGGCCCGCGATTTGGGGATGTCGTACCGCCGCGCCTGGGTGCTGGTGGACACGATGAACCGGTGCTTCCGCAAACCCCTGGTTGAAACCCAGACCGGAGGTCCCGAGGGGGGCGGTGCCCGGGTCACGCCGGTGGGGCGCGAGGTGGCGCGGCGGTTCCGCTCCATGGAAGCGCGCGCCCTTGCAGCCGTGGCGCGCGACCGGCAGCGCATCGCGCGCGCCCTGGCCGTCCGCGGAAAGCGCTGGCCCCCGCCTTGACGCGGCGGATCGGGCTTTCTAGACTGCGCCCCGTTATATCCCGATAAATACGACGCAGGGTTCATGAACTCCTGGGAACAGATTCTCGTTCCGCTGCTGCTCACTCTGAAGGTGGCCGTGTGCGCCACGATCCTCGCCACACTCGCCGGCACCGCGGTGGCGTTCGCCATGGAGCGGCTGCGCTTCCCGGGCCGCCCGGTGCTCGACGCCGCACTGGTGCTGCCCATGGTTCTTCCGCCGACGGTGCTCGGTTACTACCTGCTCGTGCTTTTGGGGCGCCGCGGGCCGATCGGGGGCTGGCTGCAGTCGGCATTCGGGATCAATCTGATCTTCACCTGGCAGGCCGCGGTCGTCGCCGCGGCCGTGGTCGCGTTCCCGCTCGTCTACAAGACGGCGCTGACCGCCTTCGAGGGGGTGGAGCACGAGTACCAACAGGCGGCGCGTGTGCTCGGCCGGTCCGAACCGGCGGTCTTCCTCCATGTGACGCTGCCGCTCGCGTGGCGCGGGATCCTTGCCGGCTCGATGCTCGGCTTCGCGCGCTCACTCGGAGAGTTCGGGGCGACGCTGATGGTCGCCGGAAACCTGCCCGGGCGTACCCAGACGCTGGCCCTGGCCATCTACGACGCCGTCGAGGCGGGACGAGACCAGCTTGCCGGTTATCTGGTCGCCCTCACGTCGCTCGTCTGCCTCTGCGTTCTGCTTGCGGGCGGCTGGCTCCTGAAGCCTCGCCCGGTGCGCTGAGTCAGCCGATGCGGATCGACGTCGCCCTGAAGAAGACGCTTCGCTCGGCCGGACGGGCATTCCACATTGACGTGGCGTTCGCCTGCGAGGACGACATCAATGTCGTGTTCGGCCCGTCGGGCGCAGGCAAGAGCGTGACACTGCGCGCCATTGCGGGGCTCGAAACACCGGAGACCGGGCGCATCGTGGTGGACGGGCGCGTGCTGTTCGACCGCGGGAAGCGCATCAATCTGCCCGCGCGCAAACGCGCCGTCGGCTACCTGTTCCAGGACTACGCGCTCTTTCCGCACCTCACCGTCGCCCGGAACATCGGCTTCTCGATTCCGGCACCGTGGCCCGGACCGGCGCGAAGGGAGCAGCAGCGGCGCGTGGCTGCGCTGCTCGACGATTTCGAGCTGCGGGGGCTCGAGCACGCCCGGCCCGCGCAGCTTTCCGGGGGCCAGCGGCAGCGGGTGGCGCTTGCACGGGCTCTCATCCGCAAGCCGGCGGTTCTGCTGCTCGACGAGCCGTTCGCCTCGCTCGACCCCCTGTTGCGCGTTCGGATGCGGCGCGAGCTGCTGGCGACTCAGAAGCGGTTCGCCGTTCCCATGCTGGTGATCACGCACGACCCCGACGACGTCGAAGCGCTGGCGGACAACGTCGTGATCCTGCGCGACGGCCGAGTGGTGCGCACGGTGCGATTGAAGGATGCGGGCCTGCGTCAGGGAGACGAGGCCGCGAGACGCGAGACGGTTCGAACACTGTTGATGGAGTGACTCGATGAGAATTCCGCACGGGCGCCGGCTCGCCGGCATCGCCGCATGTCTGCTCTTCGCGCTGGGGGCCGGTCGTGTCCGGGCAGACGAGGAGCCGCCGCCCACCGAAGACACGCAGGGGGAGGTCGAGAAGCTCAAGGAGGAAGTCCAGAAGCTCAAGGACGATCTGGCCGCCCAGAAGGAGTCCACCGACGCGGTGAAGCAGAAGCAGGACGCGCAGAACCCCACCGTGCGCGCGTATGACGGCCTGCTCATCGAGGACCCGCGCGGCATCTGGGCGGTGCGCTTCAATGGCCGCGTGCAGGGCGACTTCCGCACCTACTCGCCGAACGACATCATCGCCGACACCTTCAGCCTGCGCCGCGCGCGGATGGCGGTCGGCCTGACGGCGTGGAAGGACTATCAGATGTATGTCGAGGGGGAGTTCGCGACTGGAACCGCCACAGGCACCACGACCCAGAGCGCCTCCCTGACGAACGCCTGGCTCGAGCTGGGCTGGTTTCAGTTTGCGAAGATCCGCATGGGGCAATTCAAGCCGCTGTTCGGCCTCGAGAACAGCGCGCCCGACGTGCTCACCGATTTCCAGGAGCGGGGGCTGCCTCAGAATCTGATTCAGAATCTGAACTATGACCGCGGGGTCATGGTGCACGGGTCTCCGTTCCGCGGGATCTACTACGGCGCCACCGTCAGCAACGGCAGCGGACTCAACCTCGAGGAGAGCCAGGGCAACCGGCAGGAGGCCGAGACCGACGGCAAGGACATCACGGTCCGCGCCACGGCCAACGCCACCGAGATGTTGAAGGGCCACGACTCCATCTTTCACCTCGGCGGCTCGTGGAAGGATGGGGCGGTCATCAGCCGGGGCGGCACGGCCTTCACCCCCGCGACGGGCCGGACCGAGGCCTTCGGCATGACGTTCTTCGCTTCGGCGCCGCTGACGAACGGGCAGATCGACCGCCGGCTCACGGCCGCCGAGGCCCTCGCCTCGATCAAGCAATGGAAGCTGCAGTCCGAGTGGTGGCAGGCGCGCTACGCCGGCGAAGCGCCGGTGAATTACGACCGCAGCATCGACTCCTATTACGTGTCCGCCGGCTGGCTGATCACCGGAGAGATGTACGCCGACTCGTATCGCAACGGCGTCTTCGGCCGCATCAAGCCGCGAAACACCTTCGGCCTCGACACGGACGCCGGCTGGGGGGCGTGGGAGGCGATGGTCCGCTACAGCGTCTTCGATGCGTCCGAGTTCACGGCGACGAATCCCGTGGGGACGGGTGTCCTCGTGGCCGGCTCCGCCAACAAGGCTCGCGCCGTTACCGCGCAGGTCAAATGGATGCCGAATCCCGTCGTGCGGCTGCTCGTGGACTACATCGTGACCGACTTCGGAGCTCCCGTGACGCAGAACACCGTGACGACGTCGGATGAGCGGGCCTGGACGTTCCGCGCCCAGATGGATTTCTAGAGCCTTCTCCGGAGACACCCATGAGACTCCCTCAACGCATTGCGATCGTTGCGCTCTTCGCGCTCTTCGCGCGGGGGGCCTTGGCGGCCGACATCATCGTTTCGGCGGCGGCCAGCCTCACCAATGCCTTTACCGACATCGGCAAGGCCTACGAGAAGAGTCATGAAGGCATTCGCGTCGTCTTCAATTTCGCTTCTTCGGGCGCCCTTCTGCAGCAGATCTCCCGCGGCGCGCCCGTGGACGTGTTCGCCTCGGCGGACCAGGACACGATGGACAAGGCGGCGCAGCAGAACCTGATCGTGCGCGGCACGCGCGCCGACTTCTGCGGCAACCGGCTGGTGCTCGTGGCGCCGGGCGATTCATCGCTGCCGATCGCGAGCCTGCAGGACCTGACCGCCCCGGGTGTGGCGCGCATAGGCATCAGCGATCCGAAGACGGTGCCGGTCGGCAAGTACGCGAAAGGAGCGCTCGACGCCGCGGGTCTGTTCGCGATGCTCGAGCCGAAGTTCGTCAAGACGCTGAACGTCCGGCAGAGTCTTGAGTACGCGGCGCGCGGAGAAGTCGAGGCGGCCTTCGTCTACGCCACCGACGCCGCCGTGGCCGGGGGCAAGGTCAGGACACTGCTGCAGGTCGACACGCCGACGCCCATCAGCTATCCCATCGCAGTCGTCAAAGGGAACGGCAAGGAGCGCATCTCCACGCAGTTCGTTCAATTCGTGAACTCGCCCGAGGCGCAGCAGATCTTGTCCCGGTACGGCTTCCTGCCCGCCCCCTGACACATCCGCGCGTCCTGCGTCTCTAGGGCATCCCGCGCCTGCCCGGCGGCACGGGGCGACCGGAGTGCGTAACCGTCGCGCGCGCGCCGGGCCAGCGAGACCAGGGGAGGGTCCAGACCATGCACGCGCTCCGAACGATTTCCGCCGGCTTTTCGGCTGTCCTGATGACCGGATCCCTGCTCTCCGGTACCCGCGCGCTGGCCGCCGGGTGCGCCCGGCCGGACTTCCAGGCCCCTCGCACCAACCCCACGGGAGATGCTTCGTGGGAGGTCGCGTCGGCCGACTTCAACCATGACGGGACCCCCGACCTGGCTCTCGCCAACGCCGGCGTCGGCGCGGGCGGCAACTCCGTTTCCGTCCTGATCGGCCAGGGCGACGCGACGTTTCAGGCCGCCGTGAACTACGCCGTCGGCCTGTTTCCACTGGGGATCACGACGGCGGACTTCAACGTGGACGGCACCGCGGATCTGGCGGTCGCCAACCTGAATTCCGGGACCGTCTCCCTCCTCCTGGGCAACGGGAACGGCACCTTCCAGGCAGCCGTGAGCCTTCCGGGAGCGAGCCCCGCGGTGATTGCCTCGGGCGACGTGAATGGGGACGCGAAGCCCGACATTCTGATCGGCCAGGGCCTGCTGCTCGGCAACGGGAATGGGACCTTCCAGCCGCTGATCGGCGCCCCCAGCGGAAACGACGTCGTTCTCGCGGACATGAACCAGGACGGGAAGCTGGACGTCGTGGCCTCGGTGGCGGGGGCGATTTCCGGCCCGGCCGTTTTCCTCGGCAATGGCAACGGCACATTTCAGACCGGCCTCTCCAGCGCCTCGGCGACGCTCCCCTGGGGCATCACGGTGGCGGATTTCGACGGCGACGCCACGCTGGATGTCGCGGTGACCGACAACGTCCTCTCCCCCCCGAAGATCTGGGTCCATCTCGGAAACGGCGACGGCACTCTGCAGACCGGCGTCGGCTATGCCTCGGGCATCAATCCGGCCACGATCGAAGCCGGGGACTTCAACGGCGACGGCTCGATGGACCTGGCCGCGGGGGTGACGGGACTTCCCGGCGCGATCTTCACCTACAGGGGGAATGGGGACGGCACCTTCCAGGCAGGGGTCGAAGTGCGCCGCATCACGCCGATCACCAAGGTGATCGCCGGCGACTTCAATCATGACGGGTCGGTGGATCTCGTCTATTCGAACTCGCAGCATCCCGGCGCCAATGGCGTGGTGCTCGTCGGCAACGGAGACGGGACGTTCGAGAACGACCTGTTCTACGCCGCCTCGACCTATCCGAAGGATGCCGCCACGGCCGATTTCAACAACGACGGCAAGCTCGATATGGTCATCGCCAACTCGCACACGACCACGGCGACGGTGCGGCTCGGCAACGGCAACGGCACCTTCCTCGCGAAGAACGATTACCCCCTCGGCACCAACCCGTTATCGGTGGTCACGGCGGACTTCAACAACGACGGCAAGGCCGACTTTGCCGCGGCGAACCAGAACACCTTCGACGTGATGGTGCGGCTGGGGAACGGCAACGGAACGTTCCAGGCCCCCTCGAGCTATCCGACGGTCTTCGGGGCATCGTCGCTCGTCGTTGGCGATTTCGACCGCGACAACAAGGTCGACATCGTGGCCATGGCTCTGCTCGGCGTGTACTTCCTCAAGGGAGCCGGGAACGGCACCTTCGCCGCGCCCGTGAACGACGGCCTGTGGTCCGGGGTCGGGAACCTTTCGGCCGCCGATCTCAACAACGACCAGAAGCTCGATCTCGTCGTCGCAAAGCTCGACCTGAACATCGATCGCGTCGAGGTCATGCTCGGGAACGGCAACGGAACGTTCCAAAATCCCGTGGACTACCCCGTCGGGATCAGCCCGCAGTCGGCCACGATCGGCGACTTCAACAAGGACGGCAAGCCCGACATCGCCGTGGCGAACTTCGGCTGCCGGGGCGCCGCCTGCAACGGCACGACCACCTCCACCGTCTCGATCCTGCTGGGCAACGGAAACGGGACCTTCCAGGCGCACACGCCGTATCCGGCCTCGCCCAATACGAGCTTCGTCCGCGCGGGCGATCTGAATGGCGACGGCCGCGACGACGTGGCGACGGCGGATCTGCTTCCGTGGACCGTGTCCGTTCTGCTCAGCAATCCAAACGGCAGCCTGCAGAGACCCTACGGGTTCGGCGTTCAGCACGGCCCGACCTCCGTCGCGTTCGCCGACGTCGACGCGAACGGCGGTCTCGACATGCTGGTCACGAACGGGACGAGCAACGACGTCTCGATCCTTCTGAACAACTGCAGCAGCGGCGCCGGCGGCCCCGAGGCCGATCTCGCCATCACCCTGAGCGACAGCCCCGATCCGGCGAGCGTCGGCTCGAGCCTCACGTACACCATCAACGTGACGAACAACGGTCCCGCGGCCGCCACCAACGTGCTGGTCAGCAACACGCTGCCAGGGAGCGTCGCGTTCGTGTCGGCGACGGCGGGCTGCGTCGAGGCGGGCGGCACCGTTTCGTGCAATGCGGGCTCCCTCGCCTCGGGCGCGAACTCATCGGTCCTGATCACCGTGACGCCGAACCTCGCCGGCCCGATCTCGGACACCGCGAGCGTGACGTCGGACCAGGCCGATCCGGTCACCGCCAACAACAGCGCCACCACCGGCACCACCGTGCAGGGTCCGCAGTGCGCCGACCTGACCGGCATCTACTCGAGTGTCACTCCCAGGTGCAAGTCGAAGAAGGGGGTGATGGAGTGCTCGATCAAGGGGAAGGTGGACGTGCAGAACCTGGGCAACATCACGGCGCCGGAGAGCCTTGCGCGCTTCTATCTGTCGTCCGACGCGGTGCTCGACGACCCGGGAGACACACTGCTCTCGCAGGTTTCGATCAAGGCTGTGAAGACCTCGAAGCCGGGCAAGGCCAGGCTGAAGGCCGAGCTGGCGCCGGGGATGTCGACGACCGGCCTCTATCTGATCCTGGTGGTCGACGCGGCCGGCACCATCGCGGAGTGCAGCGAGTCGAACAACACGACGGTCTACGGCCCCATGCCCTGACCTGCACCGATCGAAGTCGAGGGGGCAGGCTACCCCGAGCGATGTCGAGGGGTCAGGTACAGATCTCGACCTCTCCTTCGATCTCGACGGGGAGGTTCCAGGGAAGCCCCGCCATGCCGACAGCCGATCGGGCGTGCGCGCCGCGCTCCGGCCCGTAGAGGGTCAGGATCAGCCCGGTGAATCCGTTGATGACGCTCGGCTGCTGGTGGAATCCCGGCGCCGAGTTGACCATCCCGAGGACCTTCAGCCACGAGGCGACGCGATCGAGGCTTCCCAGCTCGCGGTGCAGGCTTCCGAGGATCGAGAGTCCGACCAGCATCGCCGAGTGGTGCGCCTGCTCGACGCTCACCTCGGCGCCGACCTTGCCCAGCGGCCCGGCGACGGTTCCGTCGGAGTTCTGGGGCCCGTGGCCGGAGATGAACGCCCGGTTGCCGCGGATCCTCACCCAGGGGAACGGCAGCGTGAAACCCGGAGGCAGCACCAGCGGCGGCGGGATGTAGAGCCCGAGGTCGGCGATCTTCTCCTCGATCGTCGGCATCAGGCCGTCACCGAGGAGACCAGTTCGCTGAACTTCTGCAGGTCCACGTTGCCCCCGGATACGACGGCGACGATCGGCCCCCTGCCCGCCTTGCCGGTAAGTGCGGCGGCGAGCGACAGGGCGCCCGCTCCTTCGGAGATCACGCGCGCTTTCTCGGCCATCGTGCGCATCGCTCTTTTCGTCTCGTCGAGGGTCACGACGACGACGCCGTCCACGACCGGCTTCATCCGCTCCCACATGCGCGGGAACACGCTCTGTCCGCCGGCGCCGTCCACGAAGGTGGCCTTCCACTCGGGGAAGGATTGCGGCGACCCGGCGGCGAGCGAGCGAGCCATCGGCGCCGCCGTCTCGGGCTCGGCGCCCCAGACGCGGATCTCCGGCCGCAGCGCCTTCACGGCGCTGCCGACGCCGGTGATCAGTCCGCCTCCGCCGATCGCGGCGATCACCGCCGTCGTGTCAGGGGCGTCCTCCAGGATCTCGAGACCCATCGTCGCGTGGCCGGCGATGAAGTTCCGGTCGTCGAACGGGTGAATGAAAGTCCCCTCGACGCCGGGATACGCGCGGTCTTCCAGCGCCTGCCACGCGACGGTGTACGGCACCGGCACGAGCCGCGCACCGAGCGCTTTCATTCTTTCGATCTTCGCCGCGGGAGCGGTCTCGATGACGACGACCGAGCACGGCACGCCGGCCTTCCGTGCCGCGTAGGCAACCCCCTGCCCCGCGTTGCCGGCGCTGATCGTCCACACCCCCTGCGTGCGCTCGGACTCCGAGAGCATGGCGACCGCATTCGCCGCGCCGCGGAGCTTGTAGGCATTGATCGGCTGCAGGTTCTCGAGTTTCAGGCGGATGTCGGGGCCGCCCGGCCCCAGCTCGAGCCGAACCAGCGGCGTCCGCACGATCGTCCCCGCGATGCGCTGCCGCGCCTGCTGGATTTCAGCGAGGCTGATCGGGCGGACCGGTTCCGGTGCTGCTGGCATGTCTCCAACAGTCTAGCGCGACGGGCCCGCCCTCCTCTGCGCTTCGATGCTAGCCTCCGGCCTCGGATTGAAAGTGACGATCGAGGAGGGACCCGATGAGAACGATCCTGCGCGGCGCCGCCCTGTCCCCGGCACTGGCCGGAGCCATTCTCCTGTGCCCCGGCTCCGTGCTTGGTCAGTCCACTGACGAGATGAACGCGGCGAACAACCCGCTGCAGCCGACCCTCGGAGTGAATTTCCAGGACTACTACGTCGCCGACGTCTACGATGCGGACGGCGCGGACTCGAACTCGCTGCTGCTGCGCGGCGTGGCTCCGCACAAGATCTTCGGGCATCCTCAGCTCCTGCGCGCGACGCTGCCGATGGTGACGTCGCCCGACCTGCCGCCCACGGGCGATCACACCGACATCGGCGATCTGAATCTCTTCGACATCTTCCTGTTCAAGGCGGGCTCGGCCCAGGTCGGCGTGGGGCCGCAGGTCACATTTCCCACCGCCGGGCGCGACGAGACCGGCACCGGCAAGTGGCAGGCCGGCGTGGCGGTGCTGGGGATCGTCCCGAAGCACTGGGGTCTCGTCGGCGGTCTCGTGACCTGGCAGGCGTCGTTCGCCGGCGACGACGACCGCCGCCGCCAGGACAACCTGATCGTGCAGCCGCTGATCATCTACAACTTCCCGAATGGATGGTATGCGCGCAGCACTCCGAACTGGACCTGGGACCTGGAGCAGGACACCTGCTACATACCGATCGGCATCGGCGGCGGCAAGGTGTGGAAGGGCAAGCAGACGACCTACAATGTGTTCGTGGAGCCTCAGCCGATTGTCGCGCATGACGGCCAGGTGCCAATGTTCCAGGTCTTCTTCGGCTTGAACCTGCAGTTCCCGCTGTAACCCATCATGCCGTTCGACAGCGAAGGGATCGAGCAGGGCATCGGCCTCGCGCTGTCCGGCGGCGGATTCAGGGCGACGTTGTTCCACATCGGTACCCTGTGGCGGCTCAACGAGCTCGGCATCCTGGGAAGGTTGTCGCGTGTCTCGAGCGTCTCGGGCGGCTCGATCACCGCCGGTCACCTGGCCCTCGCATGGAAGAAGCTCTCGTTCGACGCGCGAGGCGTGGCGGCGAACTTCGCGGCGGAGGTCGCCGATCCCCTGCGCCGCTTCTGCGAGCGGAACATCGACGGACCCGCGATCGGCGAGGGCGCGCTGCTGCCGGGCCGGCGCATCAGCGACGTGGTCATCCGCGCCTACCGCGAGCACCTGTTCGGCGACGCCACGCTACAGGATCTGCAGGACGAGCCGGCGGCGCCGCGATTCGTCTTCAACGCCACGAACCTGCAGACCGGCGTCAGTTTCCGGTTCTCGAAGCCCTACATGGGCGACTACCTGATCGGGCTGGTCCGGCGCCCCCGGAACCTGCTCGCCCAGGCCGTGGCGGCGTCGAGCGCGTTCCCGCCGTTTCTGTCCCCGGTCGTGGTCGAGGCTCCCGGCCGCTTCGAGGCGGTCCCGGGCAGCCTTCTCAACGGGAATCCGAAATTCACCGGAACCCTGTACCTGACCGACGGGGGCGTCTACGACAACATGGGTCTCGAAACGGTCTGGGAGCGTTACTCCACGGTGCTCGTCAGCGACGCCGGTGCGCCGTCGGACCCGGTCGAGGAGGTTGAGACCGAGTGGCACAAGCAGGCGCTGACCGCGATGAACGTGGCCACCGCGCAGACGCGAGCGCTTCGGAAGCGCCTGCTGATCGCCGAATTCCAGCGGAAAGTGCGGCAGGGCGCCTACTGGGGCCTGCGCTCGGACATCCGGAAGTACTCCGCCCCGGACACACTCGGCGTGAGACCGAAGCTGGCGGACGAAATCGCCCACCTGCGCACCCGCCTCAATCCGTTCTCCGGGCAGGAGCAGGGGCGGTTGATCAACTTCGGCTACGCGCTCGCCGACGCCGGCGTCCGGGCGCACGCGGCGTCTGAGATCACGGTGTCCACCCCGCCGGCGTGGCCCGTCCCCGCAGAGCCGCTTTCGAAGTGAGTCCGCCGGTGAGGAGCATCCTCACCGGCGGGGTGCCGTCGCCATCTGCTAGAACGTCCAGAAGAACGTCGCGCGATACACCAGGGCTTCGTCCCGGCCGGGGAAGTTCACCGGATCCGGATCGTTGTCGTACTTGACCCACTCCACGTTCGGCCCGACGCGAATCGAGGGCGTGATGAACCACTCGCCGCCGAAGATGTAGGTCTGGAATGGCTGTGCGGGGCTGATGAGCAGGTAATCGATCGTGTTGGCCCCCGGCAGGCCGGTGTCGGTGCCGTCGAGGTCCCCTTTCACGTCGTCGATGCGGGCGAAGACGTCGGCCTTCCCGGGCAGGAACTCCCACACGCCGAACACGGACCAGATGCCGAGATCGAGATTGGGCGTGCCCGCGATGCCCGAGTCGCGCTGCTGCCAGAGGTATTGCCCGCCGGCGCGGAACACCTTGTTTCGATAGCCGGCGATGCCCTGCGCCGTGGTGCGGTCCTGCTCGGCCGGCCGCTGGCTCTCGCTGAAGAAGACTTCCGCGACAAAGCCGGGGTTCCTCTCGTAGCGTCCCTCGAAGCGGAAGATCTTGTACTTGTCGATCTCGGAGCCGACGCTGGAATCGTTGCCGAACTGCCCGGCGTAGCTGAATCCGTGTCCGATGGGGCCGCTGAAGGTGATGCCGAAGTCGCGCGACGAATCGATCTTGTAGAGATCGGCGGGGGTTTTCTCGATGTGGCGGAGCCCCCAGAACCCCTCCAACCAGTCGAAGCCGAGCGTGGGCACGATGCCCGCCATCGCCTGGTGCTGGCCGTGGTAGATCCACTTCACCCAGGCATCCTTGACGTACGGATTCAGGTTCGCCGTGCTCGCGAACTGGCCGTTGCTGTTTGCTTCGACGCGGAAGCGCGTGCTGAACTTCTCGTTGAAGGCCAGGTCATACGTGAAGTAGATGCGCCGCATCCAGAACCCATTCTGCCGGCTGACGTCGGTCGTGTTCGTGGCGCTCACCTGATCGGCGTGCCATTTGTCGTAGAAGAAATAGTCCCCGAACATCAGTCCGCTGAACTTCCCCTGCGGGTACGGTGACTTCGGCGCCTCCGCCGGCTTGGGGAAGTACTCGCCCGGAAGATCGTGCTTGAAGTTGTACAGGTTGACCGCGTCTTCGCTGTCGAAGACGACCGTTTCGCCGTTTGGGCCGTATCCGGGCCTGGTGAGCGAAGCGCCCATCTCCGCGCCGCCGCTCTTCTGAAAGGCGTCGTATCGAGCGCCATTCGCAAAGACGTAGATGCGGCCGTCCTTCGGCACCTCGATGTAGAACACGTTCTGCGCCAGCGCGGGGCGACTGATCACGGCGCCCGTGAGAACGAACGCCGCGGTGAGCAGTCCGGCCGCCAGTGTCCTGATGCGCATCAGCAGGGCCTCCTGAGTGTCATCGAACGCCTCTCGTTGTTTCGGTGCTGGATCGGGCCGGCAAATGCCGGCCCGTGTTACGGAACGGTGCCCGATTCTCCACGAATGCGTTTCGGCATGGTGTCGGTCACGTGACGTCCGTGTTACGAATCGCGCGGCCGGCTCGGTCCCGCCGCCGCCCGACGGGACAACCCCCTGTGTCGGGTGAAGTTAGCGGACGGCCGCATCCCCTATGCTACCCTCCGATCGGTGGACGCATTCACGATTTTCCACGTTCTGATCAGCCTGATCGGCCCGCAACCGCCCCGGCTGGTATGAGGCGGCTCTTTCTTTCGCCCCTGCTGCTGTTCCTGGCCGCTTGCGGCGGGGGTGGAACGGCGTCCGACCCGCCCACTTCTTCACCGGCACCGACTCCATCGACGGCTGCAGAGGGCGCCGCACGGCCCGATCCGCCGCCGTTCAACATCGTGATTCTGACTCTCGACGCATGCCGGGCCGACGCGCTCGGCTGCTACGGGCTCGACCGGCCGACGACTCCCGCGATCGACGAGGTCGCCCGCGATCCGGATTCCGTGATCTTTCGCAGTCACCACGTGCAGGGCGCCTGGACCAAAGCCTCCGTCGCCAGCCTCTTCACCGGTGTCTACGTGAAGCAGCACGGCGTCGTGCTCGGCCACAAGGACGTCCAGAAGAAGAGCGACTGGCGGCAGTATCTCGTGCAGGGATTCTCGGAGGACTACGACACGCTGCCGGAGCGCATGCACGCTCTCGGTTTCGAGACCTTCGGCGTGGTCAAGAGCTACCACCTCGACAGGCAGTACGGCTTCGCTCAGGGGTTCGACACCTATCTCGGTCCCGGCGATGTTCACAGCGACGAGGACCGGGTCGAGACGTTCCTCCGACTCGCGGCGGACGCGAAGACGCGGGGCCGGCGGTACTTCTCGTACGTGCACCTGAATTCGTGCCATTACCCCTTCGAGGGGAGGGACCGCGATCCCGAATACATGGGCCTCTTCCCCACTGACTTCGACGAGGCGGCGCGCAAGCGGGCCGGCATCGACTTCGAGACCACGGGCCTGAGCCGCAAGATCCGGAAGAAAGGCCTGACGCTCACACCGGAGGACGCCGCCTTCGCCCGCCTGATCTACGAAGCGAAGCTGCGGCGCGTGGACCGCAGGCAGGTGACCCCCTTCATCACCGGCCTGAAGGATTCGGAGCTCTACGACGACACGCTGATCCTCGTGACCGCCGACCACGGCGAGGAGCTGTACGATCATGGCGGCTACGCGCATGGCCACGGGGTTTGGGAGGAGGTCGTGCACGTACCCCTGATCGTGAAGTTCCCGAAGGGGCGCCGGCCCGCGGCACTCGGCGCGTCGGTGGCCGCCGTCACGCAGGCCGTGGATCTGCTTCCGACGCTCACCGCATTCGCCGGCGGGCCGATGCCGCGCGGTTATCCGGGCGCCGACATCTTCGGCGGCCCGCCGCGCTCGTGGTCCATCTCTGAGACGAAGCGCGGATGGGCGCTGATCGAGGACGGATGGAAGGCGATGGGCGGCAAGACCGGTCTGATGCTCTTCAATCTGGCCGAGGATCCGGGAGAGCGCAACGACCTTGCCCCCGCGGAGCCCGAGCGCGCCGCCGCGATGCAGAAGCGCATCGATGAGCTGCTCGCGACCTACTCGGATCTCGGCAAGTCCGCCCACGAGTTCGAGCGGGAGCTGGAGCCCGAGGAGGAAGAGAATCTGCGCAGCCTGGGCTACCTGAAGTAGCCCGGCGCGCCCGGGCGGTCGTCCGCCGGTCTGACGGCCGGCTGAAGATCGTGAGAGTCCTGGTTGATCCCGGATACGAAGGCGGGTATACGTCCTTTCACGATGACGGGAGCCGTGCGCACGAGATCGGGGCGCCTGGGAGCCGCAGGTCGCTCTGGAGTCACCCTCGCGGCGGCCATCGCGTGGCTGGGACTTACGGGCGCGGCGCCGGCGGAATCGCCCCTGAAGGTCCCCGCCGACGTGCCGCCGGGCCAGATCCGGGTGGATCTGGCGCGCGGTCCGATTCCCGTGCAGGAACCGGGGAATACGTCCGTCGTCGGCTGCTCCGCGCCGGTGCTGGCGAACAACCTCAGCACTTCGACCAGCGGGCGCGCACCGCACGTGCGTGTCCGGTTCATCCGCTCGGTCTATCTCATCACGGCCACGGAGATGGCGGCGAGCGGGTGGAGCAATGGGATGCAGCCCGCCCGGATCGGCTGGAACTATTCGACGGCGCCCGGGCTCCCCGCGAGCGTCGGCCTGATCGTCTACATGCAGAACACATCCGACGCGACGAACCTCAAGAGCACGACCTGGTCGACGGCAATCGCCGGCATGACGACCGTGCACAACGCCACGACGACCCTGCCGAACGTGACCGGCCCGTGGGACGTCACGCTGACCGGCGGATCACCGTTCACGTACACCGGCGGCGGGCTCTACATCGCATTCGACATGACGTACCCCTCCGGCACGCTGTCCACGACGGCCGTCGTCTCCTGCAACAACACGCTCGCGAACGGGATCCTGACCGGCCAGGCCAACACGTCCTCGCCGACGACAGTCACCGCGAGCAGCTTCCGGCCGGAAACCCGCCTCGCCGCCGTGGCGGGCATCGCCAACGACATCAGCGTGGACCTGGTGGTCGCGATGGGCTCGCTGCCGAATGGACTCGTCCCCGCCCAGACTCCCGGCGCCGTCATCTCGAACCGGGGGCTCAATCCCCTGACGAACCTTCCGGTGTCGCTGAACTTTTCCGGGGCGGAGTCCTATTCGGATACGCAGAATGTCGCCTCGATCGCCGGCTGCACCGGCACCGCGACGGTCATCTTCGCGCCGTACACCCCTTCGGCCCTGGGGAGCACGTTCGAATCGGGATCGTGCCCTCGGACGACGTGGCGGCCAACAACCTTCGGACGATCCCCACCGAGCTGACGGCGAACGTCTACTCCTACAAGTACCCCGGAACGACGGCGTCGGGCGGTGTGGGCGTGAATGGTTTTCCAGCCGAGCTTCTCGCGAAGTTCAGCTTCACCTCCGCGACGCAGATCGACTCCGTGCTGCTCGAGTTCCCGTTCGCCCCGGCCGGCTCGCTGTTCAGGATCTCGATCCGGGGCGAGAGCGCCGGCCTGCCCGGCACGCAGATCTATGTCGACGCAAGCGACAGAACTCCCGGGACGGGCGCACTCAGCTTCCGCCTGCCGGCGCCCGTGTCCGTCCCGGCGGGCAACGTGTACGTCGGCGTGATGCAGACGAACACCATCAACATGGGGCTCGGCTTCGACGCCGAGGCGCCGATCCGGGCCGGGGCCTTCTATGTCTCGGTCAGCGGCGGCGCGTTCGCGGACTTCGCGCCTGGCAGTAATTTCAAGCTGAATATCGGCGTCATCGTGGGCGCGTGCCTCGTGCCGATGAGCGTGGACGCCAGTCCGGTGAGCGCGACGGCCTGCGCCGGCGGCGGCAATGCATTCAGCGCGACGGCCACCGGCGGCACCGGCGCCAGGACGTATCAATGGACCGAGAACGGCGTGAACATCGGCGGCGCCACGAACGCCGTGCTCAACATCAGCAAGGCGAGCGCTGGCTCATTCAACTACAACGTCAGGGTCACGGACGACGGCGGCTGCGTCGATTACGTCGACGGGACGAACTCCGTCGGCACCTGGATCGCCGACGGGGCCTCGTGCAATGACGCCAACAACTGCACCGGCGGCGATGTGTGCGGCTCGGGAACGTGCAATGGCTCGCCCATCTCGGCGCCCCCGGAGACGAGCGGGGTCCTCTATGCCCCGGATCTCGTCACGCTGTCGTGGGCGGTTCCGGTCTTCGCCACGAACTATGACGTCGTTCGCGGCAGCACGACCTTCCTGCCCACAGGCCCCGGCGGCATCGACGAGGTCTGCTTCCCGAACACCGGGGGTCCGTCGATCGCCGACGGCGCCCTGCCGCCGCCGGGCACCGCTTATTGGTACCTGGTGCGGGCAAAGAACTCCTGCGGCATCGGCAGCTACGGCACGGACAGCAGCCTGAACCCGCGCCTCACTACGACCTGCCCCTAAGCCGCGTCTGGACTGACGCGGGAGTGAGCCGTGCCCGGCGCCAATGCGGGGTGTATGCTTCCCCGCCATGTCGTGGCGCTCGGGCTGCAGCCAGAGCCGGGCCGCAAGAGCCGGCCGTCTCGCCCTCCTGGGCTGGTATGTCCTCCAGGTTCTGGTCCTGCTTCCGCGGCACCAGTACCTGGTCACGCACGACGACGCCGCGGGGCCGCTGGATGTACAGCAGATCGAGCGGCTGGTCGGAGCCTACCCGGAGAGCGGTTCCGGAACACACCGCGCCCCCGACAGCTCGCCCTCCGAGCGGCATGAGCAGCGCACCTGCGCCCTCTGCGCCGTCAACCGGCCGGTCGTCACTCCCGATACGCAGCCTGCGCCCGTAGACACGACACCATCGCAGCTCGTTACGCAGCCCCTTCCCGAGCGTCTCGCGCGGGCGTCGGCGCCCACAAGAGAACCACGAGCCCCGCCTTCCCTGTCCTCCTGACGGCCAAACGCGCGCCCCGCCGGGGCGCCACAACCGGAGGACAGATCCATGAGACGACATCCGTTCGTCTGCCTTTCTCTCTTCGCCCTTGCCGCGCTGGCGCACGCCGCCACGCCGGCACCTGACCAGTCTGACGAGATCGCCGCGCTGCGCGCCGAGGTTGCCGAGCTGCGCGCCATGGTGGAAACGCTGCAGGCATCCATAGCCCCGCAGTCTCCACCCGGGCAGGCGGCGGTCACCACCGTCGAGCCCCCGCCGCCCGCACCGGCTCCGCCCCCGGTCGCCGCGGCAAGCCCCACATCCAACTACTTCAATCCCAGCATTTCCATGATCGGCAACTTCCTCGCCGTCGGCGGGCACAACCCCATCGAGAACCGGCCAGCCGCCGACCTGCGCGAATCGGAGCTGGGACTCTCCGCCGTCGTGGACCCCTACGCGCGGGGCGACTTCTTCCTCTCCTACGGTGAGGAGGGAGTCGAGGTCGAGGAAGGATTCATCTCCTTCAACCGGCTTCCCTGGGACCTGCTTTCGAAGGTCGGCCGCATGCGCGCCTCGTTCGGCACGATCAACACGCTACACCTGCACACGCTTCCCTGGCCCGATTCGCCGATCTCTACGGTCAACCTGCTGGGCGGTGAGGAGGGCTGGGTCAGCACCGGCGTCTCTGTCGCGAAGATCATTCCCCTTCCCGCGGATGTCTTCTCGGAGCTGACCGTGCAGGTGTTCCGCGGCGACTCCGAAGGGCTGTTCACGACCTCGGATCGCAGCGACCTGGCGTACAACGGCCACTACCGGGTCTTCAAGGACCTGTCGGATGCGACCAACCTCGACCTCGGTCTCTCGTACGGCCAGGGGCCGAACGGCGTGGAGCCCAACAGCCAGACCCGCCTGACCGGGTTGAACGGGACGCTGCGCTGGAAGCCGCTGCGGACCGCTCAGTACCTCGCCGTCACCACCCGCGGCGAGTGGATCCGCAGCCGCCGCGAGCAGCTCGGCGGCACGGAGACCGCGGACGGCGGGTTCCTGTCGGCCGAGTACCAGTTCGCCCGGCGCTGGTCGGCGGGCGCCCGGATCGAAGCCTCCGATCGCGCCGACGACGCGTCGCTCGACGACGACGGGCAGGCACTGCTGCTCACCTTTTCGCCCAGCGAGTTCTCGCAACTCCGCGGGGAGCTGCGCCGCCGCGACTACGCGGAAGGCACGACCGCCTACGAATTCCTGATGCAGCTCCAGTTCGCCATCGGCGCTCACGGCGCCCACCCCTTCTAAAGGACACGAATCATGAAGACCCCACGCCTCGTTCTCGCCGCCCTGCTGCTCGCCGCCGCTGCGAGCGGTCCGGCTCACGCGAAGCTCCAGGTCGTCACCACCCTGGAGGATCTCTCCTCCATCGCCGCCGCCGTCGGAGGCGACCGTGTCGAGACCTTCGCGCTCGCGAAGGGATATCAGGACGCCCACTTCGTGGACGCCAAGCCGTCGTTCATCCTCAAGCTCAACCGCGCCGATCTGCTGATCGTCGCCGGGCTCGAGCTCGAGGTCGGCTATCTCCCGCCGATGATCGATCAGAGCCGCAACGCGAAGATCGCCCCTGGAGCCCCCGGCTACCTGGACGCGTCGGCCGGCTGCGAAATTCTCCAGCGGCCGACCGAACAGATCACGCGCGCGATGGGGGACGTCCACCCTTACGGCAATCCGCACTTCTGGACCGACCCTGACAACGGCGGCGTGGTTGCCAGGGCGATCGCGGCGCGGCTCGCCCGGCTCGATCCGGCAGGCGCAGCGGCCTATCAGACGAACCTCGCGGCCTTCCTGGCGCGCCTGAAGGAGAAGTCGGCCGAGTGGGACCGCAAGATGGCGCCGTACCGCGGCACGAAGGTCATCACCTTTCACAATTCGTGGCCGAACTTCGCGAAACGCTTCGGCCTCGTCGTCGCAGGCAACGTCGAGCCGAAACCAGGCATCCCACCCAGCCCGACGCACACCCTCGAGATCATCAATCTGATCAAGAACGAGAGGATTCCGCTCATCCTGGTGGAGCCGTACTTCGACACGAAGACGCCCGACTACATCGCCACGACCACGGGCACGAAGGTCCTGATGTTCTATCCGTCGGTCGGGGGCCTGCCCGGGATCAAGGACTACTTCGCGCTCTTCGACTACGACCTCAACGCCTTCGTGACCGCCATGGGAGGCCGTCCGTGAGCATCTTCGAGCTGCTTCTTCCCGCCTTCGTCGCGAGCCTCATTCTCACCGGCATCCACGCCTATCTCGGCGTGCACGTCGTGGAGCGCGGCGTGATTTTCGTGGATCTGTCGCTCGCCCAGATCGCCGCTCTCGGCACGACGGTCGCCTATCTGCTCGGCTTCGATCTGCACTCGAACGGGGCCTATTTCGTGTCGCTGGCGTTCACGTTTCTCGGCGCCGCGATCTTCGCCGTCTCGCGCGTGCACCGGAAGACGCGCATCCCCCAGGAAGCGGTCATCGGGATCGTGTATGCCGTCTCGGCGGCGGTGGCGATCCTGGTGATGTCGAAGGCGACGCAGGAGACCGAGCACCTGAAAGAAATGCTCGTCGGCAACATCCTGTCGGTCACCTGGGGCGAGCTGCTGAAGACCGCGGTGCTGTACGGCCTGGTTGGCGTCTTTCATTTCCTCTTCAGAAAGCGCTTTCTGCTGATTTCTCTCGACGAGCCGGAGGCCGAGCGGCGGGGCTGGAGCATCCGGTTCTGGGACTTCCTCTTCTACGTGTCGTTCGGATTCGTCGTGACGTCTTCGGTGGCGATCGCGGGGGTGTTGCTCGTCTTCTGCTTCCTGATCGTTCCGTCGGTCACGGCGATGCTCTTCTCCGAGCGCCTTGGTCCGCGCCTCGCCATCGGCTGGAGCATGGGGGCCTTCGTCTCGGCCGGCGGCGTCGCGCTGTCGTTCATCCTCGACCTGCCGACGGGCGCGACGATCGTCGCGACCTTCGGCGGCGTTCTGCTGGTGCTGGCCACACTGCGCCGGCTCGCGCGGATCAACGGGAGAGGCACGGGTACCATAATGACCGCGCGATGACCGCCGCGGCGCCGGGGGGAGCACGCCAGATCGTCCGTGGGGTCTTCAGCGACTTCAGGGCTGCGTGGCGGAGCCTCGTCGTAACCGATCTCGCGTACAAGGCCCTTGCGTTCGCGATACTCACGCCGGGAACGATGTGCGCGCTCCGCTGGCTGGCGGCGCGCAGCGGCAACGAGGTCGTCGCCGACGTCGACATCGCGCGGTTCTTTTTCGCCACCTGGACCGGCTGGTTCGTGCTGATCATCGGCGGCTCGGTGCTCGCCGCGATCACGATCCTCGAGACCGCCTGTCTCATGGGTGTCGCCGCCTCCGCGTCGAAGGGGGCTCCCCTGATCCCACGGGCCGCTCTTCGGTTCGGCGCCGCCAGCGCGGCACCGGTCTTCAGGCTGGCCGGTAATGCCGTGCTCCGGGTCGTCGCGGTCCTGCTGCCCTTCGTTCTGGCCGCCGGGGTGACATGGTTCCTGCTCCTCCGCGCACACGACATCAACTGGTATCTCTCGGAGAAGCCCCCGCAGTTCTGGGTGGCGGCCGGCATCGGCGCGGTGCTCGGCGCCTGCCTGGCGGTGCTCGTGGTGCGGACCGCTGTGAGATGGGCCCTGGCCCTGCCGCTGATTCTCTTCGAGGGAACGCACCCGCGGCGGGCCCTTGCCGAGAGCGCGCAGCGCTCCACCGGAATACGCCGTCTGATCCTGATCGTGCTCGCCGGGTGGGGAGCGCTCGCACTGCTCGTCGCGACTGCGGTCAACGCGGGCCTCAGCGCGATGATGCGCGGATTGGCGCCCGGATTCTCGGGGTCGCTGCCGGGACTTCTCTCGTTCATCGGCGTCATGGCGCTCGTCTGGGGGATCGTCAGTCTCGCCGTCGCGGTCACCAATCACGCCGTCTTCGCGGCCCTGTTCACCCGTCTCTATCTGCACGCGGCCTCCCCGCGGGACCCGAGGATCCCCGTCGCCTCCCCTTCGGACCGCGAGGCGCTGCGGCTGTCCGGCCGGGCGTGGGCAGGCATCGGCGCCATCATCCTGCTCGCGATCGCGGGGGTCGCGACCCTGGTCTTTCTTGTGTCGCGCGGCCAGCGGCAGGTCGTCGTCCTCGCTCATCGCGGCTCCTCCGCGACGGCGCCGGAGAATACGCTGGCGGCATTCCGCCTCGCCGCGGAGCAAGGAGCGGACTATTTCGAGCTGGACGTCCAGGAGTCCTCGGACGGCGTGGTGGTCGTGGTCCACGACCGTGACCTGATGAAGATCGGCGCCAGCCCGATGAAGATCTGGGAGCACACCGCGGACGCGCTGCGGACCGTGGACATCGGCGGCCGCATCGGTCCGCAGTTTTCGCAGGAGCGGGTGCCGACGCTCGCCGAGGCCCTTGCCGTCGCGAAGGGCCGCTGCAAGGTCGTCGTCGAGCTGAAGTCCTACGGCCACAATCAGCATCTCGAGGAGAAGGTCGCCGAAATCGTCGAGGCGGCCGGCATGCAGGACTCCTGCATCTACATGTCACTCGACCACGACATGGTCCGGCGGATGAAAGAGCTGCGGCCCGGCTGGCGGTGCGGCGTCCTCGCCGCGAAGGCCATGGGCGACCTGACGACCCTGAAGGCTGACTTCCTGGCGGTCGAGGCGCGCGTCGCCACCGGTCCGTTCGTACGTCGGGCCCATCGCGCCAGGCAGGATGTCTATGTCTGGACCGTCAACGACCCCGCCTGGATGCTGACTGCGATCGGCTTCGGCGTGGACGGCCTGATCACCGACAAGCCCGACGTGGCCCGAATCGTCGTGGGGCGGCATGCCGGGATGAGCGACGCGCAGCGGGTGCTGGTCGCACTGCTGGTTCGCCTGGGAGCGCGGACCGACGCGCTGCAAGCCGAGGATGCGCTGCGGCCCTAGGGCGCACCCGGCGCAACCGGCCTCGGCCGGTCGAACCACACGATCTGCCACGCGACCAGCAGCGTGTCGAAATCCGAGCCGCTCCGTACCGCGGCGCCGGTGCTCGCGGCGATCTTGATGGACTGCTGCTTCGGGAGGGGCAGCGAGACGGTCGCTCCGATGCGCGTGTTGCTCTGGCGGGTGGTGGGGGGCCCACCGTTCAGCGCGGCCTCACCGCCGCCGTACCAGGTGGCGTCGAACGCCACCCAGGCGTGCGACGGGAGTGTGTAGCTTCCGTGACCCTGGATGGTCCGGAGCGGGTCCTGACGCCGCACCGAGTCGCCTGGATAGAACGTGTCGTTGGCCGTGAAGAGCCAGGCGCCGGCATAAGCATCGAGGAACCAGCGGCCCACCGGCACGGAGACGCCCAATTCCGGCTTGAACGCCCACCGGTTCGTCCCCAGATTGACCAGCTTCGTCTCGTCGTACTCCCCCGTCGGCGCCTGCACCACGAGGCTCGCGCCGACGATCGTCTTCCGCGGGGCCGTCGCGAATTCGGCGGGCGTCATGGCCCTGGGACCGAAGAGCTGCGTCGACAGGCGCACGCGCAGATCGCCGAAGCCGGTGCGCTCGACCCTGCGCGCCTGCTCCTGCACCTGACCCTCGACGTGGCCGTGCACGAAAGGGACGGCGATCGCGACGAGCGCCGGCCTCCGGAAGAGGCCGAACGTGCGGCCGTAGCCGACCGAGGCCAGAGCGAAGGTGGCCTGCACGTCGCTGAGCGGAAGGGTCGGATCCACGAGGACTTCGCCGTCGGAAACGCCCAGGACCGAAGCGATGAAGTTCGTGCCGACGGGCGTCGGAGAATAGGCGCGCGGCTCCATCTCCTGGGCTCGGGCGGGCCGCGCACAGGACACCGCCGCCGCGGCCGCGAGCAACGCGCGCCATACGATCCGTCTGGGAGGCAGTCTCAGGCTCCTGGTGTCTCCGGCACGGCGTTGAGCGCGCCGATGCTCCCGCCCAGCTCGCGACGGCGCCGGACGCATCTTGGCCCGGATTCTCTCGCCAGACGACCCCGATCACCGCGCGTGCGCCTGCGGGCCTGCTCTCCTGAACTCAGCCGACGGTAGTCGCGGTGGTAGCATGATCCGACGGCGCGGTGTCATGACGCTCTTCCCTGGGGCGGGCCGTCATCCCTCTCGGTCCATCGGAGAATTCGAAATCATGATCGCACTCGACCGCATCTCCTCGAGAGCCTTCCTCGTCTGCGTGGCGCTCTGCGCGGCACTCTCCCCCGGCGCTGTCCGTGCCGAGGAGTACGGCACAGTCCCCGACACCGTGCGATTCCGGTCAGGCTGGATGTTCGCCGACTTCAACACCGAGGCGCAGGTCGGCATTCAGGACTCGTCGCGGGGCACCGACCTGAACTTCGAAGACATCTTCAACCTGCCGGTCAGCAAGGGGTCGTTGCGTCTGGAAGGCGGCTGGCGATTCAAGCCGAAGCACCACCTCGATCTCGGCTACGTGTCGTTCGACAGGACGGCGGCCCGGGACATCGACCGGGACATCGACTTCGGCGACACCACCTTCCTCGTCGGCGCGCGGGTCACGGCCACGATCGACTCGCAGTTCATCTATGCCGCCTACCGTTACGACTTCATCCGCGCCGAGCGGCTGCGCTTCTCCGGCTCGGCCGGTCTCTCGTGGCTGACGATGTCCGCGGGTCTGTCCGCCACCGGCAATTTCACCGGCCCCGGCGGCAGCGGCAGCGGCTCGGGGAGCCAGGAGGCCGGGATCTCGTTCCCGGTGCCGCTGTTCGGGCTGGCGCTCGAGGGCGACATCTCGAAGCGGATCATCGGCTCGGTGTATGCGCGCGGACTCTGGCTCTCGTCCGGTGACCTCAAGGGGGTCTACCTCGAGTCCGGCATCGCGGCCGACTGGTACTTCACCAGGAATTTCGGCATGGGCCTCGGCTACGACCTGACCTCGATCCACATCGAAGGCGCCAACGACGGCGATCTCCAGGCCGAATTCGACTACAGCTTCCACGGCCCGCGGGTCTTTCTCTCATTCGCTTTTTGAGCCGCATCGTGCCTCGCCTCGCCGCCCTCGGAACGCTTTCGATCCTGGCGGCGCTCGCCGGACCAGCCGCGCGGGCCCAGGAGACCGCGCCTCCGTCCATGGCGGAAGGCGCCGCCGGCGGCGCCGTTCCCACTGCCCCCGTCGTCATCGACGGCGAGGAGCTGTTCCGTCTTCGCGGAGTCTCCGCGCTCCCGGCCGCCGAACGGGCCAGGACGGTCGAGAGTCGGATCATCGATGTTGCAAGGGACGCCTCCATGCCTCCGGATGCGGTCGACAGCGCCCCGGGCGACGACGCGGACTCGATCACCGCCTCGGGACAGCCGCTGCTCATGGTCACCGATGCGGACGCACAGCTCGAGGGGGTCGATCGCGCGATTCTGTCGAAGGCGCTGGTCCCCCGCATCCGCAACGCGATCGAGTCCTATCGCGCCGCGCGCACTCCGGCCGCGCGGGCGACCGGCGCGGCGGTTTCCGCCGGCGCTCTCCTCGGGCTCTGCATCCTTCTGTGGATCCTCCGCGCCGTCTTCCGCAGCCTGCGCGCGATGCTCGCCCGAAGACTTCAACGTACCGTTCAGTCGATCGAGACGCGCTCGCTCTCCCTCTTCCAGGCCGACCGGATCTGGATGGGGTTGGGGCATGCACTGACCGGGCTGCATCTCGTGCTGGCCATCGGCGCCGGGTTGTGGTGCCTCTCTCTCGTGCTTCGGAGCTTCCCCTGGACCCGCGGCGCGGCCGAGCACCTGCTCGACTCCCTGCTGCACCCGATGCAGGCGATTGGCGAGGCGATGCTCGCGTACATCCCCAGTCTGATGTTCCTCCTCGTGCTGGGCGCAGTGACCTGGCTCGCGCTCAAGTTTCTTCGGCTCCTGTTCTCGGAGCTGGAGCGAGGCGCCATCTCGTGGGAGGGGTTCTACACCGAGTGGGCCCAGCCGACGTACAAACTTGTGCGGATCCTGGTGCTCGCGTTCGCCGTCGTCATCGCCTATCCCTACCTGCCCGGCTCGGGGTCCGAGGCGTTCAAAGGAGTATCGCTTTTCCTGGGGGTCATCTTCTCGCTCGGCTCGTCGTCGGCGATCTCGAACATCATCGCCGGCTATCTGATGACCTACCGCCGCGCCTTCCACATCGGTGACCGCATCCGCATCGGGGACGAGCTGGGTGACGTCGAGCAGACGCGGCTCCTCGTGACGCATCTGCGCACGATCAAGAACGAGGAAGTCATCATCCCGAACTCCAACATCCTGAACTCAAACGTCGTCAACTATTCGAGCCTGGCGCGCGAGCGCGGCCTCATGATCCAGGCCACCGTGGGAATCGGCTACGAGACGCCCTGGCGGCAGGTCGAGGCGATGCTGCTCGCCGCCGCCGCAAGAACGCCCGGGCTCCGTCCGGAGCCCAGGCCGTTCATTCTGCAGCGCACGCTGGGCGACTTCGCGGTGGAGTACGTGCTGTGCGTCTTTACCGACGACCCGCGCCGGGTTCCCTTCCTCACGACCGAAGTGCACAGGAACATCCTGGACGAGTTCAATACGCACGGCGTGCAGATCATGACTCCGGCGTACGAAGGGGATCCGGAGACTCCCAAGGTCGTGCCGAAGGAGCGCTGGCACGAGTCGCCGGCGCGCCCGCCGGACCGGGCCTGACCCGCTAGAACGTCCAGCCCAGCGCCGCGGTCAGACCGTAGTCCATACGGTCCGCGCCTTCCGCCGGACCGCTGGTGTAGCTCGCGTAGAGGGTGAACGACCAGGTCAGGTCCTTGATGATCTCCCAGTTCGTCGTGGCGTCGAAGTCGCCGCGGAATCGCGGGTCGTCGGTCACCGAACGAAACATCGCGAGCTTCACGTAGGTCGACAGATCTCTCGGGTGATACCGGTTGATCTGATACCCGATGGCGCCGGTCGCCTCCACGACCTCGTTCGGCTCGGGATCGTCGGCGAGCCGCTCGTGCGAGAGGACTGCGCCCAGGGCCGCCTTCAACTCCGTGTGCGTCGTCTGAATGAGCCGCCGGCCCGCACCGCCGCCGGCGTAGACACGCAGGTCCAGACCCAGCTCGTCATTGCGCTCCGCGGTCGCCAGGGCCAAGGCGAAGTACCGGTGCGAGAGGAATCTCTGGTATTGATATCCGAATTCGTGCCTCTCCGTCGTTCCCGACTCCTGGTTGGTCACGATGGACGAGAAGGACACCTGCTGAACACTGCTGGGCCGGCGAGACGAGGCGTTGCCCCCGAGGGTGAACTGGGTCACTCCGCTCGACTCGGTGAAGCTGAAGCCGGCGCTGAGACTGCCGTCGATGCGGGCCCAGAAGGTCTCCTCGATCGGCGCGATCCGCACGACGTCGTCCAGACCGAGCCGCAGCGTCCCGTCCCCCGTGACCAGCACGATCTCCCGCGGGCCGCCCCCTTCGGCGAGTGTGCCGAGATACCGGTCCCCCGCGACGTTCGAGACCTGGAACACTTCGGGGCTCGTGAGGCTCATCACATCGTCCCACTTGATGGAGATCGTGTCGGTCGCGTCGGTCTTGAATCTCAAGCTTCCAAACTCGAACTTCTTGATCTCGCCGCTGAGGACATCGCCGTTCCGTGTCGTCACCCGGTCGGTCTTGCCGGCATGGCACGGCGCGGGGAGAAGCGCGCCGACGAGCGCCGCCAGCGCCGCCCTGAGCGGCGCGCCGGCGAGTGCGCGCGAGATGCGTGAGATCATCGGCGGGAGCGCGGAGGATACCCCGGCCCGGCCGGAGGGGGCAGCGATGCCAGAGCCTTTCCTGCATCTGTTCGAAGGGGGCCCCTTCGAGTCCCTCTGGCGGCGATCGGGGCTCGACAGAGTTCTCTTCGCCACGCTCCGCGTCCGGCACGTCCTGGTGTGGGCGGTCGTCTGGCTGCCGATGCTCGCGCTCGCGCTCTGGCAGGGCGTCGCGATCAGGGGCACGCCCGTGCCGTTCCTTCTCGACTTCGAGACGCAGGCGCGGTTTCTGATCGCGCTGCCCCTGCTGCTGCTCGGGCAGCCGTTCGCGGATGCCGTGCTCGGGATGGCGCTGGGCACGATGCCCGATCGCGGGATCATCCGGTCCGTCGACAGAGACCGGTTCCGCGCCCTTCTGGATCAGGCGGGCCGCTGGAGCCGGGGCCTCCCGCTGACGGCCGTCGTTTTCGCCGCCGTTCTGCTCGCCGCCACCAGCCTCACGCCCAGCCGCTGGGATCTGGCCGTCCCGGCCTGGCACGGGACCACCGCAGGCGATCATCCCGAGCTGACCGCCGCCGGATCATGGGCGGCGTTCGTTGCCGTCCCGGTCTTTCAGTTCGTGCTCTTCCGCTGGCTCCTGCGGCTGATGATCTGGTGGGTGCTTCTCCTGCGGATCGCGCGGCTCGATCTGCACCTGGTACTCACGCATCCCGACCGCGCCGGCGGCCTCGGCATCCTCGGCCACCGGATTACCGGATTCGCCCCGTTCCTCGTCAGCCAGGGCGTGTTGCTCTCGGGAACGCTGGGGAACCGGATCGCGTATCTGAACCGGCCCCTCCAGGAGATGTGGCCGGAGGCAGCGGCCTACGGATCCGTCGTCCTCGTGCTCATTCTCGCCCCCTACATGAGCTTCAGCCCGCCGCTGCTGCGGGCGAAGGTGCGTGCCCGGCTGGACTACGGGCTCCTCTCCTCCCGCTATGTGAACGAGTTCGAGAGGAAATGGGTCCGCGGCGAGGCCGCGCCCGGTGAGCCCCTCGTCGGGAGCGCGGACATCCAGTCGCTGGCCGATCTCGCGGGCAGCATGGACATCGTGAGCGAGGTCCGCTCCGTTCCCTTCGGCAAGGACGCGATCGCAAAGGTGCTCGTGCCGTTCCTGCTGCCGATCGTGCCCCTGATCTTCACGATGATCCCCGCCGCGGAGCTCGTGAAGAACCTGATCAAGATCATTCTGTAGCCGCTACGGCTTCTCGACGATGTCGCCCTTCATCGCGGAGATCGCCCCCAGCACCTCGGACTTTTCCTTCGCGGGGACCTTGAACTTGTCGAGGGTCGCCACCAGGTGCGTGACCGAAGTCTGCCAGTCCTTCTCGGTGATCCCCAGACCGGCGTGCGCCGTCTTCATGTCGCGGCCGATGTAGACGCACGGTCCGCCGGTCGCGGCGCAGAGCTGGTCTACGATGAGCTGCCGGATGTGCCCCAGCGAGTCCTTGCTGTGGCCCACGAAAAACTTCGAGAGGGTGGCGTCGGAGGCCAGACGGCCGATGAAGTCGTCCGTGACGGCTGCCAGCGCGTCGTACCCGCCGAGGCGCTTGTAGAGAGTTTCGGGTTTGGCCGGGGTCTGGGCCTGTGCCGTCGTGAAGGCAATGGCGAAAGCCAGCGCGGTCAGTCCGGTGCGAATCCTGATTCCCATGATTCGGTCCCTCCTTCCCCGGAGACTACGTCATCGCCGGCCGCGCCGGATTTGAGGATTCCCCGGGGGCGGACAATACGAACAAGTCATTACGATTTCATGAGTTTCTAGTGGTTTCGGGGGGCGCAGGGGGGTAGATTCGCGCCCATTGGAGGGGCCCCGGGCGGGTTTCACCCTGCCGTCATCCGGGGCGAATCGGGGGACCACGCCAGTTGAGTTGCCGCACGCCGGCTGCAGTTCGTCTGCTGCCGCGAACGGGGCCGCCCCGCTCGCGCGCCCGATTTCCCTCTTTCCGATTTCCCGGACAACGCACGCGAATTCCCCTGCACCCGACCGGAGGCCTCAGATGACCGTCCTGCTCCCGCGCTGGCTGACCACCGAATTCCGCCTCGTACGGCGTCTCCTGCCGGCGCTCTGCGCCGCCGCAGCGTTGTGCGCGTCGCTTCCGGCGCGCGCCGCCGTCGGAGTCTGCGATACGGCGAACAACATCGACGTCGAGAGCAGCGGCGGCACCGCCCAGGCCGGATACGCCACGCTGGGGGCGGCGTTCACGGCGATCAACGCCGGCACGCACACCGGGGTCATCAATATTGAGGTCTGCGCGGACACGACCGAGTCCGTCTCGGCGGTGTTGAACGCGAGCGGCTCCGGCTCGGCTTCGTATTCGTCGATCGCGATCAATCCGGTCGGCGGGGCGGCCCGCACGATTTCGGGCACCGTCACGGGCCATCTGGTGGACCTGAACGGCGCCGACAACGTCACGATCGACGGCCTGAATACGGGCAGCAACGCGCTGACGATTTCGAACGCCGCAACCGGCACCTCGAGCGCGCTCCGGTTCATCGCCGATGCGTCGAACAACATCGTGCAGAACGTGAGCCTCGCGGCCTCCACGACGACGACGGCGGGCGTCGTCTTCTTCAGCACCGGCACCAGCACCGGCAACGACAACAACAACATCAACAACTGCAACATCGGGCCTGCCGGCTCGAACCTTCCGCTGAACGGCATCGTGTCCACCGGCACCAGCTCGGTCGTGGACAACAGCGGCAACACCGTCAACGCCAACAGGATCTTCGACTACTTCAGCGCCGGCTCCGTGACGAACGGCATGAGCATCGGGACCGGCAACTCGACCTGGACGATCACCGGCAACCGGTTGTACCAGACCGGCACCCGCACCTACACCACGGCGAACACGCACAACGGGATTCTGATCACCAGCGGTTCGGGCTACACCATCACCGGCAACATCATCGGCTTCGCCGACGCGACGGGGGCCGGAACGACCAACCTGGTCGGCAACAGCGTGGCGCTGACCGGATTCCCGGCCTCGTACACGGCCACCGGGACCGCGAACGCGACGCGGTACATCGCCATCAGCGCGGCGTTTACGGCCGGCGGCGCCGCCTCCTCCATCCAGAACAATACGATCGCAGGCTTCGCCCTGTACACGAGCAGCGGCGCGACGACCACGAACGGCATTCTGTGCGGAATCGCGGTCACCGCGGGCAACGCGAACATCGGAACCACCACCGGAAACACCATCGGCGCCACGACCGGCACCGGCTCGCTCTATGCGGCCACCTCGACGACCGGCGGCGTGATCGTGGGCATCTACGCGACGAGCGCGAACTCCATCTCGATCCGCAATAACAACATCGGCGCCATCGACGCCATGGGGAACTCGTCGTCCAGCTCGGGCGGCATCACCGGCATCAACATCGCCGGCACCGTCGGCCCGCACGACGTCTCCTCGAACACGATCGGCAACGGGACGAACCCCAACCTGCGGATGGGCAACCTGACCACCGGCGCGAACCTGTCGAACGTCGGCACGACCTTCGGCACGGCCACGGGTCTGTCGAACTTCAACGGCATCCTCAATTCCGTTTCGTCGGGTACCGTGACCATCGGATCGTCGGGTCTCGGCAACACGATCCAGAACGCCGCGCAGAACTCGACGTCTTCGTCCACGACGTTCCGCGGCATCAGCACATCGGGCTCGGGCGCCACGGCGACGATCGGCTTCAACACGATCAACAACATCTCGTCCGGCTCGTCGAACACGACGTTCACCAGCGGCGGCCTGGCCGGCCTCGGCATTTATCTGACTTCCGGCACGAACCCCGTCATTACCGGCAACACGATCTCGAACCTCGCGCTCACGAACACGACGACCAGCGGGACGAACCTCGCCGGCATCTCGTATACCGTTCCGACGACGTCGATCTCGATCACGCGCAACAAGATCTACGCGCTGAGCAATGCCAGCACGTCCACGTCGACCACGCTGCCCGGCACCGCGGCGGGGTTGTTCATCCGCGACGGCGCGGGAGTCACGACGAACATCAACAACAACATGATCTCGCTCGGCTCGGGCCAGGGCGCGAACACGTCGTTCATCGGCATCTGGGCGATGTACTCGTTCTCCACCTCGACGACGCTCAAGCTCTACTTCAACTCGATCAACATCGAGGGTCTCGTGACGTCCGGCGCACAACCCTCGTTCGGCATCTATCGCGGCGACTTCTCGACAACCGCCGTCACCGTGTTCACGATGGATGTGAAGAACAACATCCTGTCGAACACCCGGTCCGGCGGCACCGGCAAGCACTACGCGATCGCGAACAACTACGGCGCCACCGCCAGCACGACCGGCTGGGGCACGGGCGCCTCGGACTACAACGTGCTGAACGGCACGGCGGCCAACATCGGCTACTGGACGACCGACAGAACTTTTGCGGCCTGGCAGACGGCCTCCTCGGGGGACACTCACAGCTATTCGGGCATCACGGTGACGTTCGTTTCGAGCAGCACCGGCGATCTGCACCTGAACATGGGCGTGTCGAGCACCTTCCTCGAGTCGCACGGCCTCAGCGGGACCGGCGTGACGAACGATTTCGACAACGACGTGCGACCGGGCCCCTCGGGCTCCGTCAACGGCGGGGCGATCTTCCCCGACCTCGGAGCGGATGAGTTCGACGGCGTGCCGATCGACGACATTCCGCCGGCGATCACATACACGCCGCTGGTGAACACGACCCTCACGTCGAACCGGACACTCGCGATCACCGTGACCGATTCGGCCGGTGTCCCGACCGCGGGCACGGGCCGTCCGGTGATCTACTTCCGCAAGGGCGTCGCGGGCGCATTCGTCTCGAACACCTGCGTCTTCGTCAGCGGCAGCAGCTACAACTGCCAGGTGAACAACTCCCTCATCGGCGGCGTGGTGACCGGCGATACGGTGCAGTACTACATCGCCGCGCAGGACAACAACAATAACGTCACGACCAACCCGTCCACGGGCGCGAGCGGCTTCACGGCGAACCCGCCGGCCGCCTCGACGCCGCCGACCACGCCGAACAGCTACCTCATCGCGCCGGCGATCAGCGGCACGAAGACGGTCTGCGCGACGGGGTGCGACTACACGACGCTGACCGGGGCCACCGGCGCGTTCAACGCCATCAACACCTCGATCCTGACCGCGAACCTGAGCATCGAGATCGCGGGCAACCTGACGACCGGCGAGGACGGCTCCGTCGCCCTGAACACCATCATCGAGCAGCCGGCGGGCAGCAACTTCCTGGTGAACATCTTCCCGACAGGAACGGCCCGCATCATCACGAGCACGACCGCCCCGGCCGGCGGCTTCATTCGTCTGAACGGCGCCGACCGCGTCCGCATCAACGGCGCGATCAATGGCGTCGGCACGACTCGCAGCCTGACGATCAACGAGTCGAACACCGGCACGACGTCGGCCGTGATCTGGCTGCAGAGCAACGGCACCGACGGCGCGACGAACAACACCATCCGCAACATCAACATCGTCGGCAACGCCACAGCCACCACCCTCATCGGCATCGGCATGGGCGGCACCGGCACGACCTCGGTGAGCGCTTCGAGCCTCGGCACGAGCAACAACTCGAACACGATCCAGAACAACAACATCAGCAAGTGTCAGTACGGCATCTACACGCAGGGCGCGAGCGCGGTCCTGAAGAACACCGGGAACGTGATCACCCAGAACCTGATCAACACCGCCTCGCCGAACAACGTCTCGAAGGGCATCCTGGTCGGCTTCGAGGACGGCATTTCGATCACGAACAACAACCTGAACAACCTGACCGGAAGCCTCACCTCGTACGCCTACGGCATTTCGCTGGGCCTCACGGCGACGACGACCCTCACGACCACCGGCAACGAGGTCACGAACGCCACGGTCACCGGCAACCTGATCGGCACCGTGCGGCCGTCCTCGACCTTCGGCGTCGCCGGCATCATGGTGGCCTCCGCGACATCGGGCACGACCCTCATCGCGAACAACGCAATCGCCGACGCGCAGACGAACGGCACGACCGGCGACATCGGCGCCGGCATCTACATCGGCGGCGGCACCGGCTCGACGACGAACGTCTACTTCAACTCGGTGTCGATGGCGAACACTCTGACGGGCGGCGCCTATTCGTCGTTCGCGATCGCGATCAACGGCAGCAACCCCGTCGTGAACATGAAGGACAACGTGCTGACCTCGACCGGCAGCACGGGGGCCAACCTGAACCGCGCGATCGGCCTCGCCTACTCGACCTTCACGAATCTGGTCTCCGACAAGAACGATCTGTTCGTCAGCGGCACCGGCTCGGCGATCGGCCAGACCGGCACACTCGCGAACAGCGGCTTCACGCCTTCGCCCAGCCTGCTGAACTGGCAGACGAACACGGGCAAGGATCCGGCCTCGATCAATTCGGATCCGCTCTACAACAATGCGATCTCGAACCTGCAGCCGCAGACCGGCTCGCCGGTTCTGCTCGCAGGCGTACCCATCACGGGGATCACGACCGACATCCTCGGCGTCACACGCAACGCCACGACGCCGACGATGGGCGCCTACGAGACCTCGATCGACACACAGGGTCCGGCGATCAGCTACACGGCCCTGATCAACACGACGAGCACCTCAAACCGCACCCTCGCAACGACGATCACCGATGCCTCGGGCGTGCCGACCTCGGGCACCGGCCTGCCGGCGATCTACTTCCGCAAGGGAATCTCGGGCGCATACGCGACGACGCAGTGCACCTTCGTCAGCGGCAGCGCCTATGACTGCCTCATCGACTACACCCTCGTGACCGGCGGAAGCGTCACGGTCGGCGACACGCTCCAGTACTACGTCGCAGCGCAGGACATCGTGAACAACGTCTCGGTCAACCCCTCGGCCGGCGCGTCCGGCTTCATGACCGATCCTCCGGCCGTCTCGGTGCCCCCGACGACACCGAGCAGCTATCTGATCGTCGCGGCGATCAGCGGCACGAAGACGATCTGCTCCTCGAGCTGCGACTACACGACACTCACCGGGGCCGGCGGCGCCTTCGCCTCGATCAATGCGTCGGCCGCCACCGGCAATCTCGTGCTCCAGATCGCCGGCGATCTGACCGTCGGTGAGGACGGCAGCAACGGCCTCAACGCCCTGACGGAGGAGCCTTCCGGCAGCAACTTCACCGTCGCGATCTACCCGACTGGCGTGGCTCGCGCCATCACCGGCTCGGCCTCCGGCGCCCTGATCAAGATCAACGGCGCGGACCGGGTCACGCTCGACGGCTCGATCGGCGGCACGGGCTCCGACCGCAGCCTGACGATCACCAACACGAACACCGGCACCGCCTCCGCGGTCGTCTCTCTGGTCAGCCCGAATTCCTCCGATCCGGCGACGCTCGACACGGTCCGGAACACGAACCTCACAGGGAGCGGGACGACCCAGACCTTCGCTGGCCTCTTCATGGGCGGCACGACGATCAGTACTTCGGGCAACGCCCTGGCGGCGAACTCCAATAACACGATCCAGAACAACCAGATCAGCAAGGCGCAGTACGGCGTCTACGCCATCGGCGTCTCGACCTTGGTGCTCGATCAGAACACCCTGGTTTCCGGCAACACCGTGGGTGTCGCCGGCTCCGGGAATGGCACCTCAATCGGCGGCATCGTGACGCGCTTCCAGCAGGGGGCGGTCGTCAGCGGCAACGACGTGCAGAACGTCTCCGGGGCCGGCTCGACGAACCTGACCGCGGTGATCCTGCAGGACAGCAAGTCCTCGTCGGTCCTGGCCAACCGGCTGCACGGCGTGGCCTACACCGGCACCTCGACGACGAAGATCTACGTCGTCTACTCCACGAACAGCGCCTTCAACAGCTCGGGCAATCCGTCGAACAACACCTTCGCGAACAACGCCGTCTACGACATCACCTCCGCCTGCACAAGCGCCGTCTGGTGCATGAGCGGTCTGAACAACGAAGGCGCCTACGGCGACAAGTACCTCTACAACTCCGTCTCGCTCTCGGGCGTGCTGACCGGCACCACCGCCTCGGGGCCGTCGGTTTCGGCCTTTACGATCGGAACGCCGTCGGTCAGCGCGGCGGCGACGAGCGGCGGGTTCGACATCCGGAACAACTCGCTGGCGGTCACCGGGAGCGGCAACTCCAGCGTGACCTTCTACGCGCACGAGACCACGCTCGCCAACTACACGACGAGCACGCTCAACAACAACGACCTCTACGTCGTGCCCACGGGCACGGCGGTCGGCAAGGTCGGACGGATCAATGCCGCGGATTCTCTCGATCTGGCTGCCTGGAAGACGGCGACCGGACAGGAGAGCCTCTCGATCTCGACCAACCCGCAGTACAACTCGTCCACCAACCTCCAGCCGCAGCCCGGCTCGCCGCTCGTCGGCGCCGGCACTCCGGTCAGCGTGACGGTGGACATCACGGGCGCCTCGCGCAGCGGCAGCGCGCCCACGATCGGAGCGTGGGAGACCGCCCTCGACACGAGCGGCCCGGCGATCGCCTACACGCCGTTCGGCAACACGACCAGCACCGCGAACCGGACCCTCACGGCCACGATCACCGACATATCGGGTGTCCCGACCTCGGGCACCGGTCTGCCGGTGGTTTACCTCCGGAAGGGCCCATCCGGCGCATACGCCGGGAGCCAGTGCTCCTACGTGAGCGGCAGCACCTACTCCTGCGTCCTCGACTACAGCCTCGTCACCGGCGGCAGCGTCATGGCCGGCGACACGGTCCAGTACTTCGTGGCCGCCCAGGACAACGGTGCGATCGTCTCGGTCCAGCCCTCCGCGGGCGCGGGCGGGTTCACCTCGAACCCGCCGGCCGCCGGCACGCCGCCGACGAACCCCAGCTCGTATCTCATCGCGACCGCCTACACCGGGTCCTACAACGTGGGGACCGGCGAGACGATCACCTCCCTCACGAACCCCGGCGGCCTCTTCGAGGCGATCAACAACGGCGTCCTGACCGGGAACGTGACGGTGGATCTCACCAGCAACCTCACCGGCGAGTCGGGCTCGGTCGCGCTGAACCAGTGGGCCGAGGAAGGCACGGGCGGCTACACCCTGCTCATCCGGCCTTCCGGGGTGGCGCGCACGATTACCGGGACCGGCACGGGCTCGACCGTGATCAAGCTCAACGGCGCCGACCGCTTCACGCTCGACGGCTCGCTCACCGCCGGCACCGACCGCAGCCTCACGATCTCGAACCCGAACACCGCCACCGGCACGACGGTCCTCTGGGTCGGAAGCACAGGGGTCGGCGCCGGTGCGACGAACGACACGATCAAGAACTGCATCGTCCAGGCCGGAACCATCGGCAGCACTTCCGTCGTGACCTTCGGCGTCTTCGTGGGCGACACGACCGGTGCCGCGAACGGGGCCGACAACGACAACCTGACGCTCCAGAACAACCAGATTCTCAAGTCCACGATCGGGATCCAGGCGATCGGCGCGACGACGGGCCTCAACGACAACCCGCTGATCACCGGCAACACGATCGGCGATGCCGTCAATGCGAACTCGATCGGCCGGATCGGCATGAACGTCGGCCAGTCCACCGGGGCGACGATCTCGCTGAACACGATCACCAACATCAACACCTCGGATCCCGCGATCACCTCCTCGAACAACGCGACCGGCATGATCCTGGGCAGCGGTCTCGTGAACTCGACTGTGACGCGCAACACGATCAGCGGCATGCGCTACACGAGCACCGCGGGTTACGGCGGCAAGGGGATGGACATCAACACGGGCAGCACCACCAGCAACCTGACCGTGTCGAACAACTTCATCTCAGACATCGCCGGAGACGGCTGGAGCGACCTGACTTCGGACTCCATCGTCGGACTGCGGATCCAGGGCACCACAGGAGGCGTGAAGCTCTATCACAACTCCGTGAATCTCGGGGGCGGATCGTTCGCGGGGAACATCGACGGCACGGCGAGCGCGGCCCTCTTCCTGGGCTCGAGCACGACGGGCCTCGACATCCGCAACAACATCTTCGCGACGAATCTCAACAACACGGCGACGGCGTCGGACAAGACCTACGCCATCGCGACCGCCGCGACGACGAACTCGATCTTCACGACGGTCAATTACAACGACTACTTCGTCAGCGGCTCGGCCAGCTTTGTCGGGCTCCTGAACGCCATCGACCGGCTCACCCTGGCCAACTGGCGGACCGCCAGCGGCCAGGACCTGCAGTCGGTCGCCGGCGACCCGCTGTTCCTGTCGGCGACGAACCTGCACCTGAACATCTCGGGCGGGCCGTCGGCGGCCGAGAACGTCGGGACGCCGATCGCCGCCGTGACGATCGACATCGACGGCGATTCGCGCAGCGGCACCGCGCCGGACTTGGGCGCCGACGAAGTGGACCGCTGCCTGAACGTCATCTGCGGCGCGGGCACGGCCTGCTCGAGCAACACCTGCGATCAGGTGGACGGCATCTGCAAGGTCGCCTTCCTCCCGCCGACGACGCTCTGCCGCGCCTCCGTGGACGTCTGCGACGCGGCGGACTTCTGCACCGGATCGAACGCCGCCTGCCCGGCCGACGCGAAGAGCACGGCCATCTGCAGGGGCGCCGCCGGACTCTGCGACATCTCCGAGTCCTGCGACGGCATCGCCGACACCTGCCCGGCCGACGTCATCCAGCCTGTGAACACGAGCTGCCGGGCCGCCGGCGGCGTGTGCGACCTCGCCGAGGTCTGCGACGGCAGCAGCGCCGCATGCCCCGCCGACCTCAAGAGCACCGCTCAGTGCCGTGGCTCGGCCGGTGACTGCGACGTGGCCGAGTCGTGCGACGGCGTCGGCAACAACTGTCCCGCCGACGGGTTCCTGTCGGCGTCCAACACGTGCCGTGCGAGCGCGGGCGCCTGCGACCTCGCGGAGACCTGCCCCGGCAACGCCGCAGCCTGCCCGTCCGATGCGAAGAGCACGGCGGAGTGCCGGGTGTCGGCCGGAGACTGCGACGTGGCCGAGTCGTGCGACGGCGTCGCCGACACCTGCCCCGGCGATCTGTACCGGCCGGCCACCTACACCTGCCGTCCGTCGGCCGCGATCTGCGACCCGGCGGAGATGTGCACCGGCGCCGGCGTCACCTGCCCGGCCGACATGCTCAACCAGAGCGCCGCGGTCGGCAACTCGGTCGCCGTCGCCTGGAACTCGATGACCTTGACCGCATCGATCTCCTGGACCGAGGCCAACCCGGGTCCCTTCAACGTCTATCGCGGCTCCAGAAGGAGCGGCACATCGTGGGCCTACAACCAGGCCTGCCTCGTGCAGGGTCTCTCGGGTCCCTCCGCAACAGACACCGTGATGCCCTCGCCCGGCATGTCGTTCTACTACCTGGTGACGCGCCGCGAGTACTCCTGCCCCGAGTCGAGTCTCGGGATGGCGAGCGACCTCAGCCAGCGGCCCAACACCTACGCCTGTCCGAACTACGGCATCGACAGCGACTTCGACGGCGTCATCGACGTCCTGGACAACTGTCCGGCGGTCTCGAACACCGGCCAGCTCGACTTCGACAGCGATAGTTATGGAGACGCCTGCGACAACTGCCCGCTCGTGTTCAACCCGGATCAGACCGATACGGACAACGACACGATCGGCGATGCCTGTGAATAGACCCGCCTGATCTCCGCGGCGGCCGCCCCCCTGCCGGGGCGGCCGCCGCGCTCTGATTCAGGGCGCAGCATCCGAAACCGGCTGTGCCCACTCGCCGGTTTCGGGCTGCGCCCGCTGAATCAGGGCCGCCGCGACTTCCGTTCCCCGCTTTTGACTTGACAGACGCGTCCCCGCGGCGGATAAGAGCGCCAGCCTGGGGCCGGAGTCGCGGCCCGTCATAGTTCCCGGGCCGGGGCTTTCAAAGGTCCACTTTTGGCGAGAAGCGCCGTTTTCGGCGCCGGGGCGGGGGTCAGCCCGGGGTGAGCACATCCCTCTCCTGCGCCAGCCCCCCGATCTGGGAGGGATGATGGCCAGGAAACCCGATCTCCTCGGAACCGGCCGCACCAAGCTGCAGCCCAAGCTGCAGATGATCGCGAACGGCAGCGGCGAGGTGAACGCAGTGCGCGCGGAGCAGTGCGCCGCCCTGCGGGTCAGCAGCCGGAAGCTGCTCAAAACCACCCGCCGGCGGCGGCCCGGCGAGGATGAAGCGGTGACACGGCGGGACGTGCGCCGCGTGCCGGCGCGCGGCAATCTGAAGACGATCCCGCCCGGCGTCGAGGTCAGTGTCTTCGTGCAATTGCGCGAAGGCGCCGGGGAGGCCGGACCGCTCCGCGGCGAAGTGGCGCGCAAGGGCGAGGTGGTCTCGGCGCGCGTGCCGCTGAACGCCCTGCCCGCTCTTGCTCGTGATCCCCATGTCGCCTATGTCGAGATCGGCGAGGCGCTCAAGAAGCCGCAACCGGTCCTGAGCACGGGGACGGTGACGGCCCCGACGGCAACGGAGCGCCGATTCGGGACGGAGGCGCGCCACGGCTTCGGCGAGGACGTGCTGATCGGCATCATCGACGTGCAGGGGTTCGACTTCTCCCATCCCGACTTCCTCGACGCCGCCGGGAACACGCGCTGGGTCTCGATCTGGGACCAGGGGGGCTCGTCCCGACCCGCGCCCGGCGGGCCGCGATTCGACTACGGCTCCCTGCTGCTCAGGGAGCACCTGAACGCCGCCATCGCCGCCGCCCCGCGCCGCGGCGTTTCGGCCGCCGAGCTGGAACCGCAGTCCCAGATGGCGGAGGGCTCGCACGGCACGCACGTCTCGAGCATCGCCGCAGGCAATCGCGGGGTCTGCCGCAAGGCGGCGATCGCCGGCGTCCTCATTTCGCTGCCCGAGGCCGACGAGGACCGGCGTCGCAGCTTCTATGACTCCACGCGCATCGCGGACGCCGTGGACTGGCTGGTCGCGCTCGCCGAGACGATGAAGAAGCGGGTCTCCATCAACATCTCGCTCGGCACAAACGGGCACGCGCATGACGGGACAGGGGCGATCGGATCCTGGCTCGACGCGGTGCTCTCCACGCCCGGGCGGGCGGTGACGGTCGCCGCGGGCAACGCCGGCCAGGAGAAGGGGGAATCCCCCGACGACTTCGGCTGGGTCATGGGGCGCGTCCACACCGCCGGAACGATTCCTTCGGCCGGGCTCGTCGCCGACATCGAGTGGGTCGTCGCGGGGAATGGGCTCGTCGACATTTCCGAGAACGAGCTGGAGCTCTGGTGCAGCCCGCACGACCGGTTCGCCGTGTCGCTCCGTACCCCCGCGGGCTCATGGATCGGCCCCTTCGAGCCGCGCGAGTACGTCGAAAACCGCCGCCTGGACGACGGGTCGTTCGTCAGCATCTACAACGAGCTGTATCACCCCGCCAACGGCGCCAACACGATCTGCGTCTTTCTCTCACCCAACCTGCGCAGCCAGCCGGTGATCGGCGTCTCCGCCGGCACCTGGGTCGTGCGGCTGCATGGCCGCGAGGTGCGCGACGGCCGGTATCACGGCTGGATCGAGCGGGACGATCCCCGGCCGATCGGCCCCATCGGCCCGCGCGAAGCCTGGGCCTTCCCGTCGTTCTTCTCGGAACGCTCGATGGTGGACGACTCGACGGTCAGCTCCCTCGGGTGCGGGCGCCGGGTGATCACCGTCGCCAACCTCGATGCGAAGCGTAACGCGATCAACATCTCGAGCAGCCAGGGGCCCACCCGTGACGGCCGGTTGAAGCCCGACCTCGCAGCAGCAGGAACCGACATCGTCGCCGCCAAGGGCTTCTCGACCGACGGCGAGTCCTGGATCGGAATGACCGGCACGAGCATGGCGAGCCCCTTCGTGACGGGAGTCGCCGGTCTGATGCTGGCGATCGAGCCGAAGCTCACCGCCGCCCAGATCGAAGGAATCATGCGCAGCACCGCGCGCCCGCTCCCCGGCGCCAGCTTCAAGTGGATCAATGACGCCGGCTTCGGAGTCATCGACCCGGAGCGATGTCTGGAGCAGGCCGCACTCGCAAACGTGCGTCAGGACAGGACGGGGCAGTAGTCATGAAACTCACGGCAATCCAGTCCGACAAGGGCGACTGTCTTCTTCTCGAAACGCAGGACGGCAAGCACCGGATGCTCGTGGACGGCGGCATGTCCCGTGCGTACTCCGTGCACGCCGCGCCGATCCTGGGCAAGCTGCGCAAGGCGAAGAAGAAGCTCGACATCGTCTACATCTCGCACATCGACCAGGACCACATCTCCGGCGTCCTGCGGCTTCTGGACGACGAGGCCGCGTGGCGGGTTCACGAGCACCAGAAGGCCAGCGGCAACACCGGCCACACCGCGCCTGCCGCGCCGAGGCCGCCGGAGATCGGCGCACTCTTCCACAGCTCCTTCCACGACCAGGTCGGAAAGAACAGCGGGGACATCACCTCGATGCTCGCGGCGACCTCGACGATCCTCTCGGGGTCCGACGAGCCGGCGCTGCAGCGGCTCGCGGAGGAGCGCCGGAACCTGGCCTCCAGCATCCCCGAGGCGATGCGCGTGTCGCGGCGCATCAAGCCGGGGCAGCTGAACATTCCGTTGAACCCCCAGTTCGGCGGAAAGCTCATGCTGCTCAAGGACAACGCGCCCACCATCAGGATGGGGACCATCAGGCTGCGGCTGCTGGGTCCGTTCCCCGAAGACCTGAGGAAGCTGCGCAAGGAGTGGAACGCCTGGCTGACCGCCAACCAGTCAACGGTCGCGAAGATCCGGGCTCAGGCGGCCCGCGACGAGCAGGATCTGCAAAGCAGGGTGGCCGGGCCTCTGTTCGGCCCCCTGCTCGCGTCCGCGAGGATGCTCGGCGAAGCGGAGATGGCCCTCGCGAAGCAGCTCGGCATCAGAAGCAAGGTCACGACACCGAACCTTGCCTCGCTGATGTTCCTGGCCGAGGACGGCGGCTCCGCGATTCTGCTCACCGGCGACGGCCATGCCGACGACATCCTGAAGGGACTCGACCGGCTGCAGGCCGTCGATGCCCAGGGGGGCATCCACGTGAAGGTGCTGAAGGTCCAGCACCACGGCTCCGAGAACAACATCCACCAGCGCTTCTGCGACGCGGTCACTGCCGACGAATACGTCTTCTGCGGAAACGGCGAGCACGAGAACCCCGACCTCGACGTGCTGCAGCTCGTCTTCGACCGCCGGATGGCGGGCGACGCGAAGAAGTTTCGCTTCTGGTTCAACTCGACCTCGGCGCTGAGCTTCAAGGCGGACGGGAAGACTCACATGAAAAAGGTCGAGGCCCTCGTGAAGAAACTCGCGGCGAAGTCGCACGGCCGCCTGAAGAACAGGTTCATCGCCGGCAGCGCCATGCGCATCGTCTGAGTCGATGAAGACGCGGGGCTGTGCGCTGCTCGCCACCGCGCTGGTCTGGCGCCTCGCGCGACGCTGAAAAGAAGAGCGCCCCGGCGGACCGGGGCGCTCGTATTCGATGCCGCGACGGGGAGACCTACTTCCTGCTGTAGGTAATCTCCATCATCTTGAACTCCTTGCCGGCCTTGTCCGGGCCGTACATCTCGAAGATCTCGGTCGTCGGGCTCGTCCAACGGGTGACCATCCGCGACTTGATCTCTTTCTTCGTGATCGGATCGGGCCACGAACCGGTGAAGGTGCAGGTATTCTTTGCGTCGCAGCTTCCGCTGCTGAGCATCATGCCGGTGGACATGCTGTCCATCCACGTGCCCCAGTACTTGCCGGTGACGTTGTCGTAGCCTGTCATGCCGTGGCCGGTGAAGGGCTGGCCCATCATCGAGCCGTGGAATTCCTCGACGAGCACCCGTCCATCCAGCGCCATCGTGCGGGTCGCGGTGCCTCCCTCCTCCATCGGCGGCTGCTTCGGATCGTGCCAGGACTTTACCTTCAGGTCGTAGCTGCCGACCGATTCCGCCAGCTTCATGTGCTGCGGCCCCGGGGTGCCGGCTTTCATGTACGCATCCATCTCGGCCTGCTCTTCGGGGGTCAACTTGGGCGGCTCGTCCTTCGCCCGGGCGCTGCCCGATACCGCCAGGAGCAGCGCAGTCGATGCAAGAACGGTTGTGGACGCTTTGATGAGATTCACGCCGTGTCTCCTCCTAATGAGAAAAAGCTGCCTTGACCTTGTTGACGAACCCGCGCGCCTTGAACGCGAGGATGAGCTGGATGACGCCGGCCACGATCGCGTAGCAGGCGATGAGGGTGAGCACGGCCAGGACTCCCTCCCCCGGCCTCGCCACCAGAAAGACTCCGAAGATCACCGACAGCAGCCCGCCGAGCGCGAGCCAAAGCTCACCCTCGATCTCGCTGCGCAGGCGGATCGCGGCGAAGATCGTCAGCAGCCCGGTGCCGATCGCCCAGAAGGCGATGTAGAACACGAGCACGACGGCCGTGACGGCGGGATTCAAGAACGACAGGATCCCGACGGCGATCCCGGCGAGGCCGACAAGCAGCAGCACCCACCAGTTCGCATGTCCGCCGCGGCCGCCCAGCGCCGTGATGACATTGCCGATGCCGTCGGCGATCACGAACAGGGCGAAGAGCATGACGAAGGTGGCGAGCGAGATGCCCGGCCACGCCAGAACCATGATGCCGAACAGGATCGACAGCAGACCGCGGAGCAGGATCATCCACCAGTATCGCGACAACAGGTGTGCGAACACGGGTCTCCTCCTCGAGTTGTCTTACGGTTGTATGCGGAGGATATCACGCGTCGCACCTGCAAACTTTACAATCGCGCCGGCGCGTGGGTGCTCAGTGCCTCCGCTCAGAGGCCCGCTGCGGAAAGATGAGAATGCTCAGTACAATGAAGACCAGCAGCACACCGGACGCGGCGTAGCGCGAGAGCGCCATGCCGCCGGCCTCGACCGGTTTGTCCAGCAGGTCGCCCAGAACGGCTCCGAGCGGACGCGTGAGAATGAACGCCGACCAGAACAGCGCCGTGTGCGAGATGTCGGTCAGGAAGTACGCCGCTGCGACGAGCGCCAGCAGCGCACCGAAGGCAACCGCGCTGCCCGCATAGCCGAAGCCGGCCGAGTCTGAGGTCCAGTCGCCGAGCGCCGTTCCGAGCGTCTGGGAGAAAAGGATCGTCACCCAGTAGAAACGCTCCGCGGCGCGGCCGCTGACCGAGTCCACCGCGACCGAACCCATGGTGCCGCGCCAGAGCGCGAGCGACCCCATGAGCAGCGCGAAGAGCAGCGTCGAGCCGCCCGCATACCCGATCCCAAGCGAGCGCGTCGCGAGATCCGCCAACGTGGTGCCGACGGTCGTCGTGGCGACGATCGTCGTCCAGTAGAGCATCGAGTGAAAACGCGGCGCGGCGATCTGCGCCGCGACGGCGAGGACCAAACCGACGAGAAAGATGGCCGTCGCCGCAAGATACCCGAGACCCAGCGACATCGAGACGGCGTCGCCGCCAGTTTCCCCGAGGGTCGTCGCCAGGATCTTGATGACCCAGAACGACGCCGTGAGCGCGGGCACCTTCGTGACCCCGCTGCCGGTCACGCCCGGGCCGGGCCGGTGGGTCAGGACGCGGAGGCTCGCAAAGGGTGGCCCGGGGGGCACACCAGAACGACTTCGTCCCCGGTCAGCGGGCGCGTCACGCAGTCCATGCCGCGCTCGCGCAGATCTCGGGCCAGCTTTTCGCCCGAGCGCCGGGTGCAGAGAAACGCGTGGCCCTCCACGCTGCGCGTCGCCTCATCCACTTCATCGCGCAGGCTCGTCGGCTCGACAAAGAATGGATATGGGTCTGTCTTTGAACTGACCCAGAGGAAATTCGAGAACCCGTAGAAGGGCAGCGCATTGCGCTTCGTATCCACGGAGATGACTTTGACGGGGCCGGTGATGTGAGCCAGAGCCGCGCCCAGCGAGTGCGCGAGACTCCGTGTATCGTTGTCCCCGGTGATCCGTGCCCCGGCTCCCTTCGCCGAGATCAGCGCGACGACGAGGAGGGCCGCCGCCGCGGGGTGCAGCATGCGCCGCCACGGCGCCCGCGCGGTCTCCACGAGATGCTCGAGCGCCCGGGCTTCCAGGATCGCGAGCGGCACGAATAGCGGGAGCGCATACAAAGGGAGTTTCGACGAGGCGAAACAGAGGATCCCCAGGGGGATCGCCGTCGCGAGCGCGAGCAGGGGCCCCGGCCCCGGCGCCGCCAGGAACCGCGTCATCTCGCGCGGCCCGCGGAGAATCACCCGCGCCGCGGCCCGGCCGATCCACGGCCACAGGAAGATCCACGGCAGCGCCCCCGCGATCAGCACGGGCGGGTAATAGAGCAGCGAGTTCTCCGCCCCCGCGTTGCGCGCGTACGTTGCCGTCAGGAGCCGTCCGGTGACCTGATTGTCCAGGACATACCGAAACGCGCCGGGCACCGAGTGGAACAGGACCGCGTACCACGACAGGCCGATGCCGGCGGCCAGCGCGCCCAGGGTGAAGAGCCCGGCCCAGGCGGTCCTGCGATCACCTCGCGCCGCGGTGCTGCCGATGACGGCATGAACCGCGAGCGGCGCTGCGAAAACGATCAGGGCCGGCCCCTTCGCAAGCAAGCCAAGGCCCGCCGCCGCACCAGCGGCGATCCACCACGCCCATCTCCTGTCCGGCGACGCCGCTTCCGCCTGCCGGTCCCCGATACCCTGCGCTTTCACATAGAAGAGAAAGAGCAGCGTGCCCATCGCGGTGAGCGGCATGTCGGGAGTCAGGATGTTCCCGGCGACGAGCGGAGCGAGGGACGTTGCGAAAACGAGCGAGGCAAGACGGCCCGAGCGGGGACCCCAGAAGCACCGTGCCGCCGCGCCTGCGGCGAACGCCGCAATGACAAACCAGAGTGCGTGAAAAAGCCGCGCGCCCCATTCGTTCTCGCCCAGCAGGACCATCCCCGCCGCCATTCCCCAGTACGTGAGCGGCGGTTTGTCGAGGAACGGCGCTCCGTTGAGACGCGGAAGCAGCCAGTCCCCGCTGTGAAGCATTCCCAGGGTGACGTTCGTATAGAAGCCCTCGTCGGGCTCCCAGATACCGCGGCTCCCCTGAAACGCGAGCGCGAGCAGAAGGACCGCGGCCGCGGTGAGCACCGCGGGATTCCAGGACGCCCGCGACGGGAGGCGCGGCGGCGAGCTGACCATACGCAGGCAGGGTAGCGACGCCGTCTGAACGGCTCCTGAACGCGGCCCAGGTGCCGCCGTCCTGCGGCGGGGATAGACTGAATGTCCATGCGCATTCTGGTGGTCGAGGACCACGGCCCCACACGACACATGGTCGAAGGGGCCCTGGCCGAGGCGGGGCATATCACTGCGAGCGCGCCCGATCTCGCGCGCGCCAGGGCGCTTCTGGACGGCGGAGGGTTCGCCGCGGTCGTTCTGGACTGGATGCTCCCCGACGGCTCCGGCACCGACCTGCTTCGCGAGATGCGCCGGGAGAAGGACGGCACTCCGGTGCTGCTCCTGACCGCGCGCGGCGACATCGAGGACCGGGTGCTCGGGCTCGACGCCGGCGCCGACGACTATCTGCGCAAGCCGTTCGCCGTCGCGGAGCTGAATGCCCGGCTGCGGGCGCTGCTGCGCCGCGGTCCGCGGCTCGACTCTCCCGTGCTGCGCATCGGTCAGGCGGAGTTCCTGCTGGAGCAGCGACAGGTGCGCCTTCACGGAAGGGAGGTGCCCATCACCCTCAAGGAGTTCGCGATCCTCGAGGTCCTGCTGCGGCAGCGGGGCCGTCCCGTGCCGCGGGGCGTCGTGATGTCGTCGGTGTGGGGCGCCGAGAGCGAGCGGATCGGCGCGAGTCTCGAAGTGCTGGTGAGCCGTCTGCGCCGCAAGCTCGCCGGCGCCGTGCCCGGCGAGCTTCTGCGCACGCACCGGGGCCTTGGCTACTCGATCGCCTGGAACCCGTGAAGCGCCCCTCGCTGCTCCGCCGGTTGCTGATCGCCCAGTCGGCGGTCATTGCGCTGTCGTGCGGCGTGCTCCTCGTCGCGGGGATGCTGGCCGCCGCATCGCTGCTGCGCGGCAGCCAGGACCAGGACCTCCAGGAGGAGGCCGCGCAGCTCTGCCACGGCATCGCCGCCGAGCAGACGGAGCACTCGGTCTCCCCCGCCCAGGCCGCGCTCGACTTCTTCGAGGAGAACGCTTCGGCCCGCACGCGGTTTGAGGCACTGGACGCGCACGGAGCCGTGATCGCCTCATGGGGAAAGGCCCCCGGCTGGCCCGTTCCGGCGGAAGGGTTCCCGAGCTACGGATGCGCGAGCCGGGCGACGGACGGGTGGCTGCAGGGCCGGCGGGCGTGCGGCGCCGCCTGCAGCGACACTCTGGCGGTTCGCGTGGTGGCGGCAGACGTTCTGGGCGAGCGGGGGGTGCGCCGTGCCGCGGCCGGGCTGCTCCTCGCGCTGCCCTTCGCCGTCGGCTGCGGCTGGATCCTGGCCTATGCCCTGCTCGCCCGCGCCTTCGGACCGCTGAGGGCTCTCGAAACGGCCGCCTCGCGCCTGCGGCCGACCCGCGGTGTGATGACTCTTGGCGTGAATGCACCCACCGCCGAGCTGCACGCGCTCGAGTCGTCATTCAACGGATTGCTGGGGAGACTCGGCGAGGCGCTGGCCAGCGAGCGACGGTTCACCCGCGAGGCGAGCCACGAGCTGCGCACGCCGCTGACCGCGCTGCGGGGCCAGGTGGAGCGGTTGGCGGCGCGGCTGCCCGGAACACCGGCGGCCTCCGAGGCGGCGGGACTGCTGGAGCCGCTGGCTTCCCTCGACCGGCTCATCGAAGCGCTGCTCCTTCTGGCCCGTTCCGACGTGGCCGCCGTGCCGCACACACGAGTCAATCTCTGCGACGTCGTGCGCGAGATCGCCGGTGCCGCGGGCGCGCCCTATCCCGAAATCACTGCTCCCGACGAAATCCTCGTGACCGGGAGTGAGGAACTGCTCGAGCGCGCCTCGGCGAATCTTCTCGAGAACGCTCGCCGTTACGCGGGACCGACGGCGCGTGTGCGCGTGGAGGTGAGCCGGCGGGACGGGGAGTGCGTGATGACGGTGGAAGACTCCGGGCCCGGCATCCCCGAACCGCTGCGGGAACGCGTGTTCGAGCCTTTTTTCCGCGGCCCGGGCGCCGCCGCATCGCACGAGCCGGGCGCGGGCCTCGGCCTGGCCGTCGTGCGCGCCATCGTGAATCGCCACGGCGGCTCGATCGCGGCCGGCGAGAGTCCCCTGGGCGGAACGCGCATGACGATGCGCATTCCCGTGGAGACCGCGGCGGCGGCGCGCGCTTGACCCCCGCGGCGCCGCGCCTCTACCCTGCCGCCACATGACTCGCACGCGGTCACGCTCGCTGACGGTGTCGCCCGCCCGGTGCGTTCTGTTGTTCGCCCGGTCCCCGCGCGAGGAAGCCGCCGCGAAGCGCCTCCGCGGCGCCGAGAGCTTCTTCGCGTCGCTCCTTCGGCGCACCGCCGCCGAGGCGGCGTCGCTGCACGGTGTGGACCTGCTCGTCGCGGGCGACCCCCGCGGCGCGCTGCCGCGCGGCGCGCAACGCATCGGGCAGGACGGCGCCACCTTCGCCGAGCGGCTGGAGGGCGCTGTCGCAGAGGCCCGGCGGCGCGGCTACAGCGAGATCGTCGTCATTGGCAGCGACACGCCGGGGATCCGAGCCGCCGATCTTTCCGCCGCGTTCGGCCTGCTTGCGCGACACCGCCTGGTCATCGGCCCTTCGGCCGACGGGGGCGTCTTTCTCATCGGGCTGCGCGCGGATGCCTCGGCGGCGCTCGAAGGAATCCCGTGGTGCACGCCGAAGGTGTTCCGCGAGCTGCTGCGCGCCGGCCCCGACGCCGCCGTCATCGCCGCGATCCGGCCCGACGTGGACGGCATCGACGATCTGCGCGCGCTGCTGTGGACTGGGCGGCTGGCGCGGCCGCTGGCCCGCCTCGCCGCCGCCGCGGTTCGCGGAGCGCACGGGCGCGCGTCGCCGGTGTTCCCCCCGATCACCTCCCGGCTCACGGCTTCGATCGAAGCTCCGCGCCCTCCCCCTGCCTGCTTCTCCGCCTGAGTCCCTGAGGACGGCCCGAGCCCGCTGCGGCGGACGGCGCCGCGTCCTCTCCCTTCGCTGAAACCCCGATTCTCCGTGGGAGGAGCTCATGCGCCTGACACGCTCCCGGCGTGCGGTGGCATTCATCTTTCTGGCCGTGGCGCTCTGCATCGCGGGGCAGGCCGCCGTCGCCGCGTCGATCGAAGTCTCCGTGCTCGGCCTGCCCGACGAGACACCGCTCACCGGAATCGAAGTGCGTCTCGAGAACCAGGGCCTCGGGCTCGCGCAGACGGCGAAGACGAACGCTCTGGGCAAGGCGCGGTTCCAGGGGCTCGCCGCCGGTCCCGGCTATGTGCTGACCGTCCCGGCGTCGTCTGCCTGGAGCGAGCGGGTGGCCGAGGCGATCGACCTGCGCACCAACGGGGACAGGACCCTGACCCTGCTGCTGGCGCCGAAGGCCGCCCTGGTGGAGTCGGTGACGGTGCGCGACGAAGGCGTCGCGCGAATCAACACGATCAACGCCGAGGTCTCGTCGACGGTCACGCGCGGCATGATCGAGACGACGCCGGTGGAGGGGCGCGATCTCACGCGCATCCTGTACCGGCTGCCGAACGTGACCCAGGCGACGGGGCTCTACCCCGAGGCGCCGAACGTCAGCATCAACGGCGCCAACTCGCTCTTCTCGAACTACATGATCGACGGCCTCGACAACAACGAGAATTTTCTCGGCGGCCAGAAATTCGCCATGCCCGCCGGCTTCAGCCAGGACGTCTCGGTCCTCACGAACAATTACTCCGGGGAGTTCGGCCGCACCGCCAACGGAATCTTCAACGTCACGAGCCGCTCGGGCAGCAACGAATTCGGCGGCGAGGTCTTCTCCCTGATGCGGCCCGGCCCCTCGCTCGACGCCAATGCCTCGTCGGCGCAGCGCGATCTGTCGGGGAACGCCGTGAAGACCGGCTTCGCGCGCAATCAGGGCGGCGTGGCCGTCGGCGGGCCGATCGTGAAGAACACGACGTTCTTCTTCGTCGACGCCGAATACACACGCGACGACAAGGACAATCTGCTGACCTCCCCCGCCCTCGGCGTCAACGAATCCGTGCCGGGCACGAATACGTTCGGCTACTACTCGTTCAAGATCGACCACCGGTGGACATCCGAGTGGCAGTCGTCGCTGCGCGTGAGCGCCGGCGATGTCACGATCGAACGCCAGGGCGGCGGTCTGGACGGCGGTGTGTCGTTCCCTTCGGCGGCGAACAGCCAGGATCGGGACTCCGTGATTGCCGCGTGGACCAACCGCTGGACGGCGGGCCGCGTCGTGGCCGAGACGAATCTGCAATTCTCCCGGTTCCGCTGGGATTACGGCCGGCCGGAGAGCGGCGTGGGGCCGCAGAGCGTCGTGCTCGACCCCACGGGGCAGACTGCGGCGATTCTCGGCCACCCGGGCTATGTCTTCGACGATCTGGAGAAGAGCTGGCAGCTTCAGCAGAAGTTCGAGGTTCCGGCGGGCCGCCACCTGTTCCGCGCCGGCGCCGAGGTGATTTCGAGCGGCTTCGCGCTGCTGGGCGGCGGCAACGTGGACGGCAACTACACCGTCATGCTGACCCCGGCAGAAATGGCGGCCGTGAAGGCGCTGAACAAGGGGGCCGATCTCGACGTGGAGGACATCCCGGATACGGCGCAGGTGCTCGACTACAACGTCGAGCTGCGCACGAAGACCTTCGGCAAGCGTCAGACGATCACCAGCCTGTACGGCGAGGACGTGTGGTCGGCGACCTCCGATCTCGATCTGACTCTCTCTCTGCGCTACGACTACGACAACCTCTCGGAGGGCGGCGCGGATTCCGGCGATACCGACAACATCGCCCCGCGGCTCGCCGCGAACTGGCAGATCGGCCCCAGGACCGCGGTGCGGGCCGGCGCCGGGCTCTTCTACGACAAGATTCTCTATGCCATCACCAGCGACGCCCTGCAGCAGAACTCGAACTCGAACGGATTCCGCTCGCAGCTCCGGAGCCTGATCGACAAGGGGATCCTGCCGAAGGACACCGATCTGGGACGGGTGCTGTACCCCGGGAACATCAGCGCCGACTTCTCGAGCGGGATCACGTATCTGCAGGGGCCGAAGCCCGAGGACGTGCAGGGCGAGCGCGAGAACATCGTCAGCAACGAGCGGCGGATCCTGAATCCCGACGGATACGACAATCCGTACACCGTGCAATACGCCGCCGGCTGGCAGCAGCAGCTCGCGCCGGCGTGCCTTCTCTATGCCGACGTGGTCCGCAATCTCTCCTACAACCTGCTGCGGCTGCGGGACCTCAATGCCCCCGATCCGTACCCGATCGACCCCGACAATGTCGTCGTTCGCACTCAGGCTCAGGCCGACGCCTCCAGACCGGTCGCGATCGTGCCGGGCGGGGCCCGCAACATCGTGGTCTCGGAAACCGAGGGGCAGGCGCGCTACTGGGCGGCCAACGTGACGTTCCTCAAGGAACGGAGCGCGTCTTCCGTCTCGTGGCAGCTCTCGTACACAGTGTCCCGTCTCACCAACAATACCGACGACATCAACTTCCGCGCGCAGGACGCGAACGATTTCGACGACGAGTGGGGGCCGTCGCTGAACGATCGCCGGCAGGTCCTCGCCGGCGTCTTCGCCTGGTATCCCCTCGACGGCCTGACCTTCTCGATCGCTCCGCTCATCCAGAGCGGCCAGCCTGTGAATCGGATTCCCGACGCCTCGATCTATGGCACCACCGATCTCAACGGCGACGGGCGCTCGTTCGGCGACGCGTATGTCGGCAACAGCGATCGATCCCCGGGCGAAAAGCGCAACAGCGACCGGCTCCCCTGGTCCGAGACGGTGGATCTCGGCGCCGCCTATCGATTCCGCCTGCACGGCCGCCAGATTCTCGAGATCCGCGCCGACATCTTCAACCTCTTCAACACGGTCAACCTGTCGGGTTACAGCAACAACGCCACGCAGAGCAACCAGATCCAGATCGGCCCGCCGGGCTACGGCATCACGCAGAAGAATTCCGGTCCCCCTCGCCAGTTCCAGTTCGGCATCCGGTATGCGTTCTAGAGGAGCCCATGTCTCGCGGGCGCTGCCCGGGCTCCTCCTCGCGGCGGGGCTCGGTACCGGCTGTTCGGGCGGCGCTCCGCCAGCCGCGGCGGTCCCAGCCTCCTGGGACGAGACGGTGGCGGCGGCGCGCGGACAGAGCGTCGTCTGGACGATGTGGCAGGGCGATCCCTACATCAACGCCTACGTCCGCGACTGGGTGACGCCTCGCCTGCGCGACGAATTCGGCATCGATCTCGTGGTCGTCGGGGGGCAGGGGGCGCAGCTCACGTCGCGGCTGATGACCGAGATCGAAGCGGGCAGGACCCGGTCCGCCACCGACATCGTCTGGATCAACGGCGAGACCTTCTATCAGCTCCGGCAGCTCGGGGCGCTCGCGGGGCCGTTCGTCGCCGATTTGCCCAACGCCGCGGCGATCGACTTTTCGAACCCGTTCATCGCGCGCGATTTTCAGCAGCCGGTGGAAGGCTTCGAATGCCCGTGGGGGAACGTTCAACTCGCCATCATCCATGACACGCGCCGCGTCGCGGACCCGCCGCGAACACGCGCGGCGCTCGCCGCCTGGGTCAGGGCGCATCCGGGACGGTTCACCTTCGACTCGTCGTTCACCGGAATGACCTTTCTCAAGTCGCTGCTCATCGACGTCGCCGGCGGGCCCGGCGCTCTCGACGGGCCCTTCGACGAGGCGCGCTATGGCGCAGCCGCGGCCGCGCTCTGGGACTCTCTACGCAGCATCCGGCGGTACTTCTGGAAGGCAGGGCGCACCTTCCCCGAAGGCGTCGCGCAGCTCCACCAGCTCTTCGCCGCCGGCGAGGTCGACTTCACCATGAGCAACAACGACGGCGAGGTGGACAACAAGGTCCTGCAGGGCCTGTTCCCCGAGACGGCGCGCGCCTACGTGCTGGACGGCGGCACGATCCAGAACACGCACTACCTCGGCATCGTGAGCCGCGCCGAACATCCCGAGGGGGCGCGCGTCGTCATCAACTTTCTGATTTCTCCCGAAGCGCAACTCCACAAGCTGGAGCCGGGTGTCTGGGGTGACGGAACCGTTCTCGACGTCTCGCGATTGCCCGAAACCTGGCGCGCCCGCTTCGCGGCCGTTCCCGGGCGGCGGTTCGCGCCACCGCGCGCCGAGATCCAGCCACATGCGCTCCAGGAGCTGGCTCCGGAATACATGATCAGGATCTCCGACGACTTCCGAACGGAGATCCTCGAGCGATGAGCGCCCTGGGGGCACACGATGCGTGACGGCCCGGCGCGCGCGGGAGCGCTGATCTGGGCCGCGTTCGCGGTCGCTCCTGTCGCCGCGGGGGCGGCATGGGCGCTTGCGTACAGCGTCGGCGCCGCGGGCGCGCTCGGAGACGGCTGGACTCTGCGGCCCTGGGCCTCCGTCCTGGGCGGCGCGGAGTTCTGGCAGTCGCTCGTGCTCTCGGCGGCGGTCGCCTGTGCCGCGACTCTGCTGGCGCTCGCAGCGGGGCTCGCGGCGGTCCTTTTCCTGCGCCCGCAGTTGCACCGCGGCCCGCTCGCCGCCGCCGTGGCGCTGCCGCTCGCGACACCGCCGATCGTCGGCGCCTTTCTCGCGCTGCAGATTCTGGGTGCCAGCGGTCTGCTCGCCCGGCTCGCCGCCGCTGCGGGGCTCATCTCGATTCCGTCGGAGTTCCCCGGGCTCGTGAACGACCCGCTCGCGATCGGGATCGTGCTCGTGCACGCAAGCCTCGCTGCTCCGTATTTCGCCTTGCTGATGGCCCAGTCCTGGAAGGACGACCGGGTCGGCCGAGTGTCCGAGGTCGCCGCGAGTCTCGGCGCGTCGCCCGGCCAGCGCCGGCGGCGCGTGGAGATTCCCCTCCTGCTGCGGCGGGCCTCCGGCACCGCGCTGCTGATGGCGCTCGCCGTCCTCGGCTCCTACGAGGTTCCCCTGCTCCTGGGGCGCCAGGCGCCTCAGATGCTCTCGGTTCTGACGATGCGCAAGCTCGCGCGCTACGACCTGACCGACCGCCCCGATGCGTTCGCGATCGCGCTGCTCTACGCCGCGATCACGACGGCCGGAGTCTGGTGGGCGTCGCGGCTCACGAGGAAGACCGATGCGCGCTGAACGGCGGCCGGGCCGCTTCGCAGCCGCCGTCGGCGGCGCCGCCGCGGCCCTGCTGGCGCTTCCCCTTCTGGTGCTGGCCGGACTCTCCGCCGCTCGCGGGTGGGCATTCCCCGACATCCTCCCGCGCGCGTGGGAGCTCGATGCGTTGCGCGGCCTCTTCTCGGGGGGCTCCTCCCTCGGATCGAGCCTCGTGATCTCGGCCTCGCTCTCGGGCGCCGTTGCGCTCGCGTCCAGCCTGACCGGCGCCCTCGCCGGGCGGTTCATTGTGGCCCGGCGCCGCCCGGAGCGGCTGCGCACGCTGGCGCTCGTTCCGTTCACCGCCTCGCCGGTGATTCTCGGCGTCTGCCTGCTCTGGGTCTTCCTGAAGCTCGGGCTGACAGAATCGCCTGCCGGTGTCGGACTCGCCCAGTTCGCGCTCGCTTCGAGCTTCGCCGTCGTCTTCTTCGCCGATTTCTGGCGCGGCCCTCTGCGCGACCTCGAAGGCGCCGCTCGCTCGCTCGGCGCGGGTCCCGGCGCTCTCTACGCACGCATCCTCTGGCCGCTGTCGCGCCGGGCCTTCGCCCTCTGCTTCCTGCAGACGTTCCTGCTCTCGTGGTTCCAGTACGGGCTCACCTGGCTGATCGGAGGCGGAAAGGTCGCCACGCTGACGGTGCGCGTCTTCGAGTATCTCGGCGAGGCGAATCTTCGCTACGCGGCGACGGCGGCCCTCGTCCTGCTGATCCCTGCCGCCGCAGCGGTGTGGCTGTCTCACCGTCTGCAGGCGGGAAGGGCCTGACGGCATGCGCCTGCAGGCCCGTGGACTCGCGAAGGCGTTTGGAGACGAGGCCGTTCTGCGCGATGTGTCGTTCTCGCTGCCCGCATGCGAGACCCTGGCCATTCTCGGCCGCAGCGGCTGCGGCAAGACGACGCTGCTCAAGGCTCTCGCGGGACTGATCCCCGCCGACGCGGGCACCACGCTGCTGGATGGAACCGCGATCACTCCCCTGCCGCCGGAGCGGCGCGGGATGATCTATCTCTATCAGGAGCCGCTGCTGTTCCCTCACCTCGACGTCTTCGAGAACCTGGCATTCGGACTCAGGATCCGCCGCCGCGACGAAGCCTCCGTCCGCGCTTCGGTGGCGGCCATGCTCGACGAGCTGGAGCTCGGTCCCTACGCGCGCCGCAATCCGGAAGCCCTGTCCGGCGGTCAGCGGCAGCGCGTCGCCTTCGGTCGGGCGCTCGTCGTCGAGCCGGCGGTTCTGCTTCTCGACGAGCCGTTCAGCGCGCTCGACACCGAGACGCGCGCGAGCATGCAGCGGCTCTTTCGCAGGGTCGCCGATGCCCACGGCATCACCGCGGTCTTCGTGACCCACAGCGTGAAGGAGGCGATTCTGGTGGGGAGCCGGTTTGCGGTCCTGGAAAACGGGCGACTCATCGAGTACCCGGCACGGGCCGGCTTCCTGGCTGCGCCGGCATCGGGCGTTCGCGACGAGATCGCGTTCTGGCGGAGCGTGGCGCGCGACGCGGGCGAGGACATCGCGTGACGTCCAGCCGCTTCGAAGCCTATGAGTCGATCTACTGGGTCTTCACCCAGGCGTGCAACGACATCTGCGAGCACTGCTACAACGACTCAGGGCCCGGCGGCGCGCGCATCACGCAGGACGACTGCCTGGCGATCGTCGGGAATCTCCCCGAATCTCTCGGCCGCCTCATTCTTTCCGGGGGCGAGCCGCTGGTGGAGTGGGGCAAGCTGGTGACGATTCTCGGTGCGGTGCGCACGCGGTATGCCGGCCGCACCCAGGTCATGCTCCAGACGAACGGCGATCTGCTGACGGGCGAGAAGCTGGATGCGCTGCTCGAGGCCGGCGTGACCCGCTTCGACGTCGCGAGCATCGATCGATTCCACAAGTTCTCCGGAGCCCGGAAGGACGAGCTCGAGACCCTGTTCCGGTCACGCCGCATGAGCGGCGACGAGCCGGCGCCTCTCATCGCCCGCGAGAACTATCTTCGGCCGGGACCCGCGAGCTACGGATTCTGGGGAGCGACCGACGATCTGTGGCTCGGAGGAAACTGGGCGCGCGGGCGCGCGCTGTCGAAGAACGTCTGGCGGCGCGACGGACGGCACAACTTCTGCGCCATCCTCTCGGGCGCACGGGGCTTCCTCGGCGGCACCAGCCTGCCGCAGGAGCTGTCGATCCAGCTCTGGAAGATCAACCCCTGCTGTCCGGGCACGCTGCGTCCGATGGGCGACGCGCGCGTCGAGAAGATCAGCGACGTGCTCGAGCGCGTCGCCGCGTCGCCCGTGTGGCAGCGCCTGAACGCGGGGGATCCCTACGGCATGGGCGAAACTCTGGGCGTCTCCTCCGAGGCCGGCCTCGAGCGCGCGGTGGCACTGAAGAACGTCTGTCTCTGGTGCGACGAATTCTTCAGGCAGCACCCTGAAGCGGGCTGAACCTCATAGACTCTCGCGTGCCCCTTATTCCGTATGGTTCGACAGGGCGGCGGCGGCCGGAAATCCGGCGGAATTCCGCCGGATTTCACTCCAGAACAGCGGCCCGAATCGTGCATCGAAGCCCGGGTATGAAGAAGTCGTTCTACCTCGGTCTGGCGCTGCTGGCGCTCTTCGAGGCCGTGCGCGTCTACCTGATCATGCCGATGCCTGGCAGCCAGGGAGCCGTCCGAGCGGAGTTCTCCCACTCGATGCACGCCTGGCGGTGGGCGATTCGCATCCTCTGCGGCCTGCTGATCGTCGTCGGCATTCCGGCGATCCACCGCGCGCGCCGCCGCTGGCTGCCGGCGACGGCAGTCCTCGCGACGGGCCTGCTGGTCTGGAGCTTCAACTTCGTGATGTCGGCGGACCGCATCTTTCACCTGCCTGCGCATCTCTCCTTCGCCACGCGCGGGGATGATCGCATCCCGCAGGACGCCATGGTCCTCGGCGTCGAGATCCACGGCGAGGCGAAGGCCTACCCCATCCGCTATCTCGTCTATCACCACCAGATTCCCGATACGATCGGCGGCGTCCCCGTGCTCGTCACGTATTGCAGCGTCTGCCGCACCGGGCGCGTGTTCGACCCGGTGGTGAACGGCCGCGTCGAGTCGTTCCGACTCGTGGGAATGGACCGGTGGAACGCGATGTTCGAGGACGCGACGACCGGGTCCTGGTGGCAGCAGGCGACCGGCCGCGCCGTCTCGGGTCCGCTCGCCAGACAGGCGCTTGCGGAGATCCCCTCGGCTCAGCTCACCGCGCGCGAGTGGTTCGGGCTGCACGCGGCTTCGCGAATCATGCTCGCCGACGAGGACTCCACGGAAGGCTACGATCTCGATGGGGTCTACGAGCGCGGCGAGAGCACGAGCGAGCTGACCGGCACCGACCACGGCTCGTGGAACGACAAGTCCTGGGTCGTCGGCGTCGAGACCGGCGGCGCGAGCCGCGCATACGACTGGAACCGGCTGAAGCAGGTCCGCGTCATCAGCGACGCCGTGGGCGGCACGCCCATTGTGATCGCGCTGCTCGACGACCAGCAGAGCTTTGTGGTCTTCGAGCGCCCCGCCGGTGCGGGGCCGTTCGCGCTCGACGGAAAGACGCTCGTCGGGGGGGACCGGCGCTTCGATCTCGCCGGTCGCGACCTGGCAGACCCTGCGCAGCGGCTGCGGCTCCTGCCGGCCTCGCAGGAGTTCTGGCACTCGTGGCGGACATTCCACCCGGCCACCTCGCGCGACTCATCCGCAAACTCCTGACCGGCTAGAATCCCGGCCCAATGAGGCCCTGCCCGCAGTGCGCGGCGAAGCCGGACGCCTAGAAGGGTCGCGCGACAGGGCGGCGAACGTCGCCACCGTGGCCGCTGCCGCGTTCGTCACCGCGGCAGGATTCGTTCAGCTCCCCGCTCCGTTCCATGGCGACCAGGCTCTCTTCGAGGTCGTCGCGCGCGCGCTGCGCGACGGCGCGCGGCTGTATGTGGACATCTGGGACAACAAGCAGCCGGGGGTCTTCTGGTTCTTCCTGGCCGGAGGGCATCTTTTCGGATTCAGCGAAATCGGCGCGCACGCGCTGGAGCTGCTCTGGCAGACCGCCTGCGCGCTCCTGCTCGCGCTGGCGCTGCGGCCGCTGTTCGACAGAGCCGCGCTCGCAGCGGCGGTGCCGCTGGCGACCGTGGGCGCTTACTACTGCGCGACCGGCAGCCGGCAGATGACCCAGGTCGAGGCGTTGATCGGGTTTCCCCTGTTCTGCTCACTCTGGCTCAGCCGGCCCGGCAGAGGCCCCTGGGCCTTCTTTTTCTCGGGTGTTGCCGCCGGGATCGTCGCGGTCTTCAAGCAGGTCATCGCGCCGATCGCCGTCGTGTTCTGGATTCTGGCGGTCCTGCGGGCCCGGCGTGACCAGAAGGAGCCCCTGTCCTCCTCCGTGCGCTTCCGTCTGCTGCCGGCGGCGGCGGGCGTGCTGGCTGCACTCGCGGCGGCTGCTGCGTGGTTCGCGGCGCACGACTCGCTGGGCGCTCTCGCCTGGAACGTGTTCGTGTACCCGCTGGGCGCCCTGCTCGTCGCGCAGCCGGCGCCGAGGATCCGGTTCTTCGCCTCGGGGTTCTGGTTTCTCTCGCGATGTGCTCCCTGGATTGCCCTCGCGGTCTGGGGCGCGTTTCGTGGCCGGCGCGACTGGCTGCGCGGCGACTGCATCGGCTGGATCGCCGCGGCGGTGGTGATCCTCGGCGCGCAGAGGTTCTCGCTCTGGGACTACCACTTCCTGATGTTCGTCGTGCCGGTCGGCATCCTCGCGGTGCGGGGCATCGAAGCGATCTCGACGCGCACGGTGGTCCGGGTCGCCCTCGTCGCCGCGGCCTGTGTGCCCGGGTTGATTCTGCTCGCGCCGAAGGCGGCCGCCTGGGTCCCCATTGCGCCCGGCTTCGACCCCGAGGCGGTGGCCGTGTATCAGCGCGCGCAGAGTACCTACTACCTGGATCTGGGGCGAGAGTCGGCGTTCCTCGGTGAGCCCGATGCCCTGCCGGGACCGATCTATGTCTGGGGCGACCCGCGCATCCTGCTGCTGTCGGGCCGAAGACAGGCGGTTCCACTCTGCGGCTGGGCGTGGGAGGACATGCTCGATGAGCCGATCGCCGAAGCGGCCCGGCAGCTCGCAGCCGCACCCCCGCCGTATCTCTATGTGAGCGCCGACGCCCGAAACGTGCTCAGGCGCCGCGTCCCCGCGATCCTCGACTGGATGAAGACCGTCTATGAGCCGCTGAAAACCGGCGGCCACGGCGAGTGGCTGAAGAGGGCTGCGGCTCCGAGCCCGCCTTAGGCCATACGCGCGGCCTCTGAACGGCGGCGGCGGCCGGGGTTACAATGCCCGCATTCCGCCGCGACACCCCCGATCGGGCGCGGCCCAGCCCCGGGAGGGCATTGAAATGCACCGCTCGTTTCCCTCTTCCTCCATCATGGTCTTCGTGTGTCTGCTGGCGGCCGCTCCCGCACTCGGCGGATCTCTCCTCCCTCCAGGATTCGAACCGGTTCCGGCCCGCGCTGATGCCCCGGCGGCTTTCGTGGCTTACGGAAGTGGCGCGCGCTGGCACGTGGATGCCGGCGGCATCGAGATTGCGCCGCGAGGCACTGCTGCCGCGCTCCTCGCGCTTCGGATCGCCGATGCGAACCCGGCTGCAGAGCCCGTGGGCCTCAACCCGCTTCCGGGAATCGTCAACAGATTCATCGGCGCGGACCGCTCTCGCTGGACCGTCGGAGCCCGCCGTTTCCTGCGGGTCGAGTATCGGGACGTGCTTCCCGGCATCATCGTGGCTTACTACGCGAGCGAGGGAACGATTGAGTTCGACGCGATCCTCGAGCCGGGCGCCCGCCTCGGGGCGCTGCGGTTCACGATCGAAGGCGCCGATGCGGCGGCTCTCGACGCCGCCGGCGACCTGCTGATCCGCTCCGCCGCTTCGACTCTGCGCGTGCGCGCGCCGCACGTGTGGAGCGAGGATGCTGTGACGGGGCGCATGGAAGTCCCGGCCCGCTTCGTGCTCGACGGCCGCACGCTGACCTTCGAAGCCGGACCCGCCGGCGCCGGGCGCCTGATCGTCGATCCGGTTCTCGTCTTCTCCACGTATCTCGGAGGCAGCGCGAGCGACAACATGTTCGCGTCGGACATGGACGCCAGCGGGAACATCGTCATCACCGGCAACACCGGCTCCAGCGACTTCCCGTTCACCAGCGGGGCGTACGACACCAGCTACAACAATGGCGGCGACGTGTTCGTTGCGAAGCTCGCCGCGGACGGATCCAGCGTGCTCTGGGCGACGTTCCTCGGGGGCTCCGGCGGCGACAACGGCGAGGGCGTCGCCTTCGACAGCTCGGGGAACGTCTATGTCGTCGGCAGCACCGACACCGGGAGCAGCTTCCCCACGACGCCCGGAGCCTACGACACGACGGCGAGCCCCTTCGGGGACGCGTTCCTCGCGAAGCTGAGCGCCGACGGCGGGCAGCTTCTCTACGCCACCCTCTACGGCGGCGGCGCGACCGACATCGCCCGCGACGTCGCCGTCAACGCGAACAACGAGGCGATCCTGGCCGGCGTGACCTCATCGACCGACCTCACCGTCCCCGGCGCGTTCCAGCCGAATGCCGGCGGCGGCGCCTCGTACTTCACCGATGCCTGGATTGCCCGCTTCACCAATACCGGAGCGGGTCTCGCCTACGCGTCGTATCTCGGCGGCGATGTCATCGAGGACGCTCACGACGTGGCGCTGGATGCCAGCGGCAACGCCTACGTGGTCGGCAGTGCAAGCAGTGCGAACTTTCCGGTCACGCCGGGAGCCTGGGACACCAGCTTGCAGGGAGGCGGCGATGCGTTCGTCGCAAAGTTCGACACGACGGCGTCCGGCAGCTCTTCGCTCGTCTGGGCCACGTTCCTTGGTGGGGCGAACAGCACCGAGCTGGCCTTCGGCATCTACGTGACCGCAGCGGGCGATCCCTACGTCTGCGGCAAGACGAGCTCGGGCGACTTCCCGACGACACCGGGCGCTTATGACCGCAGTCACGGCGGCGTCACGCTGGGGGACGCCTTCGTGACCCGTCTGACCCAGGCCGGCGACAACCTTGTCTTCTCGACCTTCGTCGGCGGACAGGGCGACGACTATGCGCTCGGCCTGACGGTGGACCCGCAGGGGATCGTCTACACCACCGGCCGCACCGAGGCGACGGACTTTCCACTGACCGCGGACGCCCTCCCCAACCAGGGCGCGGTGCCCCCCTCGAACGCCTTCGTCGTGAAGTTGTCGGCCACGGGCGGCTCGCTGCTCGGCGCCACGGAGCTCGGCGGCACCGAGGGAGAAGAGGGACAGAAGATCCACGTCAACGCCTCCGGCGACGCGGTCGTCGTGGGGCGTGTCACCGGATCCACCGACTTCCCGGTGACCCCCGGCGCGCTCGATTCGACGCTCGGCGGATTCGCGGATGTCTTCGTGGCGCGGATGACCTTTCCCGCCGCGCCGCCGCAGCCCGATCTTCTGCTGACGAAGACCGCCTCCCCGGATCCTGCGACCGAGGCGCAGCCGCTCACCTACACGCTCTCTGTGACGAACAACGGCGGCGCCGGCGCGACGCTCGTCACTCTCACCGATCCGCTGCCGTTCGCTTTGACCTTCTCGTCGGCCGATGCGGGCTGCTCCCATGTTTCCGGCACCGTGACCTGCAACTTCGGCGCCATCGCGGCCGGCGCCGGCCCGGTGGCGAAGAACATCGTAGTCGTGCCGAACGCGCCCGGGGTCCTGGTGAACACCGCGACGGTGACCAGCTTCGAAGCCGACGCCAACACCGGCGACAACACGGCGCAGTCGTCGACGCCGGTCGCGGCGATCCAGCACGATCTCACGGCGCAGGCGCCGGGCCCCGGCGTGAGCTGCGCGCCGCCCGGCAAGAAGCAGGTCTGCACGATCCAGGCGAATCCCGCGTTCGCGCACAACGGAACCGACTACTTCGAGGGCGCGCTCGACGTCACGGACACCTGCAAGAAGCCCGGCACGACCGCGGCCTCGTGCAGCCTCAAGGGCACGCTCGACATCCTGACCTTCGACCTGACCGGAGTGCCGCCCCACGAGATCACGGCGTTCCTGTCGGCCGACGCCATCCTCGATCCCGGGGACACGGCGGTCGCCACCGCGTCGACCTCGCTGCTGGCCAAGCTGGCCCCGAAGGGCAAGGCGGTGAAGATCAAGCACAAGCAGGCGAAGGGGACGGCTTATACCGGTCTCTACCTTCTGCTGACGGTGGACAGCCTGGGGGCCGTCGGCGAGACCAACGAGACGAACAACACCGCCGCCATCGGCCCGCTCCCCTGACGCGCGGCTATCGAGAGGCGGCGAACCGGGTCCGGGCGCGGGACGACATCCGCGCGCCCGGACCGCTCCAGGCTATGTCGCGAGCTTGAAGAGGGTCGAGGGAACCCAGCCCTCGTTGCCCAGCTCGTCCGAGCACTTCCACCAGAGCCCCTGCTTCTCGCCGGTCGGGTAGAGCGTCATGCCCGGGTCGAGGTCGCGCACGACCTCGGCCTTCTCGTTCGGCGAGACGTACATCCTCCCCGGCTTCTGCATCGTCACCGACTGCGAGACGTTCGCCTCCTTGGCGTTCGGCTGGATCTGCTTGATCTCGTTGACGAGCTTCACGTAGGAATCCAGATACGCCATGGCGACGACCTGGCCGATCTCGGTGTTCGAGTAGGAGGACGCGCCGCCGGCGGCGAAGGCGCCGAACCACGACGCGCCGCCCGCGCCCCACCCCAGGTCGGTCTTCTTCGAGTGGCCCTGCTGCATCGCCACCTGCTCCGTCGAGCGCAGGTCCGTAAGCGTCAGGACGACATCCGCCGTCTTGCTCTTGAGGTTGACGCCGCCGACCGCCGCGCCGGCAACCCCGCCCAGCATGCCGCCCACGATGCCGCCGATGTTCTTGCCGCCGGCCTTCGCGTTCTTGTTGACGATGTCGGGGACCAGCCCGTAGTCGGCTGCCTTCATCTGCCCCTTGCCCACGTTCGAGCCGCCGCGGAACTCGCCGCCCGAGGCGAGCGCCCGCTCCTGCTGCGCAGCCTGCAGACCCTTGCCGCGATCGAGCAGGGTGAAGCACTTCGACTCGTTGACATAGACCTTGATGATCGCCTCCGGGGACTCCAGCTCGTAGCGGGTCCACCACTTGTCTTCTGGCTCGATCACGGCCAGGGTGCCGTATTTTTGCTCGCAGACGGGGATCTGCGGCGGCGGCTCGTCCTTTGCCGGCAGGTTGCCGGCGGAGAAAAGCCCGGCCAGCGCGGCCGCGGCTGCGAATCGGAGCGTGGTCGGATGGGTGCGCATGGATGGTGTCCTCCTCACGGGATCATCACAAGGGACGCATTCGCGGCCGGAACGTCAGGACCACCGGAAGATCCGCAGGGACACCGCGAAGGCGACGCAGCCCCACAGGGCCATCACCAGGATCCGCCCCCCCTGGGACACGAGCGGGGCGCCCTCCAGGATCACCGCCCGCAGGGCGTCGTTCAGGGCCGTCAACGGCAGGGCGCGGATGAACGGCTGGGCTACGCCTGGGAACCGGTCCGAGGAGAAGAAAATCCCCGACACGACCCACATCGGCATCATGACCAGGTTCATCAGGCCGGAGGCGGTCTCGATCTTGTCGGTGCGCGAGGCGACGAGCAGACCCAGCCCGCAGAAGGCGAATGAGCCGAGCATCGTGATGACCAGCACGGAGAACAGCGAGCCTCGCAGCGGCACGCCGAACAGCCAGCCGCCGAACAGCATCACGAGGCTGAGCTCGATCGTCACCATCGTCATGCGGCTGCCGATCACCGCCCCCAGGAAATGGGACTTGCGCATCGGCGTCGCGACCAGGCGCTTGAGCAGCTTGCGCATGCGCATGTCCACCAGTACGAAGCCGACCCCCCACATCCCGCCGCCCATGACATTCATGCCCATGAGGCCGGGCACGAGAAAATCGATGTAGCGCCCGCCGCGCTCCGCGAACGGCTCTTCCCGCACGGTGACGGGATCGGCGCGCCCCGCCGCTTTCTGAAGGGCGTCCTCCGCCGCGCGGCGCGCGACGGCGGCGTCGGGCCGGGTCGGGTCGAAGCGCATGGCGGGCGACGAGCCCGGCTCCACGAGCGCGGCGATCCGTCCCATGCGCAGCGCGGTGCGCGCCGGCTCTTCCTCGAGCACGGAGACCTGAATGCGCGGGTCGGCGCCGAGCGCCGCGGCGGCTTCGGCGGAGCCGCTGCCTGCCAGCACGCCGACCGACATGTGCTCCTCGGCCGGCTTCTCGCGGAACGCGACACCGAGGGCGATCGTCAGCAGCACCGGGAATCCGAACATCCAGAACACGACTTCGGGCTCGCGGTGGAACTCGCGGATCCGCGCGAGAAAGAGCTGCCAGAAGGGATGACTGCGGTTCATGGGGGTTTGCGCCTCACTCGTCCCGCAGATGCCGGCCGGTCAAGGTCACGAACACGTCCTCGAGACTCGCCTGGCGCGTCGCGAGCCGCGAGAGCGGACGGCCTTCGCGCTCGACGAATGCCAGGAGCGCCGGGATCGTCACGTGCGGCTCGCCGACGGTCAGGGCGAACCCGTCCGCCTCGGGCCGTGCGCTGCGGACCGAAGCAAGCGGGCTCAGGCGCTCGCTGCAGGCCTGAAGGTCGACGTCCCCCTCGAAGGCGAACTCGACGACGTGCTCGCCGCCCAGCGACGCGATGAGCGCGCGCGGCGACCCGAGGGCAATGACTTTGCCCTTGTCCACGACGGCGACGCGGTCGCACAGCTTCTCGGCCTCGTCCATGTAGTGCGTCGTCAGGACGATCGTGCGCCCGCGCGCCCGCAGGCTCCGGATGATGTCCCAGAGCTGCCGGCGCGACTGGGGATCGAGCCCCGTCGTCGGCTCGTCGAGAAAGAGCATCTCCGGATCGCCGACCAGCGCGCAGGCGACGGCCAGCCGCTGGCGCTGTCCGCCGGAGAGGTTCTTCACCCACGAGTCCTTCTTTTCGACGAGGCCAACGGAGGCCAGGGCGTCGCCGCCGCCGAGCCCCTTCGGGTAGAACGAGGCGAAGAGCCGCAGCGTCTCCGCCACCGTGAGCTTGTCGGCGAGCCGCGTCTCCTGCAGCGTCACGCCAAGCTTCGGCCGCAGCGCCCGCTCGTCCCGGTCCCAGGACATGCCGAGCACCTCGACCGAGCCGGCCGTCGGCTTCAGCAGTCCTTCGAGGATCTCGACGGTCGTCGTCTTGCCGGCGCCGTTCGGCCCCAGCAGGCCGAAGCACTCCCCCGTCTCGACCTCGAGGTCCAGACCGCGCAGGGCCTCCACCGGAGGCTTCGCGGGATACGTCTTCTGCAGTCCGCTGCAGCGGATGGCGAGGGAGCCGTTGACTGGCATGAAGGCGGCATTCTACGGCATGGGAACGGCGGTATCCTCGTACCGGAGATTCCGCCCATGTCCGAACGCCCCGTCAAGAGACTGTCGAAGGCGAAGCCGACGCTCGAGGGAGCCGGCGTGCATCTGCGCCGCGCCTTCGGCTTCGGCAATACCGCCGATTTCGACCCGTTCCTGCTCCTCGACGACTTCCGGAACGAACGTCCGGAGGATTACCTCGCCGGGTTCCCCTGGCACCCGCACCGGGGCATCGAGACGATCACCTATGTCCTCGCCGGCACGGTCGAGCATGGCGACAGCATGGGGAACAGAGGCGCGATCACCGCGGGGGACGTGCAGTGGATGACCGCCGGCAGCGGAATCATCCACCAGGAAATGCCTAAGGGGGACCGGGACGGGCGCATGCACGGCTTTCAGCTCTGGGCCAACCTTCCGTCCTCTCTCAAGATGACCGAGCCCCGGTATCAGGAGGTGAAGTCCGGCGACATCCCGCAGGTGACCGACGACGACGGCACGTCGGTGCGCATCGTCAGCGGCACCTTCTGGGGCACGAAGGGCCCCGTGGATCAGGTCGCGGCCGAGCCGATGTATCTCGACGTGTTCGTGCCGCCGGGGCTGCGCAAGAGCCTGCCGGTGGACGCGGTGCGGCAGGCCTTCGCCTATGTCTTCGAAGGAAGCGGCAGGTTCTGCAACGCCTCGGCGCCGTTCGCGGTGCCGACGGAGGGAGCCGGCTGGTCCGACACTGCGCCCCCGGTCGAGGCGGAGAACCGGGCGCTGGTGCTCTTCGATCGCGGCGACGAGGTGACGGTGCAGGCGGGCGATCAGGGGATCCGGTTCCTGCTCATTTCGGGCGAGCCGCTCAAGGAACCCGTCGCGTGGTACGGCCCCATCGTCATGAACACGCAGGAGGAGCTTCGTCAGGCGTTCGACGAGCTGCAGAAGGGCACATTCCTGCGGGCCGGCGGCGCGCGCCGATGATCCAGATCGTCGGGATCGGGGGCAGCCTGCGCCGGGGCTCGTTCAACGCCGCGCTCCTGCGCGCCGCCGCCGAGGTGGCCGCCCCCGGCGCCAGGATCGATATTGCTTCGATCCGCGACTTCCCTCTCTACGATGGCGATGTCGAGGCGGCGAGCGGGATCCCGCCGGCCGTGGCTGCCGTCAAGGAGAAGATCGCGGCGTCGGGAGGGCTGCTCATCGTGACGCCGGAGTACAACAACTCGATCCCCGGCGTCCTCAAGAACGCCGTCGACTGGCTGACGCGCCCCGGCGCCGACGTCCCGCGCATCTTCGGCGGCCGGCCCGTGGCCATCACCGGCGCGACGCCGGGACGGGCGGGGACGCTTCTGGCTCAGACGGCGTGGCTGCCGGTGCTGCGCACACTCGGCACCAGGCCCTGGTTCGGGCCGCGACTGCTGGTGAGCGGCGCGAACACGGCCTTCGACGAGTCGGGAAATCTGATCGACGAGAAAGTCAAGGAACAGCTCCGCGTCTTCGTGGCCGGATTCGCCGCATTCATCGGGAGGGGTTGAGGGTTCCGTGAAAACGACACCGATCCTGCTGGGCACCGCGATCGTGGCCGCGGTCGCGATGACGCCGGCCGCATTCGCCTCCGACGTCGAGCTCATTCCGTTCATCGGAGGCCGGGGCGGCGCCTCGGTGGATCTCGATGATCCCGCCGAGGGCAGCCTGGACGCCGATGCCGCCCTCTCGTTCGGAATGACGGTCACCTGGCCCGTGAGACCCGACGGCATGCTCGAGGTATTCTTCGACCGGATGAATACGTCGTTCGATCGGGCGAGCGACCCGCTGGCGCCGGGGCCGTTCGACGTGACGGTGGACTACTTGCACTTCGGCGGGATCTACGAGCCGCCGGGAGACAAGGTTCGCCCCTTCGTCGCCGCGTCGCTCGGCGTCACGCACTACGACTCCGGCGACGTCGAGGTCCGCGACGATTTCGGCTTCTCGGGCTCCGCCGCCGCCGGCGCGCGGATCATCCTGAACGACCGCCTCTCGCTGCGTCTCGAGGCGCGCGGCTACGCCACGTTCACGAGCGTCGAATTCGCGGGAGTCTGCGGAGCCGGGTGCATCGTGGCCATCAAGGGCAGCGGCTGGTATGAGCTGTCGGGCCGCTTCGGGTTCGCCATCCGGCTGTGAGCGCGCGGCCCGTGGTGAAGAATGTGGCGCCCCGTGCCGCTCTCAGCGCGGCGGGCCTCGCCTTCGCGCTCACCGGCGCCGGCGCTGCGGCCGCGCCGAAGGACGGCGACGCGTTCACGGATAAGTTCACCGTCGCCGACGCGGACTGGACGTCCACGGGGCGCAATCCCTGGTTCGTGCTCGAGCCGGGCTACCGGCTCGTGCTCGAAGGGGGCGGCGAGTCGCTGACGATCACGGTGCTCGATGAGACCCGCGTGGTCGACGGAGTCGAGACGCGTGTCGTCGAGGAGCGCGAGACTCGCGGAGGGGAGGTCGCAGAGATCTCCCGCAACTTCTTCGCCATGAGCCGGCGCACCGGGAGCGTCTACTACTTCGGAGAAGAGGTCGACATCTATCGAGGGGGCCAGGTGTCCGGCCACGAGGGGGCCTGGCTCTCCGGGAAGAACGGGGCCCGCTACGGTCTCATCATGCCCGGAGAGCCGCTGATCGGAGCGCGCTACTACCAGGAGATCGCCCCCGGCGAGGCGATGGATCGCGCCGAGATCATGTCCCTCGGCGACACGCTCGAGACGCCGGCCGGGAAGTTCACCGGCTGTCTGCGCACCCGCGAGTCCTCCGGAATCGAGCCTGGCCGCGAGGAGAAGGTGTACGCACCGGGAATCGGCATCATCAAGGACGGGTCCCTGCGCCTGGTCCGCCACGGCCCCTCCCGCCCCACTACCGCCCCCTGATCGTTGCCGTTCCGGGAGGAACGGCGTGCATGAGAACCCGCTGAGTGGACCTGAAGGCGCCCTAAGGCTGCAGCAGCCCGGCCCCTTCGACGACCTGCACCAGGCGATCTGCCGGCAGGTCGCGCAGAGTCTCCACGGCGCCCGACGGCCAGCGAATCGTCAGCGACTCGACTCTCGTCGCGTGGCCCAGACCGAAGTGCGCGACCAGCTCGTTCTGCCCGAGATAGCCCTGCCCGGACCGGATTTCGCGGATCTCGCGCCGCCCGTCTGCGACCACTTCGAGCAGCGCGCCGATGGCGCTGCGGTTGCTCCTGGTGCCGCGGCAGTCGACCCTGAGCCAGTGCCCCGGATGCGGCGACTGGTTCACCAGCAGGTCGGGGCGCTCGTGCTGGTTCGTCACGACGAAGTCCAGATCGCCGTCCGCGTCGATATCGGCGATCGCGAGCCCGCGCGAGACCTTTCGGATCTCGAGCCCGGGCCCCGCCGCCGCGGCCATGGACACGTACTTGCCCGGCTCGGTCTGCAGGAAGAACTGATTGATCTGCTCGTACCCCTCGAGAATCCCGCCCGACTGCGCTTCGTACCGCCCGTCGTCCTTCCGCAGATGTCCGTTCACCGCGACGACGTCGAGATCCCCGTCGTTGTCCGCGTCGAGGAAATCGGTTCCCCAGGCGAGATACGAATAGCTCGGCGCCGCCATCCCGGCCTTGTGGGCCATGTCGGTGAAGCCCTTGCCCAGCAGATTCCTGTGGAGGTTGTTGTTCTCGTACTCGTAGTTCGTCTTCAGCAGGTCGAGCCAGCCGTCGTTGTCATAGTCGCCCCAGGCGGTGCCCATGCCCGCTTCGCGCACGCCGTCGTTCGACAGGGCGACCCCCATGCGCATCCCCGACTCCTCGAAGTGCCCCGTGCCGTCGTTCTGATAGAACAGACTCGGCGTCCGGTCGCAGGCCACATAGAGATCCTGGTCCCCGTCCCGGTCGAAGTCGGCGAAGCCGACGCCGAGGGCGTTGCCGCGCGCCGCGTTGATTCCGCTCGACTCCGAGACGTCCTCGAACGTGCCCTCCCCCCGGTTGCGGAACATGCGGCTCGGTAGGGTTTCGTATTTGCCAGGCCCGCAGTACTCGCGGACCCGCTCGGTCGAATCCTTCAGTTTCATCCAGCACGGCGGATTGATCTCCCGGTTGGCCTTCACGTAGGTGGTGACGTAGAGATCGAGCCAGCCGTCGTTGTCGATGTCGCCGAAGGCGCACGAAGCGGGCGTGAACGCATCCCCGCCGATGCCGGCCGTCTCGACGATGTCGGTGAAGTGCAGGTTTCCGTCGTTCCGGTAGAGCGCATGCGGCGCGCCGAACCGCGTGACGTAGAGATCGGTGTCGCCATCGTTGTCGATGTCGCCGCCGCAGACGCCGATCGAGTAGTGCCGGTCGGTCAGGCCGCTGCTTTCGGGAGCGGGACTGAAGCGCCCCGATCCGTCATTGATCCACAGGGTGCTGTGCGGATCTCCCTCCGGCGGCGCGCCTTCGACGTTCGTCTGGTTGAGCAGGTAGAGGTCGGGATCGCCGTCCCGTTCGGCGTCGAAGAAGATCGCGCCGGAGCCCACGATCTCGACGTAGAATCGCTGGTCGCTGCGCCCGTTCCACTGCACGAAGTCGATCCCCCGCTCCCGCGATTCCTCGACGAATCTCACCGGTGACGGGCCGCTCCACATGGAATTCGCAGCCAGGGACTTGGCGCGCGCCGCGTCACGGTCCGTCGCGGAGTAGCGCTTCACCGCACGGCCGCTGCGGTCGCGCCGTCCGCCGAAGTCCTTCTCGGTGCGCGCCGTGTCGGCCTGCGTCTGGCAGGCGGACGCAGCCACGAGTACAGCGATGGTCATGCAACTGTACAGCACTCTCTGCATGCGGTTCGTCCCCGATCAAAGCGCCTGAAGTAGACAGAATCTACTATCCGATAGAAAACCGTTCAACCGGACAGTGGACCGAAGGTGCGCCGGGTCCTCAACCCCCGTATATTCCTGCCCGGCCGTCCGGCCGGCGGGTGTCCGCCTGCGTCCGTCGGCTTCGGCTCGTCACTAACCAGTAACCCTGAGGGGGACTCCATGCACCGTGCTTTCGCTGCTTTCGCCGCCTGCGGTCTGTCCGCGGCGGTTGTCGCCGCGCCGGCGCCTCAGAACGTTCAGGCCGCCTCCCTGCCCGGTCCCGATACGCGGGCGCAGATGGGTGTGAAGGTCGATCCCTGGGTGCTCGAGACGGCCGCCAGGGGCAAGACCGAGTTCCTGGTCTTCCTGCGCGACCAGGCCGACCTCACCGGCGCCGACGCCCTGCCGGGTCGCGCCGAGAAGGGCCGGCACGTGTACCGGGCCCTGCGGGCTGCCGCCGACCGCTCCCAGGCGCCGGTGATCGCGCAGATCGAGGCCCTGGGTCTCACGTACCGCCCGTTCTGGATCGCGAACATGATCTGGGTGCGCGGTGACAGCGCCGCCGTTCAGGCGCTGGCGCTGCGGGCCGACGTCTCGCACATCTATGCCAACCCGGGCGTCCGCATGGTCACGCCGTCTCCCGAAGGCGACACGGCCGCGAGGCCCGGAGGCACGGCGGGCATCGAGCCGGGCGTCTCGAAGGTGCACGCCCCCGACCTGTGGGCCCTCGGCTTCACGGGGCAGGGCGTGGTCGTCGGCGGCCAGGACACCGGCTACGACTGGAACCACGCGGCCATCAAGAATAAGTACCGCGGGTGGAACGGCGCCACGGCCAACCACAACTACAACTGGCACGACGCGATCCATTCCGGCGGTGGAGTCTGCGGCGCGAACTCCACGCAGCCCTGCGACGACGTCAACCATGGCACACACACGATGGGCACGATGGTCGGCGACGACGGCGGGACGAACCAGATCGGCGTCGCCCCCGGCGCGAAGTGGATCGGCTGCCGCAACATGAATCAGGGCGTCGGCACACCGGCGACCTACACCGAGTGCTACCAGTGGTTCCTGGCGCCGACGGATCTGAACGACCAGAACCCCGACCCGTCCAAGTCCCCCGACGTCATCAACAATTCCTGGGGCTGTCCGCCCAGCGAGGGCTGCATCGACCCGAACGTGCTGCTCGCCGTCGTGGACAGCGTGCGTGCCGCCGGCATCGTCACCGTCCACTCCGCCGGGAACAGCGGCTCGGGGTGCAGCTCCGTGTCGGATCCGGCAGCGATCTACGACTCGTCGTTCTCGGTGGGCGCCACCGACATCAACGACAACATCGCCTCGTTCAGCAGCCGTGGACCGGTGACGGTGGACGGAAGCAACCGTCTGAAGCCGGACATCTCGGCCCCGGGCGTCAACGTCCGATCGAGTATCCCGGGCGGCGGCTACACCTCGTTCTCCGGGACCAGCATGGCGGGTCCGCACACCGTGGGCGTCGTCGCGCTGCTGATGTCGGCCAGCCCGGCCCTGAACGGCAATCCGAACGGAATCGAATCCCTGCTGACCGGCTCGGCCGTCCCGCGCACGACGACGCAGACCTGCGGCGGCGTTCCCGGCTCCTCGATCCCGAACAACACATACGGATACGGCCGCGTGGACGCCCTGAACGCCTACAACGCCCTCTCCCCCGCGACCATGCACATCGGCGACCTGGACGGGCGCACGCAGAACAACGCCACGAAGTGGGCCGGCGAGGTGACGGCGCTGGTCCTGAACTCCAGCTCTCAGCCGGTCAGCGGCGCGCTCGTCACGTTCAGCGTCAACGGCCAGTCCACCAGGACCTGCACTACCGGCGCGACGGGCACATGCTTCGCCCGCGTGACGACCCCGGACAGCATCCTCGTGCAGACGTGGACCGTGACCGGCGTGACGAAGTCGGGGACGTCCTACAACCCGGGAGCGAACACCGATCCGGATCCGGACAGCAACGGGACCGTGATCGCGGTCAACCAGCCGTAAAACGAAACCGCGGCGCTTGCCGTGCCGTCAGGGCACGGCAAGCGCCGCGGCTCGCAGGTTGCGGATCCTCTCTGTGATCTAGCGCGCGCCGGAACCCTTCGCTCCGGCAGCCGCCGCCACGTCGTTCGAGTTGATGTCCACCGTGATCATGAAGCCGTTGGTGCCCTTGTACTCGAACGCCTTGTCGCCCGCGCGATAGGCCTCGACGGTGTTCGGCATGAGGATGAATCCGTCGTTGCGCGGGGCGCCCCAGTACTTGAGATTGGTGATGACGATCGGATCGTTCGTCATGCCCTGAGGACGAACGAGCTTGATCTCGGCGGTCTTGCCGCCGTCCACGGCCGCCCAGGCGGAGTCCTTGGTGTACTCCCACTTGTCGATGTTGACTTCCGCCGTCTTGAAGGACTTCCAGGTCACCGGGAAGAGCGCGGCGACGATCTTGCCGATGGCCTCGCGCTGCTCCTTGGTCGTCCCCTTGTCGAACATCAGCACGCACCAGTCCATTTGGCCCTTCGAGAAGTCGCCGCCCAGGTCGTTCGCGAGCCAGAACTTCGCGCCGTCCAGGGATGTAGCGCCCCAGTGACCCTTGTTGATCTTGTAGGCGAGGTTCGCGCGGCAGAAGTGCTCCCCACTGCCGCCGTGCTCGTGATGAGCGGCCGGCGCCGAGTTGAAGTAGCACTGGCAGAACATCGGGCAGCTGCAGGCTTCGATGACGGTCGCGTTCATCGACCAGTCGGCGGTCGCCGGCGCTCCGCCATTGGCCGGCGGCGCGCCTGCCAGAAAGAGCGCGGCCCCTGCGAGCGCCGGGAGAAGTACCGAAAGAAGTGTCTTTCTCATGCGGGATCCTCCTGTGTCAGCCGACGAGTTTACCGTCGCCGAGCGGGGCGCGAAAGGTGTCCACCCGGACCCGGCGCCGGCTCCCGGGAGCCGGGCGCCCGGGAGCCGGCCCGTCTGAGCGGGATTCCCGTGAAAAAAGTTGCATGGTGGGCGCGAGATTGTTGGAAATCGAGGAGCGTCACGGGCATCGCGCCTGCCTGGTGTTTTCATTCGCGGGAACCCCTTTCCAGCCCATCTCGAGCATCTGAATCGGACGATTTCGGCACGATGTACGGTTGTGGATGGGAACGAGGCGGCTACACGCTGTGGGAGTGCCGCGCCGACCCTGGATTTTGCGCCCGCGGCGCCATGCGCCCTCGACGAAGTTTCCAACAATCTCGCGCCCACCATGAAAAAGTTGACCGGCTCCGCGAACGAGCGTTTGGACCGGCTCTCCGACCGGGCCTTCTTCCTGAGAATCGCGACGCTCGTCCTGGAGCGCGCCGACCGCGACGAGGCGTTCCTCCGGCTCTTCCTCTTATCCGCCCTCGAGGGGCACGAGCTCTCCCGACAGTTCTATCGCGCCCGCACCGGGCGGCTGATCGCCGCCATGGAGCGCCGGCTCACCGCGATCTTCCGCCGCGACGGCCGGCCCGCCGGGCTCGACGCCGCAGGTGCGGCCCGCGCCTTCTTCTCGCTCGCCTTCGGCACGGTGATGGCGCGCACCATTCTCGAGGATGCGCGGCTGCGCCAGGCGGAACCGAAGCGCCTGGCCGCAAACCTGGTGTCGGTCTTCTTCTCCGGCATGGCTCCGGGCGGTGGTTCCACCCGAGCCTGATGACCACGATGGCGGCGCTCCCGGGCACCCCGCCGATCGCGCTGAGGCTCGGGCGGGGGCCGAGGCCAGGCAGCTCCCGCGGCTATAATCCGCGGACCTCCTGACCCGACAACGCCCGGAAGCCTGACACTGAACGCACCGCCCTCCCCGAGAGGGGTCCTCATCGTCATGCCGGCGTACAACGCCGCGCAGACCCTCGAGATGACCCATGCCGCGATCCCGCCCGGCGCCGCGGACGGGATCCTTCTCGTCGACGACGCCAGCCATGACGGCACCGTGGCGGCGGCGCACGCTCTGGGGATCGTCACCATTCGCCACGAGCGCAACCGCGGCTACGGCGGCAATCAGAAGACCTGCTACACCGAGGCGCTGCGTCGCCGGGCCGAAATCGTCGTCATGCTGCATCCCGACGGGCAGTACGACGGCTCGCTGATTCCGGAGCTGATCCGGCCGATCCGCGAAGGCCGCGCCGACCTGGTGCTCGGCTCGCGCATGGCGGCCCCCGGCTCGGCGCGCCGGGCCGGCATGCCCCTGTACAAGAGGATCGCGAACCGGTTCCTGACGCGCGTCGAGAACAGCGTGCTGCGCACCGGCTTCACCGAGCTGCACACCGGGTACCGCGCCTATAGCCGCCGCTTCCTCGAGACCGTCCCGTTTCAGCGCAACAGCGAGGATTTTGCCTTCGACACCGAGATCGTCTTTCAGGCGCACGCCTTCGGGCTGCGCGTCGTGGAAATTCCGGCCTCCACGCGATACTTCCCCGGCGCGTCCTCGGCGAACCTCCGGCAGAGCACCATCTATGGAATGAAGACCCTGGGGATCGCGATGCGGTACTCCCTCCACCGCCTGGGCTGGGTCCGCTCGCCGCTGTTCCGGCCATGAGCCGGCGCCGCAGGGATCGGGAAGACGCCGGCGCCCGGCCCGCTGCGCCGGCAGGAGGGACGCGCTCTCCCGCTCCCGCGGCCGCCGTACGAGCCGCAGAGGCGCCCCGCGGGGCCGGCGCGCGCACCGACAGACTCCTGGCGCTCCTGCTGGCGGCGCTCGCGCTCGCCGTCTTCCTGCCCGCGCTGCGCTGCGGCTTCGTGAACTGGGACGACAACCTCTATGTCACGAATAACACAGAGGTGCAGGCCGGCCTGACGGGGCACGGCCTGATCTACGCCTTCACGAGCGGCGACACCGCCAACTGGCACCCGCTGACCTGGCTCTCGCACATGTCGGTCGTCGCCGTCGCCGGCATGAATCCGGTTGCACACCATCTGGCGAGCCTGCTGCTCCACGCCCTGGCTGTGGCCATGCTCTTTCTCGCCCTGCGGGAAATGACGGCGCCGCGCTGGCCTTCGGCGCTCGCCGCGGCGCTCTTCGCCATCCATCCGACGCGCGTCGAGTCGGTGGTCTGGATCTCCGAGCGCAAGGACGTGCTCTCGGGGCTCTTCTTCGTGCTGGCGCTGCTCGCATACGGCCGCGCGGTGCATGGGAAGGGGCGTCCCCTTTCGGTCGCCGTCTGGATGACGCTCGGCCTGCTCACGAAGCCGGTCGTCGTCTCGCTGCCGTTCGTCCTGCTGCTGCTCGACATCTGGCCGCTGCGGCGCTTCGAGCCGCTCGCGAAGCGGCTCATCGAGAAGATCCCGCTCTTCGCCCTCAGCGCGGTGTCCTCGGCCGTGACGTGGTACGTGCAGAGCCGGGGCGGAGCCGTGACCTCGATCGCGATTCTCTCGCTCACCGATCGCGCTGCGAACGCTCCGCTCTCCTACATCGCCTATCTGCGGATGCTGGTCTGGCCCGTCGGCCTCGCCGCGTACTACGAGTATCCGCGCGCGCTGCCGATGGCCGCCGCCGCCATCTGCGGACTCGCCGTCGTGCTGCTCACCGCCGTCGCGCTCGACGCGTTCCATCGCCGCCCCGCCGCGCAGCCGTACGCCGTCGGCTGGCTGTGGTATGCGGGCGCCTTCGTTCCTATGATCGGTCTGGTGCAGGTGGGCCTTCAGTCGCGCGCCGACCGGTACACCTATCTGCCCTACATCGGCATTTTTCTCGCCGTGGCGGTCGGCGCCGGCGTGCTCGCGGCGCGGTCCGCTGCGCTGCGCACCACGATGGTCGCCGCCAGCGTCGCTACGCTCGCGCTCTGCGCCGTTCTCACCGTGCGGCAGACCGGCTACTGGACGGACAGCCTCACTCTGTGGAACCGGACCATCGCCGTCACCGGGCTGCCGGCCACGGCGCTGCGCAATCGCGGTCTGGCGCTGCAGGACGAGGGGAAGGAGATCGAAGCGGCCGCCGACTTCGAGGCGGCGATCCGGGCCAACAACAGGTACACCGCCGCGCGGCGCGCGCTGGCCGAGCTGCGCGCGAAGCAGGGGCGCCTCGACGAGGCGATCGTGCAATACCAGGAGATCGCCCGGCTGCGCCCATCGGAGTCGGTGGCCTTGTACGAGGCCGGGCGGCTGCTCGTCATGCGCGGCCGCTACGACGAGGCGATCGATTCGCTCAACCGGGCGATCCGTCTGAACGACGAGTGGCCCGAGGCACAGCACAATCTGGGGGTCGCCTTCAGGGCGAAGGGACGCACCGCCGAAGCGGTTGCGGCGCTGCGCGAAGCGGTGCGGCTGGATCCGAAGAAGACGAATTCGATGAACCTGCTGGCCTGGATCCTGGCGACCGATCCGGGCGCCGGCGTGCGCGACGGGACCGAAGCGGAGCGCCTGGCCACGCAGGCCTGCGCCTTGACGAGCCCCGAAGACGCCGGCTTCCTCGACACCCTCGCCGCGGCGCAGGCGGAAGCGGGGCACTTCGACCTTGCGGTGGCGACCGCAGCGCGCGCGGAGTCGGTGGCGCGTGCGGCCGGGAGACTCGAGCTGGCGCGCGGCATCGCCGCGCGGGGCGCGCTCTACAGGGCCGGCGTGCCGTTCCGGGACACTCCGCCGCCGCGCTGATCGCCCGCCACGAGGGCGAGCGCGGCGAGCAGGACCGTAACGCCCGCGATCTGCTGCAGCGTCGTGATCGTGCAGAAGACCGGCGGCGGGACCGGCGTGTCGTGCGGCAGGAGCGCGGCGAGCACCACGAACGCGCCGACGACGAACAGCCTCACCCGGGAGCGGCTCCCCCATCCGGCGGCAAGAAGCGGGAGCAGCCAGACCGGCCCCAGGAAGGCATACTCCTGCGGCACGAACGGGCTGCGCAGCGAGGCGAGCCCAAGCAGCGCCAGCCAGCAGCACGCCTGCTGCAGGCGCGTCAGGCTGCTGCCCCGGCCCACCCACACCACAGCCGCAAGCAGGCCGAGGGTCCAGAGCCACGACGCGATCCGCGCCGTGACCAGCGTCATCGCCGGAACGCCGAGCGCCGCGAGCTTCAGCACGGCGCCGGTGATGGAGTGATTGATGGCGATCTGCACGCCGCCGCGGGTGAGCATCGGGAACGCCTCGCCGCTCTCGATCCGCGGGAGCTGCCAGCCGAGAAACGCCGAAAACGGCGCCGGTCCGAAGACGGCGAGCCCCAGCCCGCACCAGGCCGCGGCCCACACCGCCGTCCAGAGCGCCGCCTTCCAGTCCCTGCGCACGATCAGCCAGACGAGGAGGATGCCAGGGAAGATCTTCGAGACGATGGCGAATGAGAGCAGCGCTCCGCCGGCGATCGGAATGTCCCGCGCGAACAGGATCATGGCGAGAATGCAGGCCGCAAAGGCGGCGAGCTGGAAGTTGCCGATCTGCAGCGTCGCCTGGAACGGCATCGTCAGCCAGACCGCCGGCACCAGCAGCGCCGCGATCATCCCCTCGCGCCCGCCGATCCAGGCGGCCAGACCGAGCAGCGCCAGCAGCGCCCCGCCGGCCTGCAGGATCGTCCAGAGCAGCCGCGCGCGCAGGAAGCTGCCCGTCGCCGCCGAGACCGCCTTCGGCAGCAGCAGGAACGGCGGCGGGTACTGATACAGGTCCACATTGAACCGGTCGATCTTGCGGCGCGACTCCTCGGAATTCCCCGCTCCGCGGTAATGCTCGAGCAGGTAGAGATTCTGCTCGGTGCCGGCCAGCCGCGCCCCCTCGTAGTAGGCGGTGAAGCAGAGGTGGTTCGAGAGGAACCGGCTCTGCGGGACCAGCGAGAGCAGCGTCGCGTCGGCATCGAGCATGAAGCCGGCGAGACGCCCGGTCTGCAGCAGCGCGAGCAGCAGGAGCAGTGTCTCTGCGGCGCTCAGAACCGGACGGCGGCGGAATGCGTCCCCGATCACGGCCGGGAGTCTATCGCGCGCGGCGTCCCCGATCCGATCCTCCGGGCGCGCGCCTGGGGTATCCTGCGCGTCCCGCATGGCCGGCCCCACGGACCCTCGACGGCGCTCCGACCGCCGCACCCTGCTGTTCGTGGTGCTGGGCTCGATCTTCCTGACGAATGCGATCGTCGCCGAGCTGGTGGGCGGCCGTCTGTTCGAAACCCGGCTCCTGGGCCTCGATCTCGTGCTCTCCAGCGGCGCGCTGCTGTGGCCCGTCGTGTTCGTGACGTCGGATCTGATCAACGAGTATTTCGGCCGCCCCGGCGTGCGCCGTCTGAGTTTCGTCGGTGCGGCCATGATCGCCTGGGCCTTCGTGGCGATCACTCTCTGCGGCCTGCCGCCGGCCGCCTCGTTCTCGCCGGTGAGCGACGCCGCCTTCGCGCAGGTCTTCCGTCAGTCGCGCTGGATCATCGTCGGCTCGATCATCGCGTTCCTGATCGCCCAGTTCCTGGACGTCTCGGTGTTCTGGCTGCTGCGCCGCTGGACCGGGCGGAAGGCGCTGTGGCTGCGCGCCACCGGCTCCACGGTCGTCAGCCAGGTGATCGACACCTTCATCGTCGGCTTCATCGGGCTGCACCTGCCCTACATCTTGTACGGCTCCGGGAATGGGATCGACTTCCCGACGTTCGTCCGGTCGGCGTCGAGCGGTTATCTGTTCAAGTTCGTCGTGGCGATCCTGGCCACGCCGCTGCTCTACGTTGGCCACGCGATCGTGGACTCGTGGGTCGGCCACGACGAATCCGACGCCCTCATCGAAGGCGCCGCGCATGAGGCCGTCGGGTAAGAGGTCGATCCGCGCTGCTTCCGTGCGTGCGCGTGCTCCAGCAAACGGCCGCCGGGGCTCTCGCGCTAGAACTTCATGGCGCGGATCGCCTTCGCACGGTCCGCCAGGTCCGCGTCGGTGTCGAGTGAGAACGACCGCGCGTGCCCGGTCTCCTCGCGGAAGAAGCGCTCGAGGTCCGCCGCTTCGGAGGCGATCCGCTCACGGTCGGCGGGGCTGGGCTTCCTGAACAGCGCCGTCACGATCTTTCCCGACGACGGGTCGAACTCCCAGAATCCCGCCGCGCCTCCGCCCGCGATCAGAGTACGAAATGCAATGTGCTTCGCCTGCCCGAGCGTCGTAGGTCCCTTTCCGCCCCATGTCGGGACCTTCAGGCCGTGGAACTCTTCGTCCACCATGAAGGCGGGGCCGGCCCGCAGCGCGACGACGTTGTCCTCGAACGGCAGGAACGCAATGACCCTTTCGGTGCCCGAGGCGGCGAGCAGCGCTTTCTTCCGCTCGGACGAGATGAGCCACTCGCGCCCGCTCCCTTCGATGCGCACCGGCTCGACGGCGATCTGCTGCGCCGCCGCCTGCGCGTCGCGCTTCGAGATCCCGGCCCACGCCGCGAAGTCTTCGACGGCGCCGATGCCCGCAGCGCCGAAGAACACCTCCGCCATCCTGTTCCAGAGAGCCGCCTCGCTCTTCGGGGCCGCCTTTGCCGGGTCCACCGGCTTGTCGGGGGCGTGCCAGAAGTAGCGCTCGGTATCCAGCCGCCCGCCTTCGGGACGGCGCTCGATCCGGCCGCCGAACTCCAGCACGCGCAGCGCGGGCGGCAGCGGCGAAGAGAGGCCAATCTTCTTGCCTTTCCCGCCGAGGCTGCGCACGGCTCCGGCCGGCAGTCCCTTCCGGACGGCGTCGGTCGTCAACGGTCCGGACTTGCGGATGAGCGCCAGCACGGCGCGGGCGAGTGCCTCGACCTCGCCCTTCCTGATTCCGGCCTTCCCGTGCTCGAGCTCCGTCCGGCGGCGCGTCAGGAGCGCCGCGGCGCGCAGGCACGCCGGCACGTCTTCGCGCGGCACCAGATAGATGCACCCGCGCATCGCCGGAACGATGCACAGCGCCCCCTTCGCGACCGCCGAATCGAGAGCGGCCCGCGTCATGCCCGGCACGCGGGCCCGCACCGCCAGATAGACATCCACGCCGCCGACGGTGCGCACGTACCCCGCCTTCGCGACAGCCGCGGTGACGGTCGTGCGCGCGGGAGGCGGAAATCCCTGCGCCGCGAGCCAGAGGGCGCGCGCCTCGGGCCGCGTCATGGTGAGCGCCCCCTGCGCGGGCGCGGCGGCGGCCGCGCGACTCACGACTTCGAACCGCCCAGCGTGCGCGCGAAGAACTCGTTCACGCGCGTGTCGGCATCGCCGGCGGCGCCAGGACGATGCTGCTGCATCGTGGGATTCGAAGCGAATGCGTGGCCCGCGTTGGGATAGATCTTGAAGTCCACCGACACGCCGGCCGTCCTGGCCTGCTTCTCGAACGCCTTGACGCTCTCCGGAGGAATGCCCCGGTCGTTCTCGCCGAAGTTGCCGAGCAGCGGTGCCTTGATCCCCTTGATGACGGCGTCGTCGGTGACGAGACGGCCGTAGTAGATCGCCGCCGCGGCGAGCTTCGGCTCGACCGTCGCGAGGGTCAGCGAGTAGCCGCCGCCCATGCACCAGCCGACGGAGCCGATCCTCGCCGCATCGACGTCGGGCCGCGACGCGAGCCAGGCGAACGCCGCCTTCAGATCGCGGGTCGCCCGATCCTCGGGAAGCCCGCGCATGAGCTGATGCGCCGTGTCCGGGTCGTCGGTCACCTGACCGCGATACAGATCCACCGCGAGCACCACGTAGCCCTTGGCGGCGAACTCCTTCGCCTTGCCCTTCGCCCAGTCGTTGAGGCCCCACCACTCGTGGATCAGCACGAGGCCGGGGTGCTTTCCGGTCCCCGCGGGCTTCGCGAGGAATCCGCCCACCGTCTCGGTGCCGCTCTTGTAGGAAACCGTTTCGGTTGCGGGGCCGGCCGCCGCCGCGCCGGAGAGCGCAAGCGCACTGATCAGGATCGCCAGGGTTGGTTTCACGAGGGGGTTCCTCCTCGGCCGCAGGGGGGCGGCCGCGTCATTGGGCCTGCAGGGCATGGAGCTTCGCGCTCATCGTGGCGACCCGGCCGGCCTGGGCCGGATCCGCCGCCAGATTGACGAGCTCGAGCGGGTCGGCGAACAGGTCGTACAGCTCCTGTTCGCCGGTGACGTATTCGATGTATTTCCACTGGGTTTCGCGCACGAGGCCGAATTCCGGAACGTTGCCGAGCCAGTGCTCCCCCAGGATTTCGGTGCGCCACGAGCCCGAGGCCCCCTCGATGAGCGGCACGAGGCTCACGCCGTTCACGGGTGCCGGGGGCACGACACCCGCCAGATCCGCGAGCGTGCTGGCGAGATCCACATTCGTGACGAGCCCCGATTCGACGCGTGGCGCAGTGCCGGCGGGGGGATAGCGAATGATCAGGGGATCGCGGATGCACTCCTCGTAGGGGCAGTTCTTTGCGCTCCACCGGTGCTCACCCCAGGCAAACCCGTTGTCGCTCGAAAAGGCGACGAGGGTCTTGCCGTCCAGGCCCGCGCCGCGCAGCGCCTGCATGAGCGACCCGACACCCTCGTCCACCGCCTGGAGCGTTTCCAGAACGTCCCGGCGAAGCGTGTCGACGAAGGACTGGTCGCCGGCGGTCCAGTTGAGCGCCTGTACCCAGGCCGGCTTGTCCGACACGTTCGGCTCGCCCACGCTGGCCGGACGCCACGGCGCGACCGAGGCGAACGAGCCGGCGTGGCGTGGGGCCGGAATCTGCGGCGCGTGCGGTGCGTTGGGGGCGACGACGAGGAAGAACGGCTGCTTCGCAGTGGCGATGAACGCGGCCGCCTTCGCGAAGATCACGTCGGTCGAGTAATCGGACGGGTTCGAGCCGTGCGAGACGATGGTGCCGTTCTCGTTCATCTCGTATCCAAAGTACCCGGGAGAGAGAAAGACCCCCCACTCGTCCCAGCCCGGAGGGATGCAGGCGCCGAGCGCCGCGTAGTCATTCAAATATTTCCCGTACCACGCGGTGGTGTAGCCGGCGTCGTGCAGCCAGGTGGCGATCGTCGACGTGTCGTCGAACAACGTGGCCCCGCCGGCGGGCGCGAAGTTCTCGATGATCCCCGTGTTGTGCGAGTACTGGCCGGTCAGGAAGCTCGTGCGGCTGGGACAGCAGAGCGGCGTCGTGACGAAGTATTGCTCGAAGGTCACACCCGAATCGGCCAGCTCCGAGGTGACGATCGGCATGACCGGCGTTGCCCCGTCCACCGAGTGCACCGGGCCAACGGCGTCCCAGCGCTGATCGTCGGTCAGCACGATCACGAAGCTCGGGCCCTTCGGGGTCTTTCCGACCGAGCCATAGGGGGCGGGCGGCGGGGCCGGCGGCAGCTTGCAGGTCGCCGGCGTGAGCATCATCAGGTTCGTGAGATCGGCCGCCTCGCCGCAGACACAGTCGGCCGCGGCGGCGGGGGCCGTCACCCCGGCGCAGTCGCCGGCCAGGATCGGTGAAACGGGATTCGAGCACGACGCGGCCGCGGAGGTGACGCAGGCCGCCGTCTCCCCTGGGATCTGCGCACGCCGGTCCTTGCGCAGGTCGGTGACAGTGTCGGCGATCGCCTTGTACCCCTCGACGAACAACCCCTCGGAGCAGGCCGTCGTGCCACCGCCTGACGTGGCGAGCAGGGAGAGGAGCTGGCACTCGACCGCGGTGCGGCAGGTCGGGCTGCTGATCCCCGCGAGCTCCTGCGTCAGGTCGCAGGGAGAGATCCCCGAGGCGGCGCACTTGCGCAGCGCCTTTCCAGCCTTTTTGACCGCCTTCGAGACCGCCTTTTCGGCTCGGCAGTCGTGGTCGATGTCGGTGCAGTCCAGGGGCGTGGCGCGGCTGGCCGAACCGGCCCCGCCGTCCAGGAGGACCAGGAGCGCCGCGCCGGCGAGGAACCGCCCGGCGCCGCGGAGTCGCGTTCGGTTGTGCATGCGAGGCCCCTATTGTACAGGCGGCTCGCTGACGATGAGATGGACCGGTCCGTCGAACAGCGGGGCGGTGGCGACGATGCGCGCCGCAGAGCGCAGGCGCGGGCGCACCTCCTCGAAGCGAGCGCCGTCCACGACGGCCCACACGGGGGCCGGCTCGTCGAACCGCCGGATGAACTCGCCGTCCTTCACGACCTCCAGCGGGTAGATTCCGTCGGAGTAGAAGGCGATCTGCCGCACGGTGTTCCCGAGCCCGAAGGCGAGCGGGCGCCCCCCGGCGCCCCGCCACGCCGGCGTTTCGGCCGCAAGCCGACGGCCCAGCTCCGCCGCCGACTTCAATGGATTGATCGCCGGATAGAGAATCGTCACGGTCGTGAGATAGACCGCCGCCGTCGCGCCGCCCAGCATCAGCATCGCCCGGACCGGCCGCTTCAGCAGCGTCTGCCAGAGCACCAGAAGACCGCCCAGACCGACAACGGCGGCGGTCGGGGTCGCCGCGGCCGAGAGCGCCGGAGCGCGCAGCGCCACGATGCGGGGGATCGCGACCGCGGCGGCGACAAAGATCAGCGCGGTGCTCCCCGCGGGAAGGAGAACCCAGCCGGACCACGGCCGGGGCTCCGCGGCACGGGGGCTCGTGCCTTCCGGCGGCGGCCCCCAGCCCGCCACCGCGCCGGCCAGACGCGAGATGAGCAGCGCCGCGGCCGGATATGCCGGAAGCACGTAGAGATCGCGCTTCTCTCTCCAGATGGAGAAGAAGACGACGGTGAACGCGAGCCAGACGATCAGCAGACGGTCGGCGGGGTCGCGCCGCCGCCAGGCGAGCCACAGAGCGCCGGGCAGGAAGAGCGTCCAGGGCATCAGTCCCTGCGGCATCGTGTAGAGGAAGTAGTAAGGAGGCTGCGGATGGTGCATCCCCGAAACGCCGCGCTCCAGCACGTGCCGGCGAAACGCCTCGGCCACCGAATACTCCGCCGGCCCGAGCGTAAGCGTCATCACGATCCACAGACCGGGGATCGCGAGCATCAGGAGCGGTCCCGCGACCGGTGCGAATCGCCGCCACGCCCCGGGGCGTCCGTCCACGGCAAGTGTTAGAAGCGCGATGCCGAGCGGCACCAGCAGCCCGACCGGCCCCTTCGCAAGCGTCGCGCAGCCCAGCGCCCCCCAGAACACCCATGGAGACTCGAGCCAGGCGCGCGCCGGCGGCGCCGCCGCCTCGCCGCGGGCACGCCAGCCGGCGAACGCCGAAAGGGCCAGCGTGACGAAGAAGCAGAGCGTCGCGTCGATCTGGGACGTCCGGCCCTTGTCCCACGCGAGATACAGCGTCGCGAACACGAGTCCTGCGACGGTGCCGGCTCGCCCGCCCGCGGCGCCCCGGCCCAGGCGCATCGTGAGCGCCACGGTGCCGAGGAACGCCAGGATCGAGGGCAGCCTCGCGGTGAGCGCGCTCACGCTCCCGAATGGCCAGGAGAGAAGGGCGATGAGCCAGAAGAAGAGAGGCGGCTTGTCGGTCGTGATCTCGCCGTTGACGTGCGGAACGACCCACTCGCCGTCCGCGATCATCTCGCGCGCCCCCTCGCCGAAGTAGGGTTCGTCCGGCGCCCACAGGTCGTAGCCCCAGGCGTTCCAGATCGCGAGAACCGCGGCGAGCAGCAGAACGGCGCGCGTCGCTGACGGGCGCACCCGGCCTCAGTCCTCGTTCCGGAGCAGCCAGGCCGCGGCGGCGGCGAGCGCCTGGCCACGGTGGCTGACGGCCGCTTTCTCGTCGAGCGTCAGCTCGCCGAAGGTGCGCGCGGCCGGCGGGTAATAAAACAGCGGGTCGTAGCCGAAGCCGCGCGTCCCGCGCGGCTCCAGCGCGATGATCCCCGCGACCTCGCCGCGGAAGCGCACGATCTCTGCGCCGTTGCGCGCCAGCGAGACGACGCACACGAACCGGCCCGCGCGGTCCTCCCAGGCCGTGCCGGCGAGACGCTCCAGCAGCAGGCGGTTCCGGTCGTCGTCGTTGAGCCGCGGACCGCCGAAGCGCGCGGACCGGACACCCGGCTCACCGCCCAGGGTATCCACCTCGAGCCCCGAGTCGTCGGCGATGACGAGGTGCGGCGTGCGCAGACTGCAGGCCTCCGCCTTGATCTTCGCGTTCGCCTCGAACGTGTCGCCGGACTCTTCCGCGGGAGGGAGCCGCAGAGAGTCCATGGTGTGCAGCCGCACCGGGAGCGCGCCCAGGCGGTCCGCCAGCTCCACCAGCTTTCCCCGGTTGTGGGTCGCGAGCACCAGGTCCCGCACGCTCACGGGTGCGCCGGCTCCGCTGCGGCGACGGCGGCGCGCAGCCGGTCTTCGAGCGCGCCCTGGAGGAATCGCGCGTCGGGCTTCAGGGGGAAGCGGGTGTCGACGTGCCCGAACAGCGACTCGGTCTCCTCGCCGTCCAGCAGCAGGCTCACGCGGTGGATCTCCGGAAAATTCAGCGCCAGCGTGTCGACGAGCGCTGCGATCGCGAGCAGCTCCCCCGTCGATCCCGTCGCGGCCGAGCGCGAGGCGCCGTCGAAATCCACGATCGCGGTTCCGTCGCGCGTGACCCACAGCTCGCGGAGCTTCCAGCCGGGCGGGAACGCCGGCAGCAGATCGCCGGTCGGGCCGCGGAGCAGCTCGCGCGCCACTCCGGCCGCCCGCTCCTCCATGGATGGGCTCCAGGGGAACTCGCGGCGCTCCGCGCGCAGGACGTCGGCTTCCGGCGAAACGAAGAGCAGCAGCGCCTCGCGGGTCTCGGGGCCCGCCTCCAGCGGCGCCGGGGCCGAGGGGCGGCGGTCCGGCTTTTCGCTGCCCGACCCGCGCCCGCACGACGCGCAGAGCATCGCCCCGGCGAGCGCGGCCCCGGCGAGCGCAACCCCGGCCAGCCGCCGGCGCGCCCCCAGCGAGGCGGCGGGGCTCACGGAGCCCCGGCTCCCTGCATCCTGTCGAAGGTCGTCTTGAAGGAGAGCACCGCGCGCGAGAGCGCCCCGGCCAGACTCTCGCGCGTTTCGGGAGTCGCCAGCGCACTCCCCTCTACGGGGTGCGTGAGGAATCCGATCTCCACGAGGACTGCCGGCATGCGCGCCCCCATCAGCACGCGGAACGGCGCCTGCTTCACACCGCGGTCGGCCAGGCCGAGCGCGCCATTGAGCTCTGTCTGCACGATCTCGGCGAGCCGGCCCGACTCCCGCAGATGGTCGGCCTGCGCCAGATCCCAGAGCACGAGATCGAGCGCGCCGTCCGGCCCGCCGGTTTCGAGCGGCGCCCCGGCGTTCTCGGACGACGCGAGCGCGCGTGCGTCGGCGTCGCCGGTCTGATACGACAGGTAGTACGTCTCCGCGCCGCGCGCGTCCTTCCGCGGTGACGCGTTCGCGTGGATGCTCATGAACAGATCGGCCCGCTCGCGATTCGCGATCGCGGTGCGTCCCACGAGATCGAGATCCATGTCGCTCTCGCGCGTCAGAACGACCCGCAGACCGGCTGTCCGCAGGAGCGCCGCCAGGCGCGCCGCGACGTCGAGGGTGATCTCCTTTTCCAGCAGACCGCCCGGAGCTTCGGCCCCATTCTCGGTGCCTCCGTGGCCGGGATCCAGAACGACGGTGCGCAGCCCCGCAGCGGGGGAAGGCACCGCGCCTCCCGGGCCGGCGCTCGCCGTCATCGTGCGCGCCTCGCTGCGCCCGCGCATTTCGACGACGACGCGAAACGGCTTCTCGAGGGCGACCGCCGTCGCGCGCTCGAAGCCGGGCCCGGGGTCGAGGCGCACGCGCAGTCCGCCGTCCGGCGTCTCTTCGAAGCGGACGCGGTCGAGGATCGGGCTCCCCACCGGCCGCGCGGCCCACGGCGCGGAGCCGGGCTGGCCGCGCAGCCGCAGAGTGACGTCCGTCGTCGTCTGATCGAGGGTCCACGGAACGGTCTGCCTGGGCTCCACGACGAGCCGCATGAAGCCCTCACCCCCCAGGAGCGCGAACCCGACCGCCGCGCCGGCGGGCGCGCCAGTCTGGTCCCGAGGCGACGCCGCAGCCGCCGCCTCGCCGGTCAGCGCCGAGACGATCTGCGTGACGGAGTCGAGCGGCACGTAGAGATCGGCGCCTGCGGCCCGGGCTTCCGAAGCGAGCGACAGCCCGCGAGGCGGTGCGCCGGCGGCCGCGCGCACCAGGACGAGCGCGGGGCGCTCCGACGAAAAGTCGAGAATCCCGGCGGTTCCCTTGACCACCAGGTCTCCGGTGCGCCTGCCCCGATCGACCTTCGCGCCGAGCGCCGCCGCCACACCCGTCATGCTCACGAAGGTGCGGCCGTCGGCATCGAGGGACGAAACCAGCGCCTTGCGCCCGTTCAGGGTCAGGCGAAGAGCCGCGCCCGGCACCGCGCCGCCGGAAGCCCCCGGGGCGTCGGCCGGCAGCGCCGGCGACAGTGCCGCGACGCAACCGGCGAGGAGGAATGCCACGGCTGGGTACCGGCGCATCGCGACGGCGATTGTCGCCGCCCACCCGGGCCCCTGCAAGACGCCCATGACGGCAGTCAGAACATCTCGAACATCCAGCAGGGTTCCGGCGGGCACAGCGCTGCGAGCAGCGCCCGCGCCCCCCCGCCGGCCGGCAGCCCACCCAGCCTCTCCAGGTCGCCGGCCGAGAGGCCGCCGCTCCACAGCGCGGAGAGCGCGTTGATCGACATCGCCGCCCCGGCTCGCGGCCCGGCCTTCTCGGCGCGCACGACGCCGTCCTTCGCGATGAGCCGGAACAGACCGTCGTTTTCCTGGAACAGCGGATCGGCGACGGCGATCTCCGCCGAGCCGGAAACCGGGGGCCATCCGCGCGCGGCGAAGGCGCCCGGCACGTCGAGGAGCCTCGTCATGAAGCGCAGGATCGAGACCGGTGCCAAGGTGTCGGCCCCGGTCTCCATGAGCAGTGCGACCGGATCGTTCGGCGCGCCGTACCAGATCAGCTCGGTCCCGATGCCGCGGTATCGCCGGAAGTAGTTCAGCAGACTCGCGCCGGCGCGCTGTGTGAGAAAAACCAGGTGTGTGCACGCGATGCGATAGCCGAATCCCAGGTGGCTGGTTCCCGGCTCGATCTGAAAGACGGCGTATCCCTCGACGCCCGCGCCGCCGGCCCCGCGCACGACGACCGAGCGCGTGGTGAGCCCGGCGGATTCGCGCGCGATGCGCTGGGACCACCAGCTCTGCTCGTCGCACGCGATCGGTCCCGACTGGGTTGCGGCGAAGGCCCGGTAGCAGGCGTCCACCGCCGGACGGTCGGCGGCCGTCATCCGCTCGACCGGAGCATCCCCGTCGGCCCGCAGAGCCGAGAGCGGCACTTTCCAGCGCGTGCGCGCGCCGGAGTACTCATAGCCCAGCCGCCGGTAGACATCGGAGCGCGACGGATAGAGAGAGGTGATGACGGCGCCCCGCGTCTTTTCGCGGCGCAGCAGTTCTGCCACGGTCTGCGATGCGATCCGCCCGCCCCGGCGCTCCGGCACGGCCGCGACCGCCGCGATGCCGGACATCGGAACGGGGCGTCCGCCGAACCACTGCTCCATCCGGTGGGCCTTCGCGATGGCGGCGAGATTCCCCTGCTCGTACGCCGCGAGAAACCCCTCGAGAACCAGCTCGGACTCCAGCGCCCGCGCGCGCTCCGGCGGCGGATTGAAGGCGATCCGCATGAGATCCGCGACCTCGGGGCGCTCCTCCTCGCGGGGATGACGGAACTCGATCACCGGCTCCCCCGAGCGCGCAGGCGCCCCTCGGCGGCGAATGCCGCCGCATCGAGCCCGCCCAGACGCGCCACGACCGCCGAGGCTCCCGCCCGGCGCAGCGCCGCCGCCCCCCAGCTCGTGCTGACCCCGATAACCCGCAGACCGGCGCCCCGCGCCGAGGCGATTCCACCCGGCGAGTCTTCGAACGCGAGCGCCTCCCGCGCGGGCACACCCAGAGCCCGGAGCGCCGTCCGGTAGGGGTCGGGGTGCGGCTTCGTCCGCGCGACGTCGTCGCCCGAGACGACCGTTTCGAACCGGCGCGCGAGCGAAGACGCTCTCACGGCGGCGCGGATCTCCGAGCGCGTGGCGGAGGACACGATGGCGAGCAGCGGCCCCGGCTCCAGCCCCCGCACGAACCGCGCTGCGCCCGCCTCGAATCGCAGCCGCGAGCCGATCCGCCGGCGGTAGGCGCGCCGTTTCGCCCGCACCAGGCGGGCCACCTCTCCGGCGCCGGGCGACGGTTGTCCGGCGTCGGCGAGCGCTCTGCGGATCGCCGTGGCGTCGTCGCCCATCAGATAGCGCTCCCGGTAGCGGCTCCACGAGATGCGCAGGCCCAGCGGCGCGAGCGCTTCGCGCAGCGCGCGCCAGTGCACCGGCTCGTCGTGAACGAGGACCCCGTTGAAATCGAACAGCACGGCGCGGAGCGGCCTCACGCGTACAACCGGTCGATCGCCGCGGCGTATCGCGAAAGCACGACGCGCCGCTTGACCTTCAGCGTCGGCGTCATTTCTCCGTCGTCGATGCTGAAGTCGCGCTCCAGAAGGTGGAACCGCTTCACCCGCTCGTACGGGGCGAACCGCTCGGTGGTGCGCTCGATCTCGCGGCCGATCAGCGACTGCAATTCGGCGCGGTCCAGAAAGGCGCGCAGCCCTTCGCCGGGCGCCGGCGCCGCGATCCCCTTCTCGCGCGCCCAGGAGCGAAGTGCGTCCATCTCGGGCACGATCAGGGCTGCGATGAAGTTGCGCCGGTCGCCGATGCAGACGGCATTCGCGATGAACCGCGACGACTTGAGCGCGTTCTCGATCGGCTGCGGCGCCACGTTCTTCCCGGCAGAGGTCACGAGCAGATCCTTCTTCCGGTCGGTGATCAGCAGGTACCCCTCGGCATCGAGGAACCCGATGTCGCCGGTGTGGAACCAGCCCTCTTCCAGCGCCTGGACCGTCGCCTCGGGCTTGTTCCAGTAGCCCTTCATGATGTTCGGACCGCGGGCGAGGATCTCGCCGTCCTCGGCGATCTTCACCTCGACTTCGGGGATCACGCGCCCGACCGTCCCGAGCTTCCGATGGTCCGGGGTGTTCAGGGCGATCACGGGAGACGTCTCGGTGAGTCCGTATCCCTCGAGGATCGTCACGCCGAAGCACTCGAAGAACTCGCCCAGGTCGCGCGCGAGCGGCGCGCCGCCCGAGATGAAGAATCGCAGCCTGCCGCCCAGCCGGCCGCGAATCTTCGAGAAGACGAGCCGGTCGGCGACCGCCGCGCGCAGGCCCGTGAGCAGCGGCGGCCGCTTCCCCTCGAGCGTGTAGCCGCTCTTCCTGCGCCCCGCGCCGAGCGCCCAGCCGAACAGGGCGCGCCGGAACGAGGAGCCTTCGCGAACCGTGTCGAGGATGCGCGTGCGCGTCTTCTCGAACAGGCGCGGAACCGCCGCGCAGACCGTCGGACGGATCTCCAGCAGATTCTCGCGGACGGCCTCGATCGACTCGGCGTATGCGAGACAGCACCCCAGGCGGAAGTAGCAGTACTCGACGGTGCGCTCGAAGACGTGGGAGAGGGGCAGAAAGGACAGTCCGACGTCGGTGCGCGCCATGGGGATCAGCCCGAGCACCGACTCGACGTTGCTGGTGAAATTGCGGTGGGTCAGCATGACCCCCTTCGGCTCGCCGGTCGTGCCCGAGGTATAGATGACCGTCGCCAGGTTGTCCGGTCTCACGGCTTTCTTCCGGGCATCCACGACCGAGGGCTGCGCCCGATCCGCGGCGCGGCCCGCAGCCAGCGCCTCCTCCAGGGACACGACCCACGCGCCGGGCGGCTTCGCAGGATCGAAGACGACGACCGTCTCGAGGCCGGTCTGCTCCAGGCCCATGCGCAGCTTCTCGTATTGCGCCGGCGTCGACACGAATGCGATTCGGGCGCCCGAGTCGCGCACGATGAACGACACCTGCTCCCCGAGCAGTGTCGCGTAGATCGGGACCCCCACCGCGCCCGCGGCCAGGATCCCGAAGTCGGTCTGCGACCACTCGGGGCGGTTCTCGGAGAGCAGGGCGACCCGGTCCCCCGGCGCCACGCCCCTGTCGATCAGGAACCGGGCAAGGGCGCGGGCGCCGGCGACGAACTCGGCGGTGGAGATGTTCTGCCACCGGCCCTGCCGCTTGACGCGCAGCAGGTCCGGGCGCGGCGCGTCGAGCAGGCCGTCCAGGAGGTCAACGAGGGTTTCTGCCCGGGCCATGCGCCCCCCGCTGTGGATGCCGGCTGTCAGAACCTCCAGAAGCCGGCGATGCCGACGATGTGCGCGAAGGTCGTGTAGCGGCCGTTGAAGCCGTCCACCGAGTTCGTGGTCTTCGCCTCGTCGAACATCAGCGCCTGATAGTAGGCGTCGAACGAGAACGTGTCAGCCGGGTTCTTCCAGCCGAGACCGATCTGGGCCGAGTCGCGGTCGGCGTCGGGGATCGTCGGGCGCAGTGTCTTGGTCGGAGTCGGCGCCTCGTCGTGATAGACCCCGAAGCGCAGTTCGTACCGCGGGTTCAGGTGCCAGCCGAAGCCGAGCCGGAACGAATCCACGTTCTCCCAGTTCTCCGGCGTGACCGAGTCGGCCAGGAGCGTCGTGTTGTCCTCGAAGTCGAACCGCAGCTCGTCGAACGCCTCCCACATCGTGTGGACGATGTCGAACTCCCAGTCGAACTTTTCGCCGACCTTACCGAATCCGAAGTTGTAGGACTCGGGCAGCGTCACGGTGCCGGTCGCCTTCGTGTCCGGGAAGCAGGGGGCGCCGGCGCAGAAAAGGGCGTCGGCGAGTGCGGGGGTATTCCGGAACTCCGCGTCGGCGTCGTCGAAATGAACGACAGTCTGGCTGCGCCACATCATGCCCAGACGCCAGCCGTTCGGATTTGCGAAGTGGAGCGAGAGCGATCCGCCCCAGCCGTCCCCGCTGCCGTCGAGGCGGTTGAAGCCGTCCGGAGCGCCGAGCGCCGAGAAGTCGAGGTTGCGGCTCAGGGTCACATCGGCCCACGCGTAGTGCACCTGTCCCGCGAGCGACCACATCCCCTTGTCGTCGAGGGCGACGGCGACGGTCGGGGTGATGAAGGCGGTCTTCAGCGTGCTCTCGCGCGCGAGGTAGCGCCCCTCGAACTCCTCGCCCCACCTCGTCGTGAGTCCGAAGGGGGTCGTGATGCCGAGACCGAAGCTGAAGCGGTCGTCGCCTTCGGGGGACCAGACCACGAACAGCGATCCAGGCGCGAGGATGTCGTCATCCATGGCGAAGCTCTTTGCCTTGACCTTCTGGAACGAATGGAAGGTCGTGGACAGAGCGATGGCATTGATGTTGCCGTAGACGCTCCACCCGTCGAGCTGGGTGATCCCCGCCGGGTTGTAGAAGAGGGCGCTGGGGTCGTCCGCGCGGGCCGTGAAGGCGCCTGCCTGTCCCGAGGCCTTCGCCCCCTGCTCGTAGATCGAAAACCCGGCTGCCCTCGCATCGCCGGCGAGCCCGGCGGCGAGCGCGAGGATGGCGGCTCCCGTGAGCGGACCCGTCAGGACTCTGGTATTCCTCATGCGTCTCCCCTTCATGGTTGGGTACCGGCGTGCAAGGCGGCCGGGATATTACCGCAGGTCCCCCCGCGGGTCTCCGGCGACCAGGCCCCAGAACCCCGGGAAGGACTTCGCCGCGCATCCGGGCCCGGAAACGCGCACCCCGGGGATTCGGAGGCCGGCGACGCCGAGACTCATGGCAAGACGGTGATCGCCCCGGCTCGAAACCTCGGCGGCCCGAAGCGGACCGGGAATGATCGTCAGGCTGTCGGCGCCGGCTTCGACCCGGGCTCCCAGCCGGGTGAGCTCCTCGGCGAGGGTCTCGAGCCGGTCAGATTCCTTGTGCCGCAGGTGCGGGATCCCGCGTAGAACAGACGGTCCCGCCGCGAATAGCGCGGCGACGGCGAGGACCGGCGCCGAGTCGGGGGCGTCCCGCAGGTCCGCCTCGAACCCCTGGAGAACGCCTCCCGGCGGCCCCGCGACGCGCGTGCCCCCCTCGCCGTCGCTCGAGACGGTGCAACCCATCCGCTCGAGCAGGGCCGTGAGGCGCATTTCGGGCTGGCGGCTGCCGGGGTCGAGCCCCATGACCGTGGCCTCGCCGCCGGTGATCGCGGCGGCGACGAACGGGTAGCCCGCCGAGGCCGCGTCCGGCTCGACGGCGAACTCACGCGCATGGCCCCGGCCCGGGGCGGTGGACCAGACGCCGTTCGCATCCCGGCACCCCGCTAGGCCGAAGGCCCGCAAGACATCGAGGGTCATTTCGGCGTACGGGAGCGAAACCGGATCACTCCCAAGCGCGATCTCGATCGGGCCTGCCGCCCGGCTTCCCGCCAGGAGCAGGGCGCTCAGAAACTGGCTGCTCGTCGAGCCGTCGAGGGTGCAGCGTCCCGGGGGGATGCCGCCGCCCGTCCGGACCGGCAGCCGCCCGGGGGGCCCGGCCGCTTCGGCGTGGGACCCGAGTGCGTTCAGCGCCTCGAGGAGCGGCCCCATGGGGCGCGCCCGCAGCGAAGGCGCACCGTCCACCGTGACCGGCCCTGGGCATGTGGCCCCCAGGGCGACGAGAAACCTGCCCGCAGTGCCGGACTCGCGGGCATCGAGCGAGACGGCTCCGGCGGGTCCGGCCGGGGGCATCCCCGTGATGCGGGCCCCCTCACCGTCCTGCCGGACCCCTGCCCCGAGCTGCGCCAGCGCAGCCAGCAGAACCTGGATGTCCTCCGCCGCAAGGTCCCCGCGAAGGATCGACTCCCCTTCCGAAACGGCGGCGGCGACGGCGGCCCGGGCCGCCAGGCTCTTGGAAGCCGGCACCCGCAGGCGGGCGCGGAACGGACGCCGCAGAACGGGCACATCAATCACCTGCCGCGCGCCCCGCGTAGTTCCATAATCTGTGTCATGGCCAGAGCGCGATTCTGGCATTTCGCGGCCGCCCTGGTCCCTGCGGCGGCCGCGATGGCCATCGGGCAGGGATCCGCCGGCCCCGAGGCGATCCGGCTGCTGGAGCCGAGAGATCCCTGGTGGACAGGCGTGGTCACGTTTGCGATCTCCGTCGAAGCTCCGCCAGCCGACCCGGTGCGCGACGTGGAGATGTTCCTCGACGGCGGCTGGCTCGGCGTCCTGGCGCGCCCGCCGTGGCGGGTGGAGCAGCGCATCGACGGCCCCATCGGGCCGCACACGCTTCAGGTGCTGGCGCGGCTGCGGTCCGGCCGCGTGCTCAGCCGCCGCTTCGACGTGTCTCCAGGCGCCCTGCACGAGGAAGCCGGCGTCGATCTGGTGCTGGTGCCCGCGGTCGTCGCGGGCATCGAGGGTGAAGAGGTGCCGGGTCTGACCGCGGAGGATTTCGTGGTACTCGACGAAGGGCGCCCCGCACCGGTCGTGAGTCTCGACGCAGATCCCGCGCCGGCGCATCTCGTCATTGCGCTCGATCGCAGCGGGAGCATGGAGCGGCGCCTGCCCTTCGCCCAGGCCGCCGCCGTCGCCAGCGTCGCGGCGCTGCCCGCCGGTACGGACGTCTCGGTGCTCGGCTTCGGAGAGACGGTTTCGACTCTCGCTCCGTGGACACCCGACCGGCGCCGCCTCTCCTTCGCGATCATGAGCCCCAGTCCGCTGCACGAGGCGCACACCGCGCTCTTCGCCGCGCTCGAGCGGTCGTTCGATCTGCTGCGCGAGCAGCCGGGGCGTTCGGCGCTGCTCGTCTTCAGCGACGGCGAGGAGTCGCTCGTGCTCGACGAGATGCAGGACCTGTGGCTCGAGCGGCTCACGAAGCGCGCGCGCGCCGAGGGGGTCGCGGTGAACGCGGTACTGTACGGGGTTCCCGGGGGGGACAATCCGCTCGTCGCGATCGTGCGGGCGACCGGCGGTCTTCTGATTGCCTCGGCATCCGGAACGCGGCGCCTGCGCGATGCCTACGCGGAGTTGCGCGCGGATCTCGCGCCTCCCTATGTCCTCGGCATCGCCCCGGCGCCCGACGCCGCCGCCGCGACCTGGCGCCGGCTGGAAGTGACGCTCTCCGAGCCGGCGCGCGCGCGCGGCAACGTGCGCCGCGCGCGCCCGGGCTACCTCGCGCCCTGACGGCGCGCCCGTCGGCAGCGCGAATTGTTGCGGGTATACTGCCGAAGCATGTTCTTTCGCCGCCTGCTGGCCGCCGGTGCGGCGGGCGTCTGCACCGGAGCGCTCTGGGTTTCCGGTGTCGCGCTCGCCGCCTCGTCGAGCCGGGACCAGATCCGATTCGGCGCCGAGATGGCCCGCGCGGGGAACTGGGGCGAAGCGATCTTCCGATGGAAGAAGGCTCTCGAGGCCGAGCCCGACAACGCGCGCCTTTACAACAACCTGGCGGTCGCCTACGAGACCCGCGGGGAGTGGGCGCTGGCCGAGTCCGCCTACAAGAAGGCCCTGGTGCTCAACCCCGGGCTGCAGGAAGTCCGGGAGAACTTCGCCCTCTTCCAGAGTTTTTACGAACAGGTGCGCAGGCGAAAGCTGGGCGCCGCGGCGCAGCAGGATCAGCCGCCGCCCGCGGCGCCGGCGCAGCCCCCTGCCGCCCCGTCCGGGAGCCACGAGGGGGGCCGATGACCCGTCTGCGCAGCGCCGGCCTGATTGCCGCGGCCGCGCTTCTGTGGCCCGCGGCGGCTCCCGCCGCCGACACAGCGACCGTTCTGGTGGCGCTGCCATTGCCCCCGCGGATCGACACGTCGATCTATCACAGGGTTCTCTGCGCCCGCGTCGTGACGAACGACCTTCCGCTGGTGGACCCGGGCCGCGAGACGGTGGCGGCGCTGAAGCGGCTGATGGCCCGCGGCACCAGTCTCGCGGTCCTGGATGTCGAGCCCCCGAACCTGCCCGAGCAGACCGAGGAGGAGCTGCTGAAAAATGCGGCGTTCTGGAAGCACATCGCCGAGGAGTACGGCGCCGACCTCGTGGTCTCGGGCTCGGTGTCGTTCACCACGAAAGACGTGTCGGGCTTCGTCGAAGAGGACATCATCAGTCCGGTGACCGGGCAGAAGATCCGCCAGACGCGCTACGCGGAGCGCGAGGCGTTCACGCTGCGCGCCAGCCTCTGGTTCTTCAAGGGCGCGAACGGCTCCCTGCTGTACGAGGACTCGTTCCGCCAGACACAGACATACGAGGGCAAGACCACGGAGGCGCTCGCCGCCTTCTACGAGATCATCGAGCTGATGAACCCGGAGTTCCTCTCGGTGCTCGCCACGACAACGCGGCAGGACCCGCGGACGATCTACACGCGCTGACAACCCCAGGAGCCCACTCTTGAAGACCTCCCCAGCCCCGCGCCCCGCCGCCGTCCTGCGCGCGCTTCTTCTCTGCGTGATCGCCCTGGCGGGGTTCGCCGCCGCGGGCGACGCCCGGGCCTTCGGCCAGAACAAGATCGTCTATCAGCGCTTCGACTGGAAGGTGTACCGCTCGATCCACTTCGAGATCTTCTATTACCCCGAGGAGGAGGAATTCCTCGACCAGATGATCTCGTTCGCCGAGAGCGGATACGACCACGTCAGCAAGGTGCTCGACCACCAGGTCGTGACCGCCGACAGCCGGGCGCCGAAGATCCCCCTCATCTATTACAAGACCCACGGCGAGTTCGAGCAGACGAACGTTTCGCTCGAGGAGATTCCCGAGGCGGTCGGAGCCTTCGCCGAGCCGTTCCAGAGCCGCATCGTCATCCCGATCGACGAGCCGCCCGACAAGGTGTATTCGACGCTCGTCCACGAGCTGACGCACATCTTCGAATACTCGATCTTCTACGGCGATTCGCTGCGCCGGATCGTGCGCTCCAGCCCGCCGCTGTGGCTCATGGAGGGCCTGGCCTCGTTCATCGGTCGCGACGAGGACAACTTCGATCGCATCATCATCCGCGACGCCGTCGTGAACAACATCATTCCGCCGGTCGAGAGTCTGAACTCCCTGTCGTTCCTCACGTACCGGTACGGCCGCGCGATCTTCGACTTCATCGATCAGGAGTGGGGCGCGGCGGGGATCCGGAACTTCGCCTGGGAGTACCGCAAAAATCTGCTGACGAACAACATCGGCAAGACGATCCGCGAGGCGTTCGGCATCGAGCTCGACGAATTCGACCGCCGCTTCCAGCGCTACCTGAGGCGGAAGTACTTCCCCGTGCTCATGGAAAAGGACGAGCCCGGGGACCACGGCAAGGAGATCGGTCTCAAGAGGCCCTGGGAGTTCACCTTCGCCCCGGCGCTCTCCCCTTCGGGCGAGCTGATCGCCGCCCTCGCGACCCCGAAGGACGAAGTGGATGTCGTCGTTCTGTCCGCGACCGACGGCAAGCTCATCCGCAATCTCACGAAGGGCTACACGACGAAGTATCAGGAAGTGACGACGGCCGCCTTCAAGGGCGGCCGCGACCTCACCTGGAACCCTCAGGGGGACGAGATCGCCTTCTTCGTCCGCAAGGAGAACACCCGCGAGCTGCACCTTCACGACGCACTCTCGGGAAAGCTCCTCAGCAAGCGGACGATGGACGCGGACATCGCCACCAGCCCCTCGTTCTCCCCCGACGGGAAGTCGATTCTCTACTCGGCGAACCGCTCCGGCATCACCGACATCTGGCGGCTGGATCTTGCGTCGGACATCGCGACGAACCTCACCGACGACAACTACTTCGACACGAATCCGGTCTCGTCCCCCGACGGCAAGACGATCCTCTACAACAGGCGCATCGGCGGCTATCAGAAGATCTTCCTGATCGATGCCGCCGATCCCTCGCGCAAGACGCAGCTCACGTACGGCCCCTCGGCCGACATGATGCCGATCTTCAGCCGCGACGGAAAAACGGTCTTCTTCGTCAGCGACCGCGGTCCGCTGGGGATCTTCAATATCTGGTCCCTCGACACCACGACCGGAGCGCTCAACCGCTGGACCGATCTCGTCGGCGGGGCGATCTCGCCGTCGCAGATCGGCTCCGGCGAGGGGACGCCGCAGATCGCCTACGTCGCCTGGTTCCGCGGCACGATGCGGCTCTACAAGATGGACCTGCGGACCCCGGTCGAGACGCTCGACGGCGAGCCGCCGGATGTCGCCGAGCTGGCTCCCTTCGTGCCGCCGCTGCAGCTCACCGCCGACGAGGCCGAGAAGTCCCCCTACAAGCTGAAGTGGAGCATCGACGTGCCCCAGATCGTCCTCGGCGTCGCCGACGACGGCACCGTCTTCACCGACACCGACATCACCTTCACGGACCTGCTGGGCGACCACCGGATCCACGCGACGCTGACGTCGGTCTCGACCTTCGCGAACATCCAGGTCCAGTACCTGAACCTGAAGAACCGCCTCCACTGGGGTGCCGCGGCGCAGGACTATCGCGACTACTACACCGCCGGCGGCGCCGCAGGCACCGCGCGTCTGCGGCGCGCATCGCGCTTCACCGGCGGCAACATGCTGGCCTCGTACCCGTTTACCCGGTACACGCGCGTGGAAGGCACCGCGGGCGCCTTCTCGCGCACGCTGGACATCCCCTCCTTCGACCCGCAGACCGGGGCGCTCGAGTTCAGCAACGTGAACGACGTGTACGCGACGGCGAGTCTCGGACTCGTGGGCGACACCACGCGGTTCCGGGAATTCGGTCCGTATCACGGCCGGCGATTCGATCTCACCGTGCTCCGCGGGCAGCAGATCTCCGGCGACACCGGGTCGTACACGAACTACGGCCTGGACTATCGCGGCTACCTGAAAGTCACCGACCGGTCGCTCTTCGCCCTCCGCCTGGCGTCGATCGTTTCGAACGGCGGTGGGGCCGACATCTTCTCGGTCGGCGGCTACAACCAGCTCCGCGGATACGACTTCCGGGAGTTCATCGGAAACGAGATCGGGGTGATGAACCTCGAGTTCCGGTTCCCGCTGATCGACGACCTGCGATTCCCGATCGGCTCGTTCGGCACATTCCGGGGGGTCTTCTTCCTCGACGCCGCGGCGGCGCAATTCAACGACGGCTTCTGGTACGACCCGGTGCAGGGGAACGTCCGCATCGATCCCCTCACCTACACCCCGCCGAACCCGGTCACCGGCACCGGCGGGAACGTGGACGTCATCAAGTTCGACGCCTGGGACGGCGACAACGACCGGCTCCAGGACCTGCGCGCGTCGTGGGGCGTTGGCTTCCACTTCCTGTTCGGGGGCCTGGAGTTGCACTTCGACTTCGCGCACCAGCTCCCCTACACGCAATACGACATCGTCAACGTGCTCGACCCGCAGACCGGCAAGCCGATCCTGGACATCAATGGCAAGCGGGTGAAGCAGTTCGACAAGACCGAGGTGCACGACGGAACCGTCCGTTCGAATTTCTGGATCGGCTACCAGTTCTGATGTCCGCGACGGGCGGCGCTCCCGCGTTTCGGGGATGAGATATTTCCCGGAGCGACTTCCCGTCGTCCGCCGGTTTCGGGCGTAGAAGACAGGGATGATCGGACGGACTGCGGGACAGTGCGCCGCCGCGGCGCTCTGGGGAGCGGCCGCCGCGGGGCCCGCCACCGAGCCCGCAAAGCCGGCCCCCGACACCGAGCCGAGGCTCGTGTTCCGCGTGACGGGTGGCGGTGGCAAGCCGATTCCGGCGCACATCAGCCTTCGGCCCTCCGGCCCCGGCGGCGAATCAGGCGAGCCGGCCGCTTCCATTCAGACCGATGCCTCCGGCGTTGCGAGCCTGCCGCCGCTCGGCGCAGGCCTCTGGTCCCTCTCCGCGTCGGCCGATGCGCACCTGACGCGCGAGATTCGCGAGCTGGCCCTCACCGGGTCGGCGCAGCATGTGGCGGTGCGGCTGCTGCACGGAGCGCCGATGAAGGGCCGGGTGACAAGTACCGGGGCCACCGCGGGCGCCGGCGGCGCGCCGGTCCCCGGCGCGAAGGTCTGTCTCTCGTGGCCGCCCGCCGAGCCCGGTGCGGCGCCCGACGAGCCGGTGTGCGCGAACTCAGGCGAGAAGGGCGAAGTGTCCTGGCCGCTGGTGCCGGACGGCAAGCTGACGGCGCGCATCAATGCCGACGGACTGCTGCCGCTCGAGGCCACGGTCGATGCCGCGTCGAGGCAGCCGGTCTGGACGCTCAAGCCCGGCGCGAAGGTCAGCGGTGCGGTCACCGACTCGAACGGCCAGCCGCTCGCCGGCGCGCCGGTCACGGCCGCCGACCTGCTGCGCCAGACCGGCAAGGACGACAAACCGCCTTCGGCCGTGACGGGCGAGGACGGTCGCTTCACCGTGAGCGGTCTTTCCCCCGGCCGCTGGAGGATTGTGATCGAGCCCGCCGACGCCGAATCCGTCAGCCGCGAGCTCGACGTGCGCTCGGGCTCCACGAACGACATCGGCGCCCTCCGTGCACGGCCAGGGCTTCCACTTTCGGGCACCGTCTCCGGGCCCGACGGCGAGCCGGTCTCCGGTGCGCGCGTGCAGTCATGGACCGCCGACCGCCGCTTCCGGCGGATCCTCCGCACCGCAACGAGCGGGAAGGACGGCGAGTTCCGGCTCGGCGGAATGCCCGCCGCGCCCGTGGATCTGATCGTGCGCCCGCCCGACGGGTACGCGCCCACTGTCGAGCGCGGGCTTGAAGCGCCCCGCCGCGACCTGCTCATCTCCCTCGAGACCGCGGGCCACGTCAGCGGCCAGGTGCGCATCGAAGTCGCGGCCGCGCGGCGCGGCCCGGCGCCTGTCGTCACCCTCTCTGCGCGCACGGACACCGGTCTGACCGGCATCGCGCCGATCGAGGTGCACGCGCGGCCGTCCGATCCCGAGACCGGCGAGTTCCTTCTCGAAAACGTTGCGCCGGGCACCGCCGTGGTCGTCGAGGCGAGCGCGGCCGGTCTGTGGAGCGAGCCCCAGACCATCAGCGTGCCTGCGGGCGGCGACGGGGGGCCGCTGGAATTCAGGTTGCAGAAGGGCGTCGCCGTCGAAGGGAGCGTACTCGGCACCGACGGGCGCACCCTGGCCGGCGCGCGCGTGCACGCAGGCTCCGGGCGGGGCGTCGAATCGGACGCTTCGGGGGAGTTCCGGCTGGAGGGGCTGCGGCCGGGCACGCAGATGGTCATCGCCGAGGCGGCCGGGTACGCTCCATCCTCCCAGAACATCGAGGTGCCCCTCCCCGAGGGCGAGCGCATGCGGTTCGAGCTGAGCGCGGGCGGCTCGATCTCGGGAACAGTCACCGACTACGCCGGCGCTCCGGTCTCCGGCGTCCGCATTCATGGCATGCGCAGCGACGAAGGACTCGGCGAAGACGTGTCGGCCGTCACCGATCTTTCGGGGCAGTACCGCTTCGAGCATGTCGAAGCCGGCCGGTGGGAGATCCAGCGGCAGAGCGGCGCAAGCGGCTCCGGGGGCGAATCGCGGCAGGTGGACGTCACGGAGGGGCGCGCGAGCGTCGCCGACTTCCGCGTCGGCCGCACGCTCATCGGCCGCCTGACCCGCGGCGGCGCGCCGGTCGCGGGCGCGTATGTCTCCATCGCGCAGCCGAGCGACTGGGACAAGGGCACCGACGACTGGGCCAACGAATCCACCTGGTCCGACGCCGCCGGGGGTTTCCGGCTGTCGGTCTCGGGCACCGGCTGGGCGACGCTCCTCGTCGTGGACGGCACGCACGAGATGACCAAGCTGATCCCGGTTCCGTCGGGGGCGGAGCCCCAGGTCGACGTGCCGCTCCCGGACCGGCTCGTCAGCGGCCGCTGCGTGTCACGCGCCGACCAGAGCCCCATCGCTTCGGCGCAGGTCAGCGCGGCCCTTCATTCGCCCACCGACGCCCCCCACGCCGGGTGGTCGATGTCCGCGTCCACGGTGGACGACCTGGGTCAGGGCGAGGAATTCCACCTGTCCGCGCGCAGCCGCTCGTCCGCGACCAGCGGCCCCGACGGCAGCTTCTCGCTCTGGGCCGAGCGCGGCGGCGACGCCTCGCTTCAGGCGTGGGCGACCCGGTATCTCAGCGAGACGGTCGCCGTCCCCGAGACGGACACCGCGCCCGTCGAAATCGCCCTCTCGCCCGCGAGCAGCGTGCGGGTGCTTCTCTTCGATTCCGCGGGGCGCCCCGTGCGCAACGCGCACGTCCGGCTCTCGATGCAGGTCGCCGGCGGCACCAGCACGTCGGAGTCCCGCACGAACGACAACAAGTGCGATTTCAGCCTCGAGGCCGGTTCCTGGAGTCTGCTGGCCGAGGCGCCCGGCTATGCCGCGGAGCAGAAGACCGGCGAGATCCGCGCGACCGACAGCGCCGAGGCGCGCGAAATCCGGCTGACGCTGGCCCCGGGCGCGCCGCTGCGCATTCGCCTGACGAACGACCCCGAAGGGAAAGGCAAGGTCGTCTCGATGCTCGATCCGCAGGGGGTCGAGCGCGTCGCGCTCGCGGACCAGGGCCGCGTCGAAACCGCCTCCGGCGATCAGATCTGGGAGACCTGGGGTCTCGCGCCGGGAGAGTGGACGATCGTGGTCGATCCCGGGACCGGCACTCCGCTCCGCCGCAAGGCGAAGATGGCTCCCGGTCCTGTGATCGAGTTGCGAGTGCCCTGAATTCGCTCCGCCAGCTCGCGAATGCCCTCGGCGACGACCACGGATCTCTGATTCTGGTCGCCGCAACGGGAATTCGCTCCGCCAGCTCGCGAATTCCCGGCGGCGACTACAGAATCAGGGGTAGATTCCCCTCACGCGGGTGGCTTCTTCCACTCGAGCGACGGCGACGATGTAGGCGGCGGTGCGCATGTCGACCTTGTGATTGGTCGCCGCGTTGTGCACGTCGGAGAACGCCTTCGTCATCACTTCTTCGAGCTTCTCGTAGACGTGCTCCTCGCTCCAGAAGAACGACTGCAGCGATTGCACCCACTCGAAGTACGACACGGTGACGCCGCCCGCGTTGCACAGGATGTCGGGCAGGATCATGACGCCCTTCCTGGCCAGGATCTCGTCGGCCCCGGGGGTCGTCGGGCCGTTCGCCGCCTCGGCGATGATCTTCGCCTTGATCTCCGAGGCGTTCTTCAGCGTGAGCTGATTCTCGAGAGCCGACGGCGCCAGGATGTCGCAGTCGAGGACCAGAAGCTCCTCGTTGCTGATCGGCTTGGTCCCGGACATTCCCGTCACGGAGCCGGTCTTATCCTTATGCGCCTGCGCCTTGTTCGGATCGATGCCGGCGTCGGAGAGGATGCCGCCGCGGCTGTCCGACACCGCGATGACCTTCGCGCCGCTCTCGTGCAGCAGCCGCGCGAGGATGGCGCCCGCGTTGCCGTAGCCCTGCACGGCGACGCGGGAACCCTTGAGGGTCATGTTCTTCACGCGGCAGGCTTCCTTCACCACCATGTGCGCGCCGCGCGCGGTCGCCTCGTTCCGGCCGAGCGAGCCGCCGACGCACAGCGGCTTGCCGGTGACGACGCCGAGCGAGGTCTGTCCGCGCGTCATCGAATACGTGTCCATGATCCACGCCATGATCTGCGCGTTCGTGTACACGTCCGGCGCGGGAATGTCCTGCTCGGGGCCGATGATGATGGAGATCTCGCTGGCGTAGCGGCGCGTCATCTTTTCGATTTCGCGCTCGGACATCGCCTTGGGATTGCAGGCCACGCCCCCCTTACCGCCGCCGTACGGGATGTTCACGACGGCGCACTTCCACGTCATCCAGGAGGCCAGAGCCTTCACCTCATCGAGCGTCACGTCCGGGTGATACCGGATGCCGCCCTTGGCCGGCCCGCGCGCGATGGAGTGCTGCACGCGGTAGCCCTCGAAGACCTTGTAGTGGCCGTCGTCCATGCGCGTCGGAATCGACACCACGAGCTGCCTCTTCGGCTGCTTGAGGATCGCGCGCATGCCGGGGTCGAGCTTCAGGAATTCGGCGGCGCGATCGAACTGCTTCTGCGCGATCGAAAACGGATTGAGATCTTCCGTCATGGTCCGTGTCTCCTGGTTGTTGGCGAGGCGGCGCGCATCCTACCATGCAGCGATGGAGCCCCCGGCCAGGACATACCACGACGTCCGCGAGCGCCGTCAGGCCGGCGGACGGGCCGAAATCGAGCAGTGGAGGGCGGCCGGAGGAAGGCTCTACGAGCGCCTCGAGAGCGGCCGGGAGGCGCCGGTGGTGCGCGTGGCCGCGGCCGAGCGGGGCCTCGAAATGCGCGGCGGAACGATCCGGCCGCTGCGCCCCGCCGAGCTGACGCTGTGGCTGCGCGAAGTGCGCATGGTGCCTGCGAATTTCGTGGCGCACGCCGCCGAGATGGGGGTCACCACGACCACCGAGGCCGGCGTCGAGCGTATGGAAGCGGACCACGAGCGTCTGGTGCTCGAGCGCAACGCCGCCACCGGCCACGCCCGCCGTGTGACCGACCTGCGCGCCAAGGTCACGATCGAGTTCGAGCAGCCGCGCGACACGCAGGGCCGGTCGGTCCCCCGCATCGAAATCCGCCGCTCCGCCGACCGCGAAATCTGGCGCGACCGCATCGTCAGCGTCGAGTTCGACGCGCCGGTGCCGCCCGAGGTGCTGCGGCTCTGGGAGGGGCTGGAGCAGAAGCGCTAACGGCGCTTCTTCCAGGCGTCTTCGGTCGTGTCGAGGCGCTTCTCGAACTCCTGACGGATCTCGGCGGGCACGACGGACACACACCAGCGCGAGATGAGCGTGGTGTGTGGCGCGAGGAGCGACCCCGAGATCAGATTCGACGAGTCGGGCAGCCACGTCACGAAGGGCACCAGCAGCAGGCCGAAGAGCAGCGCCGTCGCCAGGAACCCGACCCCCGCTCCCAGGATGCGGTCGAACCAGCGCAGCCTCACCACTTCGAGCGCGCGCACGATCAGCCGCTTGAGGAGCGACCCCGCCACGAGCACCGCGAGGAAGATCAGCGCGAAGCCGACGAGGTTGCGCCAGTTCTGCGAGGAGATGGCGAACGTCAGCATGCCGCCGACGACGCCGCCGAACCAGCAGGCCAGCAGGAAGGCTCCGCCGAACGTCGCGATGTCCACCAGCATCCGCGAAGCCCCCTTCCAGGCTCCGAGGAACACCAGCATCAGCCCCACGATGACGATCGTTGCGTCCCAGGCGTTCATGGCGTCTCCTGCGCCGCGGCAGGATACACGATGGATCCGCGGGTCGATCTTGACGCGTTCTTGATGCGAGGCTGTGTGGGGGACCGAACCACACCGGGGAGTCGCATGTGGTGCGCGTGCACATGGCGGGGCTGCGGCGCAAGGTCGAAGCGGACCCCGCGCGCCCGAGGCTGCTTCTGACCGAGCTGGGTGTCGGCTACCGGCTGCGGCACAAACTCCCGGAAGACGCGCCGTGAGGCCGCGGACTCCTGGTCGGCGCGGATTACCGGATCACGACCGGCTCGTGATGGTGGAGCACCGACATGGCCTCCTCGGCGGAAGGCATCGGAACCCGCTGCGTCCTGACTACCTTGAGCTCGGGGCTGTCCTGAGTAATGCGGACCACCCGGTTCATCGGCACGTCGGTGAAGATCTGGGACTTGCCTGACGCGAGCCACTCGACGATGAGGCTCACGATGCGCTTCGCCTTTCCGAGGCCCATCTCCTGCTGCATGCTGTTGCAGCCAAACGAGCCGCCGCTGCCGGCGGTGACGTAGATGTCCCGCGTCCGTCCGTCCTCGGTCTCGAGCGTGACCTTGATCCGCGAGCCGATCCCGAACCGGTTGTCCTTCGTGCCGACGAGCTGGACCGTGATCCAGTCATTGCCGTGGCCGGGGTTGAGAAACAGCGCGCTGGCCGCGACGTCGGCGGGCCACGCCGCGCCCAGCTCCTCGTAGATGTCCTGGTCGCCGTCGTTGTCGACGTCTCCCCAGGCGACGCCGTGGCCCTTCTGGAGATTCCCGAAGCCCCCCGAGTAGGTCACGTCCTGAAACCGCCGGCCTTCGTCGTTGCGGAACATCAGGTTCGGGACCAGCGTCGAGAGGCTCGGATTCCCGGTGCCGGTGTAGAAGTCCAGCCAGCCGTCATTGTCCAGGTCGCCGAAATTCATGCCCATGGCGTAGATCGGCCGGGAGAGCCCCATCGGCTCCGTCACGTTCGTGAAGGTGCCGTCGTGATTGTTGCGGTAGAGCGCGGGCGGCTCCATTCCCTGGGTCCTGGACAGCTGGTGCGCAGCGATCATGTAGAGCGGATCGGAATTCGTCCCTTCCGCTTCCGTGGTGTTGCTGCCGGTGCGCGAGGTCGAGAACACGTCGAGCCAGCCGTCGTTGTCGTAGTCGAACCAGAATGTCGGGAACGAGGAGATCGGAAGCCCGACCCCCGCCTTCGCCGTCACGTCGCTGAAGCGCCAGACACCGTCAGGTCCCGGTCCGTCGTTGTGATAGAGGGAGTTCTGCTCCTCGAGATTCGAGATGTAGAGGTCGAGCCGGCCGTCGTGATCGTAGTCCCCCCAGCCGCTGCCCTTGACGAACGAGCGGCTGGTGATTCCGGCGGCCTGACCGACCTCGGTGAACGTGACCTCCCCCGTCTTCCGGTTCCTGCCGTTGCTCACGAAGAGCAGCGAGGGGTAATCCGAAGCGGCCTTCGACGCCTCGGTGCCGACGAACAGGTCGAGCCAGCCGTCGTTGTTGTAGTCGCCCCACGCCGCAGTCTGTGACGGGTAGAAGGCCAGCAGACCAGCCTGCTCGGTCACGTCGGTGAAGGTCACCATGCCGGACTTCGGATCGGGGCCGTTGTTCCGGAGCAGCGAGTCCGGATGCTTGCCGGCGCGCTGCTGCCAGGCGCCCCGGGTGATGTAGATGTCGGGATAGCCGTCGTTGTTGTAGTCGGCGTGAACCATGTTGAGGCCGCCGAACTGACCCGCAAGACCGGCTGGAACCGTCTGGTTCGTGAAGGTGCCGTCGCCGTCGTTATGGACGTAGAGGAGCTGGTCGGTCAGCCCCATCGCCGACTTCACGAGATCGAGGAAGCCATCCCTGTCGAAGTCCTCGAGGATCGCTCCACCCGAGATCGAGACTGTGTCGAGCCCCAGCGCCGGGGCCACGTTCACGAAGCGTTTGATGTCGTACTCGGATGAGAACGACTCCGGCGGGACGAGGAATCGCTTCGGCACGTCCTGCGGCCAGCGACCGATTGTCATGTAGGCCAGGTTCAGCAGCCACCGCGCGCCCAGGTGCTCCGGCTCGTGCCTCAGATACTCGGTATACGCCCCGATCGCGGCCTCGGGGCCGCGCGTGACCTTGTAAATGCCGCCGCCACGGATCGGGAGGAGACACGAGTCCGCATTGTGGCCGCCGATGCAATTGTCCTGCTCACCCTGCCGGAGGTACGCGATGCCGGAAGTCCAGACCAGAGTCTGGGCCATCGACGATCCTGGGGCGATGCCGATCGTCTTTGCGATCTCGTTTGCCTTGCGGAGCGTCTCGAGACACTCTTCCGTCTGGCCGAGCTCGAGTTGGCAGGTTGCAATCCTTTCCAGGTTGCTCACCTGCCGCTCCGCATAGGTTTCCCTCGCCAGCGAAGCGCGCAGGCCCTCGATCTGCTCCGGGAGGGTAAAGAACTTGTAGTGGCGGCTCCGATCCTGCTGGATCGCGGCGAGCCGATCGACCATCGGAATCCCGGCAGCCATCCACGGCGCGGACTCCAGATATTCGATCCTCGAAGATGCCTGTGCGCTCTGTGCTCGCGACTCCCCGCGCCTGCCCGCATAACCCGATTGCTTCTCTCCGGGATCGCCGCCCAGGCTGATCAGGCCGTTCTCGCGGAACGCCAGCACCCCCAGGGTCCCTACAGCCAGGACCACCAGGAGAACGAGTATCCTCTTCTGACTCTTGCTCATTTCGAATTCCGGGTGATCACGCAGGCCGTTACTTGCAATAGGCGCGCCAGCCCCACTTCATGCCACGGGCGCCCGGATTGCACCTTTTTTCCGCCCACCTGCCGTAGCGCATAAGCGGAGCCTTTGCGTCTATGCGGCCTGCGGCCAGGCCGGCCTTCCCCCGGTCACCGCCGTGTCACCGCGTCACGACCGACGGCGTCACCGTTCGGCCCGTAACGTGTGCCGCATGTCCATCGTCCTCGAGCGGCTGGTGAAGCGGTACGACCGCCACCCCGTCGTCAATACGGTCTCTCTCGAGATCGGGGACGGCGAGCTGTTCGTGCTGCTGGGACCCAGCGGCAGCGGCAAGAGCACGGTGCTCCGCCTGATCGCCGGGCTGACTCCCTGCGACGAGGGGCGGATCCGCCTGCACGGCCGGGACGTGACCGACATCGCCCCTCAGGCCCGCGGCACCGGGTTCGTCTTCCAGAACTACGCCCTCTTCAAGCACATGACCGTCTCGGAGAACATCGAGTTCCCCCTGAAGATCCGGAAGGTTCCGGCCGAGGACCGCCGGCGCCGGCGCGACGAGCTGCTGGAGCTCGTCGGTCTCGCCGGGCTGGGCGGCCGCACTCCCCGGCAGCTCTCGGGCGGCCAGCAGCAGCGCGTCGCCCTCGCGCGCGCGCTCGCCCACAAGCCGGAAGTTCTGCTGCTCGACGAGCCGTTCGGCGCCCTCGACGCACGGATCCGCATCGATCTGCGCCGCGCTGTGAGGGCGATCCAGCGCGAGCTGGGGATCGCGACGATCTTCGTCACCCACGACCAGGAGGAAGCCTTCGAGCTGGCCGACCGGATGGGGGTCATGAACTCCGGCCGGCTGCTCGAAGTCGGTACGCCCCACGAGCTGTATCTCCGGCCGCAGACCGAGTTCGTCGCCGCCTTCCTCGGCACCGCGAATCTGCTCGTCGGCACGGCGACGCCGACCGGTGTTCGCGTCGGGCCGGTGGATCTGCCGATCGGCGGCGCCGCGCCGCAGGGGCCGGGAGGCGCCCGCGTGCAGGTGCTCTTCCGCCCGGAGGACGTCGCCGTCAAGACGACCGAGGACGCGCTGAGCTGGCCGAGCCTGGGTGAAGGAACGGTCGAGGAAGTTCAGTTCACCGGCTCGTTCGAGCGCCTGCGGCTGCGCGTGCCGGGGTTCCACGGCGTGCGCTCGATCGCGCCTCCGGTGCCGTTCGGCGCCGACTGGCTGCTGCTCGAGGCGACGCGCTCCCAGCATCAGGCGCGGCGTTTCCCGCTGCAGACCGGCGACCGGGCGACGGTCGGTATCCGCCGTCTGCACGCGCTCACGCATCCGGGTCTTTCGCTTCTCGTGGCGGCGGACTCGGCTCCCCGGAGCGGCGGCGCCTTTTCTCTGGGAGTCGAGATCGGGCGCCTGTCCCACGCGCGTCTGGGGCTTCTGCTCGCCGGCGCGCACGGCGCGGAGGCGACGGCGCGTCTTCAGTCGCTGCGCGAGAAGGCCGGGTCCGGGCTCGCATCGATCGAGACGTCCGCATCCCCGGACGATCTGCTGGAATCCGTGGGCCGCGAAGCGGCACGGCGGCCGGTTGACCTGCTGATCCTGGACCGGGTCCCGGGCGACGGGCTCGCCTCGGCCAACGCGGCGCTGTCCACCGGCCCGCATCATCTACTGCTCGTTCCGCCGGGTGCGCGGACGCCGAGAAGGATCCTGATCTGCGTCGCCGTCGGCGAGCCGGGCAAGGAGGACATCCAGTTCGCCGGGCGTCTCGGGCGGCATCTCGAAGCGAGCGCGACGGTTTTGACGGTCATCGATGCCCACGCCGCGCCTGTGCAGCGACAGCAGGCGGAGCGATTTCTGGAAGCCGGCGTGCGCACGCTCGAGCACCTGGGGTCCCCGCCGGGAAGCGGATCCTGACCGGCTCCCCCCGCGACGCGATCCGCGCCGAGTTGAAGGAAGGCGATCACGACCTGCTGGTGCTCGGCGAGGCGCTTCCCGTGAACGGCGAAGCGCCGGCGCTCGGATCTTTCGTCCAGGGTCTGCTCGCGCAGATTCCCGACGCCCCGGTGCTGATCGTGCGCACGGCGCCGGTGAGGCCCGCGCGCGAGGGACAGACCTCATGAGGCTCCGATGAGCGACCGGCAGCGCGAACCCGAAGCCGCAGCCTCCGCGGAGCCCGGCGAGACCTCCGAGCGTGCCGGCGCCCGTGAAATCCAGGCCGCGCTGCACGGACTGCGATTCGGCTCGGTCGAAGTCGTCGTGCACGACGGCCGGATCGTCCGCGTCGAACGGCGGGAAAAGATCCTCGTCGAGTCTCCTCCGCGCTGAGATTTTTCTCGACGGGCGCCGGCCTCATGAGAGGAGGCGCTCCGAGAGTTTCAGTTCACGAATCCGCGCGACGCGACCGGTTCTCCGGAGCGAAGCGACGAGGCACTCGAAATGAAGAAGGCAGCAGACGCAAGCAGGGCACTCGTGGCGGCGACCGCGCTCGCATGGCTCGTCGCGGCCGGTGCCGTCCCGCCGGCCCTCGCCGGTGACGACGCGCCCGAGGGCGAGCCGCAGACCCAGGAAGACAAGGTCGAGGACATCGACCAGCGCCTGAAGACCCTCGAGCGGAAAGCCGAGGTGGACGCCGAGAGGGCGGCCGCGGCGGCCCCGAACGCAACCGTCGTGACGGCGAGCCTGAAGGACGGCTTCTCCATCCGGTCCGCGGACGGCGCGTTCCTGTTCAAGGTGCGCGGCTACGTCCAGATGGACGGCCGGTTCTACGACAACGACGTCGAGCGCAACACGGTGGACACCTTCATCCTCCGGCGCGTGCGTCCGGTGTTCGAGGCGACGCTCGGCCGGATCTACGACTTCAAGATCATGCCGGACTTCGGCCAGGGCACGACGACCCTGTTCGACGCCTACGTCGAGGCCCGATTCAATCCCCTGTTCAAGGTGCGCGCCGGCAAGTACAAGCCGCCGGTCGGGCTCGAGCGGCTGCAGTCGGCGACCGACATCGTCTTCGCCGAGCGCGCCCTGCCGACGAACCTCGTGCCGAACCGCGACCTGGGCTTCCAGATCTCGGGTGACACGGCCGACGGCGTGCTGTCGTATCAGGGGGGCATCTTCAACGGCGTGCCCGACGGCGCGAACGCCGACGTGGACAGCAACGACAGCAAGGAAGGCGCGGCGCGCGTCTTCCTGCACCCGTTCAAGCGCACCGCGGGAGTCCTTCAGGGACTCGGCATCGGGCTGGCCGGCTCGTACGGAACAGTTCGGGGCGCCACCGCGACACCGCAGCTTCCCGTCTACCGGACCACCGGACAGCAGATCTTCTTCAATTACGCCGCCGGCACGTTCGCCGATGGCACGCACTCGCGCATCGCCCCCCAGGCGTACTACTCCGTCGGCCGCTTCGGCCTGCTCACGGAATACGTCATCTCGCGGCAGGAGGTCGAGAACGCTGTGGCGCACACCGACCTCGAGCACACCGCGTGGGGCGCGACCGCGACGTTCATGATCACGAAGGACAAGGCGGCGTACAAGTCCGTCGCTCCGGTGAAATCGCTCGGCCCGGACGGGATCGGCGGGATCGAGCTCAAGGCCCGCTTCAGCAGCCTGGAAGTCGACCCCGACACCTTCCCGACGTTCGCCAGCGTCACCACCTCGGCGCAGCAGGCCGATGCCGTCGGCCTCGGCATCAACTGGTATCTCACCCGCAACGTCAAGGCGGTACTGGACTACGAGCAGACGAAGTTCAAGGGCGGACGGGCCACCGGCGAGCGGGAGAACGAGCGGGTCTTCTTTTCCCGCGTGCAGCTCCAATTCTGACGGAACAGGAGACCTGAAAATGAACGTTCGAAGACGGACAGCCCGGACCGTCGCGGTCGCGCTCCTCCTGGCCGGCGCCGCCATCCTTCCGGCCACCGCCGGCCAGACCCTCCTGAACGTCTCGTACGACCCGACCCGCGAGCTGTATCAGGAGTTCAACACGGCCTTCGCCAGGGCCTGGAAGGCGAAGGGCGGCGAGACCGTCACGATCAATCAGTCTCACGGCGGCTCGGGCAAGCAGGCGCGCTCGGTCGTGGACGGCCTGGAGGCCGACGTCGTCACCCTGGCGCTGGCGTACGACGTGGACGCCGTCGCCGCTGCCGGTCTCATGCCGCGCAACTGGCAGAGCCGGCTTCCCGAGAACTCCTGCCCCTACACCTCGACGATCGTCTTCCTCGTGCGCGCGGGGAACCCTGAGAAGATCAAGGACTGGAGCGACCTTGCGCGCTCCGGCGTCTCCGTGATCTCGCCCAACCCGAAGACATCCGGCGGCGCGCGCTGGAATTACCTGGCGGCCTGGGGCTGGGCTCTGCACCAGCCCGGCGGCAGCGACGCCACGGCGAAGACGCTTCTGACGGGCATCTTCAAGAATGTGCCGATCCTCGACACCGGCGCGCGCGGCTCCACGGTGACCTTCGTCGAGCGGGGCATCGGCGACGTGCTCATCGCGTGGGAGAACGAGGCCCTGCTCGTCACGAAGAAGATGAAGCCGGGAAAGTTCGAGATCATCGTTCCGTCCGAGACGATCCTCGCGGAGCCGCCGGTGGCGCTCGTGGACAAGATGGCATCGCGCCACAACACGACGGCCATCGCCACCGAGTACCTCAAGTATCTGTACGCGCCCGAGGGGCAGGACATCGCGGCGAAGAACTTCTACCGTCCGCGCGACAAGGCGGTGGCGGAGAAGTATCGCGACCAGTTCCCGCCCGTGAAGCTGTTCACGATCGAGAGCGGCTTCGGGGGCTGGGCGAAGGCCCAGAAGACGCACTTCAGCGACGGCGGGATCTTCGACCAGGTCTCGGTCGGCCGGTAACGACAGGAAATCGCGAGGCTTTCGATGTTCGGAATCGTGAACAGGCGACGGCACGGCGTGCTGCCCGGCTTCGGGCTGTCCCTGGGCATCACGCTCATGTACCTGTCGATCGTCGTCCTGATTCCGATCTCCGCCGTCTTTGTGAAGTCCCTGTCGCTCGGGTGGGGTGCGTTCCGAGACGCCATCGTGGCGCCTCGGGTGCTGGCCGCCTTCCGCCTGAGCTTCCTTGCCGCGTTCGGCGCCGCAACCGTGAACGCCATCTTCGGGCTCCTGGTCGCGTGGGTGCTGGAGCGCTACCGGTTCCCCGGCCGGCGGCTGGTGGACGGGCTCGTGGACCTGCCCTTCGCTCTGCCGACCGCCGTCGCCGGGATCGCCCTCACCACCTTTTATGCTCCCGGCGGCTGGGTCGGACAGTGGCTCGAGCCGCTGGGAGTCAAGGTCGCATACACGCCCCTCGGCATTGCCGTGGCGCTGACCTTCGTCGGCCTGCCGTTCGTCGTCCGCACGGTGCAGCCGGTGCTGCACGACCTGGAGCCCGTTCTCGAGGAAGCGGCCGCGACGCTCGGCGCCGGGCGCTGGAACACCTTCCGGCAGATCCTGCTGCCCGCCCTGCTTCCCGCCCTCATCACCGGATTCACCCTGGCGTTCGCGCGCGGGCTGGGCGAATACGGCTCGGTCATTTTCATCGCCGGGAACCTGCCGATGGTGTCCGAGATCACCCCCCTGCTCATCATGATCAAGCTGGAGCAGTTCGATTACGCCGGCGCGACCGCGATCGCCGCCGCCTTCCTGACGATCTCGTTCCTGCTGCTCTTCGTGGTGAACCGGCTCTCCGCCTGGACCCGCCGGAACACCAGGGCCGCGAGGAAGGCGGCATGAGCGGGCCGGCCGAGCGGGGCGCGTCCCACCTGACCGAGCCGGCGCCGGTGCGGTGGCTGCTGTGCGCCATCGCGTTCGGCTTCCTGGTCTTCTTCCTTTTTCTGCCCCTCGTGGTCGTCTTCACGAGTGCGCTGTCGGAGGGCTGGCGCGTCTCGATCGCGGCGATCACCGATCCGGTGGCGCTCTCCGCGATCCGCCTCACCCTGCTCACCGCGGCCATCGCGGTTCCGCTGAACGTCGTCTTCGGCGCGGCCGCGGCGTGGGCGATCGCCAAGTTCGAGTTTCCCGGCAAGAACCTTCTCACGACGCTGATCGACCTGCCGTTCTCCGTCTCTCCGGTCATCGCCGGCATGATGTTCGTGCTGCTCTTCGGGGCGCAGGGCTGGTCCGGCACCTGGCTCTCCGACCACGGCGTGAAGATCATCTTCGCCGTGCCGGGAATCGTGCTCGCGACGCTGTTCATCACGTCGCCGTTCGTGGCGCGCGAGCTGCTGCCCCTCATGGAGTCGCAGGAGACCGACGACGAGGAGGCGGCGATCACCCTCGGCGCCACCGGGTGGCAGACCTTCCGTCTGGTGAGTCTGCCCCGCATCCGCTGGGGGCTCCTGTACGGCATCGTCCTCTGCAACGCGCGCGCGATGGGGGAGTTCGGCGCTGTCTCGGTGGTCTCCGGGCACATCCGCGGGCAGACGAACACGATTCCGCTGCACGTCGAGATCCTGTACAACGAATATCAGATCGGCGCGTCGTTCGCGGTAGCGTCGCTCCTCACGCTGCTTGCGCTCGTGACGCTGGCCATGAAGACGGCGATCGAGTGGCGGTCGGGTGGTACCATCCGCGCCGGCGGGCATTAGGCCTCGTCAGGAGGAAGAGCCGCGGTGGCAGCCCCGAAGTCCAGGAGCCTTGTCACGCTCCTCGTCGCGGGGACCGTCGCGCTCCTGTGCGTCTCGGTCGCGGTGCTGTTCGCCGTCGGCTCCGGTCTGCTGTCGCGACTCGTCGAAGAGGAATCCCGCGCCCGGGTCGGCCTGGCGGCGCGGACGGCGCACGAGACGATCGACCGCGACGTGGAGGCGGTGGCCACCAGCGCCCGGCTGCTCGCCGAGCGGCCGACGCTGAGCCGCCTGCTCGCGGGCGACGATCGCGCGGCGCTTGCGGAGTTTCTCGACCGGTTCGCGAAGACCAGCGGACTGAGCGGCGCCGCGGTGCTCGGCCGGGACGGCCTGATCGTTCACGGCGGCCTCGATCCGCCGCAGGCGGCGGTGGAGCTCCCCCCGGGCGGCACCGGCGGAGTTACGACCGCCCTGCTCGGCCGGCGCGGTGAGGCGGTCGTCATCGCGGCGCGCGCCGAGATCGCTTCGATCCCCGGCGACTCGATCCGCGTCTACCGGACGCTGGACGAAGCGGCGATGGCGCGCCTCACCGAGCAGATCGGCCTCGAGACGCGCGTGCGGCCGCCGGAGGGATGGGAGCTCGGTCTCGAGATCACAACAACTCCGGGCGCGGGCTGGACGGCGGTCGAGCCATTGCACGGCGCATCCGACCGGGTCGAGGCGACGGTGGAGGTATTCCTCCCCTCGGCCGGCGCCGAGGCCGATCTGGCGAGTGTCCGGTGGCGGCTGCTCGGTGTCTCGCTGGGCATCGTCATCGGCGCCGCAGTGCTCGGTCTGATCCTGGCGAGGCGTCTGACCCGGCCGCTCGCCGGCCTCGCGCGCGCCGCCGACCGCATCGGCACCGGCGATCTGAACTCTCCGGTCCCGCGCGCGGGTGGCCGCGAAACCGCGCAGCTCGCTTCGACGATGGACGAGATGCGGCTGCGCCTGCTCGAAACCACCGACGAGCTGCGCCGACGGAGTGCGGAGTCCGACGCGATTTTGACCGGCGTCGTCGAGGGCGTCTTCTCCGTGGATGCGAACCGCCGGATCCTGTACGTGAACGCCCCGATGGCCGCGTCGCTCGGCGTCACGCCCGAGGCGGCCGCCGGAACATTCTGCGGCGACCTTCTGAACCCGGTCGAGCCCGACGGCACCCGGCCCTGCGAGTCGCGATGCCCGATCCTCGCGGCGCGCGTGCGAGGGCGAGCGTTCGCGGCCGAGACGCTCGTCGCCTCCGACGGCTCGAAGCGCTCCGTGGTCATCACCTCGTCGGCGCCCACGGTCTCCGCCGCCCCTGGACCCGGGTCGGTCCAGTTCCAGGTTCTGCGCGACGAGACCGAGCTGGAATCGGGCCGGAGACTGCGGGACCTGGTCGTTGCCAACATCTCCCACGAGTTCCGCACGCCCCTGTCGGCGCAGCGGGCCTCTCTCGAGATGCTGCGCGAGCGCCTGAGCGGCGAGGACCGCCACGAAGACCGCACGCTCTTCGAGGCCATCGATCGGGCCTCGCTCCGTCTCATGCGCCTCGTGGACAATCTGCTGGAAAGCGCGCGGATCGAGGCGGGCCGCGACATGATCCGCCTGGCTCCCGTGGCTCTCGACGAAGTGGTGGAGGAGGCCGCCGATCTCGCCGCTCCGCTTCTGGCCCTGCGGAAGCAGACGCTCGACGTCGAAATCCCCTACCCTCTGCCGATGGTCTCCGGCGATTCGGCGCGCCTCGTCCAAGTGTTCGTGAACCTTCTCGCGAACGCCAACAAATACGCGCCCGAAGCCTCTGCAATCCGTGTCGGTGGAGAGGTGCTGGACGGGTCTGTTTCACTCTGGGTCGAGGACGAGGGCCCCGGCCTGCCGCCGGAGGGCGGCGAGGCGCTGTTCGGGCGCTTCGTGCGCTCGCTGGCCGAGGAGCCCGCGGAGGGCGGCATGGGTCTCGGCCTCTGGATCGTCCGCTCGATCGTCACGCGCCACGGCGGCCGCGTGTCGGCGGCCGCGGGCCCGGGCGGGCGGGGCACACGGATCGTCGTGACACTCCCCGAAGCGAGCGCGACCCGGGCGGCCGCCCGCGCATGAAGATCCTCATCGCCGACGACGACACCGAGCTGCGTGGGCTGATCGGCTACGCGCTGCGCCAGGCCGGCTGGCTCGTCATCGAGGCGGCCGATGGCGCGGAAGCGCTCGGCCGCTTCGAGACCGAGGCGCCAGACCTCGCGATCCTCGACGTCAGCATGCCGCGGATGACCGGTCTCGAAGTGCTCCGTAAGATCCGCGCCGCCGGCGCGCGCACGCCGGTGATGCTCCTCACCGTTCGAGCGGGCGAGGAGGATCAGATCGCGGGCCTCGATCAGGGGGCCGACGACTACGTCACGAAGCCGTTCTCGCCGCGGACGCTGCTCGCCCGCGCGCGCGTCCTGCTGCGGCGCTCCGGCGCCGCGCCCGGGGCTCCGCCGCCCGAAAAGGTCGGCTCGATGCTGCTCGACGCCGAAACGCGCAGCGTGTCCGTCGGAGGCGGCGACGCAGTCCGCCTCACTCCGCTGGAATTCCGCCTGCTGCAATTCCTCGCCAGCAACGCGGGACGCGTCCTGCCCGGCGAGCGGCTATCGGGTCACGTCTGGGGTCACCGCGGCGCCGGCGACAAGCAGCTCCTGAAGCAGCTCGTGCGCCGGCTGCGGCAGAAGATCGAGGCCGATCCTGCGAACCCGGCCTACCTCGTCACGGAGCAGGGGCTGGGCTACAGGTTCGATCCCGAAGGCCACTCCGCTTCGGAGTGAGCGCGCCTGCGCTTTCGATCATCATCCCCGCGCGCGAGGAGGAATCGTCGCTTCGCGCGCTCCTCCCCCGCCTCTCGAAGCCCCCGCTGCAGCCGGACGACGAGATCCTCGTCGTAGACTGCGGCTCGCGCGACGCCACGGCCGACGTCGTGCGCGGATCCGCCGCGCGGCTTCTCAACGCCCCGCGATGCCGCGGAGTGCAGTTGCACGCGGGCGTGCTCGCCGCGCGCAACCCGCATCTGCTCTTCCTGCACGCGGACACCCTGCCGCCGGCGGACTTTCGCACCGCGATCGCGGAGACGCTCGCCGATCCCGGCGTGGCCCTCGGCGCCTTCCGGCTCGGCTTCGACTCGCTCCGTCCCGAGTTCCGGCGGCTCGAGGCCGCCACGGCGTTCCGCTGCTTTCTGACTCGCACGCCGTACGGCGACCAGGCCTGCTTCTGCCGCCGCGACGACTACTTCGCCGCCGGCGGCTTCCCTGACTGGCCGCTGCTCGAGGACGTGGCGCTCGTCCGACGCATCCGCGCGCGCGGCCGCGTCGTCCTGCTGCCCCAGCAGGTCCGCACGTCCCCTCGCCGCCACGAATCCCGCGGCATCTTCCGTACAGGCTTCCGCCACTGGATCATCTCGACGCTCTGGACCTTCCGCGTCCCCCCACCCTTGATCATCCGCCTTCTCGGCCCGCACGACTGATCCAAGGGGGCATGGCGCAGTGCCCGTCCCGCCAAGCAGGCGGCGCGACACGCCCACAAGCTCCTCGCCCGGCCGGAGGGCGGCGGCCCTGGGGCCGCGTAGCGAGCTGCCAGAGGCCGAGCGTGGCGGCCCCAGGTGCTGCCGCCCCAGCCGGCCGGGCTTTTTCTCTGTGACGGTCTAGCTGCGTGCCCAGCGAAGGATCTCGGGCAGGGTCGGCCGCTTGCCGTACATCAGGATGCCGATCCGGAAGATCTTCGCGACCCCGCGGAACACAAGGGCGATCGTGACGATCATGATGAGGATCGACAGCAGGATCTGCCAGAGCGGCGGCGTGAGGACGCAGATCCTCATGTACATCACCATCGGCGTGAAGATCGGAATGAACGACGTGATGATCGCCGCCTTCGAGTCCGGATTGTTGACGAAGAAGAACGTCGCCACCATGGGAAGCACGAGGCACATGGTGACCGGGCCCTGAAGGTTCTGCGCTTCCTGCTCCGTGTTGCAGACCGCGCCGATCGCGGCGAACAGAGCCACGAAGAACGCGTATCCGAGCAGGAAGAAGACGATCAGCCAGAGCATGCGTGTCGGAGAGATCATGTCGAGCGCCGAGGTCCACCCGGCCGCCGCCGCGCTGACGCCGCCGACCGCCGTGGCGATGCCGGCGACGATCATGTAGACGCCCATCTGGGTCAGCCCGACCAGGCCGATCCCGACGATCTTGCCGGTCATGAGCTGGCTCGGGGTGAGCGGCCCCAGCAGCACCTCCATGACGCGGTTGGACTTCTCTTCGAGGATGCCGCGCATGACCGCGATGCCGTAGATGAGCAGTGATGTGTAGAGCAGCAGCACGAAGGCGAAGGTCCCGAAGTAGGCCTCGATGAAGTTCTTCTTCTTGGCCTCACCGCCCCTGGAGACCTGGAAGGTCTGCAGATCGACCGGCGCCGTGATCCTGTCCAGCGTGTCGCGGTCGACGTCGACCTTGCTGCGCTTGAGGCGCAGTCCGACGACGGCGTCCTCGAGACCGTTCTCGATCGTCTCGGAGACGATGATGTTCCCCACGTTACCGGTGTAGAGGTGGAACGGATCATTGCCTTCGATGTCGGCGCTGATCGTGAGCACGCCCCAGACCGACTCGTCGTAGACCTTCGGCTCGGCTTCCCGGCGCGCCGCCTCCACCGCCTCATCCGTGGCCGGCATCGCCAGCGGCGCCTTCTCGAGCGGGTATTGCGGCGAGCCGTCGGCCAGCTTCTTCTTCGCCAGAGCGGCGCCGAGCGTCTCGAACAGACCTCCGGTGCCGTCCACGACGACGAGAGGGTGCTCCGTCTCGGGCGTCACCCGCATGAGCAGGAACTGCCCGCCGATCATCACGGCCATCAGGATCGGAAACAGCGCAAGCCCGATCCAGAACGACTTCTTCTTGACCCGCTCGAGATACTCGCGGCGGACGACCATCAGAACCTTATGCATGGGCGCTCTCTCCGTTGCCGCCGCCGAGGGCGGGCACGACCGTGGCGCCGCCGACCTGGGCGATGAAGATCGAGTGCAGCGTCGGCTCCTGGATCTCGAAGCGCCGGATGTGGAGCCGCTCGATCGCCGCCTTCAGGATCGCCTGGGGGTCGGCCTGGGGCGTCAGCCGGATCTCCGCGGACCGCGCGGTGTCCGACAACGAAGCGACCCCCGGCAGCCGGCCCAGGAACCCGGCATCGCCGTCGAATTCCATCGTGATCGCGTTGCGGCCGAACTCCCGCTTCACGTTCGCAAGGGTGCCGTGCAGCACGGCCTTGCCATGGTGGATCAGCGCGATCGCGCTGCACAGCCGCTCCGCCGTGTCCATCTGGTGCGTGGAGAAGACGATCGTGGTGCCGCCGCGATTCAGATCGAGGATGACGTCCTTGAACAGGTCCTGATTCACGGGGTCCATCCCCGAGAACGGCTCGTCGAGAATCAGAAGGCGCGGCTTGCCGATGACGGCAGTGATGAACTGCACCTTCTGCTGCATTCCCTTGGACAGCTCTTCGACCTTCTTGCCGGCCCAGTCGGAGATGCCGAGCCGCTCCAGCCACGCCGTCGCTTCTTTCCGCGCGGTGGCGAGTGACAGCCCGCGGATCGAGCCGCCGAACTCGAGCATTTCGAGGACCTTCATCTTGCGATAGAGGCCGCGCTCCTCGGGGAGGTAACCGATGTGGTCCTTCGCCGCGGAGCCGGAGGGCGTTCCGAACACCTCGATCTTCCCGGCGTCGGGCCGGATGATGTCCATGACCATCCGGATCGTCGTCGACTTGCCGGCGCCGTTCGGGCCGAGCAGGCCGAAGATGTCCCCCTCGGGGATCTCCAGCGAGAGGCCGTCGACCGCCGTGTGGCCTTCGAAGCGCTTGGTGATGTCGCGGACGGCGACGGCGCTGTGGAATCGATCCATGCTCCCCTCCGGCGCGCCGGGAACCCGGGCGCTCCGTTCGTATACGGCCTTTCGGCCCGTGGGTTCAAATCCCGTCTTGCGAGCGGACGGGATCGGCCCGTCAGCGGGGGGCGGCCCGTCGCCGGGGGCCCGGCGGTCTACCGCTCCGGCCCTCTTTCTCCCCGCCGCTCCGCCGCGCGGAGCAGCGCGATCAGCGAATCCGGTGTCCCGGCGGCGAGCAGATCGTCGATCAGTCCCGGGCACTCGATCAAGCGGGCGAGCCGGCCCAGAAGCCGCACGTGCGTGTCGGCGGCTTCCGGCGGACCCAGAAGACAGAAGACGAGCCGCACCGCGCCCCCGTCGAGCGAACGGAAGTCCACGCCGCGCGCGGTGCGGGCGAGCGCGCAGACCGGCCGTGCCGCGGCCGCCGTCGCGGCATGCGGCACCGCCACGCCCGGGTGGATGCCGGTGGACATCACATCCTCGCGGGCGATCAGCCGCGCGAGCGGGTCTGCCGTTTCGGTCAGCGCGCCGGCCGCCGCCAGCGCATCGACCAGGGCCCTCAGACAGGAGTCCCGGTCGGGGACGTCCAGATCCAGGAGTACGGCGCGGGCGACGAGATGGTCGGTGAATTTCACCGGAGTGCGCCGTAGATCTCCCGGGCGAGGGCCAGTACCGGCCCGGGTGCGAGTCCCAACACGAGCGTGCCGCCCACCGCCACGACGAGCGCCGCGGCCGACGAGGCGGTCGCGGGCGCTCCGGCCGTGTCGTCCGTGGCCGGCTTGAAATACATGGCCACGACGATGCGCAGGTAGTAGGCCGCGCCGATCACTGCGTTCAGTCCGCCCGCGATGGCGAGCCCGAGCAGCCCGACGTCGACCGCGCCCTTGAAGATGTAGAACTTGCCGATGAACCCCGCGGTGGGCGGCAGTCCCGCCAGCGAGAGCATGAAAATCGTCATCGCCGCCGCGAGCGCCGGCCGCCGCCGGCCGAGCCCGTCGTACGCCGCGAGACTGTAGCCCTCGTCGCCGTGCGCGTCGGCGGCCGGCGCGTGCGCCTGCTCCGCCGCGTCGGGACCGGCGTCGCGGCCGACGAGCATCGCGACTCCGAATGCGCCGGCGGTCATGAACGCATACGAGATGAGGTAGAAGCCAAGCGCCTGCGCCCCGGCCGCCGGGCCCCCATCCGTGATCTCGCCCGCGCCGCGGTCGACGATGCCGCGGCCGACGGTGGCGAGCGCGATCAGCAGGTAGCCGGCATGGGCCACCGAAGACCAGGCGAGCATCCGCTTGACGTTCGTCTGAGCGAGAGCGGTGACGTTGGCCACCGTCATCGTGAGCACCGCAAGGACCGCGGCGAGATTCGTCCACGCGACGGCGGTATTGGCCCCGGCGAACCCGCTGACCAGGATGCGCAGCAGCGCCGCGAACGCCGCCGCCTTCGTCCCCGCCGCCATGAACGCCGTCACCACGGTCGGCGCTCCCTGATAGACGTCGGGCGCCCAGGCATGGAACGGAACCGCCGCGACCTTGAAGGCGAATCCGATGAAGACGAGCCCCATGCCCGCGAGGAGCAGCGGGGCGGTCGCCCGCGCGGCGACGATCTCAGTGACATCGAGCGTTCCGGTCGCGCCGTAGATGAGCGCCAGGCCGTAGACGACGAAGCCGGTGGAGAACGCTCCGAGAAGGAAATACTTCAGCGACGACTCGACCGACCGGGGCCGCGTGCGCGTGAGCCCGGACAGCACGTAGAGGGGAATCGACAGCATTTCCAGGCCGGTGAACAGCACGAGGAGATTCGCCGAAGCGCTCATCGTCATCATGCCGGCGAGCGCGATGAGGATCAGCGCGTAGTACTCGGCGTGGTGCGCGCGCACCCGCTCGAGATACTGCGACGAGAGCAGCACCGCCATGAGCCCGGTCGCCAGGAAGGCGAGGTGGAAGCAGCGCGAGAAGGAATCCGCCTGCACCATCCCGTAGGCGGTCGACGCGTCGAGACCCCAGTCGCGCCAGATCGCGGCGCCGGCCAGGAGGATCGCCATCGTGGCAATGCCCGCCGGCATGTGCCGCGAGCCGCGCAGCGCCGGGGAGAGCACGAGCAGCAGCAGGGCGTAGACGGCCACGGTCACCGTCGGGAGGACGACCCAGAGATCGAAGACGCCGTTCATTTCAGCAGATACCAGAGGATCGCCGCGGTCCCGAACAGGAACAGCAGCGCGTAGCCGCGCACCAGCCCGCCCTGGAACAACCGCAGCACCTGCGAGGCGCCCTGGGAGACCGAGGCGGCGAGGTTCACGGTGCCGTCCACGATCAGCCGGTCGAATCCGTCGAAGAAGGCGCAGCCGGCGCGCCAGGCGCGCAGCACCGTCGCGTCGTACAGCTCGTCGACGTAGTACTTCGCGGCGACCAGGCGATAGACCGGACCGGCCGCCGCGGCCGCCGCGGCCGCCGCGGCCGGCGCCGTCGAGCCCGGCCGGTAGAAGGCCAGCGCGCCGCCGGCGCCGGCGAGCCCCGCCAGTGTCGCCACCGCCATCAGGCCGATCGCCGCGCCGCCTTCGTGCGCCCCGCCCGGGTGCCCCTCGCCTGCCTCCGCGCCCGCCGCTTCGCCCGACGCGTGATCCTCGAGCACGGGGGCGAGCCAGGCCTCGAAGCGGTTGGCCCCGCCGAGCGCCGCGGGAACTCCCAGGAATCCCGCGAGCGCCGACGCGACGGCGAGAGCCGCCAGCGGCACCGTCATGCTGCGCGGCGATTCGTGCAGGTGGTGCGCCTGGGCGGCGGTGCCGCGGAACGAGCCGAGGAAGGTCATCGAGACGAGGCGGAACATGTAGAACGCCGTGCAGAGCGACACGGCGAGCCCGGCCGCCCAGAGCCCCGGGTGGCCCGAGCCCCACACACCCGCCAGGATCTCGTCCTTCGAGAAGAACCCCGCGAGCGGCGGGATCCCCGCGATGGCCACCGCGCCGACGACGAAGGTGGCGAAGGTGACCGGCATGTGCGCGCGCAGCCCGCCCATGCGGCGCATGTCCTGCTCGCCGCCCATGGCGTGGATCACCGAGCCGGAGCCCAGGAAGAGCAGCGCCTTGAAGAAGGCGTGCGTGAACAGGTGGAAGATCGCGGCCGCAAAGGCGCCCACACCCGCGCCCAGCATCATCAGACCGAGCTGCGACACGGTGGAGTACGCGAGCACCTTCTTGATGTCGGTCTGCGCGAGGCCGATCGTCGCGGCCACCAGCGCCGTGGCGGCTCCGGTGACGGCGATGACCCCCATCGCGGCCGGCGCCAGCAGATAGAGCGGCGCGCAGCGCACGATCATGTAGACACCGGCGGTGACCATCGTCGCCGCGTGGATGAGCGCCGACACCGGCGTCGGGCCCGCCATCGCGTCGGGGAGCCAGACGTACAGCGGGATCTGCGCCGACTTGCCGGTGGCGCCGACGAACAGAAGCAGCGCGATCAGCGTGGGCAGGGCGGAGCCGGCCGGGCCGAGGGCGCCCTCCCCCGCCGCGTGCATCACCGCGCCGAAGTCCAGGGTGCCCAGCGCGGCGACGAGCGCCAGCATGCCGAGCAGAAAACCGAAATCTCCGATGCGATTCACGAGAAACGCCTTGCGCCCCGCGTCGGCCTTCGCGGAGTCGGAGAACCAGAACCCGATGAGGAGATACGAGCAGAGCCCCACGCCCTCCCACCCCACGAACAGCACGAGGAAGTTCGCCCCCAGAACGAGGACGAGCATCATCGCCGTGAACAGATTCAGATAGGCGAAGTAGCGGGAATTCCCGGGATCCTCGGCCATGTAGCCGGTGGAGTACACGTGGATGAGGAAGCCGACCCCGCTGACGACGAGGATCATCACCGCCGAGAGCGGGTCGAGGGCCAGCGCGAACGGAGCGGCGAACACGCCCGCACCGGATGCGGTCGCGGGCAGCCACTCCCAGAGATTCGCGACGAACCGCGGCTCGGCCATCCCCGCCAGCTCGCGGACCGCCCCGACGGACACCAGGAACGAGAGCCCGACCGCGCCGCTCGCGATCGCCCCGGCCGCCGCCTTCGGCAGGCGGCGCCCGAACAGGCCGCAGATCAGGAAGCCGGCGAACGGCAGCAGCGGCACGAGGGGGAGCGCGGTCAGCATCTCACCACTTCAGAAGGTCCAGCTCGTCCACGTCGGTCGTCTCGCGGACGCGAAAGAGGGCGATGATGACGCCGAGCCCGACCGCCGCCTCGGCGGCCGCGACGGCGATCACGAAGAAGACGGCGATCTGGCCGTCCGGGCCGCCGTGCATCCGCGAGAACGTCACGAAGGCGAGATTCCCGGCGTTCAGCATCAGCTCGATGCCCATGAGGATCGAGATTGCGCTGCGGCGCAGGAGCACCGTGAGCGTGCCGATCGTGAACAGCATCGCGCTCACGAACAAGTAGGCCGACGGGGAGACGACCATGCCCTACAGGTCCCTCTTCGCGAGCAGCACGGCGCCGGCCATGGCGGCCAGCAGAACGAGGGACAGGATCTCGAACGGCCAGAACCAGGTCGAGAACAGCGGTCCGGCGAGCCAGTGCGCCGTGCCGAAATCCGGCGCCACCGTCCCGGGGGCGATCACGCCGGCCGGCGAAAGCGCTTTCAGAAGCGCCGCCGCCAGCGCCATGGCGGCCGCCCCCGCGAGGATCCACTGGCCGGCGCGCGGCCGAAGGGCGTCCGGCTCCCGCGGCAGACCCAGCAGCATGATCACGAAGACGATCAGCACCATGATCGCCCCCGCGTAGACGATCACCTGAAGCGCCGCGACGAACTGCGCCCCCAGCATCAGGAACAGCACGGCGATCGACACGAGATTCACGATCAGGCTCATCGCCGCCACGACCGGATTGCGGTGCAGCAGCACGACGGCCGCCGATACGAGCGCCGCGGCGGCGGCGAGCGCGAAGCCCACCAGCTCGATCATCCCTGCCACCGGTCGTAGAGACCGCTCGCGACGAGCGCGCCGACCCACACGATGTTCAGGAACGCCAGCGGCAGAAGCACCTTCCAGCCGAGCCGCATGAGCTGGTCGTACCGGAAGCGCGGAAGGGTCCACCGCACCCACACGAAGAAGAAGAGGAGGAAGGCGAGCTTGGCGAGAAAGACGCCGGCCTGCGCGAGCGCAAGCGCGTTCCCCGAGAGAAGACGGTCGAGCCCGGGGAGATTCCAGCCGCCGAGATAGAGCGTCACCATCAGCGCGGACGAGACGGCCATGTTGATGTACTCGGCCATGAAGAACATGGCGAATTTCATGCCGGAGTACTCGGTGTGATAGCCGGCGACCAGCTCGGACTCCGCCTCGGGCAGATCGAAGGGCGCGCGATTCGTCTCGGCGAAGGCGGCGACCAGAAAGACCAGGAAGCCCAGCGGCTGCAGAAGGATGTTCCAGGCCCAGTCGCCCTGCCGGGCCACGATCATCGCGGGCCGCAGCGTGCCGGCGCCCATGACCACGCCGATGACGGCGACGCCCAGCGCCAGCTCATAGGAGATGAGCTGCGCCGAGGAGCGCAGGCTGCCCATTTGCGAGTACTTGTTGTTCGAGGCCCACCCGGCCATCGCGATGCCGTACACCCCCATGGCGCTGATGGCGAGCACGGCGAGCACGCCGGCATCTACGTCGGCGATGACGAGCGGAATCCGGTGCCCCGCGATGAGCAGCGCCGTTCCGAACGGGATCACGCAGAACCCCACGAGGGCGGGCGCGAGCGCCATCGCCGGCGCCAGCACGTAGAGGGGCCGGTGCGCCGTCGGCGGCACGAGGTCTTCCTTGAGGATGAACTTGATCCCGTCGGCGACCGGCTGCAGCAGGCCGAAGGGCCCGACGCGATTCGGTCCCTGACGGTCCTGCATCCACGCCGACACGCGGCGCTCGACCCAGGTCATCCCTGCCACCATCGCCTGCAGCGCGCCCAGGATGACGGCGATCTTGACGAGCGTCGCCAGGAGCTGAACGGTGGCGTCGCTCATGGCGCTCCAGCGGCCTCCTGGATCATGCGTCCCCGCTCCCCGAGCGCCGCGTGGTCGAGCCCGGCGAATGCCGGAACCGCGGCGGCCAGCGCGACGAACAGCGCGGGCGCTCCCGTGGGCACCTCTTGCGCCGCGCCCAGGCGGCGCGCCAGATCGACAAGACTCTTCCACGCCGGCCGTGCGTCGGCCGCGGGAGGTACCGCCGCGCGCACACGCTGCGTCTGCCCTTTGAAGTTCGTGACGGTCCCTTCGGTCTCGGTGTGGATCTGGGCCGGGAGCACGGCATGCGCCGCGGCGGCGAGCGGCGACTCGAAGCCGTCCACGACCACCACGGCATCGAGCCGCTTGAGCGCCGCCGCGTCGAGCGGAGCGGCTCCGTCGGCGCCCATCATCGTGTGACCCATCGCGACGAGCCCGCGCACCTGACCGGCGGCGATCGCCGCCTGAAGATCCGCAACCGTGCCGGGGGTCCTGCCGCAGACCGCGGTGAGGATCTCGCGGGCGCCGCGGCCGTTCGGGCTCTTGTCCTTCCGAATCAGAATGGCGTCGTCGGCGCCTTCCTCGTGCACCGGCAGGTAGACCGGCGCGCCGCCCAGCCCGTCGCGGGCCAGGAGCGCCGCGGCGAAGAGATCTTCGTTGGTCGCGCGCGGCGTGGCGAGCACGGCGACCGCTCCTCCTGTGGTGCGCACGGCCGCGAGCTTCGCGGCGGCGGCATCCAGCGCAGCGGTCCATCCGGGGCGCGCGGCGATCCCCAGGGCCCGCGGCGCGGGGATCCGCGGCGCCGCCGTGAGCGACTTCCAGGACAGGCGGCCCGCATCGCACATCCACCAGGCGTTCACCTCCGGGTTTTCGCGCGGCACGAAGCGCAGCACCGATTCGTCCTTCGCGCCGACGGTGATCGAGCAGCCGCGCGCACAGCCGGCGCAGACCGAGGGCACGTCCTTCAGAAACCAGACGCGCGAGCGGAACCGGAACTCCTTCAAGGTCAGCGCGCCGACGGGACAGATGTCCACCGTGTTGCCGGAGTACGCGTTGTCGAGCGAGCGTCCGGGGAAGGTCTCGATGATCGCGCGGTCGCCGCGATCGCCGACCGTCAGCTCGTGCGTGCCGGACACCTCCTGGCAGAACCGGACGCACCGGGTGCAGACGATGCACCGCTCGGAGTCCAGCAGGATGTGCGGGCCGATGTCCACCCGCTTCGGCTTGTGGGTCTTCTCCTCGACGAAGCGGCTCTCGCCGGCGCCGTAGCGATAGGAGTACTGCTGCAGCCGGCACTCCCCCGCCTGATCGCAGATCGGGCAGTCGAGCGGGTGATTGATCAGCAGAAATTCCATGATCGCGTCGCGCGCCCCGGTCACGCGCGGATTCGCGGTGCTCACGATCATGCCGTCGGCGGCCTGCGTCGAGCAGGCAATGGCCAGCTTCGGCATCTTCTCGACTTCGACGAGACACATCCGGCAGTTGCCGGCGACCGTGAGCCCGGGGTGCCAGCAGTAGTGCGGGATCTCGACCCCCGCGTCCCGCGCCGCGCGGATCACCGTCGTGCCGGGAGCGCACTCGATCTCGCGACCGTCGATCGTCAGTTTCGGCATCGTCAGTGTCCGTGCGCGGCGAGGGCGAGCGGGCTGCTGCGCCGCCCGGCGATGTAGTCTTCGAATTCGGAGCGGAACTTTCCGACGAACGCCTGGACCGGCCAGGCCGCCGCGTCGCCGAGCGGGCAGATGGTGTTGCCGGCGATGTTGCCGGCGATGTCCAGGAGCAGATCCGGATCCTGCGGCCGCCCGCCGCCGGAGAGCACCCGTCCGATGATCTTGTGCATCCAGTTGCAGCCCTCGCGGCACGGCGTGCACTGGCCGCACGACTCATGAGCATAGAAGCGTGAAATATTCCAGATCGCCTCGACCATGTCGGTGGAAGTGTCCATCACGATCACGCCGGCCGAGCCGAGCAGCGTCTTGATCGCCGCGAGCGAATCGAAGTCCATGAGCACGGCCATCGCCTCGTCGGCGCGCAGCACCGGTACCGAGGAACCGCCGGGGATCACCGCCTTCAGCGGGCGGTCTGCGTGCAGCATGCCTCCGCAGCGGTCCTCGAGCAGCTCGCGAAACGGGATCCCCATCGCCTCTTCGTACACGCCGGGGCGCTTCACGTGCCCCGACACGCAGTAGAGCTTGGGCCCGGTGTTCTTCTCACGGCCGATCGCCGTGAACCACGAGGCGCCGCGCTCCACGATGAAGGGCACGTTGCACAGCGTCTCGACGTTGTTGATCGTCGTCGGGCAGCCGAAGGCGCCGTAAGAAGCCGGAAACGGCGGCTTGAGCCTGGGGTAGCCGCGCTTCCCCTCCAGCGATTCCATGAGCGCCGTCTCTTCGCCGCAGATGTACGCGCCGGCGCCGACATGCAGCACGATCTCGCAGTCGTAGCCCGACCCCGCGATCTTCTTCCCGATGAACCCGGCCTCCCGCGCCTCGGCGATCGCCGCCTCGAGACGCCGGACCCCGAACACGTATTCGCCGCGGATATAGAGGAAGCAGCAGGCGGCGCCGATCGCATACGACGCGATCAGGCAGCCCTCGAGCAGGAGGTGCGGGTCCTGCTCGATCAGCAGCCGGTCCTTGAACGTGCCCGGCTCCGACTCGTCGGCGTTGCAGATCAGGTATTTCGGCTTGGGGGTGTCCTTCGGCATGAACGACCACTTCATGCCGGTCGGGAACCCGGCGCCGCCGCGCCCGCGCAGGCCGGAGTTCTTCACCTCGGTCACGACCTCGTCGGGGGTCATCGAACCGAGCGCCTTCTTCAGCGCCCGATACCCGCCGGAGGCCCGATACGAGCGGAGCGTCCACGACTCGGGACGGCCGACGTTCTTCGTGAGAACCGGCTCGAAGGCCATCAGCGCATGGTCTCCAGCAGGGCGTCCACGCGCTCGGGCGTGAGGTTCTCGTGATAGTCGTCGTTCACCTGGAACATCGGCGCGGTGCCGCAGGAGCCCAGGCATTCCACTTCGACGAGGGAGAACCGGCCGTCGGCGGTCGTCTCGCCCGGCCTGATCCCCAGCCGTTTCGTGATGTGGTCGGAGATTCCGCCTGCGCCGCGCAAGGCGCACGAAAGGGTGCGGCAGACCTGGATGTGATGCCGCCCGACCGGCTTCTGTCTGTACAGCGTGTAGAACGACACGCAGCCGTGCACGTGCGCCTCGGGCACGCCCAGCCGTTCGGCCACCCACGCCTGCGCCTCGACCGGCACCCAGCCGAACTCCCGCTGCACCAGATGCAGCGCCGGAAGCACCGCCGCCATGCGCGACGGGTAGCGCGACGCCGCCTCCTCCACGCGCCGGGCCAGCTCTTCGCTGAACACGAAGCTCATCGGTCCGCCTCGCCCATCACCGGATCGAGCGACGCGATCGTCGCCACGACGTCCGCCACCATCTCGCCGACGACGATCTTCGGGAGGATCGACAGATTCACGAACGACGGGGCCCGCACGCGCATGCGATATGGCGACTTGCCGCCGGTCGACACGATGTAGAAGCCCAGCTCGCCCTTCGGCGCCTCGATGGCGTGGTAGCACTCCCCCGGCGCCGGAGCGAGCGACTCGGTCACCAGCATGAACTGGTGGATCAGCTCCTCCATCGAGGTGAGGACCTTCGTCTTTTCGGGGAGCAGCACCTTGCCGCGCGCGTCGGCGTTGATCGGCCCGTCGGGCAGCTTCTGCAGCGCCTGATTGAGGATCCGAATCGACTGCCGCATCTCCTCGAGGCGGACGAGATAGCGGTCGTAGATGTCCCCGACGCTTCCCGTCGGGATCTCGAAGGCATACTGCTCGTAGCCGGAGTACGGCATCGCCTTGCGCAGATCGTGCTCGACACCGGCGGCCCGCAGGTTGGGGCCCGAGATCCCCCAGGCGATCCCGTCGTCCTTCCGGATGACGCCCACGTTCTGCGTCCGCTCGAGCCAGATCCGGTTGCGCGTGAGAAGGCGCTCGTACTCGTCCACGTCCTTCGGAAAATTCGCCGTCCAGGAGCGCAGCGAGCCGATCCAGCCCTCGGGCAAATCGTTCGCAAGCCCTCCGATGCGCGGATACGACGTCGTGAGGCGGGTGCCGGTGAGCTGCTCGATCAGCGTGTAGAGCGTTTCACGCTCGCGGAAGGTGTGAAAGAAGACGGTTGCCGCCCCCAGGTCGAGCGCGTGCGTGCCGAGCCACAACAGGTGCGCCGAGATGCGCGCCATTTCGCAGCAGATCACGCGGATCGCCTGGCAGCGCGGCGGCACCGTGATCTCCATGAGCTTCTCGACCGCCAGCACGTAGCCGACATTCGTCGAGAGCGGCGCCAGATAGTCCATCCGGTCGGTGTACGGGATGAACTGATGGTAGGTCTTGTTCTCGGCGATTTTCTCCATGCCCCGGTGGAGATAGCCCAGGTGCGGCACGCAGCGGACGACCCGCTCGCCATCCAGCTCGAGCACGAGCCGCAGCACGCCGTGCGTCGAAGGGTGCGACGGCCCCATGTTGACCGTGAGGATCTCGGGGTTGAGATCGTCCCGTTCGATGCTGTACGCCGCCTGCCACTGGGTCGTCATGGACGGTCTAGTACCCCTTCACCGGGAAGTCGCGCCGCAGCGGGTGCGCGTCATAGTCCTCCGGCATCAGAATGCGCCGCAGGTCGGGGTGCCCGTCGAAGCGAACGCCGACGAGGTCGTACGCCTCGCGCTCGTGCCAGTCGGCGCCGGGGAACACGCTCGTGACCGATGCGATGCGCCCCGCGGAGCCGACCCGGCACTTGAGGCGGATGCGCTCGTTCAGCAGGAACGAGTACAGGTGATAGACGACTTCGTACTCCCAGGGGCGGTCCATCCAGTGGATCGCGCAGACATCCACCGGAAAGACCATCTGCGTCCGCGCGTCGTCGCGCAGGAAGCGGCAGACGGCGACGATCTGCGCCGGGTCCACGATCACGGTCCATTCGCCGCGGTCGTGGACGACCTCATGGATCGCTTCGGCGTGCTCCGCGCGCAGCCGGGCGACCGGCACCGGTTCGGGGGCGGACGGCTCGCTCAATCCCACTCCAGGGCGCCCCGCTTCCAGACATAGACGAACCCGAGCAGCAGCACCCCGAGAAAGACCGCCATCTCGCCGAAGACGAACATCCGGCTCCCCTCCCGCAGCGTGAGCGCCCACGGATAGAGGAAGGCCGCCTCGACGTCGAACAGGATGAACAGCATCGCCACCAGGTAGAACTTCACGGAGAAGCGGTGGCGCGCCGAGACGTACGGCGTCATCCCGCACTCGTAGGGGGTCGTGTCGGTGCGCGAGACGCGCACCCGGCCGAGCAGGCGCGCCGTGGCGAGGATCGCGGCCGAGATCCCGAGTGCCGCGGCAACCGTCAGCGCAATCGGAAGATAGCTGTCCTGCACCCTTTTTCCTTCGAAGCGGCGCGCAGACTAGCACCCGGGCGCGCCGGGAGACAATCGGGCCGCGCAGGCCGCGCGCGCCGCTGGCCGCGGATGCGATTCTAGCCGCGCGGCTCCTCGAACGGCTGGTGGAGTGCGACCGGCTTCGAGCCTTTCCTGTTGATCCGGAGATTCAGGATCTCGACGAACAAAGAGAAGGCCATGGCGAAGTAGATGTAGCCCTTCGGCACGTGGTGCCCCAGCCCGTCCGCGATCAGCACGACGCCGATGAGCAGAAGGAACGACAGCGCCAGCATCTTCATGCTCGGATGCTGGTGCACGAAGTCGCCGATCGCCCTCGCGAACACCATCATCACCAGGACGGCCGCGATGACCGCGGCGACCATGACGCCGACTTCCTTGACCATCCCGACCGCCGTGATCACCGAGTCGAGCGAAAAGACGATGTCCAGGAACATGATCTGCACGAGGATCGACGCATAGGCCGCGCGCCGTCCGGCGGCGCCTTCATGCCCGGCGACGCCTTCGAGCTTGTGGTGGATCTCGACGGTGCTCTTGCCGACCAGGAAGAGACCGCCGGCCAGGAGCACCAGGTCCCGCCCCGTCACGCCGTGCTCCAGGACGTGGAAGAGCGGCTTCGTCAGCCCCATCACCCACGAGAGGGAGAGCAGCAGCAGGATGCGGCTCACCATCGCAAGACCGAGCCCCGTCTTGTACGCCGAGGCCTGCCGGTCCTTTGGCAGACGCCCGACGAGGATGGAGATGAAGACGATGTTGTCGATCCCGAGAACGATCTCGAGAGAGGCGAGGGTCAGAAATCCGATCCACGCCTGCGGGTCGGTCACCCAGTCCATGGACCTGGGATTCTATTCGTAACGCAGGGATTCGATGGGGTCGAGCTTCGCGGCGCGCCACGCCGGATACGTCCCGGCGACGGCGCCGACGAAGCTGGCCGTGCCGAAGGAGAGTCCGACGGCCCACAACGGGATGAAGGCCCCCGGCCAGTTCGGGATGAGGCTCGCCACGACATGGCCCACCAGGGCCCCGACAATGATGCCGATCAGCCCTCCTACGAGGCTGATGGTGACCGACTCGATCAGGAACTGGAAGAAAATGAGGCGGGGCTTCGCGCCCACGGCCTTGCGCAGGCCGATCTCGCGGGTGCGCTCCGACACCGAGACGAGCAGGATGTTCATGATGCCGATGCCGCCGACGACCAGAGAGATCGAAACGATGCCTCCCAGGATCGTCGTCGTGTAGCCGACGATCGTTCCGAGAACGTCCATGAGCTGCTCCTGGGTGGTGATCTCGAAATCGTCGGGCTGGTCTTCCTTCAGGGAGTGCCGGCGACGGAGAAGCCCCTTGATCTGGTCGCCGACCCGCTCCACCAGTTCCGGGTGCGTCGTCTTGACCAGCAGGACGACCTGATCGCTCGCTTCCTGCCCGAACAGGACCGACGCGGTGGAGAACGGGAAGATCAGATACTCGTCGAACGACTCGCCGAAGATCTCGCCGCGCTCTTCCATGATGCCGACGATCCGGAAATCCTGGCCCATGACTTCGATGCTCTGGCCGATCGGCTCGCCGGCGATCTTCAGGTTCTCGACCAGCTTCGTGCCCAGGGCGCAGACGCGCGCGCGGCTGTGATCGTCGAGCGGGGTGATAAACCGGCCGCGATCCACGTAGAAGCCGCGCACGTCCTGGAACGGGGCCGTCGTCCCGAACATGAACGACCCGGCGCTCTCGTCGCCATAGCGGACATCGGCGCCGCCGCCGATGAACGGAACGACCTCGGCCACGCCGGGCACGGAGTCCCGAATCGCCTCGCCGTCCTCCCAGGTGAGCCGGATGCGCCCCAGCTTCTCCCCCTCATCGCCGCGCGGGCGATGCGGCTCGACCGCAAGGGTATCGGTGCCCAGACCCTCGAACTGGCCCTCGATCACCTTGAAGAAGCCCTGGACCAGCGAGACGACCGCGACCACGGACGACACGCCGATGACGATCCCCAGCATCGTGAGCACCGACCGGAGCTTGTGGGCCCAGATCGCGAGAAGCGCGATGCGGAACGACTCGAGGATCATCGGCGGCGCAGCCTCTTACGCGCGGGCGGCCGGGGCGGCGCCACGCGGCGTCCGCACGTCGTCCACGATCTTGCCGTCGCGCAGGCGCACGATCCGGTGCGCCCGCTCGGCGATGTACTCCTCGTGCGTGACCAGGATGATCGTGTTCCCCTTGGTCCACAGGGCGTCGAACAGATCCATGATCTCGTCGCCCGTCTTGGAGTCGAGGTTGCCGGTCGGCTCGTCCGCCAGAAGAATCGACGGGTTGTTCACGAGCGCCCGTGCAATGGCGACGCGCTGCCTCTGGCCCCCCGACATCTCGTTGGGGCGGTGATTCGTCCGATCTCCCAGACCGACCGCCTCGAGGGCCGCCGCCGCGCGCTGCCTGCGGTCTCCGCGCCCCACGCCGGCGTAGATCAGCGGCAGCTCCACGTTCTGCAGCGCCGTCGTCCGCGCCAGCAGATTGAAGGTCTGGAAGATGAACCCGATCTCCTGATTGCGGATCTTCGCCAGCTCGTTGTCGTCGAGCTGGCTGACTTCCCTCTTGTTGAGGACATAGGTGCCCGACGACGGGGTGTCGAGGCAGCCGATCAGATTCATCAGAGTGGACTTGCCCGAGCCCGACGGGCCCATGATCGCGAGATACTCGTTGCGCCCCACGTTCATGTCCACGCCGTCCAGGGCGCGCACCTGCATCTCGCCGCCCATGTCGTACACCTTCGTGAGGTCGTGGACCTCGATCACCGATTCCTGCATCGCCGTCCTCTCGTTCGCGTCAATCGACTTCGACCGTGACGCCGGATTCGCCTTCGGTCACGATGGCCTCTTCCTGCTTCTCGATGACCTGCGAGCCGGTCTTGAGTTTCCGCAGATCCCGGTACGGCCCCGTCACGACCTTGTCTCCGTCGGAGAGCCCCGACGTCACCTCCACGTCCTTGTCGTCCGCAATGCCCGTGGTGACGCGGGTGAGCACGGCCTTGCCGTCTTTCAGCACATACACGATCTGGACCTTCTTCTCGGGTCCGCCGGACTGGGACTTCTTGCCGGTCTCCGGCGCCGGCTTCGGGATCGATGCCGGCAGCGTGGCGCTGCCATCCACGGCGCCGTCCGCGTCGGCGGACGCAGGCGCGGTTGCGGCGTCCTTGCCGCCGTGCTTCGTCCCGGTCTTCTTCCCGGTTTCCAGCTCCGAGGCGATCTGCTTTTCCGTACGCTCGAGCACGGCCTGGATCGGCACCCGCACGACGCCTTTGCGCCGCTCGATTTCGACCCTGGCCTTCGCGGACATGCCGGGCCGCAGGTGCGTATCCGGGTCGGACAGCAGCACTTTCACGCCGAACACATTCACTTCCTGGCGCTTCTCGGCCGAGTTGCGGATCTCGCTGATGGTCCCGTGATACGTCGCGTTCTCGACGGCGTCGACGGTGACCGAGACCGGCTGGCCCACCGCGACCTTCACGACCTCGGTCTCGTCCACCCGGACTTCCGCCAGCACCTCGCTCATGTCGGCGATGACCATCATCACGGAGCCCGGAATATTCGTCGTGCCGACGATGACCTGCTCCCCAACCTCCGTGTTCAGAGTCACGACCTTGCCGTCCATCGGCGCGTAGAGGGTCGTCTTCGCGAGCTGATCGTTGGCCTTCGCGAGCGCCGCCTCGGCCTGAGCCACCTGCTCCCGCAGCGCCTTGAGCCGGATCCGGCTCGAGTCGTGGGCTAGCTTCGTCGTGTCGTACTCATCCTCGGGGAGCACGCCGTCCTTCCGCAGCGCTTCGGCTCGCCTGAGCTGGGAGGTGCGCGTGGCCAGCGCCGTCTCTTCGGACTCGATCTCCGTGCGCGCCATGCGCACGCTCGCCGAGAGGCTGTTCACCTCGCTCTGGTACTGCTCGGGGTCGATCTTCAGCAGCACCTGCCCCTTGCGGACGAGCTGGCCTTCCCTGACCGGTATGGCCACGATCGTTCCGTAGACCTGGGACGAGATGTTGACCTTGGTCCGCGGCTGAATCTCGCCCGACGCGGAGACGACCGACGTGATGTCGCCCCCTTCCGCCTCGGCGACGAAGACTTCGGTGCCGGTTTTCGCGTTCGACTTGACGACGCCGACCGCGATCATCCCTCCAAGGACGACCACGGCGACTACGATCAGAAGTACTTTCTTCATGGTGCGTGAACCTCAGGTGAACAGCGCGGTCAGAAGGGCTCCCCCCACGGTGAGCAGTCCAAAGGGAATGAGCACGGCCGCGGCGCTCTTTCCGCGGCTCCAGCTCGAGGTCGCCATGACGCCAATGATCATTACGACCAGCCACCAGATAGTGAACACGTCGACAGCCGACAGGAGCGCGTAGACGAATCCTCCGACCGACTCGCGGTCCACGAGAAACGCCGGATTCGACGGGATGAGCGTCGCCATCGCATTCGGATCGAACGTCTCGAGGCCCATGAGCGGCACGATCAGGATCAGGCCCTGCAGGCTCTTGATGAGTCCGGCCCAGCTCACGGCGGCGAAAAGCTTCCGATAGGTGGTCTCGCCGCCCCCCAGGCGGATGATCGCAAACAGCACGAGTGCGGTGATCAGCGCGAGACACAACGCCCCGACGGCCGCGAACACGTAGTAGATCATGGAGTAGAACGGCTTCGAGATCGTGACGGCCTGCTGAAGGTCCGCCTCGGAAATCGTACGGCCCTGCTTCTCGACCTGCTGCGCGATGATCGTTTCCCAGTCCACGCGCGGGAGGATGATCGCCGTGGAGGCGACCCATACGATGGTTCCCAGGAGGATCGGGACGACCCACGTCGGCGCCGCGGCGATGTCCTTCATCGTCTTCACCGGCGACAGGAAGATGCCGGTGATGCGGGAGAAGGTGCTCATGACGTCACCTTGATGCCTTTCTCTTCGAGCAGGACGCCGGTCGCCTCGGACAGGGCCACCAGGGACCGGTTGTAGTCGAGAAGCGCGCGGATGAGCGCGTTGCGCGCATCGGTGAGGTCGTTCTGGAAGGTCAGCACCTGGAACGAGGTCGAAAGACCGTACTCGTAGCGCTTCTGCTCGTCGCTCACCTTCCTGGCCTGCAGATCGGCGTTCACGCGCGCCGCCTGCACCCGCTTGATGTTGGTCTCGACGGAGCGGACCGCGTCGCGCACTTCGATCTCGATCGTCTGGCGCAGATCCTCCATTCCGAGCTGGCCCTGTTCGTATCCGATCCGGCTTCGGGCCGCGCGCGCCCGGGCTGCCCGGTTGCCTAACGGGATCGAGAAGGTCAGGCCGGCGGACCAGGCGGGGAATTGGCCGTTCCACACCTCGTCCCAGGCATCGCCCGCGTCCTCGGGGACGAAGTTCACGTCGTCGACCCCGTCGCCGTCCGAGTCGATCGGCACGCCGACGCAATTCGGGTCCGACGTGTCGCAGTCCACGGCCCCGTCCCCGTTCGTGTCGATCTTCACGAAGCGCCGACGGCCCGACGTGCCCGAAAAGCCGTAGTTGCCGACGAGATCGAGCTGGGGCAGCAGGCCGTCGCGGTCGGCATCCGCGGTGAGGCCGAGGATCCGCACCGACTCCTCCTGGCTCCGGATTTCCGGCCTCTTCTCGAGCGCCGTCGTGACTTCCTGCTCGAGCTCGAGGGAGACCGGATCGCTTTGCGGGTCGTCCACCGGGTTCAGCGGATGCGTCCACAGGTCGGAGCCCTTCTCGACGTTCATCAGCTTGCGCAGCGCGTCCTCGGAGCGCCGGATCTCCTCCTCGGCGACGAGCAGGGCTTCTTCGCGGCTGGCGACGCCGGCCTCGGCCTGCGTGACTTCGATCGGGGCGAGTGTGCCGACCTCGACCTTGGCCTTGTTGAGCCGCAGCAGGTCGTTCGCGAGCCCCAGCGAGCTCTGCGCCACCATCAGCGCGTTAATCGCCGCCTTCAGGTTCCAGTAGGCGCCGGTCGCGTTGCGGATCGTCGTCATGACGCTGCGCTCGAAATCCGCCTGGCTGATCTCGAGGTTGCCGCGCGCGATTTCGATGTTGAGCGCATTGCTGTCCTTGCCGAAGCCGCGCAGCAGCGGCTGGGTGAACGCGAGCGAGATTCCGGACCCGTAGCCCGGGTTGAAGACCTGGAACGGCTGCGTGATGTCGCTGCGGTTCGTCTGCAGGCGCAGGTCCGCGTTGCCGCCCCACGGGAACAGCGTTCGGACCCCGGCCACGTACTGGTCGAACTGGGTCGCCGACGCCGACAGGGAGTTCGCCGGCTCCAGCTCTTCCTTGCTCCTGTTGACCGAAGCGAAGGCGGCGGGATCGAACTCCGCGCGCGCGAAGATCACATCCTGCTCCGCCTGCTCGGGGTCGAGCCTGCGGATCCGGATGCCCAGGTTCCCTTCGACCACGCGGTTCAGAACCTCCGCGAGCGTGAGCGGAATCGCGTCCGGCCCCACGATCGCCGCCACCGCCTCGGCCCTCGCTTCGGGCGACTGGATGTCGCTCGGCGCAGGGGTGGGGGCAGGCGGGGGCTCCTGGGCCAGGGCGAGCGCGGCGCAGCCCGCAATAGCCGCTCCAATGAGCGTCGTCCTCAATACCACGGGGGCAACCTCCTCACGAGTGCCGTACACGGCCCCGTAAAGGCGCCGCGTCGCGGCTGGTCGAGCCGCACGCGGTCATACTACGGCGCTACGGCAGGATTTGTTTCAACACCGGGGCGAGCGGCCGGGGTCCGGGGGCATCCGGCCGCGCGGATCACCCGAGCGGCGCGAGATCCTCGCTCAGACCCCCCCCGCTGTCCAGCGAGGGAGCGCCGGAATCGCCTCGATGAGCCGCCGCGTCGCGGGCTGGGCGGGGTGCTCGAACAGCCGCGCCACCGGTCCTTCCTCGACGATCCGGCCCGCGTCGAGCACCGCGGCCCGGTGCGCGAATCGGCGGACGAGCCCGAGATCGTGCGTGATGAAGAGGTAGGCGACACCAAGCCGCTCCTGGAGGTCGAGCAGCAGATTCAGGATCTGCGCCTGCACCGAGACGTCGAGCGCCGTCACCGGTTCGTCGCACACGATCAGCTCCGGGCCGGTCGCCAGCGCGCGGGCGATCCCGATGCGCTGCTTCTGCCCGCCCGAGAACTCCGCCGGGCGCTTCGCCGCGTCGGCGGGCGCGAGCCCGACGAGCTGAAGCAAATCGGCGACCCGCGCGCGCCGCTCGCGCAGGCCTCCCAGCCGATGGATCGCGAGCGGCTCGCCGATCAGCGCTCCCGCCGTCATGCGCGGATTGAGCGCCGCGTCGGGATTCTGGAAAACCGCCTGGATCCGCCTGCGCAGCGTGCGCATCGGACGCGCCCCGAGAGCGAGCAGATCCACGCCGTCGAAGGTGATGCGACCCGCTTCGGGACGCTCCAGCCGCAGAATGCACCGGCCGGCGGTCGTCTTTCCGGATCCCGAGGCGCCGACGAGGGCGAGTGTTTCGCCGCGGCTCAGATGCAGGTCGATGCCGTTCAGCGCTGCGACCGGCTCCCCGGCCGCCTCGAAACCTGCGCGCCGGGGTGGATACCGCTTCACGAGGCCCTGAACTTCGAGCAGATGCGCCGTCATGCCGTGGGCGCGCCGCCGATTGCAAAAAGATGACAGGCGACCGCCCCCGGCGAGCCGGCTCCGCCGCGGGCATCGAGCGCCGGGATCTCCGTTGCGCACTGAGGCAGCGCCTCGGGGCAGCGGGGATGAAACGCGCACCCCGCCGGCCTGTCCGCGGGGTCGGGCGGGCTGCCGGGGACGGTCAGGAATCTGCGGGGCCGGCCCCCGGTTCCCGCCGGGGCCTCCGCCGGCACCGCGGCGCGCAGAGCGCGCGTGTAGGGATGACGGGGTTCGCCGAGCACCGCCGGGGTGGGGCCTGTCTCGACGACCCGTCCGCAGTACAGCACCGCGACACGATCCGCCGCCGCCGCGACCACGCCCAGGTCGTGCGTGATGAGAAGCAGGCCGAGGCGCAGCTCGCGCTGCAGGCCGCGCAGCAGCTCGAGGATCTGTCGCTGCGTCGTCGTGTCGAGCGCCGTCGTGGGCTCGTCGGCGATGAGCAGCTCGGGGCCCGGCGCGAGCGCCGCCGCGATCAGCGCACGCTGGAGCATCCCGCCGGAGAGTTCGTGCGGGCGGGCCGCTGCCACTCGCTCCGGCTCGGCCAGGGAGACCCGGGCGAGCCAGCGGAGCGTCTCCGCCCGCGCCTCGTCCCGGCCCATGGGCCGGTGGATCCGCAGCGCCTCGCCGATCTGCGATCCGATCGTGCGCACGGGGTTGAACGCGCCCGCCGGTTCCTGGAATACGAAGCCAATTCGCGCCCCGCGCACCCGATCGAGGGCCTTCTGCGGCAGGAGCGCAAGATCGGCGCCGTCCAGGCGGATCCCGCCGGCCGTCACCGACGCCCGCGGCCCCAGCAGCCCCGCCACCGCGAGCGCCGTCGCGCTCTTGCCAGCCCCCGATTCCCCGACGAGCGCGAGACACTCGCCGCGCCGCACGGTGAGGGAGATTCCGTCGGCCGCGATCACCGGACGATCTCCCGTGAAGACGATCCGCAGGTTCTCGACGTCCAGAAGCCGGTCGTCCTGCATGCGGGCCTTCAATCTCCGGTTGACGCGCCCGCGGCGCGGGCGCATCCTGCCCCACTTTCCGGCGCCCTGCGGGGAGACCCCCGCCGCCGGCGCCGGGAGGCTCTCATCATGGCAGACGCGGGCCCGTTCCCCGTCATCAGAACAGAGCGGTTGCTGCTCCGCGCGTTCACCGCCGGCGATGCGCCAGATGTGGAGCGGCTGGCCGGGGCGCGGGAAGTCGCCTCCACGACCCTGAACATCCCCCACCCGTATCCCGAGGGCACCGCGGATGGCTGGATCGCCGGGCAAGAAGAGGCCCGGCGGCGCGGCGCGGCGATCGTCTTCGCGATCACGCAGCGTGAGGGCGGGGACCTGATCGGCGCCATCAGCATGCGCATCGACCAGGCGAACGACCGGGCCGAGATCGGGTACTGGATCGGCGTTCCGTACTGGGGCTCGGGCTACGGCACCGAGGCGAACATCGCCGTCGTGGATTACGCGTTCTGCACGCTGAGACTGAACCGCGTGCACGCGTATCACTTCAAGCGCAATCCGGCGTCCGGCCGCGTGCTGCAGAAGAGCGGCATGGCGTACGAGGGCCGGCTGCGAAAGCACGTGCGCAAGCTGGATGCCTACGAAGACCTGGAGATCTACGGCGTGCTCGCGGCGGAGTGGATGAAGCCGCAGCCGCCTTCGCGCTGAGTCGCGGCGCTCAGCGGCTCGTCGTGTCGATCGCAGCTTCCAGCGCCTGGAGCCGCGCCTCCACGAAGCGCGCTTCGTCGGCGCGGCCCGAAGCGCGCAGCGACGCCGCCTGCACGCCGAGCGCCATCGCCAGGAGCGGCGACGGCTGCGGACCTTCGGAGAGAATCCCGACCGCATCCGCCGCGCACCGCGCCGCGCCCCCGGGATCGCCCGTCTCGCCGGCCGCCGCCGCCCACCGGACCTTGGCCATGCCGAGGAGTGCCTGAGGCCTCGACGGAGAACACGCGAAGATCCCGATCGCACGCTCGAAGAAGGGCATCGCCTCGGTGGGACGGCCGCGGGCCATCCGCGACTCCGCGCAGTTCAGCAGCGCGCATCCGATCTCCCGGTGCGAAGGGCCCAGGATGTCGTCCGCGCACCGGGCCGCCTCGTCGTAGAGCGCTTCCGCGTCCTCCAGACGGCCCGCCTCCGCGAGCATCGCGGCCAGAGCGCTGCGGGCGCCCCAGCGGCGGAAATCCGCCGGCGGGAGCAGCGGATCCTCCTCGAGCGCGCGCCGCAGGTGGGCGATCGCTTCTTCGAGCCGGCCTTCCTGCCGCGCGGCGCGCGACGCTTCCTCGAAATGGGCGAACGCCGGCTCCCCGGCCGCGGGGGCCGTTTCATGCTCGCCGACGAGCCGCAACCGGCCGCGGGCGCGCGGACTCACAGGATCGTCGCCTCGTGATACTCCCCGAAGACGGCCCGCATCCTGTCGGCGATTTCCCCGACGGTCGCCTGCGCGTCCACCGCGTCGAGGATCCGCTCCACCAGGGCGCCCGGCTGCCCGCGCCCGCCCGCGCCCGTGGGCGCGAGCGCGGCGCGCGCCGCCCGCTCCACCTCCGCCAGCGCGGCCCGGGCCGCGGCGGTGTTGCGGCCGGCCCGTACGGAGCGCAGCCGCTCGATCTGCCTCGTCTCGAGATCAGCTCCGACCTTGTGGATCGGCGGAATCGCTCCGGTCTCCATCCGGTGGCGATTGACTCCGACGACCGGGCGTTCCCCCGACTCGATCGCCCGCTGCGTGCGGTAGGCCGCCTCGTGGATCTCCTTCTGCATGAAGCCGTTCTCGATCGCGGCGACGGCGCCTCCCATCCGGTCGATCTTCTCCAGGTAGGCGCGCGCGTCCTTCTCGATGCGATCGGTGAGCGCTTCGATCCAATAGGAGCCGCCGCACGGGTCCACCGTGTTCGCGACGCCGGACTCCTCCGCGAGGATCTGCTGCGTGCGCAGCGCAAGGAGCGCCGCCGCTTCTGTCGGCAGCGCCAGTGCTTCGTCCATGGCATTGGTGTGCAGCGACTGCGTGCCTCCCAGAACCGCGGCGAGCGCCTGGATCGCCACGCGCACGATGTTCACCTCCGGCTGCTGGGCCGTCAGCGACGCTCCGGAGGTCTGCGTGTGGAACCGCAGCCTGCCCAGCGCCGGGTCTGTCGCGCCGAATCGCTCCGTGACGATGCGTCCCCAGAGCCGGCGGGCGGCGCGGAACTTGGCGATCTCCTCCAGCAGGTCGCTGCTCGCATTGAAGAAGAACGACAGGCGCGGGCAAAACGCCTCGAGCGGAAGCCCGGCGTCGAGGGCGGCCTGCGCATAGGCGATCCCGTTCGCGAGCGTGAAGGCGACTTCCTGCACCGCCGTCGAGCCGGCCTCGCGGATGTGATACCCGCTGATCGAGATCGGATTCCAGCGCGGCATGACCCGCGCGGAGAACGCGATGATCTCCGCGGCCAGGCGCAGCGAAGGCGCGGCGGGATAGATGTAATTCCCGCGGGCGACGTACTCCTTGAGGATGTCGTTCTGCACCGTCCCCGACAGGGCCTCGAGCGGAGTCCCCCGGCGGCGCGCCACGGCGGCGACCAGCGCCAGCAGGATCGGCGCCGTCGCGTTGATCGTCATGGAGATCGACACGCGCTCGAGCGGGATCCCGTCGAGGAGGGTTTCCATGTCGGCGATCGAGTCGATCGCCACCCCCACCTTGCCGACCTCGCCCGCGGCCAGCGAATGGTCGGAGTCGTAGCCGAGCTGCGTCGGCAGATCGAAGGCGATCGAGAGTCCGGTCTGACCGGCGGAGAGCAGATACCGGTACCGGGCATTCGACTCCTCGGCGGTGCCGAAGCCGGCGTACTGGCGCATCGTCCAGAGCCGCCCGCGATACATGGTGGGGAGGATTCCGCGCGTGTACGGCGGCTCGCCCGGGAACCCTTCGTCGCGATTCCGGGCGTGCGCGCCGAGGCCGCCCGTCGTGGCGACCGCCGGGACCTCTATCCCGGAGTGCGTTTCGAACCGCTCGCGGCGCTGCTTCATGGCCTCGTATTATAAGGATCCGTCATGCACCGCCCCCGCCCCGTGTCGTGCGTTCCCCTGCTCCTCGCGGCCGCGGCGTACGCGGGAATGGCCGGCGCGGCGGAGCGCGACCCCGTCGCCACGGGGCACGACAGCTCGCTGCGCACGTTCCGCTGCACGAACGGTCTGCCCGTGGCCCTGGACGTGCGCCCCGGAACGCGCACCGTCTTCATGGAAATCGGCGTGCGCGCCGGCTCGCGGGACGAGCCTGACGGCCGCGCCGGCCTCGCTCACCTTCTCGAGCACCTGCGCTTCAAGGAAGGCCACGGCGAGACGGGCCGCACGAATCCCGCCTTCAGCGGGCTCCGCGCTTCCGGCGCGGAGATCAACGCGTCGACCGACTTCGAGCAGACCGAGTACCACGCCGACGTGCCCGCGGACCGCTTCGAGGAAGGCTGGCGCGCGCTGGTCGGCCTGGTGCACGGCGACGCATTCACCGACGAGGATGTGGACCGCGAGCGCAACGTGGTCCTGCAGGAAGTCGCGCTCGGCAAGACGGACCCCCTGGCGATCATGGGGTACTCGGTCCTGCACCGTCTGTTTCCCGACGATGCGCTCGGGCAGCCCGTGATCGGGTTCCGCAAGACCCTCAACGCCGTGACCGCCGAGGACCTGCGCGCCTTCTCGAACCGGTTCTACGTCCCGGCGAACATGTTCGCCGTCGTGACCGGCGACGTCGACCTCGCCTTCGCCCGCCGGCTCGTGGCCGAGACGCTCGGCGCGATGCCTGCGGGAACTCCGCGCGCGCCCGCCCCGACACCCGAGCCGAAGCGCGAGCCGCTCTACCGGTTCAAGACACTCGTCCAGCAGTCCTACCTGCTGACCGGCGCCGTCACGTCCGGCGCGCAGTCGCCCCAGGCGCCTTCGATGGAGCTGCTCTCGGTGATCCTCGGCGAGGGCTACTCCTCGCGCCTGCGCCAGCGCCTCGTCGAGAAAGAAGCGGTCTCCGACGAGATCCTCTCGGTGAGCTTCCTGCTCTCGGACATCGGCGGCTTCGGCGCCGGAGTCGCCGTCGCGCCCGACCACGCCGACGCGGCGGCGGCGGCGCTGCGCGAGGAGCTGGCGCGGCTCGCGCGCGAGCCGGTGTCACAGCCGGAGCTCGACAGCGCGCGCGCCCGCCTGCGCGCCGGCATCCTCAGCGGGTTCCAGACGAACGAAGGGCGCGCCGGCTTCCGCGCCCGGCGGTTGTTCCTCGGAGAGGATCCGGCGCTCGCTCCCTACTTTGGCCGTCTTGACGCCTTGACTCCCGACGACCTGCTGAAGACAGCCGCCGCGTCCTGGGGCGGCGAGGCCGGAACCGCCGGAGGACCGATGGAAATCCAGGTGGTGCCGGCGCGCGGGCTCGGCAAGCTCTTCGCGGCGATACAATTCCTGATCTTCAAGAGGCTCTGACTCGTGAGGCCCCTTCGCTTCCACGCGGCGGTCCCGGTCTCCCTCGCCCTGTTCGGCGCCCTCCACGCGTCCGCGGCCGATGACGGCCCGCCGCCGCCGGTCTTCCTGTCGCTCCCCAACGGCGTGGACATCGTGAATCAGATCCGGCCCGGCTCCGGAACCTTCGCGATGCGCCTGACGATCGTCGGAGGGCGCTGCGAGGATCCCGAGAGCAAGCAGGGGGCGAGCGATCTTCTGGCGCGCATGCTGCTGCGCGCGAGCGGAAAGACCAGCGCCACGGACCGCTTCAGCGCCCTGGAGCGGGCCGGTGTGACCCTCGACTCCTTCGCCACTGGCACGCGCGTGGAGCTCGTGGCGAACGGACTCTCGAGCGGCTTCGAGGCGGCGATGCCGCTCGTCGTCGAGGCGGCCCGCGGGGCGAAGCTCGAGCCGGCCGAGATCACGCGCGAGGTGACCCTGGCCCGGCAGACTCTGGCGGGCGCCGCCGATGACCCCGGCGATGCGCTGCGCCGGGCCGCCGCGGCCGCGATCTACCAGGACCACTGTCTCGGGAAGGGTCCCGGCGAACCGTCGCAGTGGCTCGCCGGCGTCGATGCCGGCGTGCTGCGCGGCATCCTCGACGAGCGGCTCGTCGGATGGCGCGTGATCTTCACGGTGGTCGGCGACGTCGACACGGACCTCGTGCAGAGAATGGCGGGCATGCTCCTCGGCGACCTGCCCCCGGGGGACCCGGCCTTTCTTCCGCTCGACACGCCGAAGCCCTTGAACGAAGAACGGCGGATCCGCGTGAAGCGCAAGACGTCGCAGCCGGTCGTTCTGGTCGCGCTGCCGACGCACGGCATCCGCGACGAGGACGTTCCGGCGATGGACCTGCTGGCCCAGATCCTGGGCGGGTTCCAGGAGCGTCTCTCCTACGAAATCCGCGAGAAGCGGGGCTGGGCCTACTGGCTGGGCGTCCGCGACGAACGGCTGCCGGGCGCCGGCTCGTTCGGTGTCATGACCGCGGTGCCGAAGAAGCGCCTGGAGGAGACCGAGCGCCTGATCCGCGAAGGGCTCGAGAAGATCGCAAAGGAGCCCCCGTCCGACGAAGAGATGGGCCGGGCCCGCCGGTTTCTGGCGACGCAGCGCGCGCGCGCCGCGCAGAGCGCGGACGCCTCCGCCGCGCTCATCGTGCGCAACCTGATCGCCGATGCGCCGCTGCGATCCCTGGACGAGGAGGCCGCCCGCTCGGAGGCGGTGACTCCCGAGGCGGTCCGGGCGCTCGCCCGGCGGCTGCTCGACGGCTCGTCCTGCGCCGTGCTCACGATGTACTGAGGCGCGCGGATATACTCAATTCCCCAGGGGTGAACGGCCGCTCCGATGAGAGGGCCCCGATGCGATGTAAAGTTCTCGTCGTTCTCGCCGCTGCCTTTCTCTGCACCCTCTCCCCGGCGCTCGCGTACCAGTTCGAGATCACGCCGTTCCTGAACTACACGTTCATCAGCGACTTCGATGACATCGACTCGAACGCCCTCGATCGTGCGGACTTCGAGGACAGCTCCGGATACGGCCTGACCGCCGGCATGGACCTCAGCCCGTTCGCATCCATCGAGCGGATCTGGGACCACGTCTCACCCGACCTGACGGTCCATCCCAAAGTCGGTCCGGCCCCCAACGCGGTGGGCACCGACATCGACCAGATCCACTTCGGCGGGCTGTATCTGTTCAACCACCCGCATTCCAAGCTGCGGCCGTTCGTCAGCTTCAGCGGCGGGCTCAACTGGTACCCGACCGAGAGGATCGGGCTGCGCTGGACACCGACCTACGTCAATTCCTCGGACGTCGGAATCGCGTGCGATCCGTTCTTCTGCTACACGGTGGGCGACAGCAACTATCTGTATCAGACCGAGTTCGGAGCCGGTCTCATCTTCCGGTTCGGTCGCTAAGCTCCGGCTCAAGGAGTTCCCATGAACGCTCGATCCCGGGCCGCAGCCGCCGCTCTCTTCTGTGCCGCCGTATTCGCGGGCCCGGCCCGGGCCGCCGAGAAACCCGCGGATGTCGGGTGGCCCCGCGAGATCCCGCACGCCAAGGGACGCATCGTCATCTACCAGCCGCAGCTCGAGTCGCTCGAGGGGGATCTGCTCACGTCGCGCTGCGCCGTCTCCTTCACGTCGAAGGGCGCCAAGGAACCGGTCTTCGGCGCGATCTGGGTCTCGGCCAAGCTGGCAACCGACCGCGATGCGCGGACGGCGACGCTCGCACAGGTCGTCGTCACGCGCGTGCGTTTCCCCGAGAGTACGCCGGCCCAGGAGAAGGAGTTCGGGGCGGTCGTAGAGGACGCGATCCCGAAGTGGAACCTGACCCTCAATCTCGACCGGCTGAGGGCGGCGCTCGCCGCCGTCGCGACGGAGCAGAAGTCGGCCGAGGCTCTCAAAGCCGACCCGCCCAGGATCATCGTTGAAAAAGAGCCGGCGGTTCTCATCCTCATCGACGGAGAGCCGCGCATCAAGCCGATCGAGAAGACGCCTTTCGAGAGGGTGATCAACACCCCCGTCGCCCTCGTACTGGACCCGAAAACGAAGACCTTCTACACCACCGACGGAAACTTCTGGTACAAGGCCGACAAGGCCGAGGGCCCATTCACCTCGATCAGCGCGCCGCCGAAGGAGATCTCGCAGCTCCTGTCCAGCGCCAAGGAGGCGGCGAAGAAGCAGGCCTCGGAACAGAAAGCGGCGGGCGCCACCCCGGAAAAACCTCCCAAGCTCGTGGTCTCCACCGAGCCGGCCGAGCTCGTTTCGTTCACGAGCGAGCCGCAGTACGCGCCCGTGACGGGCACCGAGCTGCTGTACGCGACGAACACGAATCAGCACGTGTTCAAAGAGATCGCGACGCAAAAGACCTTCATCCTCCTGGCCGGCCGCTGGTTCGCCGCGCCGTCCCTCGACGGCCCCTGGACCTTCGTCAAGGCGGACGCACTCCCCGAGCAGTTCAAGAAGATCCCCGAAGGCTCCCCGAAGGAGGAAGTTCTCTCGAGCGTCGCCGGCACGCAGCAGGCCGAAGAAGCCCTGGTCGACGCCCAGATCCCCCAGACCTCGGCGATCGACAAGAAGACCGCGAAGGTCAGCGTCACCTACGACGGCAAGCCGAAGTTCGAGAAGATCGAGGGCACCGAAATCGAGTCGGCGGTCAACACGGCCTCGCAGGTGCTCAAGGTCAAGGGGCAGTACTACGTCTGCGATCAGGGCGTCTGGTTCGTTTCGAGCACCCCGGAGGGGCCGTGGATCGTCAGTGACAAGCGGCCCGAGGGCATCGAGGACATTCCGCCGAGCAGCAGCGCCTACAACACCAGGTACGTCTACGTGTACGAGTCGACGCCCGAGGTCGTGTACGTGGGCTATTACCCGGGCTACGTGGGCTGCTATCCGTGGGGGCCCACCGTGGTGTACGGGACCGGCTGGTACTACCCGGCCTGGTACGGGGCCTACTACTACCCGCGCGCCGTCACGTGGGGATTCTCGTTCCACTACAACCCCTGGTACGGCTGGTCGGTCGGCTTCGGCGTGAGCAACGGCTTCTTCTCGATTGGATTCGCCTGGCCGATCGGCGGCTACGGCGGCTACTACGGCGGCTGGTACGGAGCCGGCGGCTATCACGACATCGATATCGACAACGACATCAACATCGACAACGACTTCAATTTCGGGGACCGGGGCGATCGGGTCTCGCACCACGACAACAATCGCGGCCGCGACAACATGTACAACCGGGGCGAGAACGCGAACCGCAACCGCCCGTCCACGCGGCCGAGCGGCGGCTCGCGCCCCAGCGCGGGCCAGCAGCCTGCCGTGGGCGGCGCGGGAGGCGCGCGGCCTTCGACACAACCGAGCACCGGTTCGCGCCCGTCACGCGGAGAGGCTCCGGCGGCCAAGGCCGGCACGAACGACGTCTTCGCGGATCGCGACGGGAACGTGCACCGCAACAACGGCAGCGGGTGGCAGAGCCGTGACAACGGCTCCTGGAAGAGCAGCGGCGGGAACTCCGGCCTGAATCGCGACTACTCCGCGCGCAGCCGAGGCTCCTCGATGTCGAGCCGCGCGCCGAGGGGCGGCGGCGGAGCGCGCCGCCGCTGAGGCGCATCTAGGGTCTGGCCGGCTCCGGTACCGCCGCGGCGCTGTCCGCGTTGCGGCGGTCCTGGGCGCCTTCGAGCCACGCGCCCGCCGCGTCCACGACGATCACCGCCGCCACGCCCTGATAGTCGTTCGTCTCGGCAACGGTGTGTCCCATCCGCCCGAGCAGGGCGCGCGTGTCGGTCGACAGACCCGGCCGCTCCATCAGGATGCGGTCGGGGAGCCACTGGTGGTGGAAGCGGGGCACGTCCACCGCTTCCTGCGCGTTCATTCCGAAGTCCACCACGTTCACGATCGTCTCGACGACCGTATTAATGATGCTCCGGCCGCCGGGGCTCCCGGTCACCATGAACAGCCTGCCGTTCTTCGCGAGAATCGTCGGGGACATGGACGAGAGCATCCGCTTTCGGGGGGCGGCGACGTTGGGGGGCGTGCCGATCTTTCCGGCCTCGTCGGTGAGCCCGGGAGCGGCATTGAAGTCCCCCATCTCGTTGTTCAGCAGGAATCCGGCTCCCGGCACCGTGATCTTCGAGCCCCAGAGGTCTTCGAGCGTGCAGGTGAGAGAGACGGCGTTGTGCGCCTTGTCCACCACGGAGAGGTGCGTCGTGTGCGCGGGTTCCGGGAGAAACGGATAGGCCGTGCCGGCCTGAGCCGGTGACGAAACCGAGGCCTTGTCGGCGGCGACCCCTTTCCGGAGCTCGGCGGCGTATTCCTTCGACAGGAGCTTTGCGACGGGGATGCCGGGGTTGAAGTCGGGGTCTCCCATGACACGGGCGCGATCGGCGAAGGCGCGGCGCATCGCTTCGCTCATGCGGTGAACGGCGAGCGCCGAGCCGTAGCCCCCGGCGCCCTCCTTCAGATCCCAGCCCTCCAGGATGTTCAGGATTTCGATCACCGCGGTGCCGCCGCTGCTGGGCGGAGGCATGCCGATGACATCCAGGCCGCGGTAGGTCCCGCGCACCGGGGTGCGTCTCTTCGCTTCATACGCCGCGAGATCCTCCCGGGTGATCGGACCGCCGGCCGCTTTCATGCCGGCGACGATCAGCCCGGCCGTCTCGCCTTCGTAGAACTCCTTCGGCCCCTTGCGCGAGATCCGTTCGAGCGTCCGCGCGAGGTCCGGCTGACGGAGTGTGTCCCCGGCATCGAGCGGCTTCGCGCCGTCGCGCGAGAACTGACGAACGGACGCCGCGTCCTTCTGCATCTCCGGCCAGACCTCGATCAAGTCCCGCGCCAGCTGCGAGGTCACGGGGATGCCCTCTCTCGCCAGGGCGATCGCCGGGCGCAGCAGCCGCGCCCACGGCAGCGTGCCGCCTTCCCTCCACGCGAGGTGCAGCCCGGCCACGGTGCCAGGCACGCCGACGGAGAAGATCGAGTCGTGGTGCTTCGCTTTGTCATAGGCGCCGTCGGTGAGCCACATGTCGGCGCGCGACGCGGCGGGGGCCATCTCGCGGAAGTCGAACGCGGCGACGTCGCCTTCGGCGGTCCGCGTGACCATGAATCCGCCGCCGCCGAGATTGCCCGCCTTCGGCATCGTGACGGCGAGCGCGAACGCGGTTGCGACGGCGGCGTCCACGGCGTTGCCGCCTTCGCGCAGCACGTCGGCGCCGGCGCGCGCCGCCAGGCGCTCCTCGCAGACGACGATGCCGGTGCGGGACCGGATCGGCTGCGTCGCCGCGGAGGCAGGGAGCGCCGCGCACGCGGCGATCAGAACGCAGAGCGCGAGTGCGGGCCGGCGGCGCGTCACGAACCGGAGAGTATCATCGGGATGCGATGTTCGCCGTCGGCCTGATGCTTCTCGCGAGCGGCGTCTCTGCCGAGTCCGCGAGCCCCACGCTCGAAATCCAGGTGCATGCGCGCGCTCTGGCGCCGGGCGAGCCGATGCGCGTGGTCGTCACCTCGACGGAGCCGCTGCGCACGCTGCGCGGCTCTTTTCTGTCGCGCGATCTGAGCTTCGCCCCGGAGAGCGCGGGCCAGCAGGGCGACGAAGCCTGGACAGCCTGGTCCATCGTGGATCTCGACGCGTCCGCCGGCGAGACGCGGCTCACCGTGTCGTCGACGACCGTTGGCGGCCGCGAGACCTCCGGCGCAACAGCCGTGACGATCGTGAAGAAAGCCTTTCCCACCGAAACGCTGAAGGTGGACGAGAAGTACGTAGCCCCCCCGAAGGAGGTCCAGGCGCGCATCGCGCGCGAGCAGGCGGCGCTGGGCGCCGTCTACGCCCGCAGGACCCCGGCGCTTCCCGCCGCCGCGCCGTTCCAGCGCCCCGTCTCCGGCGAGCCGACGTCGATCTTCGGCCTGCGCCGGGTCTTCAACGGAACACCCAAGGCCCCGCATCCCGGTCTGGACCTGCGCGCCGCCCCGGGGACCAGGGTCCTCTGCTCGGGACCCGGGAGCGTGGCGCTCGCCAGGGATCTCTACTTCTCGGGCAACACGGTGATCGTGGACCACGGCGGCGGCCTCTTCACCATCTATGCGCACCTCTCGCGGATCGACGTGAAGGAGGGCGCGGCCGTGACCGCGGGGCGGATGCTGGGTCTGTCCGGCGCGACGGGTCGCGTCACCGGCCCGCACCTGCACTGGGGCGGAAAGGTCGGCAATCTTCCGTTCGACCCGACGGCGCTCCTCGACCCGGCGCTCTTCGCGCCCGGCTAGCCGGCGGCTGCGAGAGGCGCCGTCGCGAACTTCCTCTTGAGCATCAGGACCATGGCGTCCGGATCCACGACCAGGCGCTCCGGCTCGAAGTCGCAGAGGATCTCCACGTCCTTGCTTTCTCCAGGTCCGAGAACGATCGCCTGCCGCGCGTCGTGATACGGGGCCGCGTCCTCTGCCTTCTCGTCGGGGAAGCGCTCGCCGGAAACCGCGGCGATCTCCAGGGGCATCGTGCCGGTGCCGTTGTTCGTCACGCGCCCGCGCGCGATCCAGCCCTTGTCGCCGGCGGATTCCTTTTTTGCGTCGGCGATCTTGTACTCGCCGAGCACGACCTCGTGGAACCACTGCTTCACGAACGCGTCGTACGCCGCGGGGTCGGATGAGAACTCGCGCAGCACTGCGGTGAAGTCCTGAAGGACCGGGTGATCCCGGTTCTGCGCGAACCGGTCGATGAACTCCCGCAGCGCCGCCAGGTTCCGCTCGCGGCCCATCTGGTTGAGCAGCATCCAGAAAACCCAGCCGCCCTTGTCGTAGGTGACGGTCGTGTCGCCGGGCTTCGAGCCGTCGATCTTCACGAGCGGCTTCTCGGAATCCACCTGCCGGTTGTCGCCATACTGCTCCTCGAGCCGCCTGCACAACTCGATGCGCCCCTGTTCGCCCCAGATCTGCTGCGTGAGCAGCATCGTGGAGAAGTGCGACATCCCTTCGGACAGAATATTGCCGCCAGGGCCCTTGCCGGGCTCGAGCAGATTGCCCCACCACTGGTGCGCCGCCTCGTGCGCCGTCACGGTGAACGCGGCTCGCGCCTTCTCGTCGGACTGCGTCAGGAACCCGATCCCCTCCGAGAAGGTGATGTCGGTCGCAAAGCCCTGCGCGTAGGTCGCCATGTTCGGGAATTCCGAGAGCTTCAGCCGCTTCCACGGATACGGATAGAACCATTCCGAGTAGTACTTTCGGGCGCCGTCGAGCGCCTGAGCCATCTCGTCGATGTTCCAGGGGTGGCCCGGGTAGTAGTAGATCGCCGTGCCCTCGCCCTCGCGCACAGCCCACTGGCCGGCGATGACGTTGAAAAAGGTGACCGGATGGTCGGACTCCCAGACCACCGTCCGCTCCCCGTTCCCGGTCGTCTCGGACGTCATCGTGCCGATCGAGTTGAGCGTGTACTCCTCCGGCGCGGTGATCCTGATCCGGGTTGTGAAGAACGCGTTCGTTCCCACGAACGGCTCGGTCGGCCCTTCCCAGAAGTCGTCGGGGTAGACCTTCGGCTCGTACTGGTTCTTGTCCTCCTCGACGCCGATCTCCTCCATGTAGCCGATCACCGGCGCGAAGGTCGGCACGAACGACGTGAGCACGACGCCTGAAGGCAGGATGAACTCCCCCGCCCCGCCGCCGTTGCGCGTGATACCGCCGGGCACGACGCCCTCGTACGAGAAACCCAGACGCACCGCGCCGCCGGGCGCCATCGGCTCCCTGGGCGTGAAGACATAGAGGCGCGTGCGGTCCTCGGACTTGACCTCTTCACCGTCCAGGGTCCACTTCGGATCCTCGAAGTGCGCGCCGCCCGTCAGGGCGAACTGGCGGAGGGGCGCTCCGGTCAGGTTCGTCAGGATGTACGTACCCTCGGTGCGAAACCACCGCCGCTCCGGCTCGAGACGCAGGTCGAGATCCACCGCCGTGAGCGCCGGCTGCGGCGCGTCCTTCCAGGTGGCGATGTTCTGCTTCCAGTAGTCCCGGCCCTTCTTCTTCATCGTCTCGGACTGGAAGCCGGTCGAGACCATCCAGAGCAGCATGCCGATCGCCGTGGCCGGCACGACGGCCCACGGCAGCAGCCTGAGGCTCGAGCGCAGCAGGGCGCCCGGGGCCAGGCGATGGAAGACCCGCACGGCGTCGTGGTCGGAGCGCGCCCGTGCGCGGATGGCGATCGCCACGAAAAAGGCGGTGAGCCCCAGAGCCATCAGGCGGTTCCAGATCAGGGCCGACCGGTCGAACTCGAGCGGCGCGATGTCGGACCAGCGCACCGTGCTCCAGAGATTCCAGTTGCCGGCCCAGTTGAGCTTGTCGCGGAACTGCAGCCATCCGAACAGGATCAGGGTGCAGGGCTAAGCTCACGAGGTGTGTAAAAGGCTGAAGGCGACGTACCCTTCTGGTTCTACCAAGAACCCGGGCGGAAGCCCGACAGGAAGGAGACGCCGCCGTGCCGAAGAAGACACCCGCAGTG
>Ga0187894_10000041_pt1 | contig 176559 bp, 180 predicted proteins | sample GBC1701081metaG_FD_136650 | JGI IMG/M metagenome (GOLD analysis project Ga0187894, IMG submission 136650) | White microbial mat communities from a lava cave in the Kipuka Kanohina Cave System on the Island of Hawaii, USA - GBC170108-1 metaG ... | reverse complement strand
CCGGGGCCGGGGCCGACACGGCCGCCTGCGACATCAGGGCAAGCAGGAACAACATGGACTGAGCCTAGTGCATCCGCCCCGTTTCATCGATCGTGCGATTGACCTGCCGCGTCTGCGCCCGATCGACCGTGTTGCGCTGCTCGCGCCGCAATTGCTCCCATTCCGCCCGGGTCTTGCAGGTCCGGTTGCGCTGCAGCCGCGAGCCGGTCTCACCGGTGACCCGGCAGATCATGTCGTTCGGATTGCCGGCCGGGATCTGCGCCATCGCGGCGCCAGGCATGAGCAAAGCGAGAATGACGAGAGACTTCATGACCATGACCCCTCCACGCGGCCAGCATGTCGCCGTCCGCGCGCGTGTCAAGGATCGGCCTTGCTGATTCTGTAAGAGAAAGTCTGGAGCGGGCGAAGGGATTCGAACCCTCGACCCCAACCTTGGCAAGGTTGTGCTCTACCCCTGAGCTACGCCCGCTCTGAGCCTGAACCGCCGGCCCTTTGGCCGCCCGGCTGGGTAAGGCGGCGGCTGCTAGCATGGGCCTCCGACCCCCGCAACCCCCTCATTCAATGGCTTGGCAGACGGGGCCGCAATCCCACATAGGGCGTGGAGTCAGCAGGAAACGGAGAGTGTCGAGGTGGCCACCCTGGGATTGAGCGAAGCCGAACGCGAGGCCGTCGAGCGGTTCCGGGTCAATGTGATCGAGCCGAGCATGACCTCGCTGATCATTCTCGATTTCTGGGCGGAATGGTGCGGGCCCTGCAAGCAGCTCGCGCCGATGCTGGAAAAGGTCGCCGCCGATTATGCCGACCGCGGCGTGCAGCTCGTCAAGGTCAATGTCGACGAGGAGAAGTTCATCGCCGCCCAGTTCCGCGTCCAGCAGATTCCGACCGTCTATGCGCTGTTCCAGGGGCAGCCGGTCGCCGACCTCTCCACCGCCCGCACCGAGGGCCAGCTTGCCGGCGCGATCGACCAGATTCTCGGCCAGCTCCCCGTCCAGGGCGAGGTGCAGCAAAAGGAAGCGGAGATCGAGCCGTTGATCGCGATGGGCGAGCAGGTGCTGTCCGAGGGCGATGCCGAACGCGCCATCAATATCTTCCGGCAGATTTTCGAGATGGCGCCCGAGCATCCCGAGGTGATCTCCGGCCTCGCCCGCGCACTGGTCGCGGCCGGGCGGATCGACGAAGCGAAGGCCGCGCTCGACGCCGCGCCCGAAAAGGCGGCGAATGACCCCGCCGTCGCCCGGGCCCGCTCGGCGCTCGCCCTCGCCGAAGCGGCGCCCGAGGCCGGTGAAACCGCCGCCCTGGAAGCCCGGATCGCGAAAGACCCCGACGATCATCAGGCGAGGCTTGATCTGGCCGGCGCGCTGCTGGCCGGCGGCGACCGCGACGGCGCCGCGGATCAGCTGCTCGAGAGCATCGAGCGCGACCGCGAATGGGAGGAGGGCGCCGCGCGCAAGCGGTTGCTGCAGATCCTCGAGGCGGTCGGGCTTGAAGACCCGTGGGCCGGCCAGCAGCGCCGCCGGCTTTCCGCGATCCTGTTCGGATGAGGATCTTGGTCGAATGAGTCCGGCCACGCTCCTTCGCGTGCCCGTCTTCCCGCTCGCCGGCGCCCTGCTTTTCCCCCGCAGCCAGCTGCCGCTGCACATTTTCGAGCCGCGCTACCGGGCGATGACCCGTGACGCCATGGCGGGCGACCGACTGATCGCCATGGTCCAGCCCAGGGATCATGAAGAGCCGCCCGGTCTGTTCGAAATCGGCTGCATCGGCCGGATCGGCAGCTGCGAGGAACTGGACGACGGCCGTTTCAATCTCGTGCTGGAGGGCCTCAGCCGCTTTCGCATCGCGCGCGAGGCGGTGGTCGACACGCTCTATCGCCAGGTCGATGCCGACCGGTCGGGCTTCGACGAAGAAGAGGCTCCCGTGCTCGGCCTCGCCCAGCGCGCCGAGGTGGAGCGCGAGGCGCGCCGCTATGCCGATGCGCTCGGCTATATGGTGGAATGGGCCGAGGTCTCGCGCCTCGACGACGAGATGCTGGTCAACGGCATCGCCCAGATCGCGCCGCTCGACGTCGGCTCCAAACAGGCTTTGCTGGAGGCTGCCGGGCTCGCCGACCGCGCCGATCTGCTCGTCCAGTTCATGCAATTCCAGCGCATGGCGCCCGGTGGCGCGGACGGGCCAGAGACGCTGCAATGAGCGGCGGCGAGGAGGACCTCAGCGGCCACTGGGCCGGCATATTCAACTATCCCTCGCTGTTCCCGCCAAACAATTTCGAGGCGGAGCTTCGGGACGCTGCCGGCCTCGTGACCGGACTGATCACCCAGCCCCGCGAGGTTTTCGACATCCCCGGTCCGTCGCGCCAGGCGGTGATCGAGGGGCAACGCACCGGCAGCCAGCTCGATTTCATCAAAATCTACGACGATCTGGATCGCCCCACCGTGCACTATAGCGGCACCATCCAGCCCGGTGGCGACGAGATCGAGGGGATTTGGACGATCCCGGGCGACTGGTCGGGCACCTTCCTGATGGTCCGCGCCCGCCGGGAAGAAGCCGCCGAGGAGCGGAAGCTCGAGGAGAAGGTGCCGGCGGGCCGCCAGGCGGCGCCGGTCCGCCCCGCGCCCATCCGGGGCGCAAGCGGGCCGGAATCCCCTCGACAGGAGCAACGCCTGCCGATCTGCGGCGTTCTTTCGGGCGCCGGGACGGGCCCTTGATCCGCAGCTTGCGCCGCACGGTCCCGATCCGGCAGCAATCTCGATGAAAGACAGATACATGACCCAGAGACTCAACCCGTTCGCGGTCGCGCCGCAAGGCTTCGCCGCGCTTACTGCCGTGGAAGACTATCTCGAGAAAAGCGGTCTCGATCACCGCCTGCTCCTGCTGGTGAAGGTCCGCGTGTCGCAGATCAACGGCTGCGAATATTGCCTGCACATGCATACCGAGGACGCGCGCAAGCTCGGCGAGACGGAGACGCGCCTCTATCTGCTCGATGCCTGGGACGAATCGGCCCTCTACAGCCCGCGCGAGCGCGCCGCGCTCGGCTGGGCGGAGGCACTGACCCACATCGCCCGCTCGCGTGCGCCCGACGCCGTCTATGAGGAGGCCCGCCGCCATTTCTCCGAGAGGGAGCTGGCGGATCTCTCGATCGCGATCGCCATGATCAATGCCTGGAACCGGCTGGCGATCGGCGCCCGCGTCGCCCATCCCTCGGACCTCAAGCGGCAGCCCGAGGCGGCGGCAGGCGAGGAGGAGCGGCCGCTGATGCGGCTCTAGATGGGCAGCCCGCGCAGCAGCAGCGGCAATTCCCCCGCTTCACCGCGCGCCTCGGCCATCAGCCGGTCCTTGAGCGGCCCGATCCGCTCCACCATGGACATGCCGAGCCGGCGGACCGCCGAGGCGGCGCGGCCGGGCACGCCGTAGAGCCGGGTCAGGCTGTCAGTGGCGAGGGCGACCGAGAAGGTGTCGAGGCTCCGCCAGCGCTCGTAGCGGGCCATGAGCTGGGCATCGCCGAGGTCGAGACCGAGCCGCGCGCCCTCGACCAGCACCTCGGCGAGCGCCGCGGCGTCGCGGAAGCCGAGGTTCAGCCCCTGGCCGGCAATCGGATGGATGCCGTGCGCGGCATCGCCGACCAAAGCGAGGCGCCCGGCGGTGATCTTCGCGGCATGGTGGAAGCCGAGCGGATAGTTCCATCGGGGGCCGGTCAGCGCGATCGCGCCGAGAAAGCCGCCCATGCGCTTCTCGATCTCATGCGCCAGCGCGCGATCCGGCAGGCCCAGCATCGCCGCCGCGTCGCGCGCCTTCACCGACCAGACGATCGCCGAGCGCGGGCGCCCGTCCCCGCCGGCCAACATCGGCAGGATCGCGAACGGCCCGGCCGGGTAGAAAATCTCGTAAGCCGTGGCCTCGTGCGATTTCTCATGCGCGATGGTCGCGACGATCGCGACATGATCGTAGCGCCATTGCGCCATCGCGATCCCGGCCGCCGTCCGGGTCGGCGAGTTGCGCCCCTCCGCGCCGACCAGCACCGGCGCCGCGAGCCGCCGCCCGTCCTCCAGCGCCACGCGGACACCGGCGCCGTCGCGCACCGTTTCGGCGGCGCCGGCAGGCATCAGCAGCTCCAGCCGCCCGGCCTCGAGCGCGGTCTCCCGCAGCGCGGCGCGGAGCAGCCGGTTCTCGACCATGATCCCGAGCGGGTCGTCCTCCGCTGCGGGCGCGAAGAGGATCCCGCCCGGCTCCAGCCCTTCGCTGACCCGGATCGCGCGGATCGCGCAGGTGACGCCTTTCAGCCGCTCCGCCACGCCGATCGTCTCCAGCATCCGCCACGAGGAGCTGGAAATAGCGGTGGCGCGGCCATCATAGGCGGGCGCGGTCTGCGTCGCCGGATCGGCGGGATCGACGATGATCGTGGAAATACCGTGGCGATCTAGCGCAATGGCGAGGGTAAGACCGACCAGACCGCCGCCGAATATGATCACGTCCGCGCGCTGCATTTCCCGGCCCTAGACCGTTTTCGAGCCGGGTGGAAATCCAGCCGGCGGCTCGGAAAACGGTCCAGATGTTAAAAAGGGGCGCTTTTTGGCCGCAAAACCGGAATCCACTCTTGCTGAAAAGCGCACCGGCGTTGCAGCCCTGCAACGCCAGGCGCTTGACCGGGGAGTCACCAAGGGCGCATTAGGGGGTGGACGGGGAACATTTGGGGCACAAGAGATGGCGTCAAGCAGCGCACGAAAGGCAGGGTCCGGCCGTCTCGAGCAGTTGCGCGACGGCTCGAAGCGGCTGGCGCGGCGCTCGGGCGGCTTCCTCACCGGCGTGGCGATCATCCTGTTCACTACCTTCACCCTCGTCGCCCTGCTCACCTATCACCAGAGCGATCCGGCGCTGAACACCAGCGCCGGCGGACCCGTCGCGAACTGGACGGGGAGCATCGGCGCCTGGCTCTCGGATATCCTGCTGACCTTCGCCGGACCGGCGGCGGGCCTGTTCCTGCCATTGCTGCTGATCATCGGGCTCCGGCTGGTGCGCGGCGTCGATCCGGGGCGCTGGCTCCGCAAGCTGCTCGTCACGCTGGCCGGCATCGCCCTGATCGGCCTTGCCGCCGGCCTGTTCGCCGGCGGCGAGCTTTGGGGGCTTCCGGCCGGCTGGGGCGGCGGCCTCGGTCTCGCGCTGGCGAAGGGCATGGAAGCCCTGCTCAACCTGCTGGGCGACCCCGGCATCGTCAATCCGTTCCGGATCGCGATCATCGCCATCGCCACCGTGGCCGGCCTCGCCCTCTTCATTCTCGGCCTCGGCCTCACCGCCGAGGAACGGCGCTGGATCGCTTCGCGTCGGCTGCCCGTCCGCGGCGGCGCGGCGGACGCGGACGAGATGGTCATTCCCGCAGACCGGCCCGCCCGGGCGCCGGTGGCCGAGCGTTCCTCCCGCGCGCCGGTCATCGCCGAACCCGCCAGGGCGCGCGAAAATGCCCGCCGGCCGCTGAGGGAGCGCCAGCCCTCGCTCGCGCTCGGCGACAGCTACACCCTGCCGTCGGTGGATCTGCTCAACCCGGCGCCGGCACCCGCCAATATCGCGATCGACCGGGCGGCGCTGGAGCGCAACGCCCGGCTGCTCGAATCCGTGCTCGACGATTTTTCGGTGAAAGGTGAGATCGCCGAGGTTCGCCCCGGTCCGGTTGTCACCATGTACGAGCTGGAGCCCGCCTCCGGCATCAAGGCGAGCCGCGTGATCCAGCTCGCCGACGACATCGCCCGCAACATGTCCGCTTTGTCGGCGCGCGTCGCCACCATCCCCGGCCGCTCGGTAATCGGCATCGAACTGCCCAATGCGAGACGCGAGACGGTGAGCTTTTCCGAGCTGGTCTCCAGCCCCGCCTTCGAGGACCAGGTCGCCTCGCTGCCGATCATCCTCGGCAAGAATATCGCCGGCGATCCGGTGGTCGCCGATCTCGCGCCGATGCCGCATCTGCTCGTCGCCGGCACCACCGGCTCGGGCAAGTCGGTCGGCCTCAACTGCATGATCCTGTCCCTGCTCTACCGGCTGACGCCCGAGCAGTGCAAACTGATCCTGATCGATCCCAAGATGCTGGAACTCAGCGTCTATGACGACATCCCGCATCTGCTCTCCCCGGTCGTCACCGAGCCCGCCAAGGCGATCCGCGCGCTCAAATGGACGGTCGAGCAGATGGAGGACCGTTACCGGATGATGGCCTCGGTCGGCGTCCGCCAGCTCTCGTCGTTCAACGCCAAGGTCCGCGAAGCGAAGATGAAGGGCCAGCCGCTCGGCCGGCGCGTGCAGACCGGCTACGACCCCGAGACCGGCCAGCCGCGCTACGAGATGGAGGAGCTGGACTATGAGGTCCTGCCCCAGGTCGTGGTCGTGGTCGACGAGCTCGCCGACCTGATGATGACCGCCGGCAAGGAGGTCGAGTTCCTGATCCAGCGGCTGGCGCAGAAAGCGCGCGCCGCGGGCATCCACCTGATCATGGCGACGCAGCGGCCGTCGGTCGACGTGATCACGGGGGTGATCAAAGCGAATTTGCCGACCCGCATCTCCTTCTCGGTCACCTCGAAGATCGATTCGCGCACCATTCTCGGCGAGCAGGGCGCCGAGCAGCTGCTCGGCAAGGGCGACATGCTCTACATGCCCGGCGGCAAGCAGATCGCCCGCGTCCACGGCCCCTTCGTCACCGATGAGGAGGTCCGCGCCGTCGCCGATTTCTGGCGCACCCAGGGCACGCCCGATTATGTCCAGGCGGTCACCGAGGAGCCCGAGGACGGCGGCTATATGTTCGAGGGCCAGCCGATCGGCGAGGACGATGCCGAAACCCAGCTCTTCCGCCGGGCGATCCAGATCGTCGCGGAGAGCCAGAAGGCGTCCACCTCCTATCTGCAGCGACAGCTCCGCGTCGGTTACAACAATGCCGCGCGGCTGATCGAGCGGATGGAGAAGGAAGGCGTGGTCAGCGCCCCCGACCATGTCGGCCGCCGCGAGGTTCTGGTCGATCCGGACGGGCGCCCGCTGGTTTGACGGAACCCGGCGGGTTCACTGGACATTCAAGCGGCGCCCGCGATAGGGCGCGGCGAACCCCGTTCCTTGAAGGATGTTTGTAATGACGCGCTTCAGCGCCCTTTTCCTTGCCGCGCCGCTGATGCTCGTCGCGCCCGCCCCCGCTTTGGCGCAGACCGGCCTCGCCCAGGTGCAGGCGCATCTGCGCGCGGTGCAGACGATGACCGCCGGCTTCACCCAGACCGACGCGCGCGGCCGCTCCCTCTCCGGCATGCTGACGATCAGGCGGCCGGGCCGGATCCGCTTCGACTATGGCCGGGCCGCCAACATGCTGATCGTCGGCGACGGCCGGGCCCTCACCTTCCTCGATTATTCGGTCGGGCAGCAGCAGCGCTGGCCGATCAACGATTCGCCGCTCTCCGTCCTGCTCAATCCCAATCAGGATCTGGCCCGCTTCGCCCGCGTGATCCGGGACGATCCGCAGACCTTGCTGCTGCAGGCGCACGATCCGCGCCGGCGCGAATTCGGCACGATCACCATCCGCTTCGCCAAATCCGCGGCGGCGCCCGGCGGCCTGATCCTGCTGGGCTGGAGCACCGTGGACGCGCAGAACAACCGCACCAATGTCAGCCTCTCCGGCCAGCGCTTCAACGTGCCGGTCGCCGACAGCGCGTTCAGCTATCGCCCGGTGCAGCGGCGCGGCCCGCGGCGATAGGCGCCTGAACGGCTTCGTTCATCTGCGCGACAGGTCGACATGACTAATATTCAGACTGCAATTGCGGCGGTCCGCCCCGGGTTTTCCCCCTGTTGCCCGGCCGGTCTTCGCAATTGACCTCGCGTAACAACGCTTGGTGGCCCTCGCTCCACGCCCCCGGAGCGGGGGCCTTCCATTTTCAGGCCCCCCCGCTAAGTCCTTCCCATGTCCTCTTCTCTCAAGATCGCCTCCTGGAACATCAATTCCGTCCGTGCCCGCACGGAGATCGTCGAGAAGTTCCTGCGGGAGGAAGCACCGGACATCCTCTGCCTGCAGGAGACGAAGGTCCGGGACGCGGAGTTTCCGGAGGCGCTGTTCCGGCGGCTCGGCTACGACCATCTCTTCATCTGCGGCCAGCCGATGCACCATGGCGTCGCGATCGCCTCGAAGGTGCCGCTGAAGGAGGACCATCGGCATGACTGGCAGGACAATGGCGAGGCCCGCCATGTCGGCGTGCTGCTGGAGAGTGGCGTCCGGCTCGAAAATGTCTATGTCCCCGCCGGCGGCGACATTCCGGACCGCGAGCAGAACCTGAAATTCGGCCAGAAGCTCGATTTCGTCGCGCGGATGACGCGCTGGTCCGAAACGCTCGACCGGCCGACCATCATGGTCGGCGATTTCAACATCGCCCCGCTCGAATGCGACGTCTGGAGCCACAAACAGCTCATCAACGTGGTCAGCCACACGCCGGTCGAGGTGGAGGCGCTGACCCGATTGCAGGCCAGCAACGACTGGATCGACCTCGGCCGCCATTTCTATCCGGCGCCGCAGCGGCTCCACACCTGGTGGAGCTACCGCTCGCCCGACTGGACGAGGAACGACCGCGGCCGGCGCCTCGATCATATGTGGGCGACCGGCGAGGTCGCGAAGGCTGCCGTCGCGCACCGGGTGTACGAGCCCTGCCGCAACTGGACCCGGCCCTCGGACCATGTCCCGCTGATGACGGAATTCACGCTCTGATGGGCGCGCGGGACGTCGCCCGCGCCATCGACGCGCTGCGCCGCGGCTGGCCGGTGGCGCTGGGCGACATCGCCTTCCTTGCCATCGAGACGGCCGACGAGGCCGGCCTCGCCGTCTTTGACGGGACCGATGCGCCCGCAGCCCTGCTGATTTCCGGCAATCGGGCGGCGACGCTGAAGCTGACCAACCAGCGCGACGCCGAGCCGGCCGAGCCGGTCCTGATCCGGCGTGCGCCCTGGATCGATCTCGCCATGGCCGCCGCCATCGCCGATCCGGCGCTCGACCTTGCCTTTCCCTTCAAGGGCCCGTTCCAGACCGCGCCGCTCTGCTCTCCCGGGACGGCGCGCGCCGCCTTGCGCCTCGCCCGGCTGGCCGGGCTGCTGCCCGCTCTGTTCACCCGCCGGGACGGCCCCGCCGAGGCGCGCGCCGAGGCCGATGACGTCATGACGTTCGGTTCCGGTGCCGATCTCCACATCGTCTCCCGAGCCCGCCTGCCGAACCGGTTCGCCGAGCAGGGCGAGATCGTCGCCTTCCGCTCGGACGGCGACACCATTGAACATGTCGCGCTTCTGATCGGGGCGCCGAACGGACAGCCGCCTCTGGTCCGGGCGCACAGCGAATGCCTGACCGGCGACGCCCTCGGCTCACTCAAATGCGATTGCGGGCCGCAGCTCACCGCGGCCCTCGAGGCGATCGCCGCCTCCGGCTGGGGCGTCCTCCTCTATCTGAGGCAGGAGGGACGGAGCATCGGCCTGGTCAACAAATTGCGCGCTTACGCCCTGCAGGATCAGGGCTTCGACACGGTCGACGCCAATCTGCGCCTCGGCTTCGCCGACGACGAGCGCGACTTTTCCGCCGCCGCGCGCATGCTGGAGACGCTCGGCCAGCGGCGGATCCGGCTGCTGACCAACAATCCGCGCAAGGTCGAGGCGCTCACGGCGCTGGGCATCGAGGTGACGGAACAGGTGCCGCTGCAGGCCGGCGCCGGCGCGCACAACCAGGCCTATCTCGACACCAAGCGGGACCGGAGCGGCCACCAGCTCTAGGCGAGGAAGGCGGCGACCTCGTCGAAATTGCGGGCGATTCGCTCGACGCCAAGCGCGCGCAGCCGTTCGGCATGATCCGGCCGGCAATGGCTGCCGGCGGCGAGGCCGATCACGGTCGCACCCGAGGCCAGGGCGCCCTGCACGCCGACCGGCGAATCCTCGATGATCGCGATGCGCCCGATCGGGACGCGCAGCGCCGCTGCCGCGTGGAGATAGAGATCGGGCGCGGGCTTGCCGCGTTCGACATGCTCTTTCCCCGAGAAGATCATCCCGCCGAACGCCCCTTCGAGGCCGATATTCCTGAGATGGCTCTCGATCCACCAGGTGCTGCTGGACGAGCAGATCGCCTTCGGCAGCTCCGGCGGCAGGTTGCGGACGAAAGCGACGGCGCCAGCCACCTCCGCCACCCCCTCGGCGATGGCGCGGGCATCTTCCTCCGCCCGCGCTTCGTGGAAATCGTCGGGTACGGCGCAGCCGATCCAGCGCTCGATCGCGCCGACGAAGTCGAGCCCGGCGAGGCCCATGAACTGGTCCATCGCCTGCTCGACGCTGGTCGGATGGCCGCGCTTCGTCAGCCAGTCGGCGAGCTGGACGTTGCCGGCATATTCGCTCTCCAGCAGCACCCCGTCGAAATCGAGGATCAGGGCAGCGAAGCGCACGCGCACGGTGTCAGATCAGCCCCGTCAGCCTGAACACCAGAAACAGGATGCCCGCCACGCCAAACAGGATCAGCAGCACCATGAGGATGATCAGCCGGACAAGCGGCCAGGCCGGGCCGGTGTCGGTCGGGAAATTCGGTCCTTTTTCGACCCGGTTCCAGCCCGTCTGCCCGCAATTCGGGCAGCGCACGCGGATCCGGGAGCTGCCGGACGCCTTGTAGCGGCTGCCGCCCATCTTCCAGACCGAGCGCGAGAAGCCGCAATTGGGACAGGTCACCAGCCAGGCCCTGGATTCGGCTTCCGCCGCCGCCGCGCCCTCCGGCCCGAGCAGGCGGAGGAACCAGCCGGGTTTGCGCTCAGCCATGCCGCGTCTCCCTTTCCCCGAACAAGGCGGTGCCGACCCGGATATGGGTGGCGCCGCACATGATGGCCGTCTCGAAATCGGCCGACATGCCCATGGAGAGACCCCTGAGGCCATGACGTCGCGCCAGCTTCGCCAGCAAGGCAAAATAGGGCGCCGCCTCGACCCCTTCGGGCGGAATCGCCATCAGGCCGAAGATGCGCAGCCCCGCCGCGCGCGCCGTTTCGAGCAATGCCGGCAGAGCCGCCACCGCACAGCCGCCCTTCTGCGGCTCGTCGCCGATATTGACCTGGATGAAGCAATCGGCGCTCCGGCCGAGCTTCGCGGCCGCTTTGGCCAGGGCAGTGACGAGGGAGGGCCGGTCCAGGGAATGGATGGTGTCGAACAGGGCAAGCGCCTCCTCCGCCTTGTTGGACTGGAGCCGGCCGACCAGATGAAGCCGGAGGTCGGGATGGCGCGCGCGCAGCGCCGGCCATTTCGCCTGCGCCTCCTGGACGCGATTCTCGCCGAATTCCTCCTGGCCCTTAGCGATGAGCGCCTCGATCGCCTCGACGCTCTGCATCTTCGAGACGGCGATCAGCGTGACCTCGTCCGGCACCCGCCGCGCGAGCGATTCCGCGCGGTCGATCCGGTCCCTGACCTCTTCCAGCGGTGAAAGCGCCATATCGGCTGCTATAGGAAGGGCCATGCGCTCAGGCCAGCCTCTGCCGCGCCTCTGGCTGATGACCGACGAACGGCTCGGGGACGGCCTGCTGGACGCCGTCGCCCGCCTGCCCGAAGGCGCGGGCATCGTCTTTCGCCACTACAGCCTGGCCGGGCCGATGCGCCGCGCCCTGTTCGACCGCGTCAGGATGGCGCATTCCGGCCTGCTGCTGCTCGCGGGCCCCGTGACTCTGGCGGCGTCATGGGGTGCGGACGGCAGCCACGGGGCTCATCAGGGCGCGGTCAGCGCCTCCGTCCATGATCTGGCGGAGATTCGCGCCGCGGAAACGGCGAGCGCGGCTTTGCTCTTCCTGTCCCCCGTTTTTCCGACCCGCTCGCACCCGAACGCCCCGGCGCTCGGACCAAAGGGCTTCAGCGCGCTCATCGGACAGACTGAGCTGCCGGTCGTCGCTTTGGGCGGGATGAACGCCGAGCGCGCGGCAAGGCTCCCGGGCGCTTATGGCTGGGCGGGTATCGACGCCTGGCTCGGTTAGAAGCGGAAGGCGGTGCCGATATAGACGGCCTGGCTGTCGCGGCGGTCGTCGCGCGACATCGGATCGAGCCGGTCGCGGGAGATGCGGTAGCGGGCGCCCGCGGTCACGTCGATATTGCGGCCGATCCGATAGGCGCCGCCGACGTCGACCGAATAGGCCTGATCCTCCGCGATGATCCTCTGCGCACCTTCGGACCGCTCGGCGCCGACCGCGACCCGGCCGGTCAAGCGGCGCGTGGGCTGATAGGAAATGCCGACCCGTGCCGATTCCCGCACGCCGGTGATCAGGCCGTTATCGGCCTGGGCGACGTCGCCGGAAATGGCGAAGCGGCGCCAGCCGACAGAGACGCCGAGATTATAGGAGCTGGGCGTGATCGCGGTGACGGCCGAGGCAGAGCTGGGCCCGACGTCGCTCGACGCGATGACCGGGGTGTTGGCGCGGGCGCGGACGGCGACGCGCAGGCCGCGATTGGCGCGGTCGTTGAGGGCCGAGCTGGGCGTGAAGCTGAAGCCGGCGCTGAGCGAATTGCCCTGCCGACGCGCGAGCAGGGCGCCGAGCCGGGGATCGGAGACGGCGGGGGTGAAAGCGCCGAGCGGCCGGCCGGTGACGGGGCCGTTCATCCGGGCCTGCTGCGGATTGCGCTGGGCGGGAGCGGCCAGAGCCGGGGCGAGGACCAGGGCTGTCGCAAGCAGCGACATGCTCCCGGCCGTCCCGATGGCACGCAACTTCCTCAAAAGACTCACTCCCCTCCACGTCGCACTTAATAGGTGTCGCTGTGCATTCCTAGCGACGGCTGACGCCGCAAAACTGAATCATCCCTTCATGTTGCATCATTCCCACAATCGGCTGTACCGGACATGAAGCGTTCATCTCGGTCACGCATCAATGATCGGCGCCGCAAGACGCTTGCCGCTGGCGCGGCGATATCTATAACGGCGCTCGATCCCTTCCGTTTCAAGGACAGATTATGGCTCGCGTACTCACTTTCGGTCTGGCTTGCGCCGCCGCCTTCACTCTGGCCGGCTGCCAGTTCATCCGGGACGATATCAACCGGACGCTGGGCCGCAGCCCCGAGGACCGGGCCCGGCGGACCGACATGGCGGCAAGCCAGGTCACCCAGATCGGCGTCAACGCCTATCTGTGGCGCGCCTCGCTCGACACCCTGTCCTTCGCGCCGCTCGCCCAGGCCGATTCGAACGGCGGCGTGATCGTGACCGAATGGTATGTGAACCCGCAAAATCCGACCGAGCGGGCCAAGGTCAGCGTCGCGATCCTCGACCGCGACCTGCGCGCCGATGCGTTGCGCGTGCTTGCGTCGCGGCAGACGCTGCAGAACGGCCAGTGGATCGACGCGCCCGTCACCGCCGCCACCGTGCAGCGGCTGGAAGAAATCATCCTGACCCGGGCCCGCGACCTGCGCCGCGCCGCTTTGGCCGGCTGAGGACCACCCCTGAACTGAGAAAGCCCTGTCCGCGATGGCATCGCGCTTCAATCCGACAAAGGCCGATGCCCGCTGGCAGAAAGTCTGGGAGGATGGCGGGACGTTCCGCGCCTCCGACGACAGCGGTCGTCCGAAATCCTACGTCCTGGAGATGTTCCCCTATCCGTCGGGGCGCATCCATATGGGCCATGTCCGCAACTATACGATGGGGGACGTGCTCGCCCGCTACCGGCGGATGAAGGGCTTTGAGGTGCTCCACCCGATGGGCTGGGACGCCTTCGGCATGCCGGCCGAGAATGCGGCGATGGAGCGCAAGGTCCATCCCGGCGAATGGACCCGCGCCAATATCGCGACGATGAAGGCCCAGCTGAGGCGGCTGGGCTTCGCGCTCGACTGGAGCCGCGAGCTCGCCACCTGCGAACCGGAATATTACGGGCAGGAGCAGGCCCTGTTCGTCGATCTGTTCAACGCCGGCCTCGTCTATCGCAGGGAGAGCGAGGTCAATTGGGATCCGGTCGACATGACCGTGCTCGCCAACGAGCAGGTGATCGACGGGCGCGGCTGGCGATCGGGTGCCCTCGTCGAGCGGCGCAAGCTCGCCCAGTGGTTCCTGAAGATCACCGATTTCGCCGAGGCGCTGCTCGACGGCCTCGCCGCGCTCGACCAGTGGCCCGACAAGGTCCGGCTGATGCAGGAAAACTGGATCGGCAAGAGCCGGGGCATGCAGTTCCGCTTCGGGATCGCCGAGCCGAGGCCGGGGATGGAGAGCATCGCCGTCTTCACCACACGGCCGGACACGATTTTCGGCGCGAGCTTCGCCGCTTTGTCGCCGGATCACCCGATCGCCCTGGCGCTGGCCTCGGAGCGGCCGGAGGTCGCCGCCTTCATCGCGGAGTGCAAGAAGGGCGGCACCACGGCGGCCGAGCTGGAGACGGCGGAAAAGCTTGGCTTCGACACCGGCCTCAGGGTCATCCATCCGTTTGACCCGGATTGGCTGCTTCCCGTCTACATCGCCAATTTCGTGCTGATGGATTATGGCACCGGCGCGATCTTCGGATCGGCGGCGCACGACCAGCGCGACCTCGATTTCGCCCGCAAATATGGACTGCCCGTGCTTCGCGTCGTCGCGCCCTCGTCCGAGCAGGCCGGCGACCCGATCGGCGATGAGGTCGACCTGCGCGGCGGCGTGATCGTGAACAGCCGCTTCCTCGACGGGATGGGCGTCGAGGAAGCGATCGCCGAGGTGATCGCCCGCGCCGAGGCCGAGGGCTGGGGCGAGGGCACGACGGTGTGGCGGCTCAGGGACTGGGGCGTCTCGCGCCAGCGTTACTGGGGAACGCCGATCCCGATCGTCCATTGCGCCGCCTGCGGCGCGGTGCCGGTGCCGAAGGACCAGCTGCCGGTGGTGCTGCCCGAAGACGTCGATTTCCGGACGCCGGGCAATCCGCTCGACCGGCATCCGGCCTGGAAGCACGTCGCCTGCCCGGGCTGCGGCGGCGCGGCGGTGCGCGAGACCGACACGCTCGACACCTTCGTCGATTCCTCCTGGTATTTCATCAGGTTCGCGAGCCAGCCGGCGGACCGTCCGTTCGATCCGGCGGTGGCGGAACGCTGGCTGCCGGTGAATCAATATATTGGCGGCGTCGAGCATGCGATCCTGCATCTGCTCTACGCCCGCTTCTGGACCCGGGCGCTGCAGCGCATCGGCATGCTCGATCTGGCCGAGCCGTTCCAGGGCCTGTTCACCCAGGGCATGGTCACCCACCGCACCTATCGGGATGCGGACGGCAATTGGCTGCTGCCGGAGGAGGCCGAGGCAGCGAAGACGGCCGGGCAGGCCGTGAAGGCCGGCCGCGTCGAGAAAATGTCCAAGTCGAGGCGCAACACGGTCGATCCCGAGCCGATCGTCGATCAATATGGCGCGGATGCGGTGCGCTGGTTCATGCTCTCCGACAGCCCGCCCGAGCGCGATCTCGAATGGAGCGAGGCGGGGATCAGCGGCGCCTGGCGCTTCATCCAGCGGCTGTGGAAGATTTCGGAGACCAGCGCGTCCGCGGAGGGCGAGGGCAAGGATGAGGCGCTCGACCGCAAGCTCCACCAGACGATCGCCGCGATGGGAGCCAATATCGAGGCGCTGGCGTTCAACAAGGCGGTGGCGAACATTTACGAACTGGCCAATGCGATCGAGAAGGCCGCGCCTTCCGCCTCGCGCAGCGGGGCGGTGGCGACGATGATGCGGCTCGTCGCGCCGATGGTCCCTCATGTCGCCGAGGAAGCCTGGGCCGCCGCCGGCCAGCCGGGCCTCGTCGCCGACGCCGTCTGGCCGGAGGCCGACCCGGCCTTGCTGGTCGAGGATGAGGTGACCATCGCCATCCAGGTCAACGGAAAGCTGCGCGACACCGTGCGCGCCGCCAGGGGCGCGGCGAAGGAGGAGCTGGAGGCCATGGCCGTCGAAAATGCCGCCGTGCGGCGCGTTCTGGCCGGCGCGACGCCCCGCAAGGTGATCGTCGTGCCCGACCGGCTGGTGAACGTCGTCGCATGATGGCGCGGCTTGCCCTCGCCGCTCTGCTGGGCCTGATGCTCTCCGGCTGCGGCCTGCATCCGCTTTATGCGGGCGGCGAGGCGGGGCCGGTGGTGCAGACCCTGCGCGGCGTCCAGGTCGCGCCGATCCCCGGCCAGAATGGCTGGCTGGTCCGCACCGCCTTGCAGGACCGGCTCGGCCGCAACAGCGGCGCTTCGGTCCGCTACCGGCTCGAGGTCGAGCTCAGCGACGACATTACCGGCTTCGGCATTCGCTCGGACAATGCCGTGACCCGCGAGCGCCGGTCTTTGCGCGCGCGCTACCGCCTGGTAGACGCCGCGCGCGGCACCGTCGTGCTCGACGCCACCGCCGGCTCGGATGCGGGCATCGACGTGGTCTCATCGGAATATGCGACAGTGGCCGCGGAGCAGACAGCGATCGAACGGCTGTCGACCGAAGTCGCCGACCAGATCGTCTCGCGGCTTGCCCTCTACGCCCAGCGCGGCGGCCGCCGCCCCGAAGCCAGATAGTAGAGGGCCGGTGAAAGCGGACCGGGGGCAGGTCGAAAAGGCGCTGAAGGCGCCGGCAGCCACCCGTTTCTTCCTGCTCCACGGCCAGGACGATTCCGGGAGCCGCGCGCTGGCGAGGCTGCTTGACGACGCCATGGGCGCGGAGGCCGAGCGGATCGATCTCGGCGCCGCCGAGCTCAAGGCCGATCCCGCCCGGCTCGCCGACGAGGCCGCGAGCATCTCCATGTTCGGTGGGGCGCGCTGGCTTCTGGTCGAGCCCGCAAGCGACGACATCCTGCCCGCGGTGGAGGCTTTGCTGGAGGCGCCGGTGGCGGGCAATCCGGTCGTGCTGCTCGCGGGCAATTTGAAGCCGGCCTCGAAGCTGCTCAAGCTCGCCCTCGCCGCTCCGGATGCGGTGGCTCACGCCTCCTATGTCCCCAATGCGCGCGACGCCGACAGGCTCACCGCGGAGCTGGGCCGCGCCGAAGGGCTGATCCTGCGCCCGGACGTCGCCCGGCGCGTCGCCGAGAGCTGCGGCGGCAACCGCGCCGTGATCGCGCGGGAGCTGGCCAAATTCGCCCTCTATGTCGACGCGGCGCCGGAGAGGCCGAAGGCGATCGACCATGACGTGATCGACGCGGTCGGCGCGGATAGCGATGCGGGCGATCTCTCCCGGCTGGTCGGCAGCGCGGCGAGCGGCGACGCGGCCGCCCTCGAAGCCGAGCTGGTCCGCCTCCATGCCGAGGGGCAGGAGGGTATCACCCTGATCCGCGCCATGCTCCGGCGGATAAGCCTGCTCGCTCGCCTCCGCGCCGAGGTCGAGCAGGGAAGCAGCCCCGCCGCCGTCATGGCGTCATCCGGCAAGTCATTGTTCTGGAAGGAAAAGGATGAAATCGGCCGGCAGCTTGGCCGCTGGCGGGCGGATCTTCTCGCCAAGGCGATGAGTCGGCTGGTCGAGGCGGAGCGGCAGGCAAAGGCCTCGGGCGGGATCGGCCCGCTTGCCGCCGACGAGGAATTGTTCGCGATCTGCCGCCAGGCGGCGCGGCTGCGGTAGCGCCACTGTCCTCCCTGTCGCCTCGCAATGGGGTGGATAGATGCCTAGAATTTCTCGCCGCTCAATCGCTGGCAGATCATGTCGAGCTGATCGAGGCTCGAATAGGCGAGCGTGACCTGGCCGCCTTTGGGGCTGTGCTTGATCGAGACCTTGAGACCCAGCAGGTCGCCCAGCTGCCGCTCCAGCGCGGCGATATCGGCGCCGGCGCCCTTATATTCGATCGGCAGGCGGCGCTGGCGGGCGGTTTTGCCGGCCGCGGCCAGCTTCTCGGTCTCGCGGACCGAAAGCCCGCGCCGCACCACCTCCTCGGCCAGCGCCTCCGGGTCCCCGGCGGTGATCAGCGCCCGGGCATGGCCCATGCTGAGCTGGCCCGTCCCGACCAGCACTTGTACTTTCCCCGGGAGATCGAGCAATCTCAACAGGTTGGCGACGTGAGAGCGGGATTTGTGGACGAGCTTCCCCAACTCCTCCTGGGTGTGGCCATATTCGTCGACCAGCCTCTGATAGGCCTGCGCCTCCTCGATCGCGTTGAGGTCCTGGCGCTGGATATTCTCGATCAGCGCGACCTCGAGCGTCTCGTCATCGCTGAGTTCCCGGACGATCGCCGGGATTTCGTGCAGCCGCGCCCGTTGCGCCGCCCGCCAGCGCCGCTCGCCGGCGACGATCTGGAAGCGATGGCCGTGCGGACGGACGATGATCGGCTGGATCACGCCGCGCGCCTGGATCGACTGGGCCAGCTCGGCCAGCGCCTCCTCCTGGAAGATGCGGCGCGGCTGGGCCGGATGCGGCTCGATGCCGGCGACCGGGATCAGCTGGACGGCGCCGCTACGATTGCCACCTTCCGCATCGAGACGGACCGGCGCCTCCTGCTGCACCTCTCCCAGCAGGGAGGAAAGGCCGCGGCCGAGCCCTGCGGGGCGCTTTTTCGGGAAAGGCTCGCTCATGCGGCCACCTTCGTCTGCTGAGGCAGGCGCCCGATCAGCTCGCGCGCCAGCGCGATATAGGCCTCCGAACCCGGGCAGCGATGATCGTAGATCAAGGCCGGAAGGCCGTGGCTCGGCGCCTCGGAGAGCCGCACGTTGCGCGGGATCACCGTGTCGAACACCACTTTGCCGAGGCAGGCGCGGACATCGTCGGCGACCTGCGAGGAGAGATTGTTGCGCCGGTCGTACATGGTCAGCGCGACGCCGATGATCGACAGCTCCGGATTGAAGCGCGCGCGGATCCGCTCGACCGTCTGCAGCAGCTGGCTGAGCCCCTCCAGCGCGAAGAATTCGGTCTGCAGCGGCACCAGGATCGCATTGGCGGCGATCAGGGCGTTGACCGTCAGCAGGCCGAGCGAGGGCGGGCAATCGATCAGGCAGACATCCCATTTGACGTCTGCCGCGCCCTCCAGCGCCTTGTCCAGACGATGAGTTCTTGCTTCAAATTCAATGAGTTCGATCTCGGCGCCGGACAGATCGACGGTCGCCGGAATGATGTCGAGCCGCGGCACCGGGCTCGACACGACCGCATCCTCCAGCGTCGACTGCCCGGTGAGCAATTCATAGGAAGAGAGCGCGCGCTGCGCCTGGGTGATGCCAAGCCCGGTCGAGGCATTGCCCTGCGGATCGAGGTCGATCAGCAGCACGCGCAGCCCGGTGGCGGCGAGCGCGGTGGCGAGATTGATCGCCGTGGTGGTCTTGCCGACCCCGCCTTTCTGATTGGCGACCGCGATCCGGATCATCGACGCTTGTCCTTTCCTACCCGGCGCCCCGGAACGCGGCGGACGCCTTTTGCGACGATGATCTGCGCCGCGGCATCTGTCACGCTCGGTTCGAGCCGGAAGTCACCCTGCCACGAAGGATCGAGCGCCGCCAGTTCCGCTTCCGCATTTCGTCCCTTTGGAAGCAGCCACAGGCTTTTTTGTGTGGAGAAAGCTGTGCCCAAATCGAGCAAACGCGCCAGCGGCGCGAAGGCGCGGGCGCTGATCACGTCGAACGGACGGGGCGGGACGCGTTCCGCCCGGGCATGGAGAATCTCGATTCGCAGGCCCATCGTCCCGGCCGCGTGGTGGAGGAACGCCACACGCAGGCGGCGTTCCTCCACCAGCGTGACGGGCCCGTCATGGAGGGCGGCGACGATCAGGCCGGGAAAGCCGGCCCCGGTGCCGAGATCGACCCACGAGGCGCCGGCGGGGGCGAAACGGAGCAATTGCGCCGAATCCGCGATGTGCCGGCGCCAGAGCTGGTCCAATGTTCCACGTGAAACAAGATTCTGCTTTTCATTCTCGGCCCGCAACAGTTCCGCGAAGGCGTCGAGCTTCGCCATTGTTCCACGTGAAACATCGAAGCTGCGCGCGACCCAGGCGCGCGCCTCCACCTCGTCCATCAGGCAGCCCTGCGCCGGGCGTGGACGAGAATCGCCGCCAGCGCGGCCGGCGTGATGCCGCGAATGCGGGAGGCGGCGCCAAGCGTGGATGGCCGCGCCAGCGCGAGCCGCTCCACCATTTCGTTCGAGAGGCCGGGCACGGCGGCATAATCCAACGCCGCCGGCAAATGCACCGCCTCGTCCGAGCGCAGGCGGGCAATCTCCTCCTCCTGCCTGGCGAGATACGGCGCGTAGCGATGATCCTGGATCGCCTCCTCCAGCACATCGGCCCCGACCGCCTCCAGCTCCGGAGCGAGGCCGATCAGCAGCGCCGCATCGGTCTCGGGGTAGCGAATGCGCTCGGCGAGCGTCTGCCGCTCGACGCGGCGGGCGAGGATCGTATCGACCCGCTGCCGCGCCGTCTGCGCCGCGAGGAAATGCGCCTTGCGCGCCGCCGAGACGCAGCCAAGGGCGATGGCCCGTGGCGTCAGCCGCGCCGCCGCATTGTCCGCGCGCAGACGCAGGCGATATTCGGCCCGGGCGGTGAGCATCCGATAGGGCTCGGTCACGCCTTGCAGCACCAGATCGTCGACCATCACGCCGATATAGGAATCCGCGCGGTCGAACAGTATTGGCGCTCTGCCCTGCGCCCGCGCGGCGGCATTGAGTCCGGCGACCAGCCCCTGCGCCGCCGCCTCCTCATAGCCGGTCGTGCCGTTGATCTGCCCGGCCAGATAAAGCCCCTCGACGTCGCGCACGCCGAGCGTCGGCTCGAGGATGCGCGGATCGACATGGTCATATTCCACCGCATAGCCGGGCTGCAGGATCTCCGCCCGCTCCAGCCCCGCCATGGAGCGCACCATCGCCAGCTGCACATCCTCGGGCAAGGACGTGGAAATGCCGTTCGGATAGATAGTCGGATCGTCCAGCCCCTCGGGCTCGAGGAAGATCGGGTGGCCGTCGCGGTCGCCGAATCGATGCACCTTGTCCTCGATCGACGGGCAATAACGGGGTCCCACACCGCTGATCTCGCCGGCAAAGAGCGGCGAGCGGTCCAGATTCTCCCGGATGATCGCATGCGTCCGCGCATTGGTCCGGCTGATCGCGCAGAAGAGCTGGGGCAGGATGCGGCCGTCGCTCAGCGGCGACATCGTCCAGCCCCCGCTGTCCGACTCCTGCCGCTCCAGGGCCGCCCAGTCGATCGTGCGGCCGTCGAGCCGGGGCGGCGTGCCGGTCTTCAGGCGGGCCAGCGGCAGCTCCAGCGCATGGAGCTGATGCGCCAGCGCCGTCGCCGCCCGCTCGCCGACACGGCCGCCGGCGCGGCTCGCCATCCCGACATGCAGCCTGCCGCCGAGAAAGGTCCCGGTGGCGAGGATCACCGCTTTCGCAGAGAGCGAGCGCCCGTCCGCCAGCTCCAGCCCGGTGACCCCCCGGCCCTGGAGCCGCAGCGCGCTCGCCTCGCCCTCGACGATCGCAAGGCCCTGCTGCGCGTCGAGCAAAGCATGGATCGCCGCCTTGTAGCGCGTCCGGTCCGCCTGGATGCGCGGCCCACGCACCGCCGCGCCCTTGCTGGCGTTGAGCATGCGGTAATGGATCGCGGCCGCGTCCGAGGTGCGCGCGATCAGCCCGTCATACGCATCGACCTCACGGATCAGATGGCCCTTGCCGAGCCCGCCCATGGCCGGATTGCATGACATCATGCCGATCTGGTCGCGGCTGAAGCTGACCAAGGCCACGGACGCGCCCATCCGCGCGGCCGCAGCCGCCGCCTCGGTGCCCGCATGACCGCCGCCGACCACGATGATGTCGTAATCCCTGCTCACGGGGCGGCCCCCTAACGCAAATGTTTCACGTGGAACAGTGGCAACACCGCTCACTTGCCGATGCAGAAGCGTCCGAACAAAGCGTCGAGCATGTCCTCGACGCCGGCCTTGCCGGTCACCCGGTCCAGCGCCGCCCGCGCCGTCCGCAGCGCCTCGGCCGCGACGATCAGGTCGACGGCTTCCGCATCGGCCAGCGCCTCTGCGGCGAGCGCGATCGCCTCCCGGTGGCGCGCGTTCAGGGCCACCTCGCCTGGCACGGGCAGCAATTCCGCCGCCCGCGCCTGCAACAGGAGGATGAGCGCGTCCAGCCCTTCGCCGGTGACGACCGACGTAGCGAGGTCGGCGGGAGTGGCGGCAGGGCCGAGATCCGCTTTGGCGTGAATCCGGACTGCCTTGTCGGGTGCCTCTCCGCGCCCGCCGAGCCAGAGGATGATATCCGCGCTCGCCAGAGAGGCTCGCGCACGTTCGACGCCAATCGTCTCGACCCTGTCCGCAGTGTCGCGCAGCCCGGCCGTGTCGGTGAGCAGGAAGGGGATGCCGCCGATCGCGACGGGCGCCTCGACCAGGTCACGCGTCGTTCCCGGCAATTCGGTGACGATCGCCGCATCCCTGCCTACCAATGCATTGAGAAGGCTTGATTTTCCGGCATTGGGCGGGCCAGCGATCACGACCCGGACGCCATCCTTCAGCCGCTCCGCGCCCGGCCGGGCCAGAGCCGTCTCCATATCGTCCCGCAGCGCGGCGAGCCGCCCGCCAAAGTCCGCCGGCAGTGGCGCGACCTCGTCCTCGTCCGAGAAATCAAGCGCTGCCTCGACCCGGGCCGCGAGCGCCAGCAGCCGCTCCTGCCAGGCGACGACCTGCCGGCTCAGCCCGCCGCCCATCAAGGCCAGCGCGGCGCGGCGCTGTCCCTCGGTCTCGGCCATGAGCAGGTCGCCCAACCCCTCGGCCTCGCTGAGGTCCAGCGCACCATTTTCGAAGGACCGGCGGGTGAACTCCCCCGGCAGCGCTTCCCTGAGCCCCGGCATCGCGCCAAGCGCGGCAAGCGCCCGCGCGATCACCGCCCGGCCGCCGTGCAGATGCAGCTCGGCGACATCCTCGCCGGTCGCGCTCCTCGGCCCCGGGAGCCAGAGAATCACCGAATTATCAAGCGGTTCGCCGTCCACGCGGAGTTTGCGGAAGGCCGCGGCGCGCGGCTCCGGCAGCCGCCGCGCCAACGCCGTGAGCGCGTCGCCGGCCCCCGGCCCGCTGATCCGGATGATAGCGACCCCGGCCGGCGGCGCGCCCGAGGACAAAGCGTAGATCGTGTCCCTCAGCGCGGCGCCTTCCCCATCTGCTCGAACATCTGCTTCCACATGTTCATGCCCGCCTCGTTCATCGGGCCCCAGGCCTTCATCATGTCGCCGAACATTTCCGGGGTCGGCCCGTCGGTCACCGCCGATTTCATCTTCTCGACATAGGCTTCGTGCACCGCGGTGAGGTCCGGCAGGCCGAGAACGCGGCGCGCCTCCTCCGGCGTGCAATCGACGTCGACGCTGACTTTCATGGGCGGGCTCCTCATGTCTCTTGGCTGCCACGCCTCTAGGTCTATAGGGGCCGAAACCGCAAGTGGAGGACCGCCATGCCCCGAATCGCGATCGAGACGCTCGCTCATGACGGCCGCTTCAGCGCTTACCTCGCCGAACCGGCCGGCACCCCGAAAGGCGCGATCATCGTCATCCAGGAGATTTTCGGGGTGAATCCGGGAATCCGCGCCAAATGCGACCATTGGGCATCGCTCGGCTATGTCGGTGTCGCGCCCGATCTGTTCTGGCGGATCCGGGAGGGGGTCGAGCTCGATCCGGACCTGCCCGAGCAATTCCAGGAAGCGCTCGGCCTGATGCAGCAGCTCGATCAGGACAAGGCGATCGCCGATATCGAGGCCTGCATCCGCGAGGCCCGCTCACGCCTGCCGGAAGGCGGCAGGGTCGGCTGCGTCGGCTATTGCCTCGGCGGTCGGCTCGCCTTCATGACCGCGGCGCGCACCGATGTGGACGCCTCGGTCGGCTATTATGGCGTTTTTCTCGAGGCGCTGCTGGGCGAGAAGCACGCCATTGCCCGGCCGCTGCTCCTGCACATTGCCGGCGCCGACCATTTTGTGACGCCGGACAAGCAGGCCCTGATCCACGAGGGGCTCGACGACCATCCGCGAGTGACCCTCTGCGATTATCCGGGCGAGGATCACGGTTTCGCCACGGAAACGGGCAAGCGCCGGAGCGAACAGGCCGCACGACTCGCCGACAGCCGCACCGAAGCCTTCTTCGCGGAGCATGTCGGCTAGAGCGCCTGCTGCCTTCAGTGCGCGAGCCGCGCCGCGAGGTCCGGCCAGAGATATTTGAGCACGCCGACCTCATGGTCGACGAAGCCGTCATAGATCATCTTGCCGGCTACCCAGAGGATGACGGCGAGACCGATCCAGGCGATCCAGCGATAACGGTCGATATATTGGGCGATGATGTTGGCGGCGATGCCCATCAGCGCAACGGAGAGGACGAGGCCCGCGGCGAGCACCCAGGGATGGGATCGCGCCGCGCCGGCGACCGCCAGCACATTGTCGAGGCTCATGGAGACGTCGGCGAGCGCCACCGCCCAGGCGGCCGAAGCGAAGCTCTTGCAGGGCCGGACGCCCGAGCGCTCGTCGCCCCGCACCTCGTCCGAGCCCGGCGAACCGCCCCCGGGACCAATCTCCCGGTACATTTTCCAGGCGACCCAGAGCAGGAGCAGGCCGCCGGCGAGGATCAGCCCGATCACCTGCAGCAGCTGGGTGACGATCAGGGCGAAGCCGATTCGCAGCAGCAAAGCGGCACCGATGCCGATCAGAATGACCTTTTTTCGCTGAGCGGCCGGCAGGCCCGCCGCGAGCGCGCCGACCACGATCGCATTATCGCCGGCCAGCACGAGGTCGATCAGCAGCACTTCGGTGAAGGCGGTGATCGTGCCGGCGTCGAGCATATGGGGCTACTTCGGGAGAATCAGGTGGAGGACACCATAATGTTCGTCCACGATCCCGTCATAGATCATCCGGCCGGCGACATAGAGGATCATCAGCAGACCGAGCCAGGCGATCCATTTGTAGCGCTGCACCAGTCTGGCGACGAAATTGGCGGCGATGCCCATCAGCGTTACCGAGAAAGCGAGGCCGATGAACAGGACGGTCGGATGCTCGCGCGCCGTCGCCGCCACGGCAAGCACATTGTCGAGGCTCATCGACAGATCGGCGAGCGTGACCTGGATCGCCGCCCTGAGGAAGGTCTTGGTCCGGGGCGGCCCTTCCACCGCCTCGGTGTCCGGATCGTCCGCGACCACCGGCACGTGCGCGTGGCGGAGCTCCATGTACATGTTCCAGGCGACCCAGAGCAGGAGCAGGCCGCCGGCCAGGATCAGGCCGGTGAACTGCAGCAGCTGCGTCGCGATCAGGGCAAAGCCGATCAGGAAGATCAGCGCCATGCCGACGCCGAGCATGATAACCCGCTTGCGCTCCTTCTCCGGCAGGCCGGAGGTGAGCGTGCCCATGATCACGACATTGTCGCCGGCCATGGTGAGATCGATCAGGATCACCTGGCCGAGCGCGACGAGGCCGGCCGTGGTGAAGATGTCGGCGAAATTCAGCATTCGGGCCGGCGCTTACTGGTTCATCGAGGCGAAGAAATCCTCGTTGGTCTTCGAATCCTTCATCTTGTCGAGCAGGAATTGCATCGCGTCGACCGTGCCCATCTGCATGAGGATCCGGCGCAGCACCCACATCTTCGAGAGCGTGCCCTGCTCGACCAGCAATTCCTCCTTGCGGGTGCCGGACTTGCCGACGTCGAGCGAGGGGAAGATGCGCTTGTCGGAGACCTTGCGGTCGAGGACGATCTCGGAATTGCCGGTGCCCTTGAACTCCTCGAAGATGACCTCATCCATCTTGGAGCCGGTGTCGATCAAAGCGGTGGCGATGATCGAGAGCGAGCCGCCTTCCTCGATGTTGCGGGCGGCGCCGAAGAAGCGCTTCGGCCGCTGCAGGGCATTGGCGTCGACGCCGCCGGTCAGCACCTTGCCCGAGGACGGCACCACCGTGTTGTAGGCGCGGCCCAGGCGGGTGATCGAATCGAGCAGGATGACCACGTCCTTCTTGTGCTCGACCAGGCGCTTCGCCTTCTCGATCACCATTTCGGCGACCTGGACGTGGCGGCTGGCCGGCTCGTCGAAGGTCGAGGAAATGACCTCGCCCTTCACCGAGCGCTGCATGTCGGTGACTTCCTCGGGCCGCTCGTCGATCAGCAGCACGATCAGGAAGACTTCGGGATGGTTGTCGGTGATCGCCCGGGCGATGTTCTGCAGGAGCACGGTCTTGCCGGTCCTGGGCGGCGCCACGATCAGCGCGCGCTGGCCCTTGCCCTGCGGCGAGATGATGTCGATGACCCGCGCCGATTTGTCCTTGATCGTCGGATCGGCGCTGTCGAGAGTCAGCTTCTCGTCGGGGTAAAGCGGGGTGAGGTTGTCGAAATTGACGCGATGGCGGACGGCGTCCGGATCGTCATAATTGACCTGGACGACGCGGACGAGGCTGAAATAGCGCTCGCCCTCCTTGGGGCCGCGGATCTCGCCCTCGACGGTGTCGCCGGTCCTGAGACCGAACTTTCGCACCTGGTTGGGGGAGACGTAGATGTCGTCGGGACCGGCGAGATAGTTGGATTCGGCGGAGCGCAGGAAGCCGAAGCCGTCCTGCAGCACCTCGATCGTGCCCTGCCCCATGATCTCGTTGCCGGTCTCGGCGCGGACCTTGAGGATGGCGAACATCAGCTCCTGCTTGCGGAGCGTGGAGGCGCCCTCGACGCCCAGCTCTTCGGCCATGGCGACGAGGTCGGCGGGGGTTTTCTGTTTGAGGTCGTTCAAATGCATGTCGGGTAACTCTTGGGATACGGAGTCCGGGCGTGGAACTCGGAAATTTCGGGAATGTATCGGCTTGAACACCCGCGCGGACGGCAGGCTAACGACTGATCTGGCCGTTATGCTCCGCCCATTTGCAAGTCAAGCCGAGCGGATGGGGAGGTGTCCCGGCTTTCGCCGGAACGACGGCGGCGTGCGCCGGTCAGAACGGACGGACGATGACCAGCACGACGATCAGCACGACCGCGAGGCCGGGGACCTCGTTCATGATCCTCAGCGCCTTGCCGGAGACCGGGCGAACGCCCCGTTCCAGCTTCTTGCCGTAATCGACCATCCAGCCATGATAGCCGGACAAAGCGACGACGATCGCGAATTTGGCGAGGAACCAGCCCTGGCCCCAGGCGCCGGTCACATGCGCGAGGAGCAGGCCGAAGACCCAGACCAGGATCATCGCCGGGGTGATGATGATCGTGCGGAGCTTCTTCTCCCGCTCGATCCACCTTTTCTCCTCGTCGGAGCCCGGCGCGCTCTCCTGATGATAGACGTAGAAGCGCGGGAGCATGAACAGCCCCGCGACCCAGAAGATCACGAAGATGATATGGCCGGCCTTGAGCCACGGATAGAGCAAGATCAGAACCGATCCAAAGCTGGTGATCACCGCACCGTTCCGGCCGACGCCTGCCGCACCAGCGCAAGCAGCCGCTCGATATGGGCGATCGGGGTCTCCTTGATGATGCCGTGACCCAGATTGAAGATGTGCGGCCTCCCCGCAAAACTAGATAGGATGCGACCCACCGCCGTTTCAAGCGCCGTGCCGCCGGCGAGCAAGGCGAGCGGATCGAGATTGCCCTGCACCGGCAGGTCCGGCGGCAGCACGTCCGCCGCCCAGACGGGGTCGATCGTCTCGTCCAGCCCGATCGCGTCAACGCCGGTCTCGCGCACATAGGCGGCGAGCTTCGCGCCGGCGCCCTTCGGGAAACCGATCACCGGCACGGCCGGATGGCGCTCCTTCAGCGCCGCCACGATCCGCGCGGTCGGCGCGATCACCCATTGCTCGAACTGGGCGGGAGCAAGACTGCCGGCCCAGCTGTCGAACAATTGCACCGCCTCGACCCCGGCCCGGATCTGTCCCGACAGATAGTCGATCGTCATCGCCTCGATCGCGCGAATGAGCGCCGCAAAGGCGCCGTGATCCGCATAGGCGGCCTGCCGCGCCTCCGCCTGATCGCGGCTGCCCTGCCCCGCCACCATATAGGTAGCGACCGTCCAGGGGCTGCCGGCAAAGCCGAGAAAGGTCGTTTCGGCGGGAAGGCCGGCTTTCACTTTCTCCACAGTCCGATAGACCGGCTCGAGGCGGGCCGGCACAGCGCTCAGACCGCTCAGCGCAGCATCGGCCAGCGGCGGCGAGAGGCGGGGCCCCTCGCCCGCCTCGAAGCGCAGGTCCTGGCCGAGCGCATGGGGCACGATCAAAATGTCGGAGAACAGGATCGCGCCGTCGAAGCCGAACCGGCGGATCGGCTGCAGCGTCACCTCCGCGGCGGCGTCATGATCGTTGACCAGCTCGAGGAAGCCGCCCTTCTCGGCCCGAAGAGCGCGATATTCGGGCAGGTAGCGGCCCGCCTGGCGCATCAGCCAGATGGGAATCTTCCCACTTTTTCCGCCGCTTAGCACGTGCAGCAACGGCTTGTGGGGCGCGAACGTCAAGACGGGGGGCTCCGCTCTCTTATCCTTAAATATATATTTATAAGAGAGTCTGTTGAGGTTGATAGAAGGCGTACGAGCGGGGTTTATTGCCTCCCACAAATTTTGCCAACAGCTTGACTCGCCGGGAGCCGCGCTTTCCCGCGGATTCGCGCGGCCAGTCCCCGCAATCCACAGTCTGGGGGTTAAATTTTTCCCATGTTCACGACACTGTGGGCGATTTGACCCGGTCCGTGGACGAATCCTGTCCTTGAGTTTGCCCCGAGCCTTCCGCTAGCCCTTTCCCCAAGGTTTTCCACAAGCGGATGAGTCCTTGATGGTCGCGCTTTCGAACCGCAAAACCGGGAACCACTTTTGCTGAAAGCGCTCTGGTGAAACAACTGCATCTGCACCTGCTGTCCGATTCCACCGGCGAGACGCTGGACATGGTCGCCAAGGCCTGCCTCGCCCAGTTCGACAATGTCGAGGCCCTCCATCACCTCTGGCCGATGGTCCGCTCCGAGGGCCATCTCGATCGGGTGCTCGACGATGTCGAACGGCGGCCCGGCCTCGTCCTCTACACCGTGGTCAACCGCGAGATCCGCCGCGACCTCGAGCGCAAGTGCCGGCAACGCGGCATCCATGCCGTGCCGGTGCTCGATCCGGTGATCGACGCGCTCTCGGCGGTGAGCGGCGAGGCGGCCAAGGGCCGCGCCGGGCGTCAGCATGCGCTGGACGCGGCCTATTTCGCCCGCGTCGACGCGATCCAGTTCACCATCGCCCATGATGACGGGGTCGGCTCGGAGAATTGGGAGGAGGCGGACATCGTCCTCGCCGGCGTTTCGCGCACCTCCAAGACGCCGACCTCCATCTATCTCGCCAATCGCGGCTTCAAGGTGGCGAACGTGCCGCTCGTGCCGGAATCGCCGCCGCCGCGGACGCTCTACGATCTCAAACATCCGCTGATCGTCGGTCTCACCACCAATCCGGAGCGGCTGATCCAGATCCGCCGCAACCGCCTGCTCTCGCTCAACCAGGCGCCGGAGACGGACTATGTGGACAGCGACGCGGTCGCCTCCGAGCTCGCGTTCGCGCGGCGCATGTTCGCCGACAATGGCTGGCCGGTGATCGACGTCACCCGCCGATCGATCGAGGAATCAGCGCTCGCCATCGTCAAGCTCGTCACCGAGCGGAACGAACAGGCCGCAGGGGAATGAGGCTGCTGCTCGCCTCGCAAAGCGCGGCCCGCAGGCAGATGCTGGAGGCGGCCGGAGTGGTGTTCGAGACGGTCGCGGCGCCGCTCGACGAGGAGGAAGCGAAAGCGGGGCTGGCGGCCGCAGGCTTCGAGCCGCGCGACACCGCTGAAATGCTGGCCGAGCTGAAGGCGAAGAGCGTCGTCGCGGAGGCGGGCACGCTGGTCATCGGCGCCGACCAGGTGCTGGAGCTGGATGATGGGAGCATGCTGTCCAAGCCGGGGTCGCGCGAGGAAGCGCTGGCGCAGCTTCGCCTGCTGAGCGACGGCACCCATTATCTCCATTCGGCCGCGGTGGTGGTCGAGGGCGGCGCCCGCGTCTGGGGTGAGACCGAGACCGTGGCGATGGACGTCCGCTTGCTCTCCCAGGATTTCCTGCAGGCCTATCTCGATGCGGAATATGAGGCGGTGAAAGGCTGCGTCGGCGGCTACCGGATCGAGGGCCGCGGGGCGCAATTGTTCGAGGCGGTCGAGGGCAGCCATTTCGCCGTGCTCGGCCTGCCGCTCCTTCCCTTGCTCGCTTACCTGCGCGAGCGCGGCGTGACGCAAAGCTGATGGGCGTCCCCTATGCCGAGGTGATCGGCGACCCGATCGCCCACTCGAAATCGCCGCTGATTCACAAGTTCTGGCTGGAGAAGCTCGGCCTGAAAGGGGAGTATCGCGCGACGCAGGTCGGTGCTGCCGAGCTGCATGGCTATCTTGAAGAGCGCCGAGCTGATCCGGACTGGCGCGGCTGCAATGTCACCATGCCGCACAAGCAGAGCATTGTCAGGCTGCTGGACACGACGACTCGCGACGCGGAACGCATCGGGGCGGTGAACACGATAGGAAAAGGCCCCGACGGTCGGCTGCATGGGCGGAATACGGACCTGCATGGTGTTTGCCGGTCACTCGATCCCTATCTGGCGCAGCCGCCGAAGACCGTGATCCTGATCGGCGCAGGCGGCGCGGCCCGCGCGGCCGCGCGAGCGCTCGAGGCAAACGGGGCCGGCGAGGTTGTCGTCATCAATCGCTCGGCGACGCATGGCGAACGTCTCCTGCGGGACTTTCGTCTGTCGGGCCGGGTCATAGCATCGACCCGGATTCCCGCGGCGGACATGGTGATCAACGCCGCGCCACCCTATGACGATTTCGCGCTCGACGCGCTTGGCCCCGATACCGTGGTGTTCGACATGGTCTATTCGCCCCCGGAAGGAAGCATTCTCGAAAAGGCAAAGGGCCGAGGCTTGCGGGTCGTGGATGGCTTGACCATGCTGAGTCATCAGGCAGCTGAGGCGTTCGCTGTCTTCTTCAATCGGGCGCGCCCTCTCGAGGCGGACGCCGAATTGCGGAGGCTCCTCACCGCATGATCGTCCTCGGCCTCACCGGCTCGATCGGCATGGGCAAGTCGACCGTGGCGAGGATGTTCGCCGAGGAAGGCGTGCCGGTGTTCGACGCCGATGCCGCGGTCCATCATCTGCAGGGGCCGGATGGCGCTCTGGTCGCGGAAATCGAGACGCATTTTCCCGGCACGACCGGCCCGGCGGGAGTGAATCGCTCCGCTCTGGCCGAGCGGGTGCTCGGCGAGCCGGAAGAGTTGCGGCGGCTGGAGACCCTGGTCCACCCGGCGGTGGCCCGGGCGCGGCGCGATTTCCTCGCCGCCCATGCCGACGCCGCGGTGGTCGTGCTCGACATTCCCCTGCTGTTCGAGGCGGGCGGGGTGAACGAGGTGGACAAGATCGCGGTGGTTTCCGCGGCGCCGGATGTGCAGCGCGAACGAACGCTCGCGCGGCCCGGCATGACCGCGGAGAAGTTCGAGCAGATTCTCGCCCGCCAGCTCCCCGACGCCGAAAAACGCGCCCGCGCCGACTTCGTCATCCCGACCGATGTCAGCCTCGCGGAAACCCGGGACTCGGTCCGCCGCATCCTCGCTTGCCTAACCGGGTCGGGCGACCCATAGGGGGCCGATGCGGGAAATCGTATTCGACACCGAGACGACCGGTCTCAGCCCCCTGAATGGCGACCGGATCGTGGAGATCGGCTGCATCGAGCTCATCAACCGGGTCGAGACGGGGCGCCACTTCCACTCCTATTTCAATCCCGGCCGCGCCATGCCGAGCGAGGCCGAGGCGGTGCACGGCCTCTCCGAGAAATTCCTCTCCGACAAGCCGGTTTTCGCCGACATGGTCGAGGAACTGCTGATGTTCATCGGCGAAGCGCCGATGATCGCGCACAATGCCGCCTTCGATTTCGGCTTCGTCAATAACGAGCTGGGCCAGTGCGGCCGGCCGAGCGTCTGCATGTCACGCATGGTCGATACGCTTGCCATCGCCCGCCAGAAATTTCCCGGCGCCAAGCACAGCCTCGACGCGCTCTGCACCCGCTTCGGGGTCGATCGCTCGCAGCGGATCAAGCATGGCGCTTTGCTCGACGCGCAATTGCTTGCCCAGATCTATGTCGAACTGACCGGCGGCCGGCAGATCGGCCTCAGCCTCGTCGCCGGGCTGATCGAAGACGAATCGCCGGCTGCCGGCCTCGACGAGGGCGCCCGGCCGGGGACCGGGCTGGCCGCGCGTCCGATCCGCCCGCACGCGCCGAGCGAGGAGGAATCGGCCCGCCACGCCGCCTTTCTCGAGAAGATCAAGGACCCGATCTGGAACCGCCTCTGACAGGCAGTTGACCAAAGCGCCGGGCGCGCCCACATGCTCGGAAGAGCATTGGAGACGATGATGGACATTCGGGTCTCCGGTCATCAGATCGATACCGGCGAGGCGCTGCAGCAACAGGTGGATGAGCGGCTCAACGCCATCGCCGACAAATATTTCTCCCGCGCAATTTCCGCCCAGGTCACCTTCGGCAAGGGACCTTATGATCACAGCTTCACCTGCGACATCGTCGCCTATGTGCCGCAGGGCGTGGTGCTGAAGGGGTCGGCCGGCGCCCTGGTGGCGCCGCTCGCCTTCGAGCAGGCCGCGGACCGGATCGAGAAGCAGCTGCGCCGCTACAAGCGCCGCCTCAAGGACCGGCACGCCCAGTCCGCCTTTGCCGAGGCGGCGCTCGGGGCCGGCTATACCGTGTTCGCGCCGCCGCCCGAGCCGGAGGAGCCGGCGGACTATCCGCCGGTGGTCGCCGAGACCAGGGTGGATATCCCGACCGCCTCGGTGTCCGACGCGGTCATGCTCCTCGACCTGAGGAACACCAACGCCCTGATGTTCAAAAACAGCGGGACGGGGGCGTTCAACATGGTCTATCGGCGCTACGACGGCACGATCGGCTGGGTCGAGCCCCAACGCGGCGGTCCCTGAAGGCGACCCCTTTTGCCTTGGATTCCCTTTCCTGCGGAGGCTCCGTCCTCCCCCCAACCGGTGCGATGATGAGTGATCTTTCGGACATATTGAGCGACAGGGCGATCGACGCGGATCTGGTCGCGGCCAACAAGAAAGGCCTGTTCCAGCAGCTCGCCTCCGCGGCGGCGAAGCAGACCGGCCTGCCAGCCAAGGCGATCGCCGCCAGCCTCAATGCGCGCGAGAAGATCGGCTCGACCGGCTTCGGCGCCGGCGCGGCCATTCCGCACGGCAAGATCGAGGGCCTTTCCGGCGTGTTCGGCTATTTCGCCCGACTGGAGACGCCGGTCGATTTCCAGTCGATCGACAATCTGCCGGTCGATCTGGTCTTTCTCCTGCTCTCGCCGCCCGATGCCGGCGCCGATCATCTGAAGGCGCTGGCCCGGGTGAGCCGCATCTTTAGGGATGCGCAGACCGTGGCCAAATTGCGCGGGGCGCGGTCGCGCGACGCGATCTACGCCCTGCTCGCGGGCGGGGAAACCCGGGATGCCGCCTGAGGCCGGCACCGGCGGCGAGGTGGCGCACTTCCGCGCGCTCGAATCGCTCTACCGGTCGGCGGCGATCAACGGCCTGTTCGAATCCGAGATCGAAATCTCCGAAGGGGGTGTCGCCCGGATCCGGTTCGAAGTGCGGCCGGACACCTGGCACGCTGCCGGCGCCGCTCATGGCACGCTCTATTTCAAGATGATGGACGATGCCGCTTTCTATGCCTGCAATTCGCTGGTCAGCGACCGTTTCCTGCTGACCACCGCTTTCAACATGGTGTTCACCCAGCCTTTGCGCGCCGGGCCGGTGATCGCGGAAGGGCGCTGGGTTTCGGGCAAGCGCCGGGTCTTCGTCGGCGAGGCGCGGCTGCTCCTGCCCGACGGCGAGGAGGCGGCGCGCGGCACCGGCACCTTCATGCGCTCGCACATCCCGCTCTCCAGCCTCGACGGCTATCGCGCCCGGTGACACGCGCGCGGGTCACCGCCCGGGTTCTGGCGTCCTCGCTCATTCGCCGCGCCCAGGCGGAGGGCGGCTTCGGCGCGGTGCTTGCCAAAGGCGATGCCACGGCCGGAGCGATCATGGTGATTCTTGCCGAACGCGGCGTCAGGATGGCCCTGCTCGAGCGGCTGCTGCAGCCGGACGGCGCCTATGCCTGGCAGGAAACGGGCGGGGCTGCGGCGGACGAGGAGGCATTCCGGGCCTTGCTCGACCGCCGCCGCAGTAACGACCCCGATCTCTGGCTGATCGAGCTGGAGGTCGCGAGCGTCGAGCGCTTCGCCGCGGAGATGAACGCCACCGGCTGAAGCACCGCCCGCCCTTCCGTTCGTTCCCCTTTCATTCTAGCTTCCGATATGGCCTCGATCCTGCCCGAGTCGCCGCAATGCTTCGCCGATGCGCCTTTGCTTGCGCAGGATGTGGCGCGCGGCGTCACCCGCCTCTTCTTCCGGGGGGACATGTTCGCCCTGTGCGAGGTGCCTTTGCCCAATGGCCGGCGCGCCGACATGATGGCGATCGACGCGCGCGGCCAGCTGATCATCGTCGAGATCAAGGTCTCCCGCGCGGACCTGATGGCCGACACGAAATGGGCCGATTATCTCGATTATTGCGACCTGTTCTACTGGGCGGTGCCGGCGGGCTTCTCGCTCGAGCCGTTCGAGCAGGACGGCTTCGGCGCCGGCTGCGCGGGCCTGATCGTCGCCGACCGCTATGGTGCGGAGATGATCCGCGCCGCGCCCTGCCGGCCTTTGGCCGCGGCCCGCCGCAAGGCCGAGACCCTGCGCTTCGCCCGCCGCGCCGCGCGCCGGCTGGCCGGGGATCTCGACCCGGGGCTCGCCGGGCTGGACTGACTCAGTGCGGCGAGGGCCCGGTCATCTGGGAGAGGTCGGCTGCCGCGTCCCCTCCAGCATCCTGAGGATCGCCGTCGCCCGATTGTCCTGCCGGGCATAGTCGATCGCCGAATTGCCGGCGACATGATCGGTCTGGTTCGGGTCGGCGCGGTACTGCAGCAGCAGGCGGACCATCGGCATGTCGCGCCGCTGTACGGCGTAGATCAAGGGGGTTTCGCCGCGTGAATTGCCGAGATTGGCGTTGGCGCGCCGCGCGAGCAGGATCTCGGCGCCGTCCAGCCAGCCGATCTGGGCGGCGATGATCAGGGGCGTATTACCTTCGCGGTCGCCCGCGTCCGGACGGGCGCCGCGGCCCAGCATATAACCCAGCCAGGCGGAATCCCGGCCGCGAACGAGGATGTGCAAAGCGGATTCGCCGGTGCCCGGATCGCGGATGTTGATCGCGGTCGAGCTCGGATTGGAGAGGATGCGCTCGGCGGTATTGCCGTCGCGCTCGCGCACCGCTTTGAGGAAGGTATAGCCCTCGGAGTAGCTCTGCGCCGCCACCGGCAACGCGATCGACGCCGCCAGCGCGGCCATGAGCAGGAGCCTGTTGGTTCTGGCCATCCGCCTGATAATCCTTACTTGATAAGCCACCTTGATCAGCGGCCCTTAGCAAAGCATGGCTGGGCCTGTCATGAACGAAAGCGTATCACTGCGTCGCAGCCGCCTCCTCGTCCTGCTCCTCAGCCTGCTGCTCGGGGCCTGCGGGCAGGCGCGGCCGCGAGAGGAGCCGCCGCTCAGGGGCGCACGGCTTGGCGGCGCCTTCTCGCTCACCGACCAGAACGGCCGGCGGGTGACCGAGCGGAGCTGGCCCGGCAAATACCGACTCGTCTATTTCGGCTACACCTTCTGCCCCGATGTTTGCCCCGTCGACATGCGCGTGCTCGGTGCGGGCCTCAGCCGGTTCGAGCAGAGCGATCCGGCGCGCGGCGCCCTGGTGCAGCCGATCTTCGTCAGCGTCGATCCGCAGCGCGATACGCCGCCGGTGCTCCGGCAGTTCGTCGCCAATTTCCATCCCCGCCTTGCCGGCCTCACCGGCACGCCCGACGAGCTCGCGCGCATGGCCCGCGCCTATGGCGCAGGCTACACGCGCGAGGAGGGGGTCACGCCGGGGTCCTATCTGATGAATCATTCCCGCAATGCCGTGCTCTACGATCCCGATGGCCTGCCTCTCGCCATCATCCCCTATGATCACGGGCCGCAGGGCGCGGCCGACGAACTGGCACGTTGGGTCCAATGAGGGAGCGCTTCTGGGAGAAGCCGATCGAAAGCCTCGACCGCGAGGAATGGGAGGCCCTGTGCGACGGCTGCGGCAAATGCTGCCTGCACAAGCTGGAGGACGAGGTCACCGGCGAGCTGTTCCCGACCAATGTCGCCTGCCGCCTGCTCGACCGCCACGCCTGCCGCTGCTCCAACTACAGGTTCCGCAAGGCGCTCGTCCCCGATTGCGTGCGGCTGGACCTGAAGCAGCTCAGGGAGATTGACTGGCTGCCCTCGACCTGCGCCTACCGGCTGCGCGGCGACGGCAAGCCACTGCCGGACTGGCATTATCTGGTCAGCGGCAGCCGGGAGACGGTGCACGAGGCCGGCATGTCGGTGCGCGGCTGGACGATATCGGAGGAGCAGGCTGGCGATCTGGAGCATCATCTCGTCGAACGCCCCTTCTGAGCATCGCATCGGGGAGACTCCGGTGCGGCTGAAGGTGTCGTCGCGCGCGCGGAAGCTGCGGCTCAGCGTCGATCCGCGCACCCGCACCGTCCTGCTCACCGTGCCGCGCCGCGTCTCGCAGCGCCGGGCCCTCGCCTGGGCAAGCGAGCATCGGCAGTGGATCGAACGGGCGCTGGCCGACATCCCGCCGCCGCGCGACTTCGCGCCGGGCAAGAGCGTGCCGGTCTATGGCGAGCCCTTTGCGATCGACTGGGAGGCGTCGCGCCCGCGCAAAATCCGGCTCGAGGAGGGGCGGCTGATCTGCGGCGGCCCGCCGGACGGGCTCGACCGGCGCATCTTGCGCTGGCTGAAGGCCGAGGCGCTGGCGCTGCTGACCCGCGAGACAAGGGAATTCGCCGACAGGGCCGGCGCGCCCATCGCCGGCGTCCGCATCGGCGATCCGGTCTCGCGCTGGGGCAGCTGCTCCAGCGGCGGCGCGATCCGCTACTCCTGGCGGCTGATCCTGGCGCCGGACTTTGTCCGGCGCGCCACCGTTGCGCATGAGGTGGCGCATCTCGTCCACCTCAATCACGGCCCCGCTTTCCATGCGCTCGTCGCCGACATTCTCGGCGCCGATCCGCGCCCGGCCCGGGCCTGGCTGAAGCGCGAGGGGGCCGCCCTCCACCGGATCGGTCCGCGCTAGACCAGGATCGGGTCAAGTTGAATCAACTTGATCCGTGAATCCTGGTCTATTTCAAAGATCAGACCCTGATTCACCGATCGCGTCGCGATCGGATCAGGGTCTAGGCGACCGCCCCGGCGCCCATCTTCGCGCCGGCCTCGCGATTGTCGTCGTCATCGTCGGGCCTGACGCCCTCATCCTCCGGCGGCAGGCCCTCGTCCGGGCGGCGCGCGCGCTCGTCGTTCGGCGGCGGCGGATTGTCCCGTTCGATCGGATTGCCGTCGGCGTCGACGAAGGGCTGATCATTGGGCGGCGCGATCTCGAGCAGCGCGTTGTCGCCGCCCTCCACCTCCCACTCGGGCCCGGTGGCGTCGATCTGGAACTGCTCGACCGGCCGGTTGGCGACGGCGCGGGCCATCAGATCGTGGAAGGCGCGCGCCGGGGCGTGGCCGCCGGTGAGGCCGGGCAAGGCGCGATTGTCGTCGCGGCCCATCCAGACGCCGGTGGTGAGGCCGCTCGAAAAGCCGATGAACCAGCCGTCCTTGTTGGAGCTGGTGGTGCCGGTCTTGCCCGCGGTCGGCCGGCCGAGTTGCGCCTCGCGGGCGGTGCCATGCTCGACCACGCCCTGAAGCATCTCGGTCATCTGCGCCGCCACCCAGGGGGCGACCAGCACGCGCGGCTCGTCGGTCGGGTGCTGGTAGAGCAAGGTGCCGTCCGCGGTCGTCACCCGCCTGATCCCGTAGGGCGTCACCGCCACGCCGCCGCGGGACACCGAGGCATAGGCCCGGGTCATGTCGAGCAGCCGCACACTATTGGAGCCGAGCGCCATCGACGGATTGGTCTCGATCCGCGTCGTCAGCCCGAATCTGCGCGCCATGTCGGCGACCGCATTGGTGCCGACCTGCTGGGCCAGCCGCGCGGCCACCGTGTTCACCGAATAAGCGAAGGCGATGCGCATCGGGATCGGGCCGAGGTTACGGCCGTTGCTGTTGCGCGGCGACCAGCCGCCGATCGTGATCGGCTCGTCCTGCAGGATGGTGTCGGGCCGGTAGCCGGCCTCCAGCGCGGTCAGATAGACGAAGAGCTTGAAGGAGGAGCCCGCCTGCCGGTTCGCCTGGGTCGCGCGATTGTAGCTGGAGCCGATATAGTCGCGCCCGCCGACCATCGCCCGGACCGCCCCGTCCCGATCGAGCGTGACCAGAGCGCCCTGCGCGCCCTGCGGTGTGTTGGCGTTGATCGAAGAGCTGGCGACGCGCTGCATGTTCGGATCGATCGTCGTCCAGACGTCGAGCGGCGCCCGGCTCTCGTCGATCAGCGTATCCAGCTGCGGCAGCACCCAGTCGATGAAATAGCGGTTGCTGTCCTGCCTCTGGGTGACGCGGGCGAGCTGGATCCCTTCCAGATTGGCGGCGTCGGCCTGCGCTTGGGTGATCGCGCCATTCTCGACCATCAGGCCGAGCGCCACCCGGCCGCGATCCCGCGCCGCGGCGAGATCGGCGGTCGGGGAATAATTGGAGGGCGCCTTGACGAGGCCGGCGATGATCGCCGCCTCGCCGACGCTCAATTGCGTTGCGCTGTGCCCGAAGAAACGGCGCGAGGCCGCGTCGATGCCATAGGCGCCGCCGCCGAAATAGACCCGGTTCAGATAGAGTTCGAGGATCTGCTCCTTTGAGAATTGCCACTCCAGCGCGAGCGCGAGGATGCCCTCGCGGAGCTTGCGGGCGAAGGTGCGGTCGTTGTTCAGGAAGATGTTGCGGGCGAGCTGCTGGGTGATCGTCGAGCCGCCCTGCCGCCAGCGTCCCTCCGTGATCCGGAGCCAGGTGGCCCGGACCAGGCCGATCGGGTCGACGCCGGGATGCGAGCGGAAGCGCCGGTCCTCGACCGCGATGATCGCTTCGCGCATGACCGGCGGAATCCGTTCATAGGGTATCCATTCGCCGAAGCTCGGACCCATCGTCTGGATGATCTCGCCATTGGCGGCACGCACCCGGATCATCTGGCCGAGATCGTCGCGGCGGACCATCTCGGCATAGCTCGGCAGCTGGCTGACCGCGACCGAGACCGCGATGACGAGCGCGACCGCGGCGATCACGAAGGTGTAGAGCGAGACCTTGAGGCTGGTGATCAGGAACCGCTTGAAACGCGAACGCGGCTTGGGCGGTGGTTCGGCGGCGCTGGCCATGGTGCGCTACGGATAGAGTCGGCGAGTCACGGGAGCAAGCAGAAGCGCGTTTCGGCTTAACGCGGGCTTACTTGCCGGCGTCCGCATCGTCCCGCGCCGCGAAATCGAGCGACGCGGAATTGATGCAGTAGCGCAGGCCCTCCGGCCCGGGACCGTCGGGGAAAACATGCCCCAAATGGCCGCCGCACTTCGCGCAGCGCACCTCGATCCGGTGCATGCCGTGACTGCTATCCTCATGCAAAGTGACATGGTCCTTCGCCGCCGGTCCGGTGAAGCTCGGCCAGCCGCTGCCGCTGTCGAACTTGGTGCCGCTGTCGAACAATTCGTTGCCGCAGGCCGCGCAGCGATAGGCGCCCTCGGCATGATTGTCGTAGAGCACGCCGGTAAAGGCCCGCTCGGTGCCGCCCTCGCGCAGCACATGATATTGTTCGGGGCTGAGGCGCCGCCGCCATTCGGCGTCGGGCAGGTCCATCTTTTCCATGGCAAAGATGTGGGCCGGTGGTCCGGCCCGGTCAAGGAAAGTCGTCTGGCGCGACTTTTTCGCGCTTGCTAGGAGAGGAGGGCCATGTCCGAAGTCGCCCGCCTGCCCTCCAACACCGCCGATGACGAGGCGGATCTGAGCCTGCCCGGCTGGCTCTATCACGACCCCGAATATTATCGCGTGGAGATGGCGCGGCTGATCCGGCCGTCATGGCAGATCGTCTGCCATGTGAACGACATGAAGGAGGCCGGCGACTGGCGGACGCTGGAGATTGCCGGCGAGTCTATCCTCGTCATCCGCGGCACGGACAACATCATCCGGGCCTTCGCCAATGTCTGCCGGCACCGCGGCTCGCGGCTCGTCGACGGCGAGGCCGGCTGCGCGAAACGGCTGACCTGCCCCTATCATGCCTGGACCTATGCCGCGGACGGCCGGCTGGTCGGCGTGCCGATGAAGGAGGATTATCCGGGGCTGGACCAGGGGGCGCTCGGCCTGCTCCCGGTCGAGCTGGAGCTCTGGCGCGGCTTCGTGTTCGTGCGGCTGGAAAGCGGGGGCCCGGGCGTCGCCCAGATGATGGCGCCATATGAAGCGGAGGTGGCACCGCACCGGTTCGAGGACTTGCAGGCGATCGGCCGGATCACGATGCGGCCGCGCGACGTCAACTGGAAGAATGTCGCCGACAATTATTCGGATGGCCTCCACATCAACGTCGCCCATCCCGGCCTCACCCGCCTGTTCGGCACCGGCTACGGGATCGAGGCGGGCGCGCATGTCGACCGGATGTGGGGCGATCTGCTCGACCGGCCCTCCGCCAATCCGTCCGAACGTGCCTATCAGCATTTCCTGCCCGCAGGATCGGGGCGGCGCTGGCTCTACTTCAAGCTCTGGCCGAACACTGCCTTCGACGTCTATCCGGACCAGGTCGATTTCATGCATTTCGTGCCGGTCGGGCCGACCGAAACGATGATCCGCGAGATCAGCTATGCTCTCCCCGATGACCGCCGCGAGATGAAGGCGGCGCGCTACCTCAACTGGCGGATCAACCGGCGGGTCAACGAGGAGGACACCACCCTGATCCGCCGCGTCCAGCAGGGCATGGGCTCGAGCTTCTACGCGCCGGGGCCGCTCGGGAAGAGCGAGGTCTGCCTCAGGAGCTTCGCGCAGAAGCTCAGGCGGCTGATTCCGGAGACCCGGCTGGACTCGCCGCCGCCGCCGGGCTGGAGCGGTTTACCAGGCGCATGAGCAGATAGATCGGGATCGCCACCGCCGTCATCGCCAGCCCCCACAGGCCGGCCTCGATGCCGGCGCCGTAAAAGGCCCAGAGGCAATAAGCGACCGCGACGAGCGCGACGAGCATGAATCCCGCTGAGCCGTCGAGTTTACCCCTCGCTCTCAGCCACAAAGCTGCCAGCGCTCCGGCCAGGTAGAAGATCAGCGACACCGAAGTCGTCACCAGCACCATGAAGGTGAACAGTTTCGCCAGGCTTTGTGAGTAATTGGCGATCACCAGCAGGGTCGCCAGCCCGCTGGAGATGAGGTGCATGCGGTACGGGATTTCTCTGCTGTTGAAGCGCGCGACCCAGGCCGGGAGAAGCCCTTCCCGGGCCACGGCCAGCGGCATCTCCGCCGATACCAGGATGATGCCGTTGAGCGCGCCCAAGGCTGCGATTGCCACGAAGATCGCGACGATCCCGCCGGCAGCCGGACTGACGAAGCTCGAGAAGAAGAGCGCGAAGGGGGAGCTCGCCCCGGCCAGCGCCTCGCGCGGCAGCAGCAAGGTCACCGCCGAGGCGCAAAGCAAATAGATGAGGCCGGCGAGCAAGGTTCCCGCAATCGTCGAGCGCGGCACGTTGCGCTCCGGATCCTCGGCGCGGTCGCCGACGCACATCGCACTCTCGAAGCTCAGCATGGCGAACAGGGCCAAAGTCGCCGCACCATTGATGCTCGCCGTCTCGATCTGCACCGACGCATAGGCCACGGGCGCCGCATCTCCGCGCAGCAGCAGCCAGAGGGCGACGAGGACGACGCCCGCCAGGGGCAGCATTTTCAGCGCCGCAGTGATGACCTGCACCTTCCCCGCCTCGCGCACACCGAGGCAATTGATGAGGGTGAACAGCCACAGGATCGCGAGCGCCGCCGGCATCGCGACGCCCGGCGTGCCGAGCCCTGGCCAGACGAAGGCCAGGTTCTGCACCACGGCGACGGCGAGTACCGCAAAGGTCACCCAGCAGGAAATCCAGTAGGACCAGGCGACGACGAAGCCGGTGCCCGGCCCGAAGGCGGCGGCCGGATAGGAATAAGGGGCGCAGCTGTCCGCTCGGCCGCGGCCGAGCCTCAGCAGCACGATGACGACGCAGAGCGTGCCCACAATGGTCGCCAGCCAGCCATAGACACTGTTCCAGCCGAGCGGCGCGAGATCGCGCGGCAGCTGGAAGATGCCGGTGCCGATCATGTTGCCGACGACGAGGGCGACGCACATCACAAAGCCGAGCTTGCGCGTCGGCGTGAGCGCAGAACCGCGCGATACCGCCATGGGCCAATCCCCCCGGGCGGGAGGTGATGCGCCACTCTTTTCGGATTGTAAAATGGTGCGGTCGAGACGCATGAAAACAGCACCCAAACTCTTCTCATAGCTGCTCATAGCGTCCGGCGATAAAATGGCGGAAAACCGTCGTTCGACCCAAGATAGAACATGCCGTATCGTCGCTTCTCACGTTTCCGGGTGGACCAAAAGGGGGACTGATTTTGAGGCACAATGTCCTCTCCCAGCTAAAAGCGCGGGCGCTTCCCGAGGGGAAGTATGCCGACGGCCAGGGGCTGTGGCTCGTCAAGCGGCAGAAGGAACACGGCAAGTGGGTGCTCCGGTTGTTGGTGTACGGCAACAGGCGTGAGATGGGGCTCGGCCGGTGGCCAGATGTCTCGATCGCCGGGGCGCGCACGCGGACCTGTTCGGCCTCGAAGCCGAGAATGCGCCCGACACGCGGGCGTGGCTCGACCACGGACGCTGGGACGTCACCTATCCGCTCGGCGCCGCGGCTGAACTGTGGGCCGATCCGGCTCCCTACGAGTTCCTGTCCGCCGAAGGGCCGGGCCTTCACCAGATCGCGGTCGGCCCGGTGCATGCGGGCGTGATCGAGCCGGGACACTTCCGTTTCACGGTCAGCGGCGAAACCATCGTTCGCCTGGAGCAACGCCTCGGCTACACCCACAAGGGCATCGAGGGACTGATGGGGGGCGCTACCCTAGCCAAGGCCGCCAAGCTTGCCGCGCGGCTATCGGGAGATAGCACTGTTGCCTACTCACTCGCCTTCGCCCAAGCGGTGGAATCGGCGCTCGGCGCACGCGTACCCTCCCGGAGCGTCTGGCTGCGCGCGCTCATGGCGGAGCTTGAGCGTCTCGCCAATCATCTCGGCGACATCGGCGCCGTGTGCAACGATGCCGCCTTCACCCTGATGCACGCCCATTGCGGAGCATTGCGGGAGCAGGTCCCTCGCGCCGCCGACGCGGCCTTCGGCCACCGGCTGATGCGCGACAGTATCGTGCCGGGCGGTGTGACGGTGGACCTGAACGACGATGGCGACGCCGCGGTTCGCCGGCTGCTCGATCGGATAAGGCATCGCTTTCCAAGGCTGGTCAGGCTTTACGACGATACCGCCTCTCTGCAGGATCGAACGGTAGGAACTGGCCAGGTGAGCTGTGCCCTGGCGAAAGAATATGCCGCGGGCGGCTATGTCGGCCGGGCTTCGGGCCGGGGGTTCGACGCCCGCGGGCTGCCCGGAAATGGGCCCTATGACCGGCTCGAATTCGACGTCCCGGTTCTCGAGGAAGGGGACGTCAACGCCCGCGTATGGATCAGGATTCGGGAGGTCGAGCAGAGCCTGAGGCTGGCCGAGCAGCTGCTGGGGCAGATGCCAGTGGGGGAAATCATGGTGCCGATCACTTCAGCTGGTGGGTCGAGCGAAGGCATGGCCCTGGTCGAAGGTTTTCGCGGCGACATTCTAGTCTGGGTGCGGCTCGATGCCGGCAAGAGAATCGTCCGGTGCCACTTGCGGGATCCGTCCTGGTTCCAGTGGCCGCTGCTCGAGGCGGCGATCAAGGACAACATCGTCGCCGACTTCCCGCTGTGCAACAAGTCATTCAACTGCGCCTATTCCGGGCACGATCTGTAAGGGTCCAAGGATGAGGACATTGCTTCTCGAAGGCCTGTTCAGGGCCGCCCTGACCGAGAAGGTCCCGCCGCCCGGCGACCTGATCGCCGAGCTTGGCGAAACCCTTGCGCGGACCGCGTACAGGCGCCTCGGCCGCAGCCTGTCGATCCGCGAGGTCGACGCGGGCTCGTGCAACGGGTGCGAGCTGGAGATCAACGCCTTGTCCAATCCTTATTATGATTGCGAGCGGTTTGGGCTGCGTTTCGTGGCGTCGCCACGGCACGCCGACGTGCTGCTGGTCACCGGCCCGGTGACCAAGAACATGCGCGAAGCGCTCGAAAGGACGTATGACGCGACGCCCGCGCCCAAATGGGTCGTGGCGGCCGGCGACTGCGCCCGGGACGGCGGCTGCTTCGCCGACAGTTATGCCGTTGTCGGCGGCGTATCGCAGGTGCTGCCGGTGGACCTCTATATTGGGGGCTGTCCACCCACTCCGACGATGCTGCTTCAGGGACTGCTGGCGCTGCTGGAAGAGACCAGCCGGAAGCCGGCGATTTTGTGATGGGCTGGCTCTTCGGGATCGGGCTTAGCGCGGCCCGTAGGCAAACCGTCCTCGTTGCGATGATCGGCCTCCTCTATTGGACCACAAGAGCCAATGTAGGCGGGACGATCGTCGACCGTCCGCTACCGGATAATGGCGCCGTTCCCTGGCTGGTGCGCGTCGCGCTCCTCCTAGCAGCGGCGGTTGCAGCCGCGACCGAGCCGAAATTTGCGCAACAGTCCGCCACGCGCATTCACCATGCCGCGAGCCTTATGAGCGGCGGGCGCGCGAAGCGGATCGAGATCGCACTCCTCGCCCGGCTCTGGCTCGCGGCCATCGCCCTTTCGGTGCTGGTGAAAACGCCGGCCCCGTGGATCTGGATAGCACTGCTCAGCTTGGCGATGCCTGTGTGGATCTGCACTTTGTCCTGGAGCGCTTTGTTCAGCGTCGGCCTCGCCTTTTTCCTCGCCAATGCACAAGCGACGGGCCGCGCGCTGCGCATGTGACGCGTCGGTTCCATCGAGCGCGCTTGCTGACATCCCTCAAGTGCGCTATATGGTCCATCTGCTCTGATATCTCAGACCTTATTTGCTTCGCTAGGAACGTCACAGGCCATGATTACCTCCGCACAGATGCGAGCTGCGCGTGCCTTGCTCGGAATCGACCAGCGACAGCTCGCGGAAATGGCGAGTCTCTCGCTGCCCACGATCCAGCGCATGGAGGCATCGGGCGGACAGGTACGGGGAATCATCGATACGCTGATGAAGGTGGTGGAGGCGCTTGAGGTCACCGGGATCGAGCTCATCTCCGACAATGCTCCAAGCGCAGGCAGGGGCCGCGGCGTGAGGTTGCGCGAGGTGGGCATCAGGGGCGCAGCAGGCATCGCCGACCGATCGGCTCCCGCAGGCGACGCGGCCTAGGGACATTCCTGAGACCGCCACCGGATTTTCCCGGAAAGGTCCTTTTACGGAGACAAAAGGTGCCTGTGACCATTCGGCCGGCTGGAGTGGTGAAATCCGAGGCGGCAGATTATGGAAGGATGGCTTTCGTCGGCAGCGATCTGATCGCCGTTCTCGTCGAGGTCGAGGGGCAGAATCCCGAGATGCCGCGCTGGTCGATCGACTGGATGGCCCCGGGCGTCAACGGTCGCCCGCCGCCGCTGTTCACCCAGCTCGAGGCGGCGCGAGTGTGGCTCTCCCATCGATACCGAACCAGTCGAAGCCGGCTCCACGACGGTTCGCATTAGATGGGGCTGTTTCCGCGGACCCGTGACATCAATGTCGAACGCATCGACGAGATTCTCTGCGAGGCCCCGGATCGCCTCCGCATGATGCGGCTGATCATCAAGGATGTGGAAGAGGCCGTGATCGAAACGCGAAGCCAGGAAGCGATGATGCTTCAGCAGGTGCGCCAATTGCAGCGTGAAGCTGGCGAGGCGGAACGCCTCCAGGACGACCTGACTGAAGATGCCCGCCATGCGTTGGCGGCAGACCGCGAGGATCTCGCCAGGCGCGCCCTCAATAGGAAATATGACTCGATCAGGAAGATCGAGGGCCTCCGGCAGCAGGCAGATATCCTCGACGCGAGGGCGGATGCGATTGCGGTGGAGGTGTCGCGCCTGGAGGATGTCCTTGCCGCCGTAAAGGACCGGTAGCGCTCCAAGCCTGCTGCCGGAATTTCAACGACGCAAGACGCTGTTCGGCACCCAGTTCGCCCTCGAACGGCGTCTCCCAATCGCTCTCCAGTTCGTGACATTCCATCCTGGCGACTGCGATGGATGCCTCCTGCGATCCAGAGCCACATGAACGGCGGCTCACGGACTCAGCCAGATCGCGCTCAAAGGCCGACTTGGGCGCATAAGCCCCAGGGAAAATTCGTCTGAACGCCCATCCAAGCCCATTAGGACGGCTGCGCCAATTCGACCCAGCTCGTTTCCGCGAAAGAGCGCAGCGGCGCTGGAGCGCTTCGCCGCAGTCGAAACGCTGGCCGTAGACAAAACGGGTACACTTACGGAAGCCTGCCGTGCCGATAGGTCGAAAATCAGGCAAAAGGCCGGCCACCATTCGAGGCCGGTACTACTACCGAATATCTTTGCGATGGATCAAACGTCTTAATGGATGCATGCGGTATCGATACCGAACCTCCGTATTGCTTGGCACTTGGTACACGAGTGCCTACATGGCGCGTGCGGATGCCATACGGGCAGGGCAGGCTTACCGCAGTGAAGATGGCACGATCAGGTGGCGGGGCAGCGCGGCGATTGAAGCAATCGCTATGGAGGAGATCGCTCGACTGGCCACGTACGCCAAAAAAAAGTGATCGGCGTCGAATGACCACCGATCATGGGTCGGCCAGCCCGGCCGCGATGGCGATCCTTACGGCTTCGGCCGTGCCGCGCACTCCAAGTTTAGCGAGGAGTTGGGCGCGATAGGTCTCCACGGTGCGGATCGAGAGATTGAGGTGCCAGGCAATGACCTTGTTCTGCTGGCCCTGCAGGATTCCGCGCAGCACTTCTCGTTCCCGCGTCGAAAGGGCCGCGACTTTCTGCTGCGCCTGAGGGTTGACCGATGGACCGCCGCCCACTTGCACCGGCTTGCTGCACGCGCGCTCGATCGCCTCAAGCAGGGCGTCCGTCGGATAGGGTTTTTCGAGGAAGTCCACGGCGCCAAGCCGCATCGCCTCGACCGCCATTGGCACATCGCCATGGCCGGTCAGCACCAGGATCGGACGGACCACCTTCCTCTCCCGCAGCGCGCGCATGACCGAAAGGCCGTCCATCCCGGGCATGCGCATGTCGAGGAGAATACAGCCCAAGTCGGCAGGCAAGTTGGAGGCAAGGAACTCGGCGCCGCCGGTAAATGATTCCACCCGATGGCCGGCATGCTTCAAAAGCCCCGACGTTGAATACCTTATGGCATCGTCGTCATCGACGACGGCAATTACATAGGAACCGGGCATAAATCCCGCACACCCCGAATACCGTGCGGTTCGGTGCTACACCCAGCGCAAACCGTAGACAATAACCAACTTGGACTCAAATTAGTTTGGCCTGTATCGGGGCAATCTGAACTTGAAGGCTGCACCGGCGCCCGGCTTGCTCTCCACACCGATCGTGCCGCCATGCGATTCGATAAGCCTGCGGGAAACCGACAGGCCCATCCCCATGCCCTGCGACTTGGTGGTGACGAACGGCTCGAACAGGCGGTCCTTCAGGTCATCGTCGATGCCGGGGCCGTTGTCGGCGACAACGAACTCGATCATGCCGTCCGCCGCTTCCGCCGTAGTGACAGTCAGTCGGGCTTCCTCGTCCGCTGGAGGCGAGCTTGTCAGGGCATCGACCGCGTTGCGCAGCAGATTGACCATCACCTGCTGGATCTGGATGGCGTCGATCTCCACCCAGGCGCTGGCCGCGCCGGCGGTGCGCTCCACGACGATCCCGAGGGTGCGCGCATCGATGAGCGCCAGAGCCATCGCGGCATCGACGATTGACCTGGCACTCTCGACGGTGCGCACAACATCGCCGTGGCCGACGAACTCGCGCAGGCGCCGGAGGATGTCCCCGGCGCGCAGCGCCTGCTGCGAGGCGTGTTCCATCAGTTGCTGCGTCTCCGCGAACGCATCCTCGCTATGGCCCGCCTTGGCGAGAAACAGGCCGCTGTTGAGGAAGTTGACGATCGCGGTCAGCGGCTGATTGATCTCGTGCGATATCGCCGCGGCCATCTCGCTCAGGTCGTTGACTCGGGCAAGGTGCGCGAATTCGCTCTGCAGGAGACGCAGACTCTCCTCGCTCGCGCGAAGCGCCGTTTCCGCCTGCTTACGGGCGCTGACGTCGCGCATGACGCCTGTAAAGAAGGTGACGCCGTCGCGCTCCCATTCGGCGACGGAGAGATCGAGCGGAAAGACCGTGCCATCCTTGCGCTGGCCGATGACCTCGCGGCCGATGCCGATAATCGCCTTCTTGCCGGTGTCCCGATAACGGCTGAGATAGCCGTCATGATGCGACCCGATCGAGTTGGGCATCAGCAACTTGATATTCCTGCCGGCCAGTTCCTCCGGCGCATAACCGAAGATACGCTCGACCGATGGATTGACCGACTGGATCGTTCCCTCGGCGTCGATCACCGCCATCGCCTCGACCGCGCTGTGGAAGATGGCGCGGTACTGGGCTTCACCCGTCGTGAGCCGCGCTTCGGCTTCCTTGCGGGCGGTGATCTCTTCAACGACAGCGACGAAGAATTCGGGGCGGCCAGAGGCGTCGCGGACGGCCGATCGGGTCGCGTTGACCCAGACGATCCTGCCGTCCTTGCGGACATAGCGCTTCTCGACCCTGGAATGTTCGACCTCGCCTGCGATCATCGCGCCGCGCGCGGCGCCGTCGGCCGACCGGTCAAGCGGGTGGGTGATGTCGTCGACTGTCTTCTGCATGAGCTCGTCATGGTCGTAGCCCGCAATCTCGCAGAAACGGCTGTTGATCCTGATCCAGCGTCCGTCGGCATCGAGGTGGGCGATGCCGACGGCCGCCTGCTCGAAGGTCGATTCAAAGCGGCGATTGGCCTCGGCGGTCTCGCCCGATCGGGCGAGCAAACGTCGTCGAACCGACAGGATGACGAAGAGCGCGGCCAGGCCGGCCGTCAGCAGGCCGAGGATGAAGAGCGAGGCATTGGTCATGAGCGTTTCCGCATCGCCGCCAACAATGAATTCGCGCACAAGCAACACACAAAACCGTTTCTGTCACACGGCGGGCGGCAACTGACTCCAGTCGTCGGCGATCCGCTCAAAATCTTTGCCGTATTTGACGAATATGTCGCGCACCACCGGGTCGAAGGCCGAGGGCCCGTTCTGGCTGTCGCCGTGGACGATAACGCCGATTGCCGCCTCATGGCCGAGCGGCGACTTGCCCCGCCGCGGATGGCGCAGCGCGTCATAAACCGCGCAGACGGCGACGATCCGCGCCGCAAGGCAGATTTCCTCGCCCGCCAGCCCGAAAGGATAGCCGCTCCCGTCCCAACGCTCGTGATGCTGGAGCGCGACCTCGGCGGCCAGGGCGAGATCGGGCTCATCCGCGAGTTCGATGATTTCGCTGCCCCAGGCGCTATGTCGATGGATCAATTCCTTTTCATTGAAGCTGAGCAGCCCCTCCTGGTCGAGCAGGTCGCCGGGAAGGAGGGTCATGCCGATATCGTGCAGCGATCCGGCCCGGCCGATGTCGCTTATCTCTGCATCCCGGAGGCCGAGCCGGCGCGCCAGCAAGGCGCTCATCGCGCTCACGCGCTGATGGTGGGCGGCAAGGCGTGGATGTTCCATCATCATCGTCCGTGCCTGGTCAAGCAACAGGCGCGCCGGCGTGGCGGGCGACGTTTCCCGGTTGGTCGAGGGGGAGACAAGCTGACTGGCCACATCGGTTTCCCCGGCTGGGAGGGTTTGGCCGACCCAATGCGCCGCATTTGATTGGAAACCAATCCCGTAGCCACCCCCCGGTAGAACTACGGAAGTGACAGCAGACGATGGCGGCGATCTTCCATGCGGGCCGCCAGCGCGAGTCGCACCGCCTCTGCCGTTCCCCGGACGCCAAGGTTCGTTAGCAACTGGCCGCGACAGGCTTCCACTGTGCGGATACTCAGGCCAAGCTCGTAGGCGATGACCTTGTTCTGCTGACCCTTGAGGATGCCGTAGAGAACGTCGCGCTGACGGGCGGGCAGATTCGCGACCTTTTGCCGCGCTTCCTCGTCGATCTGGGAGGTGACCAGGAGCGGGGGGCAGGCGCAGGCGCAGTTGATCGCCTCGACCAAGGCCGCCGGATTGTATGGTTTTTCGAGAAAGTCGAGGGAGCCGAGTCGCATCGCCTCGACGGTGATGGCGATATCGCCGTGGCCGGTCAGCACTACGACCTTGAGCCGCAGCTCGCGCTCCTTCAAATCGCGCAGCACCGAAATCCCGTCGGTGCCCGGCATGCGGAGGTCCAGCAGGACGCAATCGAAATTGCCCGGCAGGTCTGCGGCCAGGAACTCGTCGCCACTGATAAACGGCACCACATCAAAGCCGCTGTGGTTAAGCAGACGCGCAGTCGACAAGCGTACGGCATCGTCGTCGTCTACCAGCGCTACTAAGTAGCGATCGGGCATTACGCCTCCTCCCCTGTGCACTGCTGCACCTGATCTGGGGGATATGCCAGCGATAGCCAGACCGGTGTGAGGTCCATATTTGGGTCAGCTATGACCAGCGACGACGATTGCGGAGATGATCGTCCGCCCTGCACGGAAAGCGGGCGTTGCCGAACAGCTCGAAATCCCAGCTACGTATCTGGTACCTGCACCTGCGGAACGGCAGATCGGTTGGCAAGCAAGCTTATCTTCGATTTCCGGCCGCGGCATCAAAATCCGATAAGCTCCGATGCAGCCGCCTACCTTGGTCACAGCACCTGAATCGCGAGGGGCAGCAGCCTTGCACGTATGAATAGGCAGGCTCCGACCGAGGCGCCCGGGGACGGCAAGGGCTTCAACATGGCCTGCGACGCCGCGCCCTTGAGCGGCCGGATGGTATTGCGCGAGATTACCGAGCGGAGACTCCCAATGAGCGGGACCAGTGACTGCCACTCATCTGGCCGCAGCGCCGGCTAGTTGCTCGGTACACGGAAGAGGGCACATTTTGCTGACACGTTCGTGGCTGAGACTGAAGCTGCACGGCACTAGACTTGCCCTGATCTTTGAGCGGTCCTATGCTCGACATGATCGCGGCGACCCCTGTCTTAGCCGCCTGGCCGAAACGACAGAGAGTGTACCGGATCGGGCTGGGAAGGAACAGACGCGATGGCCGCCATTGCCGCCGATTCGACGACGCGTGCGCCGATCGAACTGAGCTTCTCCGCAAATGTTGCGATCGCGCTGGCCGCATTGCTGGCGGGCGGGGCGACGATGCTGCATTTTGGCGCCGAGGATCCGGCGCTGCACACGGTGCTCGACACGAGCGTCGCGCTGACCGGTGCGCTCGTCGCGCTGCTTTTGTGGGATGTCAGCCGCCGCAGCGGTGAGACCTGGCCTCTGCTCCTCGCGATCTCGTTCGCGATGCTCGCGGTCGGAGAATTGCTTCACGTCTTGGCCGTGCTCGGCTGGCTGGGCGGTGGTCCCGCAGCCGATGTGCGGTTGCGCGCAGGGACCTGGGGACCACCGGCGTATCTGCTGCCGATCGGTGTCGGCGCGGCGTTATTGCTGCGCAATCGTCCGCGGTGGGTCGCCGGGCCGTTCGCACTTGGATTGGCGCTGTTCGCGCTCGCGCTGGTCGCGATCTTCCTGTGGGTGCCACGCTATACCAGCCCTGGCCTTCTTTGGATCACGCGGCCGGCGCTCGTCCTTGTGCCGGTGCTCTGGGCCGCGGTGGGCGCAGCTTATTGGAAGCAACGCGACGAAACCGACATCGCGCGTGCCACTGCGCTGACCGCCGCCATTCTCGCGCTCGCACACATCGTCATGCTCTATTCGCGCGCGCCGAGCGACACGGTCGCGATAGTAGCGCACCTGGGCAAGTTCGTCGGCGACGCGTTGCTCCTGTTCAACCTGATTCAGATCGGCGCAGCCGACACAGCGCGGCGGCGGCAGATCGAGCAGCAGTTGATCGAACTCAATCGCGACCTCGACGCGCGCGTCGCCGAGCGCACCGCGGCGCAGCGGCGCAGCCAGGATCTGATCGAAGCGATTATCGCCAATAGCTCGGCCGTGATCTACGCCAAGGACCTTGACGGCCGCTACCTCATGATCAACCAGCGCTACGCCGACATCTTTCACATCGATCGCCAGGCGGTGATCGGGAAGACCGACCATGACCTCTTCGACAAAGCTGCGGCCGATGCGTTCCGCGCGATGGACGAACGCGTCGCGCAGGCGGACCGGCCGCTGACCGAGGAAGAGACGGTCCCGCTTGACGACGAACTGCACTCTTACATCTCGGTCAAGGCGCCCTTGCGGGACGATTCGGGGCGGGCTTATGCGGTGTTCGGCATCTCGACCGACATCACCATGCATCGGCGCGCCGAAGCGGCGCTCTACGCGAGCGAACAGCGCAACCGGCTGATCGTCGAATCGGCGCTCGACGCCGTCGTGACGATAGATCGGACCGGCGTGATCACGGGCTGGAGCCCGCAGTCCGAACAAACCTTTGGCTGGACGCAGGACGAGGCGATTGGACAGCCCGTCGCCGAAACCATCTTGCCGGAGCGCTATCGCGAGGCGCATCGAGAAGGACTGGCGCGCTATCTCGCCACCGGCGAAGCGCGGGTTCTGAACAGGCGTATCGAGCTCGCCGCGCTTCACCGGAGCGGATCCGAATTTCCGGTTGAACTCTCCATTACATCGGGCCGCATGGGCGAAGTGGTCTCCTTCACCGCTTTCGTCCGCGACATCACCGATCGCAAGCTGGCGGAGACAAGACTCCAGACGCAGCGCGATCGCCTGCATCTGCTTGAGCAGATCACCCGCGCGATCGGCCAGCGCCAGGACATGCACAGCATCTTTCAGGTGGCTGTCCGGACGCTCGAGGACCGGTTGCCGGCCGATTTCGTCTGCATCTGCCTCTATGACCCGGTCGCGCATGCGCTCACCGTCGCGCACGTCGGCGTGGGTAGCGCGCCGCTTGGCCAGGAGCTCGGCATCACCGAGCGCGCGAAGATCGCGATCGACCAAAACGGGCTCGCGCGCTGCGTCGCCGGCGCATTGGTCTATGAACCGGATATCGCGGCCATCGACTTCCCGTTCCCGACCCGGCTCGCTCGACAGGGCTTGCGCTCGCTGGTGGTGACCCCGTTGCTGGTCGAGGGTGAGACCTTCGGCGTGCTGGTCGTGTCGCGACTACAGGACCAGGCGTTCCAGAGCACCGACTGCGAGTTCCTGAAGCAGCTCGGCGAGCATGTCGGGCTCGCCGCGCACCAGGCGCAGCTGCGCGATCGGCTGCAGCAGGCCTATGACGACCTCAAACACACGCAGCAGGCGGTGCTCGAGCAGGAACGGTTGCGCGCAATCGGGCAGATGGCGAGCGGCATCGCCCACGACATCAACAATGCGATCTCGCCGGTCGCGGTCTACACCCAGTCGCTGCTCGAGCGCGACCTCGACTTGGCCCCCGAGGTTCGCGACTATCTCGAGATCGTCGGGCGCGTGGTCAAGGACGTCTCGGCGACCGTCGCCCGGATGCGCGACTTCTATCGGCCAGAAAATGATGAGGCCGAACTCGAGCCGCTAGACTTGAATGAACTCGTGCCGCAGGTGGTCGAGCTGACGCGGGCACGCTGGAGCGATATGCCGCAGCAGCGCGGCATCGTCATCACCGTATCGACCGAGCTCGAAGTCGACTTGCCGCTGGTAATGGGTAACGTTTCGGAGCTGCGTGAAGCGGCGACCAATCTGATCTTCAATGCCGTCGACGCGATGCCCGACGGCGGCACGATCACGATCAGGACGGAAATGCTTCGGCCCGCGTCCGGCGGCAAGGCCCGCGTTCGGTTCGAGGTCGGCGATAGCGGCCCTGGCATGGATGACGAGATCCGCCGGCGCTGCCTCGATCCGTTCTTCACCACCAAGGGCGAGCGCGGCACGGGCCTCGGCCTCGCGATGGTGAACGGGGCCGCGCAGCGGCACAAGGCCCAACTCGACATCGACGCTGCGCCGGGAGAGGGAACGCGGATACGCCTCGAATTTGCCGTCGCCAAGGCGCGGCCGAAGCACGAACGTGCGCGCGATGCCCGCGTGGTTCGCCCTCTACGGCTGTTGCTGGTCGACGACGACCCTGCCGTGCTCAGTTCGACCGCCTTCGTCCTCAAGCGCTACGGACATGCGATCACCACAGCGGATGGCGGACAGGCGGGGATCGATGCGCTGCGCGCGGCGTACGAAGCGGGCGAGCCCTTCGATGCGGTGATCACCGACCTCGGCATGCCCTATGTCGATGGCAACCAGGTCGCGCTCACGGCCAAGGAGATATTTCCGGCGACGCCGGTCCTGCTGCTGACCGGTTGGGGCCGGCGCATGGCGACTGGGGATAAGGCCCCGGCGCATGTCGACTTCGTGCTGCCCAAGCCGCTCGACCTCAATGAGTTGCGTGATGTCTTCGCCCGATTCGACTGAGTCGCAATAAGTGTCATCAGATGAAAGGCTGAAGCGCCGGCGCTGGCGAGCTAGTCCGAACGATGAAGGCGCAGTCGGCCAGCTTCCGTATCTATGCTGGAAAGCAGCCTGGACCTCACCAGAGCGTTCGCGAGCCCAGCCAGCGCCGGACCTCGACGAGCTTGAAGCGCGGGCAGCGGCGATATTTGCTTCCGCCGCTTCCCAACTCAAATTCACTCGGGAATCCCGGAGGCCCCCGCCGCCGCAGGCGCTCGATCTGGCGACAAGACAATCGCGCGAGCTCGGCAAACTCATCCGCGGTGATTAGAGCGGCAGCGGAATGAAGGTGCACGAAGTCCTCGATCGCACTCGCACCAAGGTGCTCTGGAGAGAATTGTAGGACCGGATGATTGCCGCCCCACTGCCAGGCTCTGGGTCGCACCGCCGAAATCGGTAGAACTGGAGCAAGGCATTGCACAACAAATCTGATTTGAGACAATATCGGATCCCAACGTAGTAGAGTCCGCTGATCGAAAGATGAGCGACCATGAGGGCTCGGACCCACTGCCTTGCTGGAATTTGTCGGGCAGGCGCTGGGCAATGGAACGCGGGTGGTCCTTTCAGGCGTCCAGAGTCAGCCTTTCCGTCTCCTGAAGCGCGCGGGCCTCGGTCGGTCGGCCGGAATGGTGATCCACGTGCGAGACTATGAAGCCGCGCTCAGGCTGGTCGGTGACGGCCCGCCACCATCGAGCATGGGGCCAAATAGTGGCGCCCGCAAGGAAACTGGTTGAAGCACACGTCGACGCTGAAAAGCCCGCCCGTAAACCGGAATAAGTCTCGCGCGGGGATTGTCAGGCGATAATATCACCGTTCCCGGCGTCCAAAGAGCCGGGTGCCTCCCTCGGCGCCTTGCCGGATTTCAACGATGCACTCGTATTAATACGATGATTTTGAAGAAGGAAATTCGAAACCATTGCCTGTGAAATGGCGAGCTGGAGGATTGTCTTGACCAGCGCGCCAACTCTGCCCTGGCGGTTCAGCCGCAAAATCCTGATTCCGATGGTCGTCGTGATGCTCGCGGGGGTAGGGATTGCCGGATTCGGCCTTTACTGGGCAACAACCCGGAGCGACTATGTTGCCGTCGAGCGCCAGGTCCAAACCACGCGGCGCGCCATTGACGATATCATTGCGAGGCTGGCACTCGAGCAGGAAACAGTCGCCGTCTGGGACGATTCGGCGAGCCATCTGCATCGCGCGCATCCCGACATGACGTGGATCAACGACAACACCGGTGTGTGGCTTCACAGCATTTTCGGCCACGACCAGACCTTCATCCTGAACGGGCGGGACCAGCCCGTTTATGCCAACATTGAGGGCTCGATGGTCGCGGCCTCACGATTCGAGGCAATCCGAAATGACCTGCGCCTTCAGCTCGAGGAAACGCGGGGGCGCCGCAACGCGCCCAACAACCGGTTCGACCGCCACCCCGGCCAAGCTCGGCCCGGCTCCGCAGTTCTGACGACCGCCCGGGCGATACATGACACGCAGATCGCCCGCGTGGGCGGGCGGCCGGCCGCGGTCAGCATCATGCGCATTCGTGCTTCTACACCCGGCCTCCAGCCGCCAGGACCAGAGCCGCTGATGGTGAGCCTGCGTTATCTCGATCGTGGATTCTTGCAGGAACTGGAGCATCGCAACCTGATCGACGGCGCCCGATTTTCGCCGGCGCGCGACCTTGGCCGGGGCGAACAGGCCCTGGTCATCGAGAACGAGGATGGCGGTCATATCGGCTATTTTATTTGGCGCCCGGTTCTCCCGGGAAGCCGGATCCTCGCCGTGCTTGCACCCACTACTGCTGGGCTCGTAATCGCGATGATTGCTCTGATGGCATTGCTTGGTCGCTGGTTGAAGCGATCGACCGGCGAGCTCGGCGAAGCCTTGGTGCAGCTGCAGGCGAGCGAAGCCCAGGCGCAGCATCTGGCCTTCCACGACACGCTGACGGGCTTGCCCAATCGCGCCCTGTTCAATGATCGGCTTGATCATGCGCTTTCCCGTGCCAGACGTGGCGACGGCTTGACCGTGCTGACGCTCGACCTCGATCGCTTCAAGCATGTCAACGACACGCTCGGTCACCTTGCAGGTGATGCGCTGATACGCGAATTCGGCTCGCGGGTGTCGGCGCTAGTTCGGGAGGGAGATACAGTCGCGCGCCCGGGGGGCGATGAGTTCGCTGTCTTGTTACCGGAAATGGAATGCCGTGACCAGATCGAAGCTCTGTGCGCACGGATTCTCTGCGCGGTCCACCAGCCATTCGAGGTGCTTGGCAATGCTGCTTTCGTCGGTGTGAGCATCGGTGTTGTGAGCGCCCCGGCAGCCGGTCTCGACCGCGTCGAGTTGCTGCGCAAGGCCGACATCGCGCTCTATCGGGCGAAAGCCGAGGGCCGGGACTGCTATCGCCTGTTTAACGAGGATATGGATGAGCGCATCCGCTTCCTCAGCGAGATGGAGGATGATCTTCGCCAGGCCCTGCGGGAGGGAGATCAGTTGCGGCTCTACTTCCAGCCAGAAATGGGGCCGGACGGCCATGATATCGTCGGTCTTGAAGCGCTGCTGCGCTGGCAGCATCCCCGGCGCGGCTTGGTATCACCAGAACAGTTCATCCCGGTCGCGGAGGAAGCCGGCCTGATGGGCTCGCTTGGAGAATGGGTGTTCAAGGAGGCCTGCGCGGCGTCGCGGCGCTGGCCTGAGCTGTTCATTGCGGTCAATCTGTCGCCGGTTCAATTCCGGGACAAGGACTTTCCTGACCAACTTATCAGGATGGCAAGGGACGCCAAAGTCGATTCAGTCCGGCTGGAGCTGGAGATCACCGAAGGTGTGCTGCTCGAGGACAATGAGACCGTGCGCCAGGCATTGGCGAAGCTCCGCAAGTCCGGCTTCAGGATCGCCCTCGATGATTTCGGAACGGGCTATTCTTCACTGAGCTATCTGCGGAAGTTCGAGGTCGACAAGATCAAGATCGACCGTTCTTTCGTCCAGCATCTGGGGAACAAGGTTGATTCCGCATCGCTGATAGAGGCCGTGATCATGATCGGCCGCGCGATGGGGCTTACAGTCACCGCCGAGGGGGTCGAGACCAATGAACAACGGCATTTCCTTTCCATGGCCGGGTGTAACCAGATGCAGGGTCATTTGTTTTCACGGGCCCTGCCCGCCAGTCAGGTGTCCCGGCTGCTGGGCTCACGCTCGCGCATGCGCGCCGCCTGACCATCGGTCTAAGAACTGGCGGCGAACGGGCGGCGCTCATTAGACCGTTGATCTGCGTTAGAAGGTAATGCCTTGTTTGAACGCTGAGTAGCGGCCAATTTCGGTTCAGCCATCGAATCGCCCCCCAGCGAACGCTGTCGCGACGCCTTTCTGACCGCTGAGGGCGAAGGCCTTCACCAGATCCCGGTAGGCCCAGTCCACGCCGGCATTATCGAGCCGGGGCATTTCTGCTCCACCGCCAAAGGCGAGGCGGTGGTCCGCCTCGAGGAACGGCTGGGCTACAAGCACAAGGGCGTCGAGGCGCTGATGGCGGGCGCTGCGCTCGATCGGGCGGCCCGGCTCGCGGGCCGGGTCTCGGGCGACAGCACTGTCGCTTAGCCGACTGGAGTGAACGGCACTCGTATACGAGACTCATTGAAGGGGACCCACCATTTGGCTCGCCCGTTCCCCGCGCATGGACGACAAGCTATACGACACCCCGAGCGAAGTGACAGCTACGGATGGCAGCCCCGGTGACCCCGATTAGAACAAGCAGCGCGACCGCTCCACTGCGCGGGGCCTCGCCGCGCCCGCCGCATTCTTCGTGCTGCTGGCGGGCAAGATGGTCACCAAAAGCGTCGGCGTATACCCGGTCACCCGCGCTTATCGCTCGCCGAGGCGTGAAGCAGCCGATACGATATTACTGATGTCGAACGGGCTGACCGTCCCCTGCTGCTGGCCATTGACGTGGGCGAAAGCCCAGTGACCGGACCACTGCGTCCGGCGATTCCCCGCACGGTCTGGGCGTTGGGGATCGTGAGCCTGTTCATGGATGTCTCGTCCGAGATCATCCACGCGCTGCTGCCGCTGTTCATGACCACCACTCTCGGGCTCAGCGTCGCGCTTGTCGGCTTGATCGACGGCATCGCAGAATCCACCGCCAGCATCACCAAGGTCTTCTCCGGCTACATCTCCGACAGGCTCGGCAGGCGAAAGCCGCTGATCCTGCTCGGCTACGCCCTCGGCGCGGCGTCCAAGCCGTTCTTCCCGCTCGCGGCGGGCGCTCTGCCGATATTGGTCGCACGCTTTGCGGATCGCGTCGGGAAAGGCATTCGGGGGGCGCCTCGCGACGCCCTGGTGGCGGACGTCACGCCGGTCGAAATCCGGGGGCGCGCATTCGGACTTCGCCAGTCGCTGGACACCGTCGGCGCGTTCCTCGGGCCGCTGCTGGCCATCGGCCTCATGGTCCTTTTCGCGAACGATATGCGGGCCGTCTTCTGGGTCGCCGTCATCCCGGCGCTGCTGGCGGTCCTCTGCGTCGTCTTCTGGGTCAGGGACAATGCGAGCCCCGACGGCGAGGCCGACTCTCCGATCAAGCTGGGCGAACTCAGGCAATTGGGCCGCGCCTATTGGATGGTCGTGGCGATCGGCGTCATGTTCACGCTCGCGCGCTTCAGCGAAGCCTTCCTGATCCTTAAAGCGACGGCGGAAGGCTTGCCGCTATGGCTTGCGCCGCTGGTCCTCGTGGTCATGAATGTCGTCTATTCGGCTGGTGCTTACCCGGCCGGTGCGATCTCCGACCGGGTGCACCCCCGAGCATTGCTGCTTTGGGGCGTAGCCTGCCTGGTCCTTGCCGACCTCACGCTTGCTTTCACCACGGGCCTCGCCGGCGCCTTCGGCGGTATCTGCCTTTGGGGCCTTCACATGGCGTTGACGCAAGGCGTGCTGGCGAGGCTGGTGGCCGACAAGGCCTCGCCGCGATTGCGCGGCTCAGCGTTCGGCTTGTTCAACCTGGCTACGGGCCTGTCCCTGCTTGCCGCCAGCGTCGCCGCAGGGCTCCTCTGGGATAGCTTTGGTCCGGCCGCCACCTTCGCCATGGGCGCCATCTTCGCTGCGCTTTCGTCCGTCATGTTGCTGTCGTTTCACGCCGTCCGCCCGGCGGCTGAAAGCGCATAGTCGACATTGGCATCAGTCCGGTAGCAGCGCGCGAAGCCCCAGGGCAATTCCGTCTGGACGCCCCATTCAAGCCCATTAGGACGACTGCGACGGTCGCCCGCCCAATTCGATACCGTTCGCTTCCACGAAACCGCACCAATCCGCCGCATTTCCAATTCGGTGGGCTCTTGTGGGCCCCGGAAATTGAAGTTGGAGGAACGTTGTAAAAGGTGGACCAGAAAGGGGTCCATGCCCAAGCCAACTCCAATATTGGCGTTATAACTCATGTAGTTAGTAATTGGTGCGGTCGAGAAGACTCGAACTTCCACGGCCTTTCGGCCACAGCGACCTCAACGCTGCGCGTCTACCAGTTCCGCCACGACCGCACGTGATGCCCCGGACCAGTCGTCCGGGTGGTAGGAAGCGGGGCCTCTAGCAGCGCTTTTCGCCTTCCGCAACGCCCCTAATAGAGGAACATCGGCATGCCCTCGACGCGCATCAGCCGGGCGCGATAGGCGGCCCGGTCATAGAGCGCGCTGACGTCGACCGACTTCCTGCCGTGCAGCAGGGTGTCGATCGGGACATGGCTGTAATTGCCGTCGGTGAGCGTCACCATCCGCCCCGCCTCGCCACGCTCGATCAGCTGCACGGCAAGGCCGCCAAAGGCGAAGCCGACCATCCGGTCCATTGCATCCGGCTCGCCCGAGCGCATCAGATAGGCGAGCTCCTGGATCACCACGCTCTCGCCGAGACTTGCCGTGATCGCGCTGCCCAGCCGGTGGCCGACGCTGACCTCCGCGCGCCGGGCGGCCGATTTGGCGATCTCGCTCTCGCCATTCTCCTCCCCGGCAATCTTAGCGCCCTCGGAGATCACGCACATCGCATAATGAGCCGGGTTCGAGGCCTTGTCCTCGGCGAGCAAAGGCAACAGCACGTCGAGATCGGCCGGGACTTCGGCAATCACCGTGCGGTCGACCTGGGCGAGGAAGCCCGCGAGCAGGGCGGTCTCGCCGCTCCGCCGCCCGAACAATTCGATCACGCCGATCCGTTCGTGGCTCTCCACCGTCGTCCTGAGCGCGTTGATCGCCTCGACCGAACGGCTGACCGCGGTCGAGAAGCCGATGCAATAGTCCGTGCCGAACACGTCATTGTCCATCGTCTTGGGCACCGAGACGACCTTCACGCCCTGCGCCGAGAGATGGGCGGAGAAACGCAGAGTGCCGTCGCCGCCCAGCGTGACCATCGCGTCGATGCCGAGCGCCTCCAGCACTTTCAGCACGTCGCCGGTCCGGTCGCCCTCGGCCATCGTCCTGGGATCGCGCCTGGAGGTGTGGAGCACGGTGCCGCCCGTCCGGTCGATGCCGCGCACGCTTTCCCGGTTCAGCGCGACGCTGTGCGCGGCGACGCTCTCGCGGTCCGCGGGGTCGATCGCCATCACCCCTTCCCAGCCGCGCCGGAAGCCGGTCACCTCCCAGCCCAGGGCGTCGGCGGAGAGCACGACCGAGCGGATGCAGGCATTGAGCCCGGGCACGTCGCCGCCGCCGGTGAGTATTCCTATGCGCATGGTGACCGTCTATCGGCGGTCGCGATGGAGGACAACCGGACAGAGGAGGCACAAGCCGGCCACCGGGCCGAGGCCGGGCGCATCCTGCGCCTGGCCTGGCCGATCATGCTGACCAGCCTCAACTGGACCCTGATGCACATGATCGACGTCGCCGTGGTCGGCCATTACGGCACCGCGGAGCTGGCGGCGCTCGGGGCGAGCCGGATCGTCACCTTCATCGTCCTCGTCATGGGTTTTGCGGGTCTCACCGGCATTCTGGTCTTCACCGCGCGGGCCGATGGCGGAGAACGGTACGCCGAAACCGGCGACATTTTCCGGGCCGGGCTGGCGCTCGCCTTGATCGGCGGCGTGACCAGCGCCCTCGTCCTCGGCCTGTTCGCCTACGACCTGCTCGGCCTGTTCGGGGTCGAGCCGGCGCTGCGGCGGCCGGGCGCCAATGTCGTGCAGGCCATGGCGCTTGGCTTTCCCGCCCAGCTCCTGCTCGGCGCCTCCTCCTATTTCCTCGAGGGAATCAGCCGGCCGCGCCGGGTGATGACGGTCAATCTTGCCATGCTGCCGTTCAACGGCCTGCTCGCCTGGGCCTGGGTGGGCGGCCATTTCGGGCTGCCGGCGCTCGGTGCGGTCGGCGCGGCGCTCGCCACCGCGACCATTTCCTGGCTCGGGGCCTTCGCGATGATCGCCATCGTCTGGCTGCTGCCGCGCGCGACCGAGCGGCGGGTGCGCGACTTCAGCGGCCCTGCCATGATCCGGGCATTGAAGGGGGCGGGGCCGCTGGCCTGGTTCGGGCTCGTGCCGGCGGTCGGCGCGATGCTGGAGCTGGCGGGCTTCTCGACCCTGATGGTACTCTCCACCCGGCTCGGCAATGCCGCGGCCGGCGCCTTTCAGGCGATGCTGTCGATCCACAATCTCGCCTTCGCCCTGTCCATGGGCTTCGGCTCGGCTGCCGGCGTGCGCGTCGGCAATGCGGTGGGCGCCGGCGAGCGGAGCGAGGCCTGGCCGCGCGCGCTGACCGCGGCGACGCTCGCGGCGCTCTTGCTCGGCCTGATCTCGCTGCTGCTCGTCTTCGCCGCGCCCGCTCTGGTCTGGCCCTTCTCCGACGATCCGGAGGTGCTGGTGCTGGCCGCGTCGATGCTCTCGATCATGGGCGCCTTCCTGATCTTCGACGGCCTGCAATATGTGTTCGGGGCGGCGCTCCGCTCGCTTGGCGAGCAGGTCTGGGCCGGGGTGAACGGCATCTTCGGCTTCTTCCTGATCACCGGCGGGACGGGGCTGCTGCTGGTCCGGAGCGGCTGGGGACCGGCGGGGCTCGCGCTCGCCGCCGGCATCGGCATGTTCGCGACCGCAGCTTTTCAGTTCGGCCGCTTCTGGTTCGTCCTCAGGAAACCGGGCCGAAGCTGAGGCTCAGCTGGCGGCCACCGGCGGGCACGTCACGCTCGGCGCTATCGAAGCGCACCGTCTGGCGCGGCCCCAGGTCGCGTACCGGCGGCGCGATCGACCAGGAATAGACGACATTGGTCTGCGCATCGCGCAATTCGGCGCGGATTTGCGGCACGCGCTGGGGTTCGTCGCTGGTGTTGGTGATCTCGCCATGGAGGACGAGCAGGTCCTGCCCGCTCTCCAGCCGGGTCCTCTCCGGCCGGCCGGTAATGGTGAGCGCATTGGCATTCTGCACCGGCAGCCAGACCCTGCGCACGAAATCCGGCAGCCCGAACACCTGCAGCGCCACTACCGCGCCGACCATCAGCAGGCCGGCGATGATTGCGAGGATGGTCCACATGCGGGCGCGGTTGCGCCGCGGCCGGCGGCCATAGTCCCACTCCTCCTGGACCGGCTCCGTTTCCGGCTCCGTCTCGGCTGCGGCCTCGGCGTCGGTCGGCGCCCAGCCCGGCGGCGGCGCCGGTTCCGGGCGCGGCGCGGCTGCGGGCGGTGCCGGGGCGGACGGCTCGATCGCGGCCTGTTCGGCGGAGGCGGTGGTCCTGAGGTCGAGCGCGGGCGGGTCCTGTACCCAGCTGTAGCGGCAATTGGCGCAGCGCACCCGGCGCCCGGTCGGCCCGATCGCACTGTCCGGCACGACATAGCGGGTCTTGCAGGACGGGCAGGAGAGGATCATCCGGGTTACGCTCTCACAGAGGCTTGCTCCACGACTCTAAGCACGGGGGAGTCGCCAGTTGCAAGCTTATGACTGTGCGAACCCCCCTGATACTTGAAGCCGACACTAAGGGCATGCCATTGCTGCCGGCAGGCAAATCCAAAGCGGGGCAGGGAGCAGGCCGCTGAATACGGGCGAAGCGATCGTTCAGTTCGAGAATGTCGGGCTGCGTTACGGCACCGGCGCCGAAACGCTGTCCGATCTCGCCTTCACCCTCAGGGAAGGCGGCTTCTACTTCCTCACCGGCCCGTCCGGCGCCGGCAAGACCTCGCTGCTGAAGCTGCTCTATCTCGCCTTGCGCCCCAGCCGCGGCCTGATCCGCCTGTTCGGCGAGGATATCGTCACCATGCCGCGCGACCGGCTGCCGGGCTTCCGCCGGCGGATCGGCGTCGTCTTCCAGGACTTCCGGCTGGTCCCGCATCTCTCCACCTTCGACAATGTCGCGCTGCCGCTAAGGGTCGCCGGCGTCGAGGACAAGGATCTGGAGACGCCGGTGCGCGAGATGCTCGCCTGGGTCGGCCTCGCCGACCGGGCCAGTGCCCGCCCGGCCACGCTTTCGGGCGGCGAGCAGCAGCGCGTCGCCATCGCCCGCGCGGTGATCGGCCGGCCGGAATTGCTCGTCGCCGATGAGCCGACCGGCAATGTCGATCCCGATATGGCCCGCCGCCTCCTCTATCTGTTCGACAGCCTCAACAAGCTCGGCACCACCGTGGTTGTCGCTACCCACGACCTCCATCTGCTGACCGAAATCCAGCGCGCCGAGATGCTGCGGCTCGACCGCGGCCAGATCGCCGATCCCACCGGCGCGCTCCGCCATCCGCCCAAGCGGGCCGATCAATGAGGGCTGGCGCATGAGAGGTGGTGTCCGCAAGTTCGGCCGGGCCGAGCGCGGCCTGCTGCCCGAAGGGCGGCTTTCCGGGCCGATGCCCTGGGTGATCGCGATCATGATGTTCCTGACCGTGCTCGCCGCCGCGGCGGGCATGGGCCTCGCCAGCGCCGCCGCCCGGCTCGACGACCAGATTGGCGGCCGCGTCACCATTCAGATCGTCGAGGCCAATCCGGCGCGCAAGGCGGCGCAGGCCGAGGCGGCCGCCACCGTGCTCCGCGGCCTGCCCGGCGTCGTCGCGGTTCGCATCGTGCCGGAGGAGGAGATCAACCGGCTGCTCGTGCCCTGGCTCGGTCAAGGCGGGATTGCCGACGAGATCCCGATCCCGGCTTTGATCGACGTCGATCTGACGCCCGAAGGCCATGACCAGCTCACCCGGCTGACCCGCGCGGTCGCTGCGGTGTCTCCCGCCGCCCGGGTCGACGACAACGGCCAGTGGCTCGCTCCGCTCGCCTCCCTGATCGGCGCGCTGAAATGGCTGGCGGCCGGGCTCGTCCTGCTCATGGTCGGCGCCACCGCCGCCACCGTCGTGCTCGCCGCCCGCGCCGCGCTGGACATGCACCGTTCGACGATCGAGGTACTGCATTTCATGGGCGCGACCGACGTGCAGGTCGCCCGCCTCTTTCAGCGCCGGATCGCGCTCGACGCCCTGTTCGGCGGGCTGGTCGGTTTCATCCTCGCCGCTCTCGTCCTGATCGGCATCGGCGAGCGCGTCTCGGCCCTCGGCTCGGAGCTGCTCGGCTCGGCCAGCGTACCCGCGCCCGCCTGGGGGATCCTGGTCGGCTTGCCCCTGTTCGGCGTTCTCCTCGCCATGCTGGTCGCGCGGCTTACCATCCTGCGGGCGCTGGGACGGATGCTGTGATCCGCTGGCTGATCCGCATCCTCGCGCTCGTCCTTGCCCTCTACGGCATCGGCTTCGGCCTGTTCGCGCTGACCCTGGGCAGGGCCGCTGGCAATGAGCAGACCGACGCCATCGTTGTGCTGACCGGCAGCCCCGGGCGGCTCGAACGCGGCTTCGCCCTGCTCGAGCGGGGTCGGGCGCAGGCGATGCTGATTTCCGGCGTGCCGCCCAATGCCCGGCCACAGGATTATGCGGCGCGCTACGGCATCGATCCCGGCCTTTTCCCGACCCGCGTCGCGCTTGGCCACGAATCGGTCGATACGCGCACCAATGCCGAGGAGGTTGCGCGCTGGCTGCAACGGCGGCGCTATCGGTCCATTCGCCTTGTCACCAGCGATCTCCACATGCACCGCGCTTATTATGAAATCGGCAGGCGCGTCGGCGACGTCACCATCGTCACCGATGCGGTCATCACCAACCCCGGCTTCGCGCAGATTTTCGTGGAATATAACAAATATCTCGGGGCCCGGGCCGCCGGCCTGATCGGACTCTGACGGGCTGCGCTGATGGCCGCTTTCCGTTCCTTCCTGTTCGCTCTGTTCTTCTACGGCGGCACCGTGCCCGCCGTCCTGCTTTCCTTCCCGATCAGCCTGCTCGGCACGAAGGCGATCCGCGGCTGGGCACATTTGTGGGTCCGCTATCACAAAGCCTGCGCGCGCTGGCTGCTCGGCGTCCGCACCAGGCTGGAAGGAAGGCCGCCCGAGGGCGCCTGCCTGGTCGCCTGCAAGCATCAGTCGATGTTCGAGACGCTGGAGATCATCCTGATGCTCGACCAGCCGGCCATGGTCCTGAAGCGCGAGCTGACCGACATTCCGCTCTGGGGCTGGGTGACGCGGCGCTATGGCGCGATTCCGGTCGACCGGAAGGGCGGCGCTGCTGCGCTCAGGCGGATGATGCGCGCCGCCGAAGCGGCGATCGCCGGGGGCCGGCCGATCGCGATCTTTCCCGAGGGGACACGCGTGCCGCCGGGCGAGACGCCGCCGCTGCAGCCCGGTTTCGCCGGCCTTTACCGCGCGCTGAAGCTCCCGGTCGTGCCGGTGGCGGTGGATTCGGGTCGGCTCTGGCCGAAGGGCCGCTTCGTCAAGCGCCCCGGCATCGTCACCATGCGCTTCCTCGACCCGATCGAGCCGGGCCTGTCGCGCGCCGAAATCGAGGCGCGGGTCCACGCCGCGATCAACGTGCTCGGACGATGACTCCGCCGCTCGGCCTGATCGAAGGCTTTTTCGGCCGCCCCTGGTCCTGGGCGGAGCGGGCGGCGGCGGTCCGCTTCCTCAGGCCGCACGGCTATTCCTTCTATTTCTACGCGCCAAAGGCGGATCCCTGGCTGCGCCGCCGCTGGCAGGAGCCGCATCCGGCGGCCGAGATGGACGCGCTGGCCGAGTTTCGCGACCTCTGCCGCGCGCAACATGTCCGCTTCGGCATCGGCCTCAGTCCGTTCGAGCTGCATTTGCAGCAGGGCCGGGGCTGGCAGGAGGCACTGGCGGCCAGACTCGCCCAGCTCGCGGTGCTGAAGCCCGACGATCTCGCCTTGCTCTTCGACGATATGCGCGGTGACGTGCCCGATCTCGCCGAGCGGCAGGCCGCGATCGTCCATTTCGCCGCCGGGCGGGGCGTCGCGGAGCGCATTTTCTCCTGTCCGAGCTATTATTCGGACGATCCGATCCTCGATGTCGCCTTCGGCGCCCGCCCGCCTTTCTATCTGGAGCAATTGGGCCGGCAGCTCGATCCGGCCGTCCAGCTCTTCTGGACCGGGCCGGAGGTCTGCGCGCGCGAATTCACCCCCGGCCATCTCGCCCGTGTTGCCGGGCAGCTGGGGCGCAGGCCGGTCCTGTGGGACAATTATCCGGTGAATGACGGCGCCCGCATGTCGCAGCACCTGCACCTGCGCGCCTTCACCGGCCGGCCGGCCGCGATCGCCCCTTATCTTGCCGGCCATGCGGTCAATCCCGCCTCCCAGGCACTGCTCAGCCGGGTGCCTTTGCTGACCCTCGCGGAAAGCTATGAGAAAGGCGAAGCCTACGATTATCTCGCCGCTTTCGGCCGCGCCGCGCGGGAAATATTGGGCGAGGAGCTGGCCGCGTGCGTCGCAAGGGACGTGCTGACTTTTCAGGACCGCGGACTCGACCGGCTGGGCGAACGCAAGACCGCCCTGAAGGCTCGCTACGAGGCCTTCGATCACCCGGCGGCCCGGGAAATCCTTTTGTGGCTGGAGGGTTACTGGGCGGTCACCGATGTACAGGTGCAGACGCAATAATTCCGGCTTTACAATAATTAGCGTGGCTAATTGCTGCTTAACCAATGCACCGAGCGGCCGTGCGGATGCGCCCAGGCGAGCAATTCTTCCTCACCCGGCCAGGTCCTGAGCCGGAGCGACGGGCGCCCGGCCTCCGGGTCCAGTTCGTAACGCAACCATGCAAGCGGCGCCTGCGCCGAAGCGCCCGCGGCGGCCGCCCCGATCCGCGTGGTGACGCGCTGCTGGCTGTCCGCATCGAAGTATTGAAAGGCGACCGAATGCATCACCACCCGGGTGATGCGGGGCGCGGCTTCGAGCGCCAGATTCGCCTCTATCCAGTCCGCCGCGTCGCCGCGGTCGATCCGGGGCGGGTCCTCCGCGGCGCTGGCCAGCGCCGAGGTCAGGCGGGCGAAGCGTTCCGGCTGGTCCGGCCAGACATAAGCGAGCAGCCTGAGATAATCGTCGGGCAGGCGGGCGGGATTGAGGTCGACGCCGGTGCGGCCGACGATCCGGACGCGCGCCTTTGGCGGCGGCGGCCCGGTCCAGTCGGGCTTGAGGAGCGGGGCAGGGAGCATCTTGCCCAGAATCCGGCCGCCGAGATTATAGCGGTAGCGGTCGAGGATCAGGTTGAGCCCGGCGCTGGCGCCCAGTTCGTAGAGGCGCATGCTCAGCGGAAAACGGGCGGCGATCGCCAGCAGCCCGCTCATCAGCACCGCCGAACGGCCCACTTCATTGGTTTGCGGGGCGAATTCCAGCCAGGGCAGCAGCCTGCCGCCCGCCAGAATCGGCGCAAGCGCCTCCCAAAGCGTCCCCGCCTCGGGCAGCGGTGCTGGCGGGTAGAGCCTGGCGAGGTCCGACGTCCGGTCAGACATCGCCCGGAAATGCAAGCCGCCGCAAAGCCTTAGCGCCAGCGCATCAGCGAACGGGCCGGGATCGCCGCGCCAGTCGAGCACGCGGCGGCCCGTTTCCGTCCGCCGGTCGAGCTGTCTGCCCAGAGTCTCGCAGAGCAAGGCCGTGAATGGCGCGCCGAGTTGGGTGCAGTAACCGGCCTGCTCAGCGAACGAGGCCCGGATTTCCGCCTCGCTCCCCATGAATCAGGCCCTGAGCGTCGCGCCGAGCTTCGCCGCCGCCGCGACGATCCGTCCGGCGATTGCTTTCAGCTCCTCTTCGGTGAAGCTCTTCCCGGCGGGCTGCAGGATCACCTCGACGGCAAGCGACTTCTGCCCCTCGGGCACGCCCTGCCCGGCGAAGACGTCGAACAGCCGCGCGCCGGTGATCGCCGCCTTGTCCGCGCCCTTCACCGCCCGCACCAGCTGGTCGGCGGCGAGGTCCGCGGGCACGAGGAAGGCGAAATCGCGCGTCACCGCCTGCAGAGCGGGGGGCTGATAGGCGCTCCGCATATGGCCAGCACCGCCCCGCTTCGCCGGAATCGCGTCGAGGAAGATCTCCGCCGCCACGACCGGGCCGTCCAGGTCGAAGGCTCTGGCGATGCGCGGGTGCAAAGTGCCGAATTCGGCGAGCACGTTCTTCGGGCCGAGGCTGAGCCGCCCCGACTGGCCGGGATGATAAGCCGCGCCGGCGTCGACCGGCACTTGCAGATTGTCGACCGGCGCGCCGGCCGCGGCGAGAATCGCCAGCGCCTCGGCCTTGGCGTCATAGGCGTCGAGGGGGCCGGTCTTCGCCGCCCAGTCGCGCGGCCCGCGCGGCCCCGTCAGGACGAGGCCCAAAGTCGCCCGCTCGGCGTCGCCCAGATAGCGCCGCCCGATCTCGAACAGGCGGATCGTCTCCGCCCCCCGCGCGGCATTGCGCGCTGCTGCCGCGAGCAGGCCGGGCAGGAGAGAGGGCCGCATCGCCTTCATCTCTTCGCTGATCGGATTGGCGAGCACGAAGGCGGAGCCGCCGAACGTGTCGGCCTCCTTTTCGGAAAGGAAGCTCCAGGTTACCGCCTCGTTGAGGCCGCGCGCCGCCGCGGTCCGCCGCGCCCGCCGCTCGATCATCTGTTCCGCCGTCGCGGTCGGCCGCGCCACCCCCGGTGTACGCGGCAGCGGCGTCGAAGGGACGTGGTCAAGTCCTTCGATTCGAATGATTTCTTCGACGATATCGGCGGCGCCGTCCACGTCGCGACGCCATGACGGCACTGCAATCCGCCAGACCTCGTCGCGCGTGACCGTGAAGCCCAGCCGTTGCAGGATCCGCTGCTGCCGGTCCTCCGGCACGGCGACGCCGGCCAGTTCCAGACAGCGCTCCGGCCGATAGTCGACGATCCTGTCCAGCCGGGGCGGTTCCCCCGCCTTCACCAGCTGCGAGGGGTCGCCGCCCGTCAGCCGCATCGCCAGTTCGGTGGCGAGCTGGACGCCGGCCTCGAGGAATTCGGGGTCCACCCCCCGTTCAAAGCGGCTGCGCGCGTCCGAGGCCAAAGCGAGCTTCTGGCCGGTCATCGCGATCCGCTCGGGCGCGAACCAGGCGCATTCGATCAGGATATCGGTGGTCGCTCCGGTGACGCCGCTATGCTCGCCGCCCATGATCCCGCCAATATCGTGCACGCCGCCGTCGTCGGCGATCGCGGTCATGCTGCTGTCGAGGACATAGGATTTGCCGTTCAGCGCCAGCATCTCCTCGCCGTCGCGGGCACGCCGTGCCCGCACCGGGCCCTTGAGTTTCGCCAGATCATAGACGTGCAGGGGGCGTCCGTAGCTCAGCATCAGATAATTGGTCATGTCGACCAGCGCGCTGATCGGCCGCTGCCCGACCGCCTTCAGCCGCCGCTGCAGCCAGTCGGGCGACGGGCCGTTCGTCACGCCGCGCACCACCCGGCCATAGAAAGCCGGGCAGCCCTCGGGATCGTCGATCAATATCTCGACCGGGCAGGGATAAGTCCCCGGAATCACGGGCGGCTCGACCGGTTTCAGCGCGCCGAGCCCGGCCGCGGCGAGATCGCGGGCGATGCCGTGCACGCCCATCGCATCCTGCCGGTTGGGCGTGACCGCGACGTCGATCACCGGATCGTCCAGTTCGGCAAAGGCGGCGAAGCTCGTGCCGACCGGCGCATCCGCGGCCAGCTCGATGATCCCGTCATGCGCCTCGCCGAGCTCCAGCTCGCGCACCGAGCACATCATGCCGCGGCTCTCGACGCCGCGGATCGCCGCCACTTTCAGCACCATGTCGCTGCCCGGCACCCGGGCGCCCGGCGGGCCGAACACGCCCTTCAGCCCGGCGCGCGCATTGGGCGCGCCGCACACCACCTGAATCGGCTCGCCCCCATTGTGATCGGCCCCGGCATCGACGGTCAGCACCTGCAATTTGTCCGCCTGCGGGTGCGGCGCCGCGCTCAGCACCTCGGCGACGACGAAGGGCGCCAGCCTTTCGGCCGGATTCTCGACGCTTTCCACCTCGAGGCCGACTTTGGTCAGCGTCTCGACGATCATGGCGAGGTCCGCCTCCGTCTCCAGATGCTCCTTTAACCAAGACAAAGTGAACTTCATGCGCCCACGCCCCCGCTGAGCGTCGGCACGTCGAGCGCGCGGAAGCCGTAATGGCGCAGCCACCTGAGATCGCCGTCGTAGAAGGCGCGCAGGTCATCCATCCCGTATTTCAGCATGGCCAGCCGGTCGATCCCGCAGCCGAAGGCGAAGCCCTGCCACTCCTCCGGATCGAGCCCGCAATTGGCGATGACGCGGGGATGGACCATGCCGGAGCCGAGCAGCTCCATGAAATGATCGCTGCCCCCGAGCACGCGGCGGCCGTTTTGCAGCGTGTAACCGACATCGACCTCGGCCGACGGCTCGGTGAACGGGAAATAGGAGGGGCGCATCCTGAGCACGAGGTCGTCGCGCTCGAAATAGGCGTTGAGAAAGGTCTCCAGCGTCCATTTGAGATGGCCGAGCGTGATGCCCCGATCAATCACCAGCCCCTCGATCTGGTGAAACATCGGCGTGTGGGTCGCATCATTGTCCGAGCGATAGGTCCGCCCCGGCGCGATGATATAGAGCGGCGGCTTCTGGCTCTGCATGGTGCGAATCTGCACCGGCGAGGTGTGCGTGCGCAGCAGCAAAGGCTGGCCGTCCGCGTCGGTCTGCGCCAGATAGAAAGTGTCGTGCATCGCCTTGGCGGGATGGTTGGGCGGGAAATTGAGCGCGGTGAAATTGTGCCAGTCGTCCTCGATCTCCGGCCCGGTCGCCACCGAGAAGCCGAGATCGGCGAAAATCTCGGCCAGCTCGTCCATCACCTGGCTGATCGGATGGACGCTGCCCTCGGCCACCGGCGCGACCGGCAGGGTCATGTCGAGCGTCTCCGAGCCCAGCCTCTGCTCAAGCGCCGCTTGTTCCAGCGCGCCTTTCCGGGCCGCGATCGCGTCGGTCACCGCCTCGCGCAAAGCGTGGATGCGCGGGCCCTCCGCCTGCCGTTCCTCGGGTGTCATCCCGCCGAGCGTCTTCAGCAGGCCCGTCACCACGCCTTGCTTGCCCAGCGCGCCCACGCGCTCCGCCTCCAGCGCGGCAAGGTCCCCCGCGCCGGCGATCCGGCCGAGCCAGTCTTCCCGCAGCTGTTCAAGCGTGCTGCCCATGAGAGGCCCCTAAAGGAGAAAGGCGCAGGATGAAAACCCCTCCCGCTTGCGCTATCACCCATTGGAGACGGGAGGGATTCGAATGATCTCACGGCGCAAGGTCGCGATCCTGGCTTTGGCTCTGCCTTGCGGGGCCGCCGCCTCCCAACCCGGCACGCAGCCGGACGCGGCCCATAGCGGCCCCGATTGCCCCGGCCGGCTCGGCCGTCAGGAGGGGGCGCCGCGCTTCGCCGATTTCCCGGCGCCGCGCCGGATCGGCCATTATGTTGCCCCGCTTCTCTCCTCGCGCGAGGTGCGTGCGTACCGCTCGACGCTCGGCGCCGAGGCCGCGAACGGGCCCAATTTCGCCGCCAATTACACCCTCGCCGCCTGGGGTTGCGGCTCTAGCTGCAGCGCGGCGGCGATCATCAATCTCGGCAATGGCCGCGTCGCCTTTCCCGGCGAGCTCAGGCGGATCAACACCCGCTACGTCCGCGATTGGGTCAGCGACCGGCCGCTCCGCTATCGCGGCATGCGCTTCAACCCCGACAGCCGGCTGCTGATCGTGATCGGCAGCGCGGTCGGCGCCGAGACGGACGAGAGCGCGGTCTATTACGAATGGACCGGCAATGCGCTCCGCCACCTCGCCACCATTCCCCGCGCCCGCCTCTGCCCGCCATGAGCGTGGCCTTCCGCCGGGAGAGCGACGAGGAGCATAAGGAGCCGCGCTTCGAGCTGCCGATCCCGCCCGGCCCCAATCTCGTCACCGCCGCCGGCCTGAAGCTGGCCGAGACGAAGGTCGCCGAACTGGAGGCAAAGGTCGCGGGGGAGACGGACGAGCTGGCTCTCGCCGACGCGCAGCGCAGCCTGCGCTACTGGCGCACCCGCCTCGCCACCGCCGAGCTCGCCCCGCCGCCCCCGCCGGACGAAGCCGCCTTCGGCAGCCGCGTCACCTTCCGCCTGAACGGCGCGGAGCGGGTTGTCGACATCGTCGGCGACGACGAGGCCGATCCCGCTGCGGGCAAGATCGCCTTCTCCGCGCCGCTCGCCCGCGCCCTGATCGGCGCCGGGCCGGGCGATGTCGCGGATTTTAACGGCGTTGCCGACGCGATCGAGCTGCTCTCGGTGGCGGCGATTCCCGGCTGAGGCCTTGTTCCTTCAGCGTCCCGCCCGGCCGCCACCACCGGCTTTTTCGCGTCCGGCGAGGCATCGTCCGTAGTCAGCCTAGCCCCCAAGGAACGGAAAGGGCGAGATCGTCTTGCGGTCCACGTCCACGGTCAGCGTCCGGCCGGCGGGCGCGGCGGCGCGCTGGGGACAGCGGATGCGGGGGCAGATGGGGCAGGCGGGGCCGATGCCAGTGACGGCTATGGCGTCGGGATCTGAGAGAGAGATGCCGTCGGCATAGAGCAAGCGAGAAGCATATCTGGCGTCGCAGCCGAGGCCGATGGCGAGCTGGCTGTCGTCGCGCGGACCGAGCCGGACGGCGCGCTCCACGGTCCGCGAGAGGGTGAAGAAACGCTGCCCGTCCGGCGTCTCCACCAGCTGCGTCACCACCCGGCCCGGCGTCTGGAAGGCCGAATGCAAATTCCAGCGCGGGCAGGTGCCGCCATAACGGGAGAAGGGAAAGGCCTCGCCGGCGAAGCGCTTGGAGATGTTCCCGGCCGCGTCCACGCGCAGCATGAAGAAGGGGATGCCGCGCGCATTCGCCCGGTTGAGCGTGGTCAGCCGGTGCGCGACCTGCTCGACGCTGGCGCCGAACAGGGCGCAGAGCCGGTCGATATCGTAGCGATGGGTCTCCGCCGCCTCGAGGAAGGGGGCGTAGGGCATCATGATCGCCCCGGCCGCATAATTGGCGAGGCTCATATGGAGCAATTGCTGCGCCGGCGCGTCGGGCGGCGCCGCGGCCTCGACCATCTTCTCCAGCAAGGGCCGGAACTCGACCAGAGCGAGCTGATAGGCGAGCGCGAAGATCCGGCTTTCCGGCCTGAGCAAAGCGGAGAGCAGCAGCCTCTTGCGGTGCAGATCGTAATGCTGGCTCGCCCCGTCCAGCAGCTCGGGCGGCACGATCCGCGCCTCGATGCCGAACCCCTCCTTCAGCCGCCTTCGCATCGGCTCGGCGATGGAGAGCGGGTCGCCGAGCGCGCCGGCCTGCGTCTCCGCCGCTTCCTCCAGATAGGCGAAATGGTTGCGGCTCGCCTGGATATGGTCGCGCACCCAGTTTTGCGGGCTGAGCGGCGCCCGCTCGCCCTCCTCGTCGCCGGTCGCCGGTTGCCGGCGCAGCTCGACCAGCGCGGCATAGAGGCGGGACACCGCGTCGGCGACGCCGGGCGCATTGTCCGCCACGTCGACCAGCTCGTAGCGCGGCACGGCGAGCCCGCCGAACATCGGATCGGCGAAAATCTCGGCGAGCTGCCCGGCGCCAATGCCCTCGCCGCCTTCGGCCGCGAAGCCCTTCAGGTCCACATCATAGACTTCGGCCAGCTTCAGCAGCACCTGCGCGGTCACCGGCCGCTGGTTGCGCTCCAGATGGTTCAGATAGGAAGGCGAGACGCCGATTTCGGCCGCCATCGCGCTCTGATTGAGCCCGAGCTCCCGCCTGAGGTTGCGGAGCCGCCGTCCGAGATAGAGCTTCATCGCATTGTGAGTTTGTCAAAGATTCACAAAAGTCGCAAGTCGTCCCGTTACATCGCGACCCTTTCCGGCGAGACGCGCCCGCCCGCTTCGTGTTTTTTGGCCTGACCTTTCCCTGACTTTCGGGCCGCAAATCATGACCGACTTCGCCGACCTGATCCCCGCCCCGCCCGGCCGCTTCGACGGCATCAGCAGGCCTTACACGCCGGAGGAGGTCGCCCGGCTGCGCGGCTCGGTGCCGGTCGAGCACAGCCTCGCCCGCCGCGGCGCCAACCGGCTGTGGGAGCTGCTCAGGTCGGAGGATTATGTGCAGGCGCTGGGTGCCGTCACCGGCAACCAGGCGATGCAGATGGTCCGCGCCGGCCTCCGGGCCATCTACCTCAGCGGCTGGCAGGTCGCCGCCGACGCCAATACCGCCGGCGCCATGTATCCGGACCAGTCGCTCTACCCGGCCAATGCCGGGCCCGAGCTCTGCCGCCGGATCAACCGCACCCTGCAGCGCGCCGACCAGATCGAGCATCTGGAGGGCGGCGCGAAACGGGACTGGTTCGCGCCCATCGTCGCCGACGCCGAGGCCGGCTTCGGCGGGCCGCTCAACTGCTTCGAGATCATGAAGGCCTATATCGAGGCGGGCGCCGCCGGCGTCCATTTCGAGGACCAGCTCGCCGCCGAGAAGAAGTGCGGCCATCTCGGCGGCAAGGTGCTGATCCCCACGCAGGCGCATATCCGCAACCTCGACGCCGCCCGCCTCGCCGCCGACGTCTGCGGTGTGCCGACCTTGCTGGTGGCCCGCACCGACGCGGAGAGCGCCCGGCTGATCACCTCGGACGTCGACGAGCGCGACCATGAGTTCCTGACCGGCGAGCGCACCAGCGAGGGCTTCTTCCGGCTGAAGGACGGCACCGGCCTGGCCCATTGCATCCAGCGCGGCCTCGCCTTCGCCGAACATGCCGATCTGATCTGGTGGGAAACCAGCCAGCCGAATCTCGACGAGGCGCGGCAATTCGCCGAGGCGATGCAGAAGGCGCATCCCGGCAAGATGATGGCCTATAATTGCTCGCCCTCGTTCAACTGGGAGGCGAAGCTCGACAGGGACACGATCGCCCGCTTCCAGCGCGAGCTGGGCGCGATGGGCTACAAATTCCAGTTCGTCACCCTGGCCGGCTTCCACAGCCTCAACCACTCCATGTTCGAGCTGGCCCGCGGCTACAAGGCGCGCGGCATGGCGGCCTATTCCGAGCTGCAGCAGGCCGAATTCGCCAGCGAGGCCGCCGGCTACACCGCGACGCGCCACCAGCGCGAGGTCGGCACCGGCTATTTCGACCAGGTCGCCCGGACCCTCGCCGGCGGCGCCTCGTCGACCACGGCGCTCGCGGAATCGACCGAGGCCGACCAGTTCACGAAACAGGCTGCGTAAGGAGAGCCGGGATGAGCAGGCGTTACTGGATCGTCGGCGGCGAATATGAGGGGCCGGATTTCCGCGCCCTGATCCCCGGCAGCGAGACGATGGTCGGCCCGTTCACCGACGAGCGCAAGGCGCGCAACGAATGGCTGCGGCTGACCTACAGCCCCGGCACCGATTCCGCGACCACCCGTTATTCGATCGCCACGGAGACCATGCATTAGGAGAGGGTTCCGGAAAAACGGTCCCCCGAGAGAAAGGGCGCGGGAAGCACTGCCTCCCGCGCCCTTTCCAAATTCGCTGCTTCGAGCGGTCTCGACGTTACGCCGGGAGCGCCGCTTTCGCCCGGGCGATGATGCCCTTGAAGGCCTCGCCCTCGTGCATCGCGATGTCGGCGAGGACCTTGCGGTCCAGCTCGACCCCGGCGAGCTTCAGGCCGTGCATGAACCGGCCATAGGTCAGGCCCTCGGCGCGGACCGCGGCGTTGATGCGCTGGATCCAGAGCGCGCGGAAGCTGCGCTTCTTCACCTTGCGGTCGCGATAGGCATATTGCCCGGCCTTCTCGACGGCCTGGCGGGCGATGCGGATCGTGTTCTTGCGGCGGCCGTAATAGCCCTTCGCCTGCTCCAGGATCCGTTTGTGCTTGGCGCGCGTGGTGGTGCCGCGCTTGATGCGTGCCATGTCTCAGTACCTCCTTATTTCAGGCCGTAGGGCGCCCAGAGCTTCACCCGCGCCGTATCGGCGTCGGCGAGCACTTCGGTGCCGCGGTTCTGGCGGATGTACTTGGCATTGTGGCTGATCAGGCGGTGGCGCTTGCCGGCGACGCCGTGCTTCACCTTGCCGGTCGCCGTGAGCTTGAAGCGCTTCTTCACGCCGCTCTTGGTCTTCAGTTTGGGCATTTTCGTCTCCTTGCCACCACATGGGCGGACGTCTGAGAACAGCCACGGCAGCCCTTTTGGCCGGGCGGTTCGGTTCTTCCACAAGCTGGAAAGCAGGCGCCTATATGGGCGGCGCGCCGAAAAGGCAAGGCCGCTGCCCCTACCTCAACAGACCACGCTGCTGCCGAGCTCGACCGAAGCCAGCAGGACGTCCTGCGCGATCGTCTGCTTGATCATGTTCACCTGGACATAATAGGCGAACCGCGTGTGATCGAAGACGAACGCACTGGTACAGGGCGTACGGAGCGCGACTCCTCGACGCACCTTGGCAGTCGGAGGCGCCAGGGCGGCGAAGCCGTTTGAATCGAGCGTCAGGCCAACGTCGGTAACGCCTCCGGTCGCGAGGTTCTTCTGGCGAAGCACCGCCCGCAGCCCCACGGCCTGCCTCGTTCTGTCCGTGTCACGATAGGTGACCACCAGGCTGGCCGCGCGGGCGACTCCCGGCGACACCGGACAAGTGACGATGATCTCGCCGGTCTGGCCGGCCGGAAAGCTGACCTCGCCGGCCGAATTGAACGTACCGACCCCGGCGCTGGTCTGGCCGGTCGGTACGCATGCAGCGCCGGCCATCGACCAGACGGCGGTTTGCGCCTGCGCCGAATCCGGCTCAAGCCCGGCTCCCGCAACCACCAGGATTGCAATGAGTTTTCCCGTTCTGCTCACCATCATGACATCCTCCTCATGCCGCGTGGATAGGCGCTGTGGCCAAGCCCGTGGCGTGACGGGCGTCACATCGAAATCGAAAGAGGCTTCTTTTCCGCGAAAAACGCGAGAAAGGTGCGGGCCCCTAGTCGAACAGGCTCGACACCGACGATTCGTCCGCGATCCGGCGAATCGCCTCGGCCAGCAAGGGCGCGATGGTGAGCAGGCGGATCTTCGGCGTCGCCTCGGCCGCCTCATAGGCGGCGATCGAATCGGTGATCACCAGCTCGGTCAGCACCGATTTGTCCACCCGCGCCGCGGCCGCGCCGGAGAGCACGCCGTGGGTGCAATAGGCGACCACGTCCTCGGCGCCCGCCTCCTTCAGCGCGCCGGCGGCGTTGCAGAGCGTGCCGGCCGAATCGACGATATCGTCGATCAGGATGCAGAAGCGGCCCTCGACGTCGCCGATGATGTTCATCACCTCGGACTCGCCGGCCCGCTCGCGGCGCTTGTCGACGATGGCGAGCGGCGCGTTATCGAGCCGTTTGGCGAGCGCGCGGGCGCGGACCACGCCGCCGACGTCCGGCGAGACGACGGTGATCGGCCGGCCGGAGAAGCGCGCTTTGATGTCCTCCGACATGACCGGCGCGGCGTAGAGATTGTCGGTCGGGATGTCGAAAAAGCCCTGGATCTGGCCGGCGTGGAGATCGACCGAAAGCACCCGGTTCGCCCCGGCGACGGTGATCAGATTGGCGACCAGCTTGGCCGAGATCGGCGTCCGCGGCCCGGGTTTCCGGTCCTGCCGGGCATAGCCGAAATAGGGCAGCACCGCGGTGATCCGCTTCGCGGACGCGCGCCGGAGCGCGTCGATGCAGATCAGCAATTCCATCAGATTGTCGTTGGCCGGATAGGCGGTGGACTGCACCACGAACACGTCCTCGCCGCGGACATTTTCGAGAATCTCGACGAAAATCTCCTCGTCGGCGAAGCGGCGCACGCTCGCCTGGGTGATTTCCATTTCCAGATACTGGGCGATGGCCTGCACCAGCGGCAGGTTGGAATTGCCGGACATCAATTTCATGGCGCCCTCTCTTACGGGGCGTCGCCGCGAAGGCAAGGCCGTTGCCCGGCGGGTCAGGCCGCGCGCACCCGCTCGACGCAGAGCCGGAACGGAAAGCGGCGGACGATCCGCGCCGCGCCTTCCGCAATCCCGGCCGCGGCGAGCAATTCGCGCCATTCGGCCGGTCGGAAGGAGCGGGCGATCGACAATTGCCCGTCCTCGCGGACGATCCGGTGGACGAAGAGCAGCCGGGCGAGCAGCGGAAAGCCCCGATAAGCGAAGCCGTGCCGGTGCAGGTCGCAGATCAGCCAGCCCCGCCGCGCCTCGCTTTCCATGTAACGCAGAAAAGTCATCAGCTGCGCGTCGGTCATATGGTGGGTGACCTGGCTGGAGATGACGAAGTCGAACGGGCCCTGCTGATCGAGATAGTCGCCGGCGCGATAGTCGATCGCGAGATCGGCGGGGGTCGCCTCCCGGGCTGCGGCGACGCTGTTGGCGTTGAGGTCGACGCCGACCAGATCCGCCGCGATGCCGCGCCGCCGCGCCCAGCGGGCGATGGCGCGCAGGATATCGCCGTCGCCGAAACCGACATCCATCAGCCGGAAATGCCGCATCCCGCCCGCGGCGCGCCTCATATAGGCGAGCACGGGACGGGCGGTGAAGGTCCAGCGATTCACCCGGGCGAGGTCGTGCAGGACCTTCGCATAGATTGCGGGATCGAGGTCCGGCGCGTCCATCTGCTCGTCCCGGCGCGATCGAACGGCAAGGTGGCGCATCCCGTACCTCCGGCCGGGCTTATCGGCCCGTCCTCGCCTTGAAACAAGCGGGGCCGGGGCCTAATCAGCCGGGCCATGCGGATCGCGCGCCTGCTCGCTCTTGTCAGCCTCTCAAGCGCGGGCGCCGCCGCAGCCTCGCCGCTCGACGGCCTCTGGCTGACCGACGACCATAAGGGCATCGTCCGCGTCGGTCCGTGCAGCGCGGGCAATCTGCGCCTCTGCGGCTGGATCGTCCGCGTGCTCGACAGCGGTCCCGGCGTGCCCACGCGCGACATCAACAATCCCGATCCCGCCCTGCGCAGCCGGGCCATCCTCGGCCTGCCCGTGCTCAGCGGCTTCGTCCCCTATAATGGCGCCTGGATCGGCGGCAGCGCCTACGACCCCAAATCCGGCCGCTCCTATCGCGCTTCGCTGCGGCTGCAGGAAGGCGGCGCGCTCGGCGTGACCGGCTGCGTCCTGCTCTTTTGCCGGACGGTGACCTGGACCCGCGCCCGCTAGGGCTTGTCCCAGACGAACATGCCGTAGCGCATCGCCCCGGTGCGAAGCGCGATCATCAGCCGGGGCAGGCTCAGCAGGAAGCTCCGGTTGCGCGTGGTCCTTGCCAGCGCGAAGCGCCGGAATTCGCGGTCGGCGAAGAGCCGGCGGAGGGTACGGCCGGCGCAGATCGACCAGGTGCGGCGGACCTGCCGGCTGATCTCGTCAAAGCCGGCGGGGCGCAGGCCGGCCGCCGCCGCCAGCGCCTCATAATCCTCGCGCGTCCCCATGCCGGGCAGCCGCCCCTCCCGGCAGATCGGCTCGAGCAGATGACGGACCTCGAAACCGCCCGCACCGGTCCGCGCCAGCCAGGCGCAGACGACGAGGCGCCCGCCCGGCTTCAGCGCCCGCGCGGCCTCCGCGAAGAAGCGCGCCTTGTCGACCATATGCTCGGAGCTCTCGATCGCGAAGGCGCGGTCGAAGCCCGCATCGGCGAGGCCGTTGTCCAGCCAGTCACGCCGGTGGAAGCCGAGCGCACCCGGCCGGGCCGCCGCGATTGCCCATTGCGCCTCCGACACGGTGAAGCCGATCACCTCGACGTCATGCCGCGCGGCAAGCCAGGCGGCACTCGCCCCGTAGCCGCAGCCGATGTCGACGACGCGCTGGCCGGGGGCGAGCGCGAGCCGCCCGGCGACCAGCGCGATCAGCGCCTCGGCCGCCTGTTCAGGCGTTTCGCGCCCGGTCCGCCAATAGCCGTGATGGACATGCTCGCCCCAGATCGAGCGATAGGCCTCGTCCAGCTCGTCATAATGGCCGGCGACATCGGCGGCGGTCTGGGGCACGCGCGGAATGATCATCGCGCGACGCTAACAGGTCGGCCACGGACTGGAAAATCCGGCCGAGGCGGCCTAGGCCCGCCGACGATGACCGTCGTCACCCGCTTCGCCCCCTCGCCGACCGGCCGCCTCCATGTCGGCAATATCCGGACCGCCCTGCACAACTGGCTGTGGGCGCGGAAGCAAGGCGGGCGCTTCATCCTGAGGATCGACGATACCGATCGGGCGCGGAGCGAGGAGGCCCATGTCGAGGCGATCCGCGCGGACCTCGGCTGGCTCGGCCTCGACTGGGACGAGGAGCAGCGTCAGTCGGCGCGGTTCGGCGCCTATGATGCGGCGCTCGAGCGTCTGCACGCCGCGGGCCGCGTCTATCCGGCTTATGAGACGGCGCGGGAGCTGGAGCTCAGGCGCAAGGTCCAGCTCGGCCGGGGAAAGCCGCCGGTCTACGACCGCGCCGCGCTCGCGCTGACCGACGGGGACCGCGCCCGGCTGGAAGCGGAGGGGCGCCGCCCGCACTGGCGCTTCAGGCTGAACCATGACGCGCCGATCGAGTGGCAGGATCTGATCCGCGGGCCGCAGCATTTCGATCCGGCCCTGCTCAGCGATCCGGTGATCAGGCGCGAGGACGGGTCGTGGCTCTACATGCTGCCGAGCGTGGTCGACGATGCCGACATGGGCGTCACCCATGTCGTGCGTGGCGAGGATCATGTCACCAATACCGGCCTGCAGCTGCAGATGTTCGCCGCATTGGGCGCCCCCGCGCCCGCTTTCGCCCATGAGGCGCTGCTGACCGGCTCGGAGGGCAAGCTCGCCAAGCGGCTGGGCTCGACCGGGGTCGAGGCGCTGCGCGAGGCCGGGATCGAGCCCGAGGCGCTGATCGCCAAGCTCGCCCGGATCGGCACCAGCCTGCCGGTCGAGCCGCTGGCCGGGATGGCGCCGCTGATCGCGGGCTTCGATTTCGCCACGTTCGGCCGGGCGCCGGCGCGCTTCGACCTCGACGAGCTGGCGGCGCTGAACGCCCGCATCCTCCACCAGCTGCCCTTCGCGCGGGTGCGGGACCGCCTCCCCGCCGGCATGGCCGAGGCGGACTGGCAGGCGATCCGGCCGAACCTCGGGACGATCGCCGAGGCCGCCGGCTGGTGGGAGATCCTGCACGGCCATGTCGAGCAGCAGGCGGCGGCGGAGGACCGGACCTTCCTCGCCGCGGCTGCCGAGGCGGCCGAATCGCTCGACTGGGCCGAATCGCCCTGGCCGCAGCTCGTCGCGCGCCTGAAGGAGAGCACGGGCCGCGCCGGCAAGCCGCTCTTCCATCCGCTGCGCCGGGCCCTCACCGGCCGCGACAGTGGCCCTGAAATGGCCGTGATTCTCCCTTTGATCGGCCGCGCCGAGACCGTCGCCCGCCTCACCGCCGCCTCCGCCTCCTGACCGTTCGCGCCCGCTCCGGAAAAATATGCCGACCCTCATTAGGCGATTATATACTTTGCAAACACGGGCGGACTCTGCTAAGAGGGACGGACAAGGAGCAAGCCTCAAATGTCCGTTCTCAGCCGCCCCGAATTTCACGACGAAGCCAAGGCTTTCGAGCATCTGGAAAGCATCGTCTGGACGAACGGTCGCGCCTGCCCGCATTGCGGCGGCGTGGACCGGATCACGAAGGTGAAGGCCAATCTCGAGAAGCGCATCCGCCTTGGCCTGTGGCGCTGTGGCGACTGCAAGCGCCAGTTTACGGTGAAGATCGGCACCGTCTTTGAACATGCCCGCCTGCCGCTTAACAAGGCCTTGCAGGCGATCTATCTGATGACCTCCAGCAAGAAGGGCATTTCGGCCCATCAGCTTCATCGCGTTCTGGAGGTCACCTATAAGACGGCGTGGTTTCTGGCGCATCGTATTCGCGAAGCCATGCGCTCGGGCGACCTCGCCCCGTTTGGCGGCGGCGGCACCATTGTTGAAGCCGATGAGACTTTCCTGGGCTTCGAGCCGTGGGTCCGCTCTGGCGAGTTCGACGCCGGCAAGCGCGGCTTCCATGGTAAGATGAAGGTTTTGGCCCTCGTTGACCGTGAGACGGGCAAATCAAAGGCGTTCGTGGTGGATCACGTCACCACCAGCGTCATCCTCCCGATCCTCGCCGAAAACATCTCCCGCGAGGCTCGGCTCTGCACGGACGATCACGGCGTCTATCGTCGCGCTCGCAGGCTGTTTGCTGAGCATGGCGTGGTTCGCCACTCGAAGGGCCAGTACGGCGTTGGCGAGATTCATACCAACACCATCGAGGGCCACTTCTCGATCTTCAAGCGCGGGATGTAGGGCGTGTACCAGCATTGCGCAAAGAAGCACCTTCACCGCTATGTCGCCGAATTCAATTTCCGTTATTCCAATCGTGAAGCCAATGGCGTGAACGACGCCACGCGCTCGCTCGAAGCAATCAAAGGCATCGTCGGAAAGCGCCTGACCTATCGGCGGACTGATACAGCCATTGCCTAGGCCGAAATTCATCGAGTCTTCTCAGAGTCTTAGGCAGCTATCCTTCAAGTTCATGGAATCGCTCAAGGAATCCGTCAATTCGAGTTGACGGAATCGCGCTGAATCGGTATAAGAATGGCAATTCGGCTTCGGTCGAAGGGAGATCGTGCTACGCGATCGCGCGGGGGCTCTTAGGCCCCCGCACCACTTTCAGGGCAGCCACTTTGTGCCGAAGCCGGGGATGCCGCGCTCGGGGTGCCGGTCATACAAATAACGCGCCAGAACGCGGGCTAGAAACGCTCCATAGTCGTCGGGCTGCGGCTCTTTCAGTTGCGTGAATTTCAACGCGCGGTGCGCGGGATGAGCCAGCACGTCCGCTAACTGGATGCCGGCTTCATCCGCGCTCTTGCACACCAGTTTGAGCTCGCCGGTCGTGAGTCTTGCCTGAAATTGGGCCGCGGTGAGGTATGCGTTGCCCTTCTGATAGAGCCGGGAATAGGACCGGCGCAGTTGCTTATCGTGCGTGGGATCACGGGCCTCGCCCATAACGTCGCCGACGCGGTCGCATTTATCCAGCCATTTCACGAAGCGCTCGACCAGGCATTCCATGACGTAGTGGTACGGGCTGTGCTGCCACACGGCGTACTTGGATTTATGTTCGAGCTTGTCGATTGACACGGTGAAGGCGACAGCAACCACCTCGGCGATAATGGACGCGAGCCGTGCGTCAAATTCCTTGCAGATATGCTCGTTCCGTAGCGGCTTGAATCGCCCGTCCTTCCGCATGATGTCGCGACGATGCAGGATGACAGGGTAATCCGGCGAAGCCCCGAGAAGGTCAGCTTTGAGATGGTTGAGCCTTCTGGTAACGTACCCATCATGCGTATCCTGCCGGATCACGATGCCAGTGACGCTCAGGTAGCGCTCATTCGGCGACTTGTCGGCCGCGTGCAGATCCCCATTGCCCGTTTCATCGAAGAAGAGGCGGAAGCGTCGAGATGGAGGGATGAATTCCATGGGTGAGAAAATAGACCAAAGTCAGGTCGAACGCTTCCGAGAAATCGCCCGCATGATGGAATGCGACGAAGATGAGGGCCGATGGGACGAACGTTTGCGCAAGATCGCCACATCGACCCCCGATGGGAAAACGGCGGGGCCGCCCGACACCGGGAAGCTCCGCCGCCGTTCTTAGCGCTCCTTGATCGCAGCGCCGTTGGAACCGGCATTCAGATTGATGCCGTGGGTGCAGTCGGACTTATTCCAGTAGCCCTCTCCGGAATCGGAGATGATCTTCCCGTTCGAATTATGAACGAGCTGCCAGCGCCACTGATTGGAGCGGTCCTTGTACATCCAGTACGTCATTGTCGTGTTGGTAATCATTTTTCAGTCTTTCTGTGAATAAGGGGAGCATTGAGATGAAAGCATTCCTGATAAACTATCAGCACGATGGGCAGCGCTATGCGTTGGAGCTGCACGCTGCCGACGCCGAAGACGCAAAAGCGCGTCTCAGCAGCTTGCTCTACGGACAAGTCCTAGGCGATGTAGTTACAAGAATCCCCGCCCCGCTAGGACCGTTAGCGAGTTTGCTTTGCTATTTCAGAAATGTTGTTGCGCGATAATGCGCGAATTATTTGATTACGGAGACATGCCTCGACTCCTTTCCAAAAAAAGGAGTCCTGAGGTTTCGTTTGACGCTGCTTAACCGTTTTGTTAAAAACAAACTGCTGCAGCAATCTTGCGAGTCTCTCAGGACTCCATCGTTTCAAACACCGGCCCGGGGTCCCAAGCCCCGGGCCGATTTGGTTTCCTACAGGAAGAGTCCTGTAAAATCAAGGTAAACGCCTCGGCGATTCACGAATCGTTCCTTGCGAATACTTCGCAAAAAGCCCCCTGATATAAAGTATTCGTTATATGCGTTGCGGGACGGGGGTTTAGCCCCTGCCGCTCACCCGGATTCGCAGAATCGACCCCTACCCGACTCAATGCGAATCAGATTTTTCTCACGCTGTTGAGTGCCAGTTCCTGGCCGATCTCAACCGCCACAACATCTAGCGGTGTCGTCTAAACGAGCCCGCCGCCGGTTGATTCCGACTCGTGTTTGCAAAGTGCATAATCGCCCCTCATTAATGATATAGTATATCGTGACGATATAATGTATCATGAGTCGTGTCAGAGAATGAGGAGAGGGCCATGTACGCCAATGGTTTCCTGGAACAGAAGAAACGCAGCCCGGTCGGCCTCGCGGTCGTGGTCGGGCTCCACGCCACCGCGCTGGGTGCCGTCATCCTGTTCGGCACCACCACCTTTCAGAAGGAAGCCGAGCGCCGGCTGGTCGTGACCAACGTCATCGAGCCTCACATTCCGCCGCCGGACCCGCCGCCTCCGCCCCGCCGCCCGGATGAGCAGGCGCCGACGCGGCTCGACCAGCTGACCGTCACGCAGACGGACCACCCGCCGGTCGGCCCCATCGCCGGCCCGGTCACGCCGCCGACACCCTGGCAGCCGCCGGCGCCGGTCGGTCCGGTCGTGACCGCGGACGCGACGCCCTATGTGCCGCCGCCGGTGCGCCGCGCGGCCGAGGTGGATCCCCGCTTCCGCGATGCGCTCCAGCCGCCTTATCCGCGCGACCAGGAGGCGCTGCAGCGCGTCGGCCAGGTGCGGGTGCGGATCACCATCGGCACGGACGGGCGGGTCACCGCGATCGAGCAGCTTTCGGCGACCAACGATTCCTTCTGGCGGGTCACCGAGCGGCAGGCGCGCAGCCGCTGGCGCTTCCGTCCCGCCACGGTCGACGGCCGGCCGGTGGTTTCGACCATGGTGTTCACCGTCACCTTCCGCATTCCCGACGCCTGAGCGGCGGCGGACGGGCCGCGGGCTGGCGAAGACGGGCGGGGGCGCTTATCTAGGCGCCATGTCCGTCTTCCCCCCGGTCTCCGGTCCGCGCGCCCTCTGGGCGGATCTCAAGCTCTTCTGGTCGACGCGCACCCGCGTCCAGTGGATCGCCGGCACGCTCGCCATCATCATTCCGATCGGCCTTCTCTTCGCCTTCTGGCTGGACGGCAGGACCAATATCGCACCGGGCCCGACCATCACCTTCATCCAGAGCTGGCCCGCCAACCGCACCGAGGCGGAAACCCGGGCGAATATCGACCGGCTCGCGGCCGAGAAGGCGCGGCGGGATCAGGCGCGTCAGGCCGACTTCCAGAACGCGGACAACGAACTCAGCCGGTACGGATTTTGACCGACGAAGGCTGGATGGAGGCGGCGATCGCGCTGGGTGAGCGCGGCCGCGGCCTCACCGCCCCCAATCCCAATGTCGGCTGCGTGATCGTCAGGGACGGCGCGGTCGTCGGCGAAGGCTGGACCCGGCCCGGCGGGCGGCCGCATGCCGAGGCGGTGGCGCTCGCCGCCGCCGGCGCGGCCGCGCGGGGCGCCACCGTTTACGTGACGCTCGAGCCCTGCGCCCATGTCAGTGCCCGCGGCCCGGCCTGCGCGACCTTGCTCGCCGAGGCGCAGCCGGCCAGGGTGGTGATCGGCGCCGGCGATCCCGATCCACGCACCAACGGCCAGGGCATCGAACGGCTGGAGACGGCGGGAATCGAGGTGCTGACCGGGGTGCTCGGGCATGAGGCAGAGCGCAGCATGGCGGGCTTCTTCACCCGCCTCCGGCTCGGCCGGCCGCGGGTGACGCTGAAGCTCGCCATGTCGATCGACGGCCGCATCGCCCTCGCCTCCGGCGAGAGCAAATGGATCACCGGCGAGGAGGCCCGCGCCGACGTTCATCGGGAGCGGGCCCGCGCCGACATGATCCTGGTCGGGCGCGGCACCTGGGAGACCGACCGGCCCCGGCTGGACGTGCGCCTGCCCGGCCTCGAACAGGCCTCGCCGCGCAAGGCCCTGCTCACCACCGGCGGCCCGGTCGACGGCTTCGTCCGGCTGTCGAGTCCGCAGGCGATCCGCACCCTGACCGACGTCAACGACCTGCTCGTCGAGGGCGGCGCGGAGACCGCCGCCGCCTTCCTCGGCGCCGATCTGGTCGACCGCCTGCTCATCTATCGCGCCCCGATCCTGATCGGGGAAGGCAAGGCCGCGGTGGGGGCGCTCGCCCTCGACGGGCTGGCGGACGCCCACGGCCGCTGGACGTTGACGGAGACGCGCCAGCTTGGCAGCGACACCCTGCAAGTTTACGAGCGTCATCGGGCATCATCAGGAAAAGTGGGGAGCGGTTTTCCGCCCGGATGATGCGATAGAAGGGTCAATGTTTACCGGAATCGTCACCGACAAGGGCCGCATTACCGCCGTCGAGGCGCGGGGTGATCTGCACGTCACCATCGCCACCGCCTATGACATGGCGACGGTCGATCTCGGCGCCTCCATCGCCTGCTCCGGCGTCTGCCTGACCGTCGTCGACAAGGGGGAGGGCTGGTTCGCGGTCGACGTCTCGGGCGAGACGCAGAGCCGCACGCCACCCGGCATGTGGGCCGAGGGCCGCGCGCTCAATCTCGAACGGGCGCTGAAGGTCGGCGACGAACTGGGCGGTCATATCGTCACCGGCCATGTCGACGGCCTCGGCGAGCTGGTGGCGATCGAGCCGGTCGGCGATTCGGTCCGGCTCGGCATCTCCGCGCCGGCCGCGCTCGCCCCCTATATCGCAGCCAAGGGCTCGATCGCGCTGGACGGCGTCTCGCTGACCGTGAACGAGGTCCAGCCGCTGCCGGACGGCGGCGCCGCTTTCTCGGTCAACATCATTCCCCACACCGCCAGGGAAACCAGCTTCGGCGATGTGAGGCCGGGCGACCGGACCAACATCGAGATCGACATATTGGCCCGCTATCTGGGGCGAATGCTCGACACACGCAACGCTGCGATGTGATTTTAGCATTTGTGGATCACATTGCGGTGTGATACCCGATTCGCATGAGCACGATCCTGATCGACCGCCTCTGCGACATGGTCGCCAATGGCGAGATGAGCCGCGCCGGCCTTGCCCGCGCCGCCGGCCTCCACCCCAATTCCCTGCGCAAGCTGGGCGACGGCGACTGGAACCCGACCGCCGACACCCTGCTGAAGCTGGAGAAATTCCTCGCCGGCGGCGGGCGCGGCGTCATGGCGTCGGCCGAGCAGATCATCGACGAGGCGCGCAACGGCCGCATGTTCATCCTCGTCGACGACGAGGACCGGGAGAATGAGGGCGATCTCGTCATCCCGGCCCAGATGGCGACGCCCGACGCGATCAACTTCATGGCCAAGCACGGCCGCGGCCTGATCTGCCTCGCTCTGTCGAAGGAACGGGTCGACCGGCTCGGCCTGCAGCCGATGAGCCGGACCAACGGCACCCGGCTGGAAACCGCCTTCACCGCCTCGATCGAGGCGAAGGAGGGCGTCACCACCGGCATTTCCGCGGCCGACCGGGCGCGGACCATCTCGGTCGCGATCGACGCCGCAAGGGGCCCGGAGCATATCGTCTCGCCGGGCCACGTCTTCCCGCTCGCCGCGCGCGAGGGCGGCGTGCTGGTCCGCGCCGGCCATACCGAGGCGGCGGTGGACGTGGCGCGGCTGGCCGGCCTCAATCCCGCCGGCGTGATCTGCGAGATCATGTCGGACGACGGCACGATGGCGCGGATGGACGAGCTTTTCGCCTTCGCGCATCTCCACAATCTGCGCGTCGGCACGATCCGCGACCTGATCGCCTATCGGCTCCGCAAGGATCGCATCGTCGAGCAGACCGCCGAGGCGCGCTTCGAGAGCCGCTGGGGCGGCAGCTGGACCGCCAAGACCTTCCTCAACAAGGCCTCGGGCATGGAGCAGATCGCTTTGGTCAAGGGGCGGGTCGATCCCGGCCAGCCGACTTTGGTGCGGATGCACGGCCTGTCGCTGATTCCCGACGTCTTCGCCGAGGCGGGCGAGCGCGGCGGGCTGCTGGAGGGGGCGATGGCGGTCATTGCCGCGGAAGGGGCGGGGGTGATCGTGGTGATCAACCGGCCCGCGCCCGACGCCTTCTCGCAGGCCCTCCGCGTCCGCTCCGGCGGGGCGCCCCCGGCGGACAGCGAGCAATTGCGCGATTATGGCGTCGGCGCCCAGATTCTCGCCGAGCTTGGCGTGCACGACATGATCCTCCTGACCAACAGCCATCACACGCCGGTCGCGCTTGCCGGCTATGGCCTCGCCATTGTCGGCGAGCGGCCGATTCCGGGCCGGGAGAACTGACATGGCGAAGCTGCTGATCGTCGAGGCGCGTTTCTACGCCCATCTGAACGACCTGCTGCTTGCCGGCGCCCGCGCCGCGATCGAGGCGGCTGGCCACATGCATGAGACGATCACCGTTCCCGGCGCGCTCGAGGTGCCCGGCGCGATCGCGCTGGCGGCGGAAAGCGGCAGGTATGACGCCTATGTCGCGCTCGGCGTGGTGATTCGCGGCGAGACCTTTCATTTCGAGATCGTCGCCGGCGAAAGTGCGCGCGCGCTGATGGCGCTCAGCCTCGACGGCCTCGCCATCGGCAACGGCATCCTCACCGTCGAGAATGAGGCGCAGGCGCTCGCCCGCGCCCGGCCGGAGGAGAAGGACAAAGGCGGCGAGGCGGCGAACGCCGCGCTCGCCATGCTCGGGCTGAAGGAGCGGTTCGCCTGAGGGAGGCAAGGATGAAGGTCCGTACCGCCATATGCCATTGCGGGCGGCTCCGCCTGGAATGCGAGGGCGAACCCCGCAAAATCTCCCTGTGTCACTGCCTCGATTGCCAGCGGCGGACGGGCAGCGCGTTCAGCGTCGCGGTCTTCTACGATCGCGACCAGGTCAAGCTGACGGCCGGCGAAGCGCGACGCTTCGAACGGCCCTCGGCGAGCGGCTTCCCCGTCGCCTTTCACTTCTGCGTCGATTGCGGGAGCAATGTCTGGTGGGAGCCGGCGCGCCTCCCGGGCCTGATCGGCGTCGCGCTCGGCGCCTTCGCCGACCCCGATTTCCCGCGTCCGGAGCAGGCGGTCTGGGCGCGAGACCAGCATGCCTGGCTCGGCTTTCCCGAGGACATGCCGGTCTTCGAGCAGAATCCGCCGCCTCGCGGCTGACGGCGGCCTCGCCTAGGCCGCTTCCGCCTCGGACTGCAGCGCCGGATAGTCGATATAGCCTTCCGGCCCCTGGCTGTACCAGGTCGCCATGACGTCGGGCGCGAGCTCGGCCCCGGTCCTGAGCCGGTCGACGAGGTCCGGATTGGAGATGAACGGCCGGCCGAAGGTGATCGCGTCGGCCTCGCCGGCGTCGAGCGCCGCCTGCGCGCGGGCGAGCGTGTAGTCGGAATTCAGCACCAGCGGCCCGTCGAACGCGTTGCGGATATACGGGTGGACCGGATCGACCTCGGCCTTGCCGAAGGTCCCGTCCGGGGCCGGCTCGCGCAGCTCGAGAAAGGCGATGCCGATCTCCGAAAGCGCCGCCGCGGCGGCCGGGAACAGGCTGAACGGATCGGAATCGTTCGCGCCCTGCGAATCGCCGTTGGGCGAGAGGCGCACCGCGGTCCGCTCCGCGCCGACCGTGTCGGCGACGGCCTGCGTCACCTGGCGGAGCAGGCGGATGCGTTTCTCGACCGGGCCGCCATAATCGTCGTCGCGCAAATTGGTGCCGTCGCGCAGAAACTGGTCGATCAGATAGCCGTTCGCCGCGTGGATCTGGACGCCGTCGAAGCCCGCCGCGGTCGCATTGGCCGCCGCTTTCTCATAATCGCCGATCAGCCCGGGAATCTCGTCGAGCCGCAGCGCGCGCGCCGCCTCATAAGGCTGGCGGCCGTCATAGGTGTGCGCCTTGTGCGGCGCGGTCGTCGCCGAGGCGGAGACGGGCTGGCCGCCGCCGAGGCTCGAATGGACCAGCCGCCCCATATGCCAGAGCTGGGCGAAGATCCGGCCGCCCGCGTCGTGCACGGCGCCGACGACCGGCTTCCAGCCCTCGACCTGCGCCGCGGTCCAGAGGCCCGGCGCGTAGGGCCAGCCGAGCCCCTGCCGGCTGATTCCGGTCGCCTCGGTCAGGATCAGGCCGGCACCGGCGCGCTGACTGTAATAGGTCCGCATCAATCCGGTCGGGACATGTTCCCGGGTCGAACGGCCACGGGTCAGTGGCGCCATCAGGATGCGGTTGGGCGCCTCCACGGCGCCGAGCTTGATCGGATCGAAGAGCGAGGGCATGGGCGAAACCTGTCTCGAAATGCTGCGGGTGCGAAAGGATATAAGGGTTGCAAAGCGAAATGCATCACGCCGCGGCCCGTCTGGCCTTTCCCGCGCTCATCTTTGCAAATCTGTTCCTCGCCGCCGGCCCGTGGCTGGTTCGTCTTGCTCAGGATGTGGGCCATATCGGGCCGGTTTCTGCCGGCTTCTGGCGGCTCGCTCTGGCCGTGCCGTTCCTCGCCTTCCTTGCGATACGTCAGGGAAAGGGGGCGCCCCGGCCGCGCTGGACCCTGATCGCGGCGGTGGCGGCGGGCGGCCTCTTCTTCGCCGCCGATCTCGCCGCCTGGCATGCCGGCATCCTGATCACCAAGCTCGCCAACGCCACCTTGTTCGGCAATTTCGCGAGCTTCCTGTTCGCGATTTACGGCTTCATCCTGCTCCGCCGCCTGCCGCGCGCGCCGCAGGGCCTCGCTCTCGCCCTCGCTGCGGTGGGGACGGCCCTGCTTCTCGGGAGCAGCTACGAGCTCTCGCCGGAGCATTTCACGGGGGACCTGCTCGCCCTGCTCGCCGGCCTCTTCTACACCTTCTACCTGATCGCCGTGGACCGGGCGCGGAAGGCGATGAAGGCCTGGCCGGTCCTCGCCATCGCCACCGCCGCCGGCGCCCTGCCTCTGCTTGGCTTCGCCTTGCTGACGGGCGAGACGGTGCTGCCGGCCAACTGGACGCCGGTCATCCTGCTCTCCATTTCCAGCCAGCTCGTCGGCCAGGGGCTGCTCGTCTACGCCATGGGTCATCTCTCGCCGGTGATCGTCGGCCTCTGCTTCCTCACCCAGCCCATCGCCTCGGCCGCGATCGGCCGGGCGGTCTATGGCGAAGCGCTGAGCCTCGGCGACGGGCTCGGCGCCCTTCTGGTCTGCGCCGCTCTGGTCCTGATCCGCCTCCCCGACCGCAGGCTTGCCAGCCTGCCCGTCGAGGGCCAATGAGAGGGTCATGGTCGAACCGCTCGACATGAATCTTGACGAGCTGAAGGCGGCGCTGGCGCCCCGGCTCGGCGCCCATGCCGCCTTCGACGGCTGGGGCGAGGCGGCGCTCGCCATGGCCGCGGCCGAGCTTGGCGTCTCCGCCGACCGCGCGCGGCTCGCCTTTCCGGGCGGGGCGGCGGAGATGATCGACGCCTGGTTCGACTGGGTCGACAGGGCGATGCTGGAGGCCTTCCCGCCGGAGAAGATCGCGGAAATGAAGGTCCGCGACCGGATCCGGAGCCTGCTCCTCTTCCGGCTGGAGACGCTGGCGCCCTGGCGGGAAGCGCTGCGCCGCGCCCTCGCCATCCTCGCCTTGCCGACCAGCGCGCCGCGCGGCGCCGCGCTCGCCTGGCGGAGCGCCGACCGCATCTGGCGCGTCGCCGGCGATGAGGCGACCGACTTCAACCATTATTCGAAGCGGGCAACATTGATCGCCGTCTACGGGTCGACGACCATGATCTTTCTCGACGACGCCAGCGACGAGCTGGCGGAAACCGGGGCTTTCCTCGACCGGCGGCTCGCGGGGGTGATGCGCTTCGAAAAGGCCAAGGCCCGCTGGCACGGCAAGGCCGGCCCGCCATTTTCGATCAGCCGCTTTCTCGGCCGCCTGCGCTATCCCGTCGTCTGAGCCGGATCGCGCAACACCGCCGCGACGCGGCGCGATTCACGCTATTGATAATCAGTCGCAGCACCGCTAGGTCCGATGTCCCAATCCTGCGCGGGGAAGCATGCGTCAGAGGTTCAGTGTCGTTCTCCGGCTGCTTGCGCCGATGGTCCTGCTGCTCGCCGCCATGGCTTTCCCGGCGGCGGCGCGCGCGGACAATGCGGCGGTGCAGACCGCCTGGCGGCTGCTCGACTATGTCGCCGTCGATTATCGCGGCGCGGTCGCCAATGGCCGCGTGACCAGCGCGAGCGAATATGCCGAGATGCGCGAGTTCACCGCTTCGGTCACGCAGCGGCTCGGGGCGCTGCCCGCCAATCCGGCCAAGGCAGGCCTGCTCGCCGACGCGCGCGCATTGGAGGCCGCGGTCGGCCGGATGGCGGCGCCCGAAGCGGTTGACCGCATGGCGCGAAGCCTTGGCCAGCGCCTGCTCGCCGCCTATCCGGTGCCGCTCGCGCCCGACCAGGCGCCCGATCTCGCGCGCGGCGCGCAGCTTTATGCGCAGCAATGCGCGGCCTGTCACGGCGCCACCGGCCTGGCGGACACCGCGATGGCGCGCCAGCTCGATCCGCCGCCCGTCGCCTTCGCCGACCGGACGCGGGCGCGCGAGCGCAGCCTGTTCGGCCTCTATCAGGTGATCGAGCAGGGCCTCGAGGGCACGGCCATGCAGAGCTTCGCCAGCCTGCCGGCGGCGGACCGCTGGGCGCTCGCCTTTCATGTCGGCACGCTTGCCTGGCGCGGCGACCTCGCGGCCGAGGGCGAGCGGCTGTGGAACGCGGACCCGGCGCTCCGCGCCCGCATTCCCGATCTGGTGCGGCTGGTCTCCCTGACCCCGTCGGCGCTGGCGGCCGAGCTTGGCGAAACGCGCGCCGCCGCGCTCACCGCCTATCTGCGCGCCCATCCCGAAGCGCTCCGCCCCGCCGGCGGCGCGCAATCCTTGCCGGTCGCGCACGAGCTGCTCGGGCAGGCGGTCGCCGCCTATCGGGCGGGCGACCGGGCGCGCGCCGGGGAGCTGGCGCTTGCCGCCTATCTCGACGGCTTCGAGCCGGTCGAGGCGGTGCTCAATGCGCGCGAAGGCGGCCTCGTCGCCGAAGTCGAGGGTGCGATGGGCCGGCTGCGCGCCGCCATCGCCCGCGGCGCTCCCGTCGAGGAGGTCGCCGGCCAGGCCGACGCGCTGCAGGCGCTCTTCGCCCGCGCGGAGAGCGCGCTTGCGCCGGAAGCGGGCGGTGCCGCCTCGACCTTCCTCGGCGCGCTCGCCATCCTGCTCCGCGAGGGGCTGGAGGCCCTGCTCATCGTCGTCGCGATGATCGGCTTCCTGCGCAAGGCGGAGCGGCGCGATCTGCTGCGCTACGTCCATGCCGGCTGGGCCGGCGCGCTGCTCGCCGGCTTCCTCACCTGGTGGGCGGCGACCGGCTTCCTCACGATCAGCGGCGCCAGCCGCGAGCTGACGGAGGGCTTCGGCTCGGTGCTTGCGGCCGCGATCCTGCTCTTCGTCGGCGTCTGGATGCACGGCAAGGCGCAGGCCGGCGCCTGGCAGGCCTATGTTCGCGACCGGCTGGATGCGGCTTTGTCGAGAGGCTCGTCCTGGTTCCTGTTCTTCCTCGCCTTCCTCGCCGTCTACCGGGAGGTGTTCGAGACGATCATCTTTTTCGCGGCGATGGGCGCGGAGGGCAATGGCGTCGCGCTAGCCGCCGGCATCGCGCTCGGCGCGGCTTTGCTCGCCTTGATCGCGTGGGCGATGCTGCGCCTCTCCGCGCGGCTGCCGATCGCCAAATTCTTCCAATATTCGGCGGCTTTGATCGCGGTGCTGGCGGTGGTGCTGGCCGGCAAGGGCGTGGCGGCGCTGCAGGAGGCGGGGATGCTCGGCGTCAGCCCGCTCGCCGGCTGGCCGCGCAGCCCGATGCTCGGCCTCTTCCCGACGGTGGAGAGCATGGCCGCGCAGGCGGCGATGCTCGCGCTGCTCGCCGCCGGCTTCCTCTGGACCAACCGCCGGACGCCCGCCCCCGCCTGAGCTTGGCGGCGGGGCACCATTGTCCTATGCGGAAGCCAGGCTGTTCGGGAGAAGCAAGATGGCGGGCGTCAACAAGGTCATTCTGGTGGGCAATCTGGGCGATGATCCGGAAGTTCGCTCGCTGAACAATGGCGGCGAGGTGGTGAATTTGCGCGTCGCCACGTCGGAGAACTGGAAGGATCGCGACGGCAACCGCCAGGAGCGGACAGAATGGCACCGGGTGGTGATCTTCAACGAGAATCTCGGCCGGGTCGCCAAATCCTATCTGAAGAAGGGCTCGAAGGTTTATCTCGAAGGCCAGATCCAGACCCGGAAGTGGACGGACCAGTCCGGCGCCGACCGATATTCGACCGAGGTGGTCCTGCAGCGCTTCCGGGGCGAGCTGGTCCTCCTCGATTCGCGCGGCGGCGGGGGTGGCGGCTTCGGCGGCGGCGACGATTATGGCGAGAGCGGCGGCGATTTCGGTTCACCGGCTCCCCGCCAGCAGCAGCGCCCCGCGCCGGCTACCTTCGACACCGACCTTGATGACGACGTGCCCTTCTAGGGCCTGAGCTTGTCCTTCAGTCCGGCGAGCGCGGCAAAGGGGCCATTCTCCTCCTCGCCCTCCCGCTTCACCCCGGCCGCCCGCAAGGCGACATCGGCCTCGGGCGCGCGGGGCCAGGGATCGAGGCTGAGGGACAAGGTCTCGGCCACCGCCTCGCCGACGTCGATCTCGCCGCCTTCGTAGAAGACGACGTCCATCTCGCGCTCGTTGAGCTCGATCTCCTCGTCCGCATGACCGGCCGCGAGCTGCGGGCGGAAGAGGAGGTCGAAGGGCGCGGCGAGCGCCGCCGGCACCGGCATGCCGCTGGCGACGCAGGCCTGGATCACCGCCGCCTGCAAGGTGCCGTGCACGGCGATCTCGTCGCCCTTGCGCGACAAGGAAAGCTCGGCGTCGAGCCGGTCCAGCGCGATCAGGCCGAAACGCGCGGCCAGCGCGGAGCGCTCGTCCGGCGCCGCGACGACCTTCATCGGCCGGGGCTGCTCGCCTAAAGTGTCGAGCCGGACCGGGCGGCTGAACTCGGGCCCGGTCACGGCAATTGCCCCGCCAGCACGGCCTCGGCTGCCAGGCCGTCCAGCGCAGCCGCGAACCGCTCCAGACCGCCGGTAACGAAAGCCGAAGCCGCATCGGTGGGTGGCGCCTCGTGGAAGATGTTGCGGGTCACCGCCGCCTCCAGCGAGCCCGCCTCGCGGCCGGCCCGAAAGGCGGTGAGCCGGCCGCCCAGCGCGCTCATCATCCGCCCGACATGCTTGCCGACCACATAATCGCCGATCCCGAGCTGCCGGAGCGTCCCGTCCATGTCGTCGATGAAGATTTCGGTCAGCAAAACGGTCTGGTCCCGCGCCGCCTCCCCCTCCTGTTCGAGGCGCAGCAGCACCAGCGACAGGATCGCCGCGATCATGTCGAAGCGGCCGTCCAGCGTGTCCGGCACCCGGCCGTCGCGATACCAGGCGGGCTCGCGTCCTTTCGCGACGATCGCGGCAAAGAGCGGCTGCAAGGGCGCGCGCTGCTTTTTCTCGCCGAAAATGCGCTGAAAGAGGGACATAAGACCGATCCGGAAGGGGTGTGCGGCTTGCGCCGGTTAGCCGATGTTCATATTGGAGTGGCTAGTCAAGGCCGGCGCCCGCCTCCCGGGCGGCCGTGCCGGCGTTCAGGAGTTCCACATTCATGACCTTCCGCCCCGGATCACGCGCCCTGCTGGCGCTCAGCCTGGGCGCCGCGCTCACCGCCGGCTGCTCCTCGATCCGCGATCATCAGGGCTATCTGGTCGACGAGCAGCTGGTTTCGGCAATCCAGCCCGGCGTCGACAATCGGGATTCGGTCGCCGGCACGCTCGGCCGGCCGACCTTCACCGGCCAGTTCGATCGGGATCAGCGCGACTGGTATTATGTCTCGCGCGACACCCGCGCCGCGGCCTTCACCCAGCCGCGTCCGAGCGCGCAGACCGTGCTGCACGTGCGCTTCGATCCGGCCGGCAATGTCGAATCGGTGCAGCGCACCGGCGTCGAGCTGGCGGTCAACATCAATCCTGACGACCGCGAGACGCCGACCCTCGGCCGTCACCGCAGCCTGCTGCAGGAACTGTTCGGCAATATCGGCGCCGTCGGCCAGCGCGGTCAGAGCGCGCCCACCACGGACAATCCGGGCTGATAGCTAGCGGACGATACGCCCGGCACCGAGCACGGCCAGCGTCACCAGATCCGACGCGCTCGCGCTCATCGCGGCGATCTGCACCTGCTGCTTCATGCCGACCAGCATCGGCCCGATCACCGCGTCGCCGCCAAGTTCGCGGAGCAATTTCGCCGAGATGTTGGCGGTCTGCAGTCCCGGCATGACCAGCACATTGGCCGGTCCGGTCAGGCGCATGAACGGGTAGAGCTTTTGCAGATCGGGATCGAGCGCCGTGTCCGGCGACATCTCGCCCTCATATTCGAAATCGACGTCGTCGCGCCGGTCCATGATCTTCACGGCGTCGCGGATGCGCTCCAGATAACTGCCCTCGGGATTGCCGAAATTGGAGTAAGAGAGGAAGGCCACGCGCGGTTCATGACCCATCCGTCTGGCCACATGGGCGGTCTGGATCGCGATCTCGGCGAGTTGCTCGCCCGTCGGCCGCTCCGTCACCGTCGTGTCGGCGACGAACACGGTGTGGGTCTGGCCGACCATCACGTGCAGGCCGAAAGGCGTTACCCCGTCCTGGGGATCGAGCACGCGGCGAATCTGTCGGTAGCTTTGCGCATAGGGCCGGGTCACGCCGGTGATCATGACGTCGGCCTCGCCCATGGCGAGCAGCAGGGCGGCGAAGATATTGCGGTCCTGATTGACCAGCCGCTCCAGCTCCCGGTGCATATAGCCGCGCCGCTGCAGGCGCTGGTAGAGGAAGTCCGCCATCTCGGCGACGCGCGGATGGTTGCGGCTGTTATAGACCTCGAAGCTCTGCGGATCGTCGACCCCCAGCGCCTTCAGCTGATCGTGGACATCGTCGCGGCCGACCAGCACCGGGGTGCCGTAGCCGCCGTCGCGGAAGGCGATGGCCGCGCGCAGCACGACATCCTCTTCGCCTTCGGCGAAGAGCACGCGCCGCGGGTTGGCCCGGGCTGCCTCATAGGCGAGGGTCAACACCGAGGTGGTCGGGTTGAGCCGGGCGCGGAGCTGCTGGCGATAGGCGGCCATGTCGGCGATCGCCTGGCGCGCCACGCCCGAATCCATCGCCGCCTGTGCCACCGCCGACGGCACGATCTCCATCAGCCGCGGGTCGAAGGGGGCCGGAATGATATAGTCCGGCCCGAAGCTGTGCGCCTTGCCGCCATAGGCCGCGGCGACTTCCTCGGGCACCTGCTGCCGTGCCAGTTCCGCCAGCGCGTTCGCTGCGGCGATCTTCATCTCGTTGTTGATCGTCGTCGCCCTGACGTCCAGCGCCCCCCGGAAGATGAAGGGGAAGCCGAGCACATTGTTGACCTGGTTGGGATAATCGGAGCGGCCGGTGGCGACGATCGCGTCCGGCCGCGCCGCCTTGGCCTCGGGCGGGGTGATCTCCGGATCGGGATTGGCCATGGCGAAGATGATCGGCTGCTTGGCCATATCCTTGACCATCTCGGGCTTCACCGCGCCGGCGGCGGAAAGGCCGAAGAAGACGTCAGCGCCCTTCATCGCGTCGGCGAGCGTGCGCGCCTCGGTCTTCGCGGCGTGGGCGGACTTCCACTGGTCCAGCCCCTCGCGACCCTGGTAGATCACGCCCTTGCGGTCGCACAGGATGACATGGTCGTGCGGCACGCCCATCGCCTTGACCAGCTCGGTGCAGGCGATGGCGGCGGCGCCGGCGCCGTTCACCACCAGCTTGATATCCTTCAAATTCCGCCCGGTAAGGTAGCAGGCGTTGATCAGGCCGGCGGCGCTGATGATCGCCGTACCATGCTGATCGTCGTGCATGATCGGGATGTTCATCCGCTCGCGCAGGGTCTGCTCGATGATGAAGCACTCGGGCGCGGCGATATCCTCGAGGTTGATGCCGCCGAAGCTCGGCTCCATCAACGCCACCGCCTCGATGAACCTGTCCGGATCCTCGGTGTCGAGCTCGATGTCGATCGAATCGACGTCGGCGAAGCGTTTGAAGAGCACCGCTTTGCCTTCCATCACCGGCTTCGAGGCCAGAGCGCCGAGATTGCCGAGACCGAGGATCGCGGTGCCGTTGGAGATGACCGCGACCAGATTGCCCTTCGCGGTATAATCATAGGCGGTGCCCGGATCCTCGGCGATCGCGCGGACCGGAACGGCGACCCCCGGCGAGTAGGCGAGGCTGAGGTCGCGCTGCGTCGCCATCGGCTTGGAAGCGACGATCTCGATCTTGCCGGGCCGGCCGGCGGAATGGAATTCCAGCGCCTCCGCCTCCGAGAATTTGACGTTGCTGCCTTCGCTCACCGGCCGCTCTCCTGTTTTCGGCATTCGCTCTAGGGCTTCACTGGTGACGGAGGCAAGGCAAAGCCTTAACGTGACGGTCATGGCCACACAGGCGAAGACGGGCGGGGAGCCGACCCCGATGATGGCGCAATATCTGGCGCTGAAGGCGGAGGCCGAAGGGTCTTTGCTGTTCTACCGGATGGGCGACTTCTTCGAGCTGTTCTTCGACGATGCGAAACGGGCGGCGGCCTGCCTCGATATCGCCCTGACCGCGCGCGGCGAGCATGACGGCGCGCCGATTCCGATGTGCGGCGTGCCGATTCATGCGGCGGAGGCCTATCTCGCCCGGCTGATCAGGGCCGGCCACCGCGTCGCCATCGCCGAACAGATCGAAAGCCCGGCCGAGGCGAAGAAGCGCGGCCACAAGGCGGTGGTGAACCGCGCGATCGTCCGTGTGGTGACGGCCGGCACCTTGACTGAAGAAGCGTTGCTGGACTCGCGCGAATCCAACTGGCTGGTCGCAGTGGCGAGGGTCGGCGAGCGCTACGGCCTCGCCGCCGCCGACGTCTCGACCGGCCGGTTCGAGCTGGCCTCGATCCTGCCGGGCGCGCTCGACGCGGAACTGGCGCGGCTGGACGCGGCGGAGCTGATCGCGAACGAGCCGCTCGACGGCGCCGGGCTCTGGAAGACGGGCTTCGACAGCATCGCGGCGGAGCGGCGTCTCAGGGAACGGTTCGAGGTCGCGACTTTGGACGGCTTCGGTCAGTTCGACCGCGCCGCGCTCTCGGCGGCCGGCGGCCTGCTCGCTTATCTGGACGAGGTGGCGCGGGACTCCCTGCCCTTTTTGCGGCCGCCCGTCGCGCGCTCCGCCGGTGATCATATGATGATCGACGCGGCGACGCGGGAGAGCCTCGAGCTGACCGTCTCCGCGTCCGGTACGCGCGCCGGCAGCCTGCTCGCCTCGGTCGACCGCACCGTCACCGGCGCCGGCGCGCGCCTGCTCGCCGCCGATCTCGGTGCGCCCTTGCTCGACCGGGCGAGGATCGAGGCGCGGCTCGATCTCGTCATGCTGTTCGAAGGGGATGCCGGCGTCCGGGACTCGCTCAGGAAGCAGCTTCGCGCCCTGCCCGATATCGGCCGGGCGCTCGGGCGGCTGGTGGCGGGACGCGGTAGCCCGCGCGATCTCGGCCAGCTGCGCGACGGGCTGGACGAGGCGCGGCGGCTGCACGACCGGCTGGCGCGCCTGCTCGAGCCGCCAGCCTTGCTTGCGTCCCTCCTGCCCGCGCTGACCGGCCATGGCGCGCTGATCGATCTGCTGTCGCGCGCACTTGTCCCGTCGCCGCCGATCGACACCGCGCAGGGCGGCTATATCGCCGAGGGCTATGACGCCGCGCTCGATGCGTTGCGCGCGACCGGCGGCGAGGGGCGGCGGGCGATCGCGGCGCTGGAGGCGCGCTACAGGAGCCAGACCGGCATCGCGACGCTGAAGATCCGGCACAATAATGTGCTCGGCTTCCACATCGAGGTGCCCGCCCGCAACGCCGACAAATTGATGGCCCCGGATTCGGGCTTCACGCATCGGCAGACCCTGGCCGGCGTGGTCCGCTTCAACGCTCCGGATCTGCATGAGCAGGCGCTGCGGGTTGGCCAGGCGGGCGCCCATGCTCTGGCCGCCGAGGCGGCGCATTTCGAGGCGCTGACGGGCGAGGCGCTCGCCCGGGCGGAGGCGATTGCGGCCACCGCCGACGCGCTCGCCCGGCTCGACGTCGCGGCGGCGCTGGCGGAGCGCGCGGCGGAGAGCGGCTGGTGCCGGCCGGGCTTCGAGGAGCATGCTTGTCTCGAGGTGGAGGGCGGTCGCCATCCGGTCGTCGAGGAGGCGCTGAAGGCGGGCGGGACGCGCTTCGTCGCCAATGACTGCCGACTCTCCGAGGAGTCACGGCTCTGGCTGGTCACCGGTCCGAACATGGGCGGCAAATCGACTTTCCTCAGGCAGAACGCGCTGATCGTCCTGCTCGCCCAGGCCGGCTCCTGCGTGCCCGCCTCCCGGGCGCGGCTCGGGCTGGTCGACCGGCTTTTCTCCAGGGTCGGCGCGTCGGACAATCTGGCGCGGGGGCGCTCGACCTTCATGGTGGAGATGGTCGAGACCGCCGCCATTCTCGCCCAGGCGGGCCCGCAAAGCTTCGTCATCCTCGACGAGGTCGGCCGCGGCACCTCAACCTATGACGGCCTCGCCATCGCCTGGGCCGTGGTCGAGGCGATCCACGACCGGGCGAAGTGCCGCTGCCTGTTCGCCACCCATTATCATGAGCTCACGCGCCTCGCCGAACGGCTGGATGCGTTGACCCTCCACCATGTCCGCGCCCGCGAGTGGAAGGGCGACCTCGTCCTGCTGCACGAGGTCGCCTCCGGCCCGGCCGACCGCTCCTGGGGCATCGCCGTCGCCAAGCTGGCCGGCCTGCCGCCGCCCGTCCTCGCCCGCGCCAAGGCGGTGCTGACGAAGCTGGAGGAAGGTCGCGCCGCGACCGGCGGCATCGCCGCCGGGCTGGACGATCTGCCGCTCTTCGCCGCCGCGCCGCAGGAAGAGGCGGCGCCCGACGCCGTCCATGCCGCGCTGGCCGAGGTCGAGCCCGACGCGCTCGCCCCGCGCGAGGCGCTTGAGCTGATCTACCGGCTGAAGCGGTTGCAGGAGGAGGGGCAGGGCAAGTGAGCGGCCGCGTCCACGCCGTCCTCCACCAGCGCGAGATCATCGACCGGCGCGCGGTCGCGGCACGGCTTGACGGCGCGGACCGGGCGGGCTGCGCGGCGATTCTCAAGGAGGCGCTGACCGACGGTCGCGCCGAAATCGCCCGGCGGCTGGCCGAAAAACCCTATGCCGGGATGGAGGCCGCGGCCGCCTATGCCTTTCTGACCGACCAGATATTGCGTCTCGCCTATGATTTCGTGACGACGCGGCTGCATCCGCTCGCCAACCCGACCACCTCGGAGCGCCTCCTGCTCATGGCCGTGGGCGGCTATGGCCGCGGCGAGATGGCGCTCCATTCGGACGTCGATATCGCCTTCGTCACTCCGTACAAACCGACCGGCTGGACCGAGACGGTCATCGAGACGATCCTCTATCTGCTCTGGGACCTGGGCCTGAAGGTCGGCCACAGCACGCGCAGCGCGGACGAGCTGATCCGGGTCGCGATCGACGACCAGACGGTGCGCACCGCGATCCTCGAATCCCGCTACGTCTGGGCCGACGAGGCGCTTTACGATCTGGTCGCGGCGCGCTTCTGGAAGGAGGTGGTCGCCGGCAAGGTCGCCGGCTTCGTCAAGGAGAAGCTCGACGAGCGCAACGAGCGGCACACGCGCATGGGCGACAGCCGCTACGTCGTCGAACCCAATGTGAAGGAGGGCAAGGGCGGCCTTCGCGATCTGCATGCGCTCTTCTGGATCGGCAAATATGCCTATCGTGTGCGCGGCGTCGCGGAGTTGGTCGACGTCGATCTGCTCTCGCCGGCGGAGCTGCGCCAGTTCCAGAGCGCGGAGCGCTTCCTCTGGGCGGTGCGCTGCCACCTCCATCTGATCGCCGGCCGCGCCGAGGAGCGCCTCACCTTCGACTATCAGCGCGAGATCGCGGCGCGGATGAACTATGCAGACCGGCCCGGCAAATCGGCGGTCGAGCGCTTCATGCGCCATTATTTCCTGCATGCGAAGACGGTCGGCGACCTCACCGGAGTGTTCCTCGCCCATCTCGACGAGAAGTTCGCCGGGCGCGGGCGGCGGATGGGCTTTCCGACCTTCCGGCGCCGGCCTGGCAAGCTCGAGGGCTTCATGCTCGACCGCGGCCGGCTTGCCGTCGCCGACGACGATTTCCTGGTGGCGGATCCGGTCCGTCTGATCCGCATGTTCGCGCTGGCGGACAAATACGGGCTGGAAATCCACCCGCTGGCGATGCGGGCGGCGGCTCGTCACGCGAAGCTGATCGACGCCGCCGTCCGCGCCGACCCCGAGGCGAACCGGCTGTTCATGGATGTGCTGACCTCGGAGCGCGATCCGGAGCCGGTGCTGCGCTGGATGAACGAGGCCGGCGTGTTCGGCCGCTTCATTCCCGATTTCGGCCGGGTCGTCGCCCAGATGCAGTTCGACATGTATCACCATTATACGGTCGACGAGCATTCAATCCGGGCGATCGGGCTGCTGTCGCGGATCGAGCGTGGCCTGATGAAGGGGCAGCATCCGCTTGCCACGGCGCTGTTCCGGAAGATTTCGACGCGGCGGACGCTCTACGTCGCGGTCCTGCTGCACGACATCGCCAAGGGGCGGGGCGGGGATCACAGCCATTTGGGTGCCGAGGTCGCCAATGCGCTCTGCCCGCGCCTCGGCATGGATCCCGCCGAAACGGAGACGGTTGCCTGGCTGGTGCTCAATCACCTTGTCATGGCGAAGACCTCGCAGCGCCGCGACCTTTCAGATCCCAAGGCGATCGACGACTTTGTCGCCGAGGTGAAGAGCCTGGAGCGGTTGCGCCTCCTCTATCTGCTGACGGTGGTGGACATCACCGCAGTCGGGCCCGGCACCTGGACCGCGTGGAAAGGCCAGCTCCTGCTCACTTTGTTCGAGGCGGCCGAGGAACGGCTAAGGCTCGGCCACAAGGAAAAGGGCCGGCGGGAGCGCGTCGCCGCGGTCCAGGACGAGCTGGCGCAGAAGCTGGGGTGGCCGGAGGAAGGGTTCGCCGCCTATGCCTCCCGTCTCTCGGATTCCTACTGGCTCGCCGAGTCCCCCGAGGCGCTGGAGGACAATGCCCGCCTTGTCGCCGCGGTGGAGTCGGATGTGGCCGCGCCCCCTGTCGCTCTGGCGCTGCGCGAGGAGCGCGGCGCCACTCTGGTCAGCGTCTATGTGCCGGATCAGCCGGGCCTGTTCTGCCGGCTGGCCGGGGCGATCAGCCTGGCCGGCGGTAACATCATCGACGCCCGCATCCACACCACCGCCGACGAGATGGCGCTCGACAATTTCCTCGTCCAGGACGGGCGGCGCGGGCCGCTGCGCGACCATCACCAGCTGAGAAGGCTCGAGGCTGCGGTGCTGAAGGCGCTGGAGGGGCAGGAGCCATCCGCGGAACGGCTGGCGGCGCGGGCGCTGCCCCTGCGCCGCGCCGAGGCCTTTGCCGTCCAGCCGGCCGTGTTCGTCAACAACAAGGCCTCGACCCGCTACACCGTGGTCGAGGTCAATGCGCGGGACCGCTCCGCCTTGCTCTACGAGCTCACCCAGGCGCTCCATGATTGCGGCGCCGTCATCCGCTCGGCCCATATCGCCACCCATGGCGAGCGCGCGGTCGACGTTTTCTACGTGACCGGCGCGGATGGCGGCAAGATCGAGGCGCCGGGTCAGCTCAGGCGGCTGGAGACGGCGCTGCACAAGGCCGCCGCCGGCCCCGCGCCGGGGAGCCGCAAGGCCGCCTAATCCTCCTCGAGCCAGAACAATTGCTCGACCGGCGTCGCCAGCGACCGGGCGAGGCGCAAGGCCAGGATGGTCGAGGGGATGAAGACATTATTCTCGACCGTGTTGATCGTCTTGCGGCTGACGCCGACGCGCCCGGCCAGCTCGGCCTGCGTCCAGCCGCGTTCGGCGCGTTTCGCTTTGAGATCGTTCTTCAGCATGCGCCGCGACACCGTGCCCTGTTTGCCCGAGGAAACCTGAAGGTTACATCGATCGCGGACAAAGGACAAAGAAAAAGGCCCCCGCCGTCGCCGGCGAGGGCCCTTTCGCCCGGTTCCGCCGCTAGAAGCGGAAGCGGCCGGTGATGCCGTAGGTGCGCGGCTCGGCGAGGAAGGCGGAGAAGATCTGCCGCCCGCCCGGGAATTGCGGATCGACGAAGGGTGCCGCCGTCGTGCCCGCCTGGAAGGGCGTGTTGAACGCGACCTGGGCATAATCCTGGTTGAACAGATTCTGCGCCCAGAACTCGATCGACCAGCGCTGCTGCGGTCCGCGCACGCCGAGGCGGGCGTTGATCACGGCATAGCTGTCCTGCTCCTTCTGCGGGAACAGATCCGAGCCGGTATTGTAATTGCTGGTGACGCGAGCATCGGCGTAAACCAGGCCGGTCAGCCCCGTATTGCCGAGCTGCGGCGTCCAGCTGAACGCGCTCGTGAACACCAGCCTCGGGGCATTGGATAGCCGCTGCCCCGGCAGCTCGCGCAACGCCGGATCGAGGGGTGAGCCCCGGTCATTGCCGACCAGATCGTTGCGATATTTCGTATCGGCCAGGGTCAGGCCGAGATTGAGCGACATATCACGGCGCGGCCGGATCGCGGCCTCGATCTCCACGCCCTGGGAACGCACGCCAAAGGTGACGTCGCCGAGCGCGCAGGCGCCAGTCGTCGCGGCACTGGCGTTGAAATTCGAGCCGGCAGAGGACGCGCTCTGATCCGAGTCCGCCAGGCTGCCGCCGACGAGGTTGCTGCAGCCGTTGATGTTCTGGACCAGGAAGACCGTGCCGTTGAAGGTGTTCAGCTGGAAGTTCCGGAAGTCCTGGCGGAACGCGGTGACGTTGAGCGTGATCGGGCCGTGCTGATACTTCACCCCGAATTCGTAGGCGGTGTTGATTTCCGGATCGAACTGCAGATTGCCGACCAGCGCCTGCGCGCCGCCGGGTGTGTTGGCGAACGGGAAGGTCGGCGACTTGAGCGCCGAGCGGTCGAGGTTGAAGCCGCCCGCCTTGTAGCCACGCGAATAGCTGGCATAGAGCAGCAAATCGTTATTGGGCCGGAAAGAGAGAATGCCCGTGCCGGTCCACTCGCTCTCGCTGCGGCGGTCGTTGATCGACACGCCGTTGAGCTCGGAGGTCGAATTGCCCTGGCACGACAGGGCGATCAGGCCGCCCGCCACCGCCGCCAGCGCGGGATTGGCGAGGAAGCCGCCGAGCGCCGCCTGCTGGGCCGGGCAAGCCGTGTTGTCGTTGCCGAACGTCGCGTCGAACCGCTTGCGCTCGTCGGTGTAGCGGAAGCCGGCCGTGAAATCGAGCTGATCGGTGATGTGCAGGATGTTGTGCGTGAAGAAGGCGAAGTTGCGGCTGTTCTGGGAGTAAATGTCGTGCGTGCTGCCCCGATCGTTGATCGCGTCCAGCCGGTCGAAGCCTGCATAGATGGTCGGCGATGCCGCGCCGAAGGCGGCGGGCCGCGCCGCGAGGCAGCCCGGTGAGGCTGGCGAGTAAAGCCCGGCGAGGCCGCCGCCGCTGACGATGCGGCAGGTCGCGAACCGCCCGTATTGATTGCCGAAGCGAAGATTGTCGTTGAGGGTCAGATCCTCGTCCGCGAAATAGGCACCGACCAGCCAGTCGAGGTGACCGCCAAAGGCCTGGCCCTGCAGCCGCAATTCCTGGCTGAACGTCTGGAACTGGCGGACCACGCCGGGATCTGCGCGGTAGAGAATGTCGACCGCGCTATAGTCGATGTCGCCTGGCTGGCCGGACGAATAGTCGCGATAGCCGGTGATCGAGGTCAGGTTCGCGCCGCCGAGATCCCAGTTGACCTCGAGTGACACACCCCAATCCTTGGTGGTGCCCTCAAAGGACCGTCCCGGGCTCACATAGATGTTGCGGCTATAGGGGTTGCTGAAGCCGGCCAGCGGCTGGCCCAGGTCCCGCAGCACGTTGATGATATTGTTGCCGTTGGGATCGGTGACGCCGCCGACCAGCAGCGGGTTGGCCGGGTTGTTCAGATTGCCGATGAGCGGCTGGGTCGCCCGATCGAGATAGACCGCGCCGCAGCACGATTCCTCGCGATGCGAATAATCGGCGATCAGGCGGAACGAGAGGGCGTCGCCGGGCTCGAACAGCAATTGCCCGCGGACGAAGAAACGATCGCGGTCGTTGACATGATTCTCCGTGCCGCCCGTCGGGTTGACGACGTCGTAGAAACCGTCGCGCCGCGCATAGACGCCGTCGAGCCGGAAGGCGACCTGCTCGCTGATCGGACCGGTGACGCCGAGCTGGCCGCGGATCTGGTCGAAATTACCGTAGGTCAGATCGACGTGGCCGCCAAAATCGAACTCCGGCCTGGCGCTGATGATGTGGAGGAGGCCGGCCGAAGCGTTGCGGCCGAACAATGTCCCTTGCGGGCCGCGCAGCACCTCGACCCGTTCGATGTCGCCGAGCTCGTTGAGGCCGATGCCGGAGCGGGAGCGGTAGACGCCGTCGATGAACACGGCGACCGAGCTTTCGAGGCCGGGATTGTCACCGACCGTGCCGATGCCGCGGATACGGGCGGAGCCGTTCGCCTCGGTGCCGGTCGAGGAGACGAGCAGCGAGGGGGCGAGCTGGTTCAGCTGGCGGATGTCGCTTGCGCCGGAATTCTGCATGGCGTCGGCGTTGACCGCGGTGACCGCGAGCGGGACGTCCTGGAGAACCTGGCGGCGGCCCTGCGCGGTGACGACGATATCGTTCTCGTCCCCCTGGGCGGCGGCCGGCTGGGCGGCGGTGGTGTCGGTGGGCTGGGCGGCATCGCCCTGTGCGTGAGCGAGACCCGGCGTGACGAGCGCTGCGACGCCGGCGGACAGCAGCCAATATTTCCTGGACATGAAAGATCCTCCCCGAAATCCGATTGGTTCTTGTTTTGTCGGGAAGCTAACGTGCACGGAAACCTTACGCCAGCGGAAACGCCGCGGTTTCCCGCAGGTTTGAGCGAGTTTATGGCAAATCCGCAACAGAAGGGTTGCAACCTGAAACCGGCTATTTGGCCTGCCGTTACGGAAAGGCTGGCTTTCCGTTCGTGCCAGGAATGGCTCTGAAGCGCGCAAACGGCGCCGAAGCGAGGCTCCGGCGCCGTTCCTGGCCGTCTCTCAGGGCGAAAGGCCCTATTTCGGAGCGAGGACCATCAGCATCTGGCGGCCTTCCATGCGCGGATGCTGCTCGACCTTGGCGGTTTCGGCGACGTCGGCCTGGACCCGCTGCAGCAGGCGCATGCCGAGCTCGCCATGGGCAAGCTCGCGGCCGCGGAAGCGCAAGGTCACCTTCACCTTGTCGCCCTCGCCGATGAAGTCGTTCACCTTGCGCATCTTCACGTCATAATCGTGATCGTCGATGTTCGGACGCATCTTGATCTCCTTGATCTCCTGCGTCTTCTGCGACTTGCGCGCGAGATTGGCCTTTTTCTGGGCCTCATATTTGTATTTGCCGACGTCGAGGAACTTGCAGACCGGCGGATCGGCATTGGGAGAAACCTCGACCAGGTCGAGGCCGACATCGGCGGCCTGCTCGATCGCTTCTGCGGTCAGCATGACTCCCAGATTCTCGCCATTCTCATCGATCACGCGCACCTTGGGCACGGAGATGAATTCGTTGAAGCGGGGGCCATTGAGCGGCGGGGCGGTAGGGCGCCGGTTGAGCGGGGGTCGTATCGTCGTTTCTCCTGAAGTGATGAAGCAGCGCCTCACCTAGTCAATAACATCGCTGAATGAAAGATGGACGAAGGCGAAGGGGGCGCTTTTCGCGGCCCCCTGTGGCCCTCATTGCCTCAGATCCGGCGGCAGCGCCTCCTGCGCAAGCCGTTCGGCCAGTGCGTCCAGCGGCAGCACCTCCTGCCGCGCGTCGGCGCCGAGCGGGCGGAGCGCGACACTGCGCTCCTCCGCCTCGCGCTTGCCGACGACAAGCAGATAGGGAGTGTGGGCGAGGCTGTGCTCGCGCACCTTGTAGTTGATCTTCTCGTTGCGCGTGTCGAGCTCGACCCTGAGCCCCTTCGCCGTCAGCACGGCAGCCACCTCGCGGGCATAATCGTCCGTTTCGGAGACGATCGTCGCCACCGCCGCCTGCACCGGCGCCAGCCAGAGCGGGAAGCGCCCGGCATGATGCTCGATCAGGATGCCGAGGAAGCGCTCGAACGTGCCGAGGATGGCGCGGTGGAGCATGACGGGCGTGTGCTTCTCGCCGTCCTCGCCGATGTAGAAGGCGCCGAGCCGCTCGGGCATGACATAGTCGAGCTGGAGCGTGCCGCACTGCCAGGTCCGGCCGATCGCGTCGGTCAGGTGGAATTCGAGCTTCGGCGAATAGAAGGCGCCCTCGCCGGGCAGCTCCTCCCATTGATATTCGGGCCCGTCGCGGCCGGCGAGATGGACGGCGTCGCGGAGATCCTGTTCGGCCCGGTCCCAGGTCTCGTCGCTGCCGTGGCGCTGCTCCGGCCGAAGCGCGAGCTTGATCGCATAGTCGGGGAAGCCGAGATCGCGGTAGATCGTGTCGAGCAGGTCGCAAAAGGCCCGCGTCTCGGAGACGATCTGATCCTCGCGGCAGAAAATGTGGCCGTCATCCTGGGTGAACTGGCGGACGCGCAGGATGCCGTGCAGCGCGCCGTGCGGCTCGTTGCGGTGGCAGCAGCCCATCTCGGCGAAGCGAATCGGCAGGTCGCGCCAGGATTTGATGCCCTGGCGGAAGATCAGGATATGGCCGGGGCAGTTCATCGGCTTCAGCGCCATCAGCTCGGATTCGCCCGACAGGACCGGGCCTTCATCCTCGGTACCCGGCACCTCGTCAGGGACGACGAACATATTTTCGCGATATTTGCCCCAATGGCCGGAGGCCTCCCACTGCCGCGCGTCCATCAGCTGCGGCGTCTTCACCTCGCGATAGCCGCCCGCGTCCAGCCGCCGGCGCATATAGGCTTCGAGCTGGCGCCAGATGACATAGCCCCTGGCGTGCCAGAAGACCGAGCCGTGCGCCTCGGACTGGAGATGGAAGAGGTCCATCTCCTGGCCGATCTTGCGATGATCGCGCCTGGCCGCCTCTTCGAGCCGGTGGAGATGCGCCTCGAGCTGCTTCCGGTTGAGCCAGCCCGTGCCATAGATGCGCGAGAGCTGCGGATTGTTCTGATCGCCGCGCCAATAGGCGCCGGAGACGCGCGTCAGCTTGAACGCTTCCGGATCGAGCTTGCCCGTCGAGGCCAGATGCGGCCCCCGGCACATGTCGAGCCAGTCTTCCCCGGACCAGTAGACCGTCAGCGCCTCGCCGTCCGGCAATTCCGCCGCCCATTCGGCCTTGAACGTCTCGCCCTGCTCCTTCCACCGCTGAATCAATTGGTCGCGCGGCCAGACTTCCCGCCTCAGCGGTTTGTCGGCGCGGATGATGCGCCGCATCTCCTCCTCGATGACGGGCAGCTCCTCGTCGGTGAACGGGCCGCGCGCCGCCGCCGGCGCGAAATCGTAATAGAAGCCGTCGTCCGTCGCCGGGCCGAAGGTGATCTGCGTGCCGGGGAACAGCTTCTGTACCGCTTCGGCGAGGACATGGGCGAAATCGTGCCGGGCCAGCTCCAGCGCGTCGGCCTCGTCCCGGGCCGTGACCAGAGCCAGCGCGCTGTCGCCCTCGAACGGCCGGCCGATGTCCCTGAGCTCGCCATTGACCCGCGCCGCTAGCGCCGCTTTGGCGAGCCCCGGCCCGATCGCCGCGGCGATGTCGGCTGGCGTCGCGCCCGGCGCCACCTGGCGGACCGAACCGTCGGGAAGCGTAATCGAAAGCATGTCCATGATCGTTCCTGTTCGTTGCGCGCCTAATGCACGGCTCGGCGCCCGAGGAAAAGACAGGAACGGGAGGGAGGCACCGGCTCGCCCGTTCCCGGGCGAGCCACCGGCGGCGTCAGTCAGACGCGCAGCCCGGCGGCCCCCGGAAGCCCGGGGGTGGTCGTCGTCGTCGCGAAGGCGATGCAGCGCGGCATGGGGCCGACATAGCAGCACCCGCCGGAAAAACCAGTCACGCAAGGCGAGCTGCCGGCGCCGGAAGCCTTTCCGGCCGCATCGCAACGAGCGCTAATTGTTCCGGCGGTTAAATAATTCGTAACGCTAAGCATCGGCGGGATGGCGGGCTTTGTCTCGCCTTCCGGCCCCGCCGCTGCTAGGCGGCGGCGCCATGACCCGGATCGACTATGTCGCCGCCCGCCCCGGCGTTCAGCTCGCCTGTCAACACCGCCCCGGCCGCGGCGCGACCATCCTGTTTCTCCCCGGTTATGCGTCGGACATGGCCGGCGCCAAGGCGACCGCGCTGGCCGATTGGGCGGCGCGCACCGGGCGGTCCAGCCTGCTGTTCGACTATGGCGGTTGCGGGCGGAGCAGCGGCGCGTTCGAGGCGCAGAGCTTTCGCGACTGGCTCGGCGACGCGCTCTACCTGATCGATCATGTCGTGCCGGAGGGGCCGCTCCTGCCGGTCGGCTCGTCCATGGGCGGCTGGCTGATGCTCCATCTCGCCATCGCCCGGCCGCATCGCGTCGCCGCCCTGGTCGGCATCGCCGCCGCCCCCGATTTCACCGACTGGGGCTTCACCGTCGAGCAGAAGCTCGCGATCGCGCGCGACGGCCGGCTCGAGGAGCCCAATCCCTACGGGCCGGAGCCCACCGTCACCACCCGCGCCTTCTTCGAAAGCGCGGAGGCGCACCGCCTGCTCCATGTCGAAATCCCGATCGACTGCCCGGTGCGGCTGCTGCACGGGATGCGCGATACCGACGTGCCGCCGCAATATGCGGCGGACCTGATGGCGAAACTCCGTTCAGGCGACGTGCAGACGACCCTCGTCAAGCAGGGCGACCACCGCCTTTCGCGCGGCCAGGACCTCGACCTGCTGATCGAAACCGTCTCGAACCTTCTGGACTGACATGCTGCTTTCCGCCCTCGCGCTGGCTGCGCTGCAGCCCCCCGCAACGCCACCCGCCCCGCAAAGCCAGGATGACAGGCTGCGCGCCTGCATGGCGCTCGTCCGCAGCGCGCCCCGACAGGCGGCGGCGGAGGCGCAGGCCTGGGTCGAGGAAGCGGGGGCCCGGCGGCTGATGGCGCGGCGCTGCCTCGGCCTCGCCTTCGCCGCGCAGGAGCAATGGGCCGCCGCCACCGTCTACGAGCAGGCGGCGCAGGAGGCCGAGGCGTCCAACGATCCGGGCCGGGCCAGCTTTCGCGCCCAGGCGGGCAATGCCTGGCTCGCCGCCGGCGAGGCGCAGCGCGCGCTGCAGGCGCTCGACGCCGCTTTGACCGCGGCCGGGCTCAGCCAGGCGCAGCGCGGCCAGGCCTTGCTCGACCGCGCCCGCGCCCAGGTCGCGCTCGGCCGCGCGGATCGCGCCCGGGCGGACATCGACAGCGCGCTGCAGCTCATCCCCAATGAGAGTTTCGCCTGGTATCTCTCGGCGGCGCTCGCCCGCCGGTCGAACGCGCTGGTGCGCGCGGCCAGCGACATCACCCGCGCCCGCCAGCTCTCGCCGAACGATCCGGACATATTGCTGCTCGCCGGCACGATCCTTGGCCAGGCGGGCAATATGAACGAGGCTTACACGCTCTACCGCCGCGTCGTGGAGCTGGCCCCGGACAGCGAGGCGGGCCGGCAGGCCGCCGCCAGCCTCGCCACGGTGCGCGAGTTCGAGGAGGATGCGCCTGCGCCTGCAACCGGCACTCCGGCGCAGAGACCGGCGCCGCAGCAAGCGCCGACGCCGGCCCGGCCGCCCCGCCAATCTCAGTTCAGATAGAATTCGATCGTCGTCACGACGCGCACCTTCTGGAAGGGCGAGTCGCCGCCGCCCCCGCCGCCTTCCTCGCTCACATCGCCGTCTCGGGCGCCGATCGAGAAATAGCCCTGTGTCGCCGAGCGGATGCCACCGACACCAGTTCCCGAATCGTGTGCGAACTGCTCGGCGGCCTGTCGCGCATTCTGCGTTGCCTGAGCGATCATTGCAGGCTTGATGCTGTTCAGCTGGGTGAAGCTGTACTGGATGCCCGAGCCCTCCTGGATGGCGACGCCACCCCGGATCAGCTCGAACTGCCGCGCATAAGCTGCCCGCGCCCGCATCACGTCGTTGGTGCGCAGCTGGATGCGGCGGTTCACCGTGACCTGGTTGGCGCCGCGATTGGTGTCGTAGAACTGGTTCACCGAGCCGCCGGCGTCGGTCACCGCCTGCGCCGGGAAGCCCGCCTGGCGCAGGAAGGCGAGCACGGTGGCGGCGCGCTGATCGCTCTCGGCGCGGACCGCATCGAGCTCGGTGCCCTGCGACGTGAAATTGATCGTCCAGGTGGCGAGATCGGCGGTGACGTTGCGCTCGGCGAGGCCGCGCATGGTGACCGCGCGGTCGGCGAGATGCGCCCGCTTCAGCCCGTCGCCGAGCAGATAGCCGCCCGCGATCATGCCGACCGCCAGCACCAGCGCAGCAATGAGAACGAGCCGGCGAGTCCCCTCTTTTTCCGACCCCTTGATTTCCTCTGACATGTTCATGCTCCCGTGCCCGCGCGAACCGAGCCGCCGGGCAAGGTCGGCTCATCGCATGCTGTCGATGAACCGTGCATTTATGGCGATGAACCGTTTGGCTCAGGCCGAGAAGCCCGGGATGATCTCGGAGCGGTTGCGGGTGAGCCAGGCGGCGAGGCTGTCCCGCGGCACGCGCGGGTATTTGACCGCGGCGAAGGCGAGGAAGGCGTCGCGATAGCGCAGCCAGGCGCGCTGGGCGTTCTGGATGGATTCGGGCGAAATGCCCTGCGCGTCATATTGGCGCTCGTCGGCGATCCGCGCCCGATAGGCCTGATTGAGCTGCAGATCCTCGGTGCGGAACTGGGCGGCGGTGAAATGCGGCTCCCTTCCCCTCGAGAGCCGGCGCAGCATGTCGACGAACTGGTCACGCAGGCCCTGTTCGAGCCGGATGCGCAGCGCCCCGGTCGCGGTGCCGCCGCCGGCGAGGTCGCCGCTGGACGACGCCTGGACGAAGGCCTCGAAGGCGCTCCGCAGCGGCTCGAAGGCGCGGCGCTCCTCCTCCGTCCAGCCCGCCAGCAGCCGGCGGAGCGCCGCCTCGCGCTGCGGCTGGGCCAGCGCGGCGCGGTGCCCGGCGCAGACCCCGGCGGAAAGACCGCTGGTGATGTCGTCGCAATAGTCGAAATTCTGCCCCCGCCTGCGGCTGTCGCGGAGCCGGGCGAGGTGGGTGACGCGCCCGTCATATTCGAACGCCGCGGCATTGGGCAAAGTGCAGGCGAGATGGATGGCGACATCCAGGTCGCGCGCCGCGCCGACGCCGTTCGCATAGATGGTCATCAGCATCGGCCGGCCGGAGAAAGCGGTGAGCGGGTCGTTCTGCGGCTGGGTGAAGGCGCATTGCCGCGCCCGGACCGGGTCGCGCGGGATGCCGATCCCGTAATAGAGCGCCTCGGCGTCGCAGCCGCGCAGCGCGGCCGCGGTCGCCGCGTCCGGCCGGTCCGCCGCCGGCGGCTCGCGGCGCATGACGGCGCGACACAATGCCTGCGAGCGCATGAATTCCGGCTCCGCCGTCGCGCTGCCCCAATCGAAAGGCGCGGCGCGGACCGGCGCGGTCGCCGCCTTGTTGGCCTCGGCGACATTGTTCCGGTCGGTGCCACCGCCATTGCAGCCGCCGGCGGCCAGGATCAGGCCGGCCAGCATCATTCTCCTGCGCATGCGCTTGCCCCTCGACGCCTCGGCCATGCTATGAACCCCTTTCGCCGCCGCGGCGGCAGCGAGTCCATCAGCACGGCGCCGATGAACCGTGCATTTATAGCGATGAGCTGAAGGGCCGACAATGAAGTATTTGCACACGATGATCCGCGTTTCCGATCCCGGGGAAACCCTGCGCTTTTTCGAGCTGCTCGGCCTCGAGGAGGTCCGGCGCATGGAGAGCGAGCAGGGCCGCTTCACCCTCATCTTCATGGCGGCGCCGGGCGACGAGGACGCGCAGGTCGAGCTGACCTGGAATTGGCCGGCCGCGGATGGCAGCGCGCCGGAAGCCTATGGCGAGGGCCGCAATTTCGGCCATCTCGCTTATGAGGTGGACGATGTTTACGAGACCTGCCGGCGGCTCATGGAGGCCGGCGTCACGATCAACCGGCCGCCGCGCGAGGGCCGGATGGCGTTCGTCCGCAGCCCCGACAATATCTCGGTCGAGCTCCTCCAGAAGGGCGGCAACCTGCCGGTGGCCGAGCCCTGGGCGTCGATGCCGAATACGGGCCATTGGTGACGATGCAGATCTCGGCTGATGACTATCCGGCGCTCAGGGCGTTCTTCGTCTGGACGATAGGCAATGTGATCGAGCCTTCTCTCGGCTTTCCTTCCCGCGCCGTTGCTACACTTGAGGGTTTTGAAGCCCGATCGCCGGCTACCGCTCGCAAAGGCCTGGCCATGGCCATCGGCGACCTGGTCGAAAGTCTATCCGATTTACCGACTGAGCAGATCGAAGCCATGGATGCATCGCTCAGGGCACAAGGTGCCATGACATTTACTGAGGTGTGCGCGCGCTTCTGGTCGAAGATCAAACGCATTCGCAAGCGAGGCTCGGTCCGGAATGACGAAGAATATTATGCGCTCCGCAATGTCGTGGACGCCCTCCCTGAAGGTGAGCGGTCGGAGGTTTGGGGACTCCTGGCTGCATATGAAGGAAGGGTGGCCGCCAGATGAGCGGCTGGCCCGACGGCCGCTTCCTCGCGCTGTCCGGGGCGCGGCTGCCGATCGTGCAGGCGCCGATGGCCGGGGCTGGCGGGGTCGCGCTTGCGATCGGGGCATTGAAGGGCGGCGCGGTCGGCTCCTTGCCTTGCGCGATGCGGACCCCGGCGGAGGTGATTGCCGAGGCGGCCGAGGTCCGCGCGGCGGCGGCCGGGCCGCTCAATCTCAACTTCTTCTGCCACGAGCTGCCCGAGGATGTGGACGACAGCGCTTGGCGAGCCCTTCTCCGGCCGGTCTACGAAGCGGCCGGGATCCCGCCGGGCGCCGGTGGCGGCGCGGTGCGCCAGCCCTTTGGGGAGGAATTGTGCGCGGCGGTGGACGAGGCGCGCCCGGAGCTGGCCAGCTTCCATTTCGGGCTGCCCGACGAGACGCTGCTGGCGCGAGTCCGGCGGACCGGGGCCAAGATCATCGGCAATGCGACCACGGTCGCTGAGGCGCGGGCGCTGGCGACACGCGGCGTCGACGCGATCATCGCCCAGGGTTGGGAAGCTGGTGGCCATGCCGGGCGCTTCCTTGACGAACCGCCCGATGAGCAAATGGGCCTGATGGCCTTGCTTCCGCAAATCGTGGACGCGGTGGAGGTGCCGGTCATCGCTGCCGGCGGGATCGGCGATGCGCGCGGCATCGCCGCCGCTTTCCTGCTCGGCGCCTCCGCGGTGCAGCTCGGCACCGCTTTTCTCCATTGCCCGGAAAGCCTGATCGCGCCGGAGCATCGCGCCGGTCTGGCGAGCGCGGCGGCCGAGCATAGCGCTTTCACCAATCTCTACAGCGGCGGTCTCGCCCGCGGCTTGCCGACGGCGCTGACGGAGGCCTTCGGCCCGATCCGCGAGGAGGCGCCGCCCTTCCCGCTCGCCAGCCTGGCGCTGGCGCCGCTCGGCCTCAGGCCGCACTTCGCCGGGCAGGCGGCGCGGCTCGGCCGGGCCGAAGGCGCGGGCGAGCTGACCGAAAGACTCGGCCGCGAGGCGCTGGCGCTGCTCTCGCGAAAGGCGTAACCGGCCGCCATGGCTCTCGAGGTCGCCCGCATCCCCGTCCTTGCCGACAATTATGTCTGGCTGCTCCACGATCCGGCCTCCTGCGAGACGGCGGTGATCGATCCGGCGGTGGCGGAGCCGGTGTTGCAGGAAGCAGGGCGGCGGCAATGGCAGATCAGCCAGATCTGGAACACCCACTGGCATCCCGATCACATCGGCGGCAATCAGGCGATCAAGGCGGCGACCGGTTGCAAGATCACCGGCCCGGCGGCGGAGGCGGCGCGGATCCCGACGCTCGACCGGGGCGTGGCCGAAGGCGACCGGGTGTATCTCGGCGACCATGAGGCGTGCGTGATCGAGGTGCCCGCGCACACGGCGGGCCATATCGCCTATCATCTGCGCGGCGCGCATCTCCTCTTCATCGGCGACACTTTGTTCGCCATGGGCTGCGGCCGCCTGTTCGAGGGTACGCCGGCGCAGATGTACGCGAATATGCGCCGCCTCGGCGCGCTCCCGCCCGACACCTTGGTCTTTTGCGCGCACGAATATACGCTCGCCAACGGCCGCTTCGCGGTGACGGTGGAGCCCGACAACAGGGCGCTGGCCGAGCGCATGGCCGAGGTGGAAGCGTTGCGCGACCGTGGCCAGCCGACGGTGCCGACCACGATCGCGCTCGAACTCGCCACCAACCCGTTCATGCGCGCCGGCTCGGTGGAGGAACTAGCCGCGCGGCGGACGGCTAAGGACGCGTTCTAGGGACTCTGTCGTGCTCCTGCGAAGGCAGGAGCTTTGCGAGACCCGCAGGGCAGCCGGCCAACGCTCCTGCCTTCGCAGGAGCACAATCGTGTGTCGGCGACGAGGCCCGTCAACGCTTGTAGAGCGCGTCCAGCCTGTCGCCATAGACCCCCCTGATCACATGCCGCCGAATCTTGATCGACGGGGTCAGCTGCTCGTTCTCGACCGTGAACGGCTCGTCGGCGATGATGAAGCGGCGGACCTTCTCGATCACGCTGAGATCCGCATTCACCCGGTCCACCGCGGCGGACAGCGCCTTCACATAATCGGGATCGTGGGCGAGCTCGGAGAAGTCGCACTTGCGCCCGTTATGGCCGCACCAGTCGGCGGTCCATTCGGGATCGGGCACGATCAGGCCGACGATATAGGGCCGCTTGTCGCCGGCCACCATTGCCTGCACGATCTCGGCCTGGAGGGTCAGCATCCCCTCCACCTTGGCGGGGGCGACATTGTCGCCCTTGTCGTTGACGATCAGGTCTTTCTTGCGGTCGGTGATGACGATCCGCCCCTTCTCGTCGAGATGGCCGACATCGCCGGTGTGCAGCCAGCCGTCGACGATCGTGCGCTCGGTCATCGGCTCGTTGCGCCAATAGCCCATCATCACCAGCTCGCCCTTGCAGAGGATTTCGCCATCCTCGGCGATCTTCACCTCGGTGTTCAGCAACGGCGGCCCGACCGTGTCCATCTTCAGGCCGACGCGCGGCCGGTTGCAGGAAAGGACCGGGCCGGATTCGGTCTGGCCATAGCCCTGGAGCAAAGTGAGGCCCAGCGACTGGAAGAAGATGCCGACCTCGGGATTGAGCGGCGCCCCGCCCGAGACCAGAGCCTTGACCCTCCCGCCGAACTTGGCCGCGACCTTGGGCCGCAGCGTCCGGTTCAGGAACAGGTTCATCGGCTTGTCCCAGAGCGGCACCCGGCCCGCATAGGCCTTGGCGCCGATGCTCTGGCTGCGCCGCATCAGATAATTGGCGAAGGCGCCCTGCTTCTCGACCTGCTTCAGGATGCGCTGGCGCAGCACCTCGAACAGGCGCGGCACCACGACCATGATGGTCGGGCGGACCTCCTCGATATTGGAGGCGAGCTTCTCCAGCCCTTCCGAATAATAGATCTGCCCGCCAAGCCCGATCGGGAACATCTGCCCGCCGCTATGCTCATAGGCGTGGCTGGCCGGCAGGAAGGAAAGGAAGACCTCGTCGTCCCAGCCGAAATCCTCGGCGATCAACGCGGTGCAGCCCTCGATATTGTGGAGGATCGAGCCGTGATGCTGCATCACGCCGCGCGGCGCGCCGCCCGTGCCGGACGTGTAGATGATGCAGGCAAGATCGGTCCGGGCGAAGTCCGCCGCAGCAGCGCAGGCGTCGACATCGGCTTTTTCTGCCGCGATCAGCCCATTCCAGTCGTGGAAGGAGACATTGCCGGTCTGGCCGCCGGGCAAGGGCTCCATGCCGATCACCCATTCGCAGAAGTTGGAGCGGATGGCGGCGGGCAGCAGGGTCTTGGCCAGTTTCTGGGTGGCCACGATCACCGCGCGGGCGCCGCTGTCGTCGAGGATGTGCTGATGGTCGCGTTCGGTATTGGTCGTGTAGGTCGGCACCGTCACGCAGCCCGAGGCCATGATGGCGAGGTCCGAGATCAGCCATTCCGGCCGGTTCTCGCCAACCAGCATGACCCGGTCGCCCCGTTCCAGCCCGAAGCTCTTCAGCGCCGCGGCGAGGCCGGCGACCTTTGCCGCCGCCGCCCGCCACGACATGGACTGCCACTGCCCCTGCTGCTTGGCCCAGAGGAAAGGGGCGTCGCCTTTCTCCTTCGCCCGGGCGAAGAACATCGCGACGAGATTCTCGAAATGCTCGATCTTGCGCATTTTCTCTCCCGCACGGATTGCCCGTGTCGACGCGGTTCTGGCGACCGCCGGCGCCTGCATGACGCATTGCGCGCCGTAAGGGAAGGCGCTGCTACTGCGCCAGCCAGACGCCCTCACTGCGCGGATCGGCGGCGCCGATCCAGCGGCCGCGCACCCGCTCGATCGCATTGGCCTTGTAGCCGGGCTCGACGCTCTGGATGGTCTGGCCGAGCGCCTGCAGCTGCGGGGCGATTGCTTCCAGGCGGGTGCCGCGCTCGACGGTGACGCGGTCGCCAATGCCGATCAGCTGCGGCAGGGCGATGGCATCCTGCGCCGACATGTCCCAGTCGAGGACGCCGATAATCGCCTTGGCGACCTGGGCGATGATCGTCGAGCCGCCCGCCGCGCCGAGCGCGAGCCGCACCCGGCCGTCCGGTCCGTAGACGATGGTCGGCGACATCGAGCTGCGCGGGCGCTTTCCGCCCTCGACACGGTTCGCGGTCGGCGCCCCGTCCATGGTCGGCCAGGCATTGAAGTCGGTCAGCTCGTTGTTGAGGAACAGGCCGTTGACCGTCAGGCCGGAGCCGAACGGGCTTTCGATCGTGGACGTGTAGGTGGCGACGTTGCCGGCAGCGTCCACCGCGACGAAATGCGAGGTGCCGGCCTCCTGCGTCTCCACCCCGGCCACCCGCCGGCGGACACCGGGCGGGGTGCCGGCGGTGACGTGCGGAATGGCGCGGTCCGGCGAGATTTGCAGCGAACGGGCGGCGAGATAGGCGGGATTGACGAGGCCAGCGACCGGCACGGACACGAAGTCGGTATCACCCTGGTATGCGTCGCGGTCGGCATAAGCGAGGCGCATGGACTCGCCGATCAGATGCCAGGCGACCGGATTGTCGCGGCCCATGGCGCGCAGGTTGAAGCGCTCCAGCTGCTTCAGGATGGCGAGTACCGTCGTGCCGCCCGACGAGGCGGGGGCCATGCCGCAGATCCGGTAGAGGCGGTAGCGGCCGCAGACCGGCTGCCGCTCGCGCGCCTGATAGGTGGCGAGATCGTCGCGGGTCATCATCGAAGGGTTGCGCGGCGCGTTGCGCACGGTGCGGACCAAAGCCTCTGCATCCGGCCCGGTATAGAAAGCCTCGGGACCGCGGGCCGCGATCCGCTCGAGCAAAGCGGCGAGCTCCGGGTTGCGGAGGATGGTGCCGACCGGCTTCGGCGTGCCGTCGGGCTGATAGAATTGCTGGCGTCCCCAGGGCGAGAACCCGGCGAGGCTGCCCTCAACCGCCAGCGCGCGGTAGAGGCGGGGAGTGATCGCGAAGCCGTCGCGGGCGAGACGGATGGCGGGCTGGAAGAGCCGTGCCCAGGGCAGGCGGCCGTGCCGGCGATGGGCCAGCTCCATGAGGCGGATATTGCCCGGCACGCCGACGCTCATCCCGCCCGCCACGACATCGCGGAAGCCGCGTGGCTGGCCGTCCGGGCCGAGGAAATAAGCGGGCGTCGCCGCGTGCGGCGCGGTCTCGCGGCCGTCATAGGAGGAAAGTCGGTGCCGCCGCTGGTCGTGATAGATCAGGAAGCCACCGCCGCCGATGCCGGAGCTTTGCGGCTCGACCACGGTCAGCGCCAGCATGGTCGCGAAGGCGGCGTCGGCCGCCGTGCCCCCGGTCCGCAGCATCTCGACGCCCGCCGCCGCGGCGCGCGGATCGGCGGCGGAGACGGCGCCGCGCCGCTGCGCATGGGCGGCCTGCCGGGCGTCCGCGGCGGGGATGACGGAGGCGGCGCCGATGCTCAGCAAGGCGGCAAAGGCGAGGATCAGGCGCTTCAGCATGGCTACGGCTTTTCAGCCCCGATCGCGTCCGTCAAGCAGGCGAAGCCCTCGCGCGCCAGCAGGTGCTTCAGGTCGCGCGTGATCGTCCGCGCCAGTCCCGGCCCGCGAAAGACGAGCGCGCTGTAGAGCTGGACGAGGCTTGCCCCCGCCTTGATCCGGGCGAAGGCGTCGGTGTCGCTGCCGATCCCGCCAGCGGCGATCAAAGGCAGCGCGCCGCCCGTCGCCTTGCGGAAGTCGCGCAGTCGCTGCAGCGCCAGCGCCTTCAGCGGCGCACCCGAAAGGCCGCCTGCCTCGTCGCGATGGGGCGAGGTGAGCATCGGGCGGGAGATGGTGGTGTTGGCGACGATCAGCGCGTCGAGCCGATGGTCGATCGCGAGGCGGGCGATGCCGTCGATGTCCCGAGGCTCAAGATCCGGTGCGACTTTCAGGAACAGGGGCGGTCCGGTGCCGCGTGCCTCCGTCACGGCGGCAAGCAACGCGCCGAGCGCGCTCTTGTCCTGCAGGGCGCGCAGGCCCGGCGTATTGGGCGAAGAGATGTTGATCGTGAGATAGTCGGCCAGGCCGGGCATCGCCCGGACACCCGCCGCATAATCGGCGATCCGGTCAGGGCTGTCCTTGTTGGCGCCGATATTGACGCCCACGATGCCGGCGCCGCGGTCGCGCTTTGCGAGCCGCGCGGCGGCGGCGGCCTGGCCCCGATTGTTGAAGCCCATGCGATTGATCACCGCCTCGTCCCCGGCGAGGCGGAACAGGCGGGGTTTCGGATTGCCCTGCTGCGGGAGGGGGGTGAGGGTCCCGACTTCGACGAAGCCGAAGCCCATGCCCAGCATCTGCCGGAAGACCTCCGCGTCCTTGTCGAAGCCGGCGGCGAGGCCGACCGGATTGGGGAAGTCGAGCCCGGCCACGGTCACGGCCAAAGCCGGATCGGCTGTGGCGGGGCGCCTGGCCGGCAACGCCCTCAGGGCTCCGATCGTCCAGCCATGCGCCCGCTCCGCGTCGAGCACGAAGGCGAGGGGGCGGATGAGAGGGTAGAGCGCCACCCTCGTGCCTATGGCAGGCGTCCCGCAGCGGGTCAAAGCGCCTTGCTTTCGCCGCCTTTCCCGCCCACATGCCCAATCGGAACGAATCAGTCCGATTTGAGTCTTCTGCTTATGCGCCTGTCGAGCCTTGCCGATTATGCCGTCGTCATGATGTCGGCCGCCGCGCGGCATTGCGGCCTCGCGAAGATGAACGCGACCACGCTCTCGGCCGAGACCGGCATCCCGCTGCCGACCGCGCAGAAGCTGGTCAGCCGCCTCTCGCTGGCAGGCCTGCTCGAATCCTCTCGAGGCACCGGCGGCGGCGTCCGCCTCGCCCGGCCCCCGGCGGCGATCAGCCTTGCCGACATCATCGAGGCGGTCGAGGGGCCGATCCTGATGACGAGCTGCGTGGACAATGATCGCCACGAATGCGCGCTGGAAAGCTGCTGCCAGGTCCGCCCGCATATGGGCACGGTCAACGGCGCGGTGCGCGGCGCGCTCGCCAGCGTGTCCCTCGCCTCGCTCTCCCGTGCTCCGGCGAAGGCCGGAGCGCAGGCCGCGCACAGCGCTCCGGCCTTCGCAGGAGCACAACAGTGACCCCTCCCGAAGACATTGGCGTCCGCAACAAGGAGGCGCTCGAAGCCGCCGAGCGCGCGGCGAAGTATGAATGGGGCTTCACCTCCGACATCGAGCAGGATTTCGCGCCCAAAGGCCTGAACGAGGACACGATCCGCTTCATCTCCGCGAAGAAGGGCGAACCGGAATGGATGCTGGAGTGGCGGCTCAAGGCGTATCGCGCCTGGCTGACGATGGAAGAGGTCACCTGGGCGAAGCTCGACATCCCGGCCATCGATTTCCAGGACGCCTATTATTACGCGGAGCCGAAGAAGAAGCCGACTCTGGCCTCGCTGGACGAGCTCGATCCGGAAATCCTGCGCGTCTACGAGAAGCTCGGCATCCCGATCGAGGAGCAGAAGGTGCTCGCCGGCGTCGAGGGCGCGCGCAAGGTCGCCGTGGATGCGGTGTTCGACAGCGTCTCCGTCGCCACCACCTTCCGCGAGGAATTGAAGCGGGCGGGCGTGCTCTTCCTCTCCATCTCCGAGGCGATCCGCGAATATCCCGAGCTGGTGAAGAAGTACCTCGGCAGCGTGGTGCCGCAGCGCGACAATTATTTCGCCTGTTTGAACAGCGCGGTCTTCTCTGACGGCACCTTCGTCTATGTGCCCGAGGGCGTGCGCTGCCCGATGGAGCTCAGCACCTATTTCCGGATCAATGCCGAGAATACCGGCCAGTTCGAGCGCACCCTGATCGTCGCCGACAAGGGTAGCTACGTCTCCTATCTCGAGGGCTGCACCGCGCCGATGCGCGACGAGAACCAGCTCCACGCCGCCGTGGTCGAATTGGTCGCGCTCGAGGATGCCGAGATCAAATATTCGACGGTGCAGAACTGGTACCCCGGCGATGCCGAGGGCAAGGGCGGCATCTACAATTTCGTGACCAAGCGGGCGATCTGCGCCGGCGCGCGCTCCAAGGTCTCGTGGACGCAGGTCGAGACCGGCTCGGCGATCACCTGGAAATATCCGTCCTGCATCCTGAAGGGCGAGGACAGCGTCGGCGAATTCTATTCGGTCGCGCTCACCAACAGCAGGCAGCAGGCCGATACCGGGACCAAGATGATCCATATCGGCGCCGGCAGCCGTTCGACCATCGTGTCGAAGGGGATCAGCGCCGGCCGCTCGAACAACACCTATCGGGGACTGGTCCGCGTGAACGGCGGCGCGGAGAATGTCCGCAACTTCACCCAGTGCGACTCGCTGCTGCTGGGCGACAGATGCGGCGCCCACACCGTCCCCTATATCGAGGTCCGCAACCCGACCGCCCAGATCGAGCACGAGGCCACGACGTCGAAGATCAGCGACGACCAGCTCTTCTACGCCATGTCCCGCGGCCTCTCCCAGGAGGACGCCGTCGCCCTGATCGTCAACGGCTTCGCCCGCGAGGTGCTGCAGCAGCTACCGATGGAGTTCGCGGTCGAGGCGCAGAAATTGCTGGGGATCAGCCTGGAAGGGAGCGTCGGATGAGCAGATTGGGCGGGCCAATGATCTGGCACGACCGGCATGGCCGCCGAGCGGACGAGCTTGCTCGGGTGCGTCTCGCCGCTCCAGCAGCGGGAGATGTGGTGGTATCGCCACGTCACCGCGAAGAAGTGATTGTTCCGGCGGGAACACTCGGAACGGCCCTTTACGTCAACGAAGACCTGCAGTTGGTGGGGGTGGAGTTTGACAGTGAGGGGAGCCCGTTCGGCAACGTGGCTTGGACTGACGCAGAAATAGTGACCGATGAAGATGCTTGAGATCGAGAACCTCCACGCTACCGTCGACGGCAAGACCATCCTCAAGGGGATCAGCCTGACGCTGAATCCCGGCGAGATCCATGCGATCATGGGGCCGAACGGATCGGGCAAGTCGACGCTCGCCTATGTGCTCGCCGGCCGGCCGGGCTATGAGGTGACCGAGGGGTCGGTGACGTTCACCCTCCCCCGTCATTGCGAGGAGCGAAGCGACGAAGCAATCCAGAGCGAGGCGGATGAAGCTGGATTGCTTCGCTCCGCTCGCAATGACGAAGAGGGGATCGATCTCCTCGAACTCGACCCGCACGAGCGGGCCGCATTGGGCATGTTCCTAGGCTTCCAGTATCCGGTCGAAATTCCGGGCGTCTCCAATGTCCAGTTCCTGCGCACCGCGCTCAACGCGCAGCGCCGGGCGCGCGGCGAGGCGGAATTGTCCGCCGGCGATTTCCTGCGGCTGGCGCGGACGCAGGCCGACGCGCTCGGGCTCGATTTCGAGATGATGAAGCGGGCGGTGAATGTCGGCTTTTCGGGCGGCGAGAAGAAGCGCAACGAGATGGTGCAAATGGGGGTCATCGATCCGCGCCTGGCCGTGCTCGACGAGACCGACAGCGGCCTCGACATCGACGCGCTGCGCGTGGTCGGCGAGGGCATCAACCGGATCATGCGGAGGCCCGACAAGGCGGTACTGCTGATCACCCATTATCAGCGCCTGCTCGACATCGTGGAGCCGGACTTCGTCCACGTGCTGGCCGGCGGACGGATCGTCCGCTCGGGCGGGCCGGAACTGGCGCACGAGCTCGAGCGCGAGGGCTATAGCGAGGTCGCGGCGTGACCGCCTTTCCCACCCGCAAGGACGAGGCCTGGCGCTACAGCGACCTTGCGGCGCTGGAGCGTATCTGGCCGCTGCCGGCGCCGGAGAATATCGTCGTGCCGGCGAACGGCGCGCTGGAGCGGACCATCGTGCAGGAGGCGCCTGAGGGCGAGAGTGCGGTGCATCAGCTCGCGCTCAGCCTCGGCAAGGGCGCGCAGGCGCGGCTCGACATCCTCAATCTCGGCGGCGCCTTCGGCCGGATCGAGGTGGACGCGATCCTGCATGAAGGCGCCGATTTCGCGCTGAACGCGGTGCAGGTCGGGGGCGGGTCGCAGGTGCTGGAGATCGTCACCAATGTCCGCCACGCCGAGCCGGGTGCGACCAGCCGCCAGACCGTCCGCACCGTGCTTGCCGGCAAGGCGATCGGCACCTATCTCGGCAAGGTCGCGGTCGACCGCGATGCGCAGCAGACCGACGCGGAGCAATCGGTGCGCGCCATGCTGCTCGACCGGACGGCGACGGCCAACGCCAAGCCCGAACTCGAAATCTATGCGGATGACGTGAAATGCGCGCACGGCGCCGCGGTCGGCGAGCTTGACGCCAATGGCCTGTTTTACCTGCAGTCGCGCGGCCTGCCGCCGGCGGAGGCGCGTAAGCTGATGCTGCAGGCCTTCGTCGCCGGCGCCTTTGACGGCGCGGAACGCGAGGAGGAATTGCAGGCGGCGGCGCTGGCGAAGCTGGGAGCGTTGGCCTGATGGACATTGCCGCCTCCACCCGTCCGCTCGACTGGCGCGCCGACTTTCCGGCGATCCCGGCGGGCTGGGCCTACCTGGACAGCGCCGCCACCGCGCAGAAGCCGCAGCCGGTGATAGAGGCGATCACGCGGGGCTATGCCGAAACCTATGCGACCGTGCATCGCGGCGTCTACCAGCGCTCGGCCGACATGACGGTGGCGTTCGAGGCGTCGCGGCGGCGGGTGGCGGACTTCATCAATGCGGCGCGGCCCGAGGAAGTGGTGTTCGTCCGCGGCGCGACCGAGGGGATCAACCTGGTCGCGCAAAGCTGGGGCCGGGATCATCTGAAGCCGGGCGACCGGGTGCTGGTCTCCGCGCTCGAGCATCATTCGAACATCGTCCCCTGGCAGCTGGCCGGCGCCGAACTGGACGTGGTGCCGCTGACCGACGATCATCGCATCGATCTCGACGCCATGGCCGCGATGATCCGGCCCGAGCACAAGTTGGTCGCGCTCGGCCATGTCTCGAACGTGCTGGGCTCGAAGCTGGATGCGAAGCGCGCGGCGGATATCGCGCATTCAGTGGGCGCGAAATTGCTGCTCGACGGCTGCCAGGCGGTGCCGCGCATGCCGGTGGACGTGCAGGCGCTGGACTGCGATTTCTACGTCTTCTCGGGGCACAAGCTCTACGGCCCGACCGGGATCGGCGTGCTCTGGGCGCGCTACGATCTGCTCGAGGCCATGCCGCCATGGCAAGGCGGCGGCGCGATGATCGACCGGGTCACCTTCGAGAAGACCACCTATGCCCCGCCGCCGGCCCGGTTTGAGCCGGGGACGCCGCACGTGGTTGGGGTCATCGGGCTCCATGCCGCGGTCGATTATGTCACCGGGCTCGGCCTCGACGCGATCGCGGCCCATGAGGCGGCTTTGGTCAGGGAAGCACGCGACGCCCTGCGCGGGCTGAATTCGGTCCGCCTGTTCGGGCCGGAGGACAGCGCCGGCATCGTCAGCTTCGCGGTCGAGGGCGTGCATCCGCACGATGTCGGCACGATATTGGACGAAGCGCAGGTCGCGATCCGCGCCGGCCATCATTGCGCCCAGCCGTTGATGGACTATCTCGGCGTCGATGCCACCGCGCGGGCGAGCTTCGGCGTCTATAACGGCCGCGCCGACATCGAAGCCCTGGTACGCGGCATCGAGCGGGTGACGAGGATATTCGGGTGAACGAAGAGAGAAAGATCGCGACCGAGGAAGTGGACGGCGTGCCGCCGCCACCCAAGGCGCGCGTCACCGACGCGGTGGAGAGTTTCGAGCGCAAAAAGGACTATCTCGAGGGCTTTCTCGCGCAGAAGCCCGCGCAGCTTTCCGGCACCGCTCCCGGCGGCGAATTATACGAGGCGGTGATCGACGCGCTGAAGGAGATTTACGATCCCGAAATCCCGGTGAACATCTACGATCTCGGCCTGATCTACCATGTCGAGATCAATCCCGATCATCATGCGCGGGTGCAGATGACCTTGACCACCCCGCACTGCCCGGTCGCCGAGTCCATGCCGGCGGAGGTCGAGCTCAGGGTCGGCGCGGTGCCGGGGATCGGCGACGCCGAGGTGGAGCTGGTCTGGGATCCACCCTGGGACCCGCAGAAAATGTCGGACGAGGCGAAGCTGGAGCTTGGAATGTTATGACCGCCGAGACGAAAATCCGGGCCCGACCCGCCGCCGTCCTGCTGACCCCCGCCGCCGAGGCGCGTATCGCCGAGCTGATGGCGAAGGCGCCCGAAGGCGCGATCGGCGTCAAGCTGTCGACGCCGCGGCGCGGCTGCTCGGGCCTCGCCTATTCGGTCGACTATGTGAGCGAAGAGGCGAATTTCGACGAGAAGATCGAGACTCCGGGCGGCGTCTTCTACATCGACGGCGCCTCGGTTCTTTATCTGGTCGGCGCGACGATGGACTGGCGAGAGGACGATTTCGCCGCCGGGTTCGTATTCGAAAACCCCAACGCCAAGGGCGCATGCGGCTGCGGCGAGAGCTTCACCGTCTGACCCTCCCTCGTCTTTGACATCGCGCTGCCGGACGCTAGAGCCGGCGGACAGCAAAGGACACATGGGCATGACCGATATCGCCGGCGACACCTGGAACGAGATTCACGACCAGAGCTTCAAGGATGCGGTGGACGTGGACGGCAATCACTTCATCAACTGCCGGTTCGAGAACGTGCAGCTGCGCTATGGCGGCGGCGTGCTGCCGCGCTTCGAGGATTGCCATTTCGGGAATAACGGCTGGTATTTTCACGACGCGGCGCTGCGCACCATCCAGCTCCTCCAGTTCCAGAACCAGGAGGGCAATGCCCAGCAGATGCTGGACGACCTCTTCCGGCCCGGGAACATCATTCGCGAGTGACATCATTCGCGACGGGGGGGCGCGCCGCCGCCCTTTCCATTCCGCCTCCGATACGGCAGTTTCTCCGTAAAAGGGGGAGCACCGCATGAGTCGAAACCTGCTTCTGGCCATCGGTATGGTGGCGGCCTCCGCCATCGGTCATGCCGCATTCGCCAATGACAGCAGCGCGGAGAAGGCAGCGGGCGGCCTCGTCCTGCGCCAGAATCGCGATATCGACATGGTCTCGGAGGATCTGTTCGTCTCGCCCGCTTTGGTCCGCGTCCGCTACGTCTTCCGTAACCGGACCGCCCAACCCCGGCGGATCACCGTCGCCTTCCCGATGCCGGACCGCGAGCTTTCCTACGAGATGGAAAGCGAGGTCGCCTATCCGGGCGATTTCCATACTCTGGTCGAGGGCCGTCCGGTCCGGATGAGCGTCGAGCGCCGGGCGATCCTGAACGGCGTCGACCGTACCGCCGACCTCGTCCGGCTGGGCATCCCCGTCGCCCCCCGGCCCGGGCAGAGCGCGAGCCGGCTCGCCGATGCAATCGGCCGCATGCCCGCCGCCACGCAACAGCGCCTGGCCCGCGCCGGCCTGATCGATGCAGCGAGCCTTGCCGATTCCTCGCACCAGATCATTCCGATGTGGACGGTCCGCGAAACCTGGCACTGGGACCAGGTCTTTCCGGCCGGGCGCAACCTTCGGGTCGAGCATCGCTACGCGCCCGGCGTCGGCGGCACGTCGGGCGTGCCGCTTGCCAATCACGACTTCAGAAACGGCGAGAATGGCCGCGAATATCAGCGCGACTTCTGCACCGACGCCGCCTTCCTCGCGGCGATCGACCGGATGAGCCAGCGCGCCGAAAGCAACCAGGGCAATTATCCGATGGAGCGGCGGCTCCGCTACATCCTCACCACCGGCGGCAACTGGCGCTCGCCGATCGGCGACTTCCGGATGGTCGTCGACAAGGGCAGCGCCAATGCGATCGTCAGCTTCTGCGGCGAGGGCGTGCGCCGGATCAGCCCGACCCAATTCGAGGTCCGCCGCCGCAACTGGCGGCCGGACCGGGACCTCGCCGTGCTGATCGTCTCGGCGGAGCCGAACCGGGAATAGGGACAAAAGCCGATGCATCGCCGCACGCTGGAGCTCGCTTTCGCCGCCATCCTCGGCCTCGTCGCGACCGCCGCGCTCGCCAATGACAGCACCGCGGAAAAAGTGGCTGGCGGACTCGTCCTGACCCGCACCGACGCGATCGACATGGTCTCGGAGGATTTGTTCATCTCGCCGGAGCGGGTGCGCGTCGCCTATGTCTTCCGCAACCGGACGCGCGCCCCGATCCGCACCACCGTCGCCTTCCCCATGCCGGACCGCGATCTCGACGAAATGTCGCTGAGCGACACTGCTTATCCGTCCCAGTTCCGCACCCTGGTCGACGGCCGCCCGGTCACCATGCAGGTGGAGCGGCGCGCGATGCTGAACGGGGTGGATCACACCGCCTATCTCGCCGGGCTCGGCATCCCAGTGCAGACCGGCGATCCGGCGAGCGGGGTGCTGACCCGCGCCTTGCTGCGCCTGCGTGCCGCCGACCGGCAGCGGCTGATCGACATGGGCCTCGCCGGCGATGGCGGCGGCGACCTGCATCCGATGTGGGCGGTGAAGGAAACCTATTATTGGGAGCAGGTCTTTCCGGCGGGCCGCGACCTCAACGTCCAGCACAGCTATGTGCCCGGCGTCGGCGGCTCGGTCGCCGTCTCGCTCGGCTATCCTGACTATCGCAACTCGGCCGAGGGGCGCGCCGCGCAACGGCGTTATTGCATGGACAGGGATTTCCTTGGCGCGCTCGACCGCTGGGCCGCGCGGGACCGCAACAACATCAATTCGACCGAGCAAAGGCTCGGCTACATCCTCACCACCGGCGGCAACTGGCGGTCGCCGATCGGCAGCTTCCGGCTGGTCGTCGACAAGCTCAATCCGCGCGCGATCATCAGCTTCTGCGGCGAAGGCGTGCGCCGCCTCTCACCGACCCAGTTCGAAGTCCGCCACCGCAACTGGCGCCCGACCAGCGATCTCCACATATTGATCGCGACGCCGCTGACCGACAGCGGGCAATGAAATGACGAAGCGCGCCCGGATCGCGGCGGCCATCCTCGTCCTGGCCCAGTCCGCGGGTTCCGCCAGTGCCAATGACAGCACCGCCATGACCTCGGCGGGCGGGCTGGTGCTGACCCGCAACGACGCGATCGACATGGTTTCGGAGGATCTGTTCGTCTCGGTCGAGCAGGTCCGCGTCCATTACGTCTTTCGCAACCGCAGCCCGCGCGACGTCAATGTCACCGTCGCCTTTCCGATGCCCGACCGCGACCTCTCGCAGCTCGGCCATCAGGATGTCGGTTATCCCTCCGACTTTCACACGATGGTCGCCGGCCGGCCGGTGACGGCGATGCTCGATCGCCACGCCATGGCCAGGGGCCGCGACCGGACCGCCCTCCTGAACAGCCTGCGCATTCCGCTTGCCCCGAATGCGGACGGCATCGGTCATATCACCGCCGCGTTGGCCGCCTTACCCGCGGCGCGGCAGACGGAGCTCAGGCGGCTCGGCCTGATGGGCAATGACGAATATGTCCCGGAGATGATCGTGCCTTTGTGGACGCTCCGCGACACCTGGCACTGGCAGCAGAATTTCCCGGCCGGTCGCGACCTGGTCGTCGAGCATCGCTACCGGCCCGGCGCCGGCTCCACTCCGGCGCTGCAGCTCGCGGACCCCGCCTTTCGCCGCACCGCGGAAGGTCTCTACGAGATGCAGGCGTATTGCCCCGATCCTGCCTTCCTCGCCACGATCGACCGCTGGAACCGGCAGCAGGAGATGAGCAACGAGATCGACAATGAATCGATCGGCTACACCCTCATCACCGGCGGCAACTGGCGCTCGCCGATCGGCCGCTTCCGGCTGGTCGTCGACAAGGGCGATGCGCGGAATATCGTAAGCTTCTGCGGCGAGGGCGTCCGCCGGATCAGCCCGACGCAGTTCGAGGTGCGCCGGACGAACTGGCGGCCGACCGGCAATCTCGACGTGCTGATCGTCCACCCTCCCGAGCGCTGAGCCTTTGCGAAGGGCGCGGGCTTCGCTAGGGCGAAGCGATGCACGCCGGCCTTGCCCATATCGACGCCTGGATCTTCGATCTCGACAACAGCCTCTATCCGCACAGCTGCAATCTGTTCGAGCTCGTCGACCGGCGGATCGGCGAATATGTCGGGCAATTGCTCGGCCTCGATCCGGAGGCCGCCCGCACGGTGCAGAAAAGCTATTTTCACGCCCATGGCACGACGCTCGCCGGGCTGATGGCCGAGCATGGGGTGGAGCCCGGCCACTTCCTCGATTTCGTCCACGACATCGATCTCGCCCGCGTCACCGCCGACCCCGTTTTGGTCGCGGCGATGGACGCGCTACCCGGGCGCAAATTCATCTTCACCAATGCCGGCGAGGATTATGCCCGCCGCGTGCTCGCCCGGCTCGGCCTCGCCAACGCGTTTGACGGCATGCACGACATCCATGCGATGAACTATGTGCCGAAGCCCGATCCGGCCGGTTACCGGGCGATCTGCGCGCGGCATGACATCGATCCCGCGCTCGCCTTGTTCGCCGACGACATGGTCCGCAATCTTGCCCCGGCCCGGGCGATCGGAATGACCACGCTCTGGATCGACAATGGCTCGGAGCAGGGCCCGCAAGCGGCACCTGCGGAGCTGCCGGACTTCGTCGATTACCGCACCAGCTCCATCGCCGGCTGGCTGCACGAGATATTGGGGGAGGAAGTGGCATGACGGCGCAGCTGCAGCAGGTGATCGACGCCGCCTGGGAGGCGCGCGACGGGCTCGGCACCGACACGACCGGCGAGATCCTCGATGCGGTCGAGGAGGCGCTGCGCCTGCTCGACAAAGGCGAGGCGAGAGTCGCCGAGCAGGGGGCGGGCGGCTGGATCGTCAACCAGTGGCTGAAGAAGGCGGTCCTCCTGTCCTTCCGGCTCAACGACAATGCTTTGATCCAGGGTCCGGGCGGCACGACCTGGTTCGACAAGGTCCCCTCGAAGTTCGAGGGCTGGGGCAGGGGCGATTTCCGCGACGCCGGGTTCCGTGCGGTGCCGGGCGCCATCGTCCGCCGCGGCTCGTTCATCGGCCGGGGCGCGGTGCTGATGCCGAGCTTCGTCAATATCGGCGCCTGGGTGGACGAGGGCACGATGGTCGACACCTGGGCGACGGTCGGCAGCTGCGCGCAGATCGGCAAGAACGTCCACATCTCCGGCGGGACCGGGATCGGCGGGGTGCTCGAGCCGCTGCAGGCCGGGCCCGTGATCATCGAGGACAATTGCTTCATCGGCGCCCGCTCCGAGATCGCCGAGGGCGTGGTGGTGGAGGAGGGCGCGGTGATCTCGATGGGCGTCTTCCTCGGCGCCTCCACCAAGATCGTCGACCGGGCGACCGGGGAGGTGATTTACGGCCGGGTGCCGGCTTATTCGGTCGTGGTCCCCGGCACGCTGCCGGGCAAAGACGGCGGGCCGAGCCTCGCCTGCGCGGTGATCGTGAAGCGCGTGGATGCGCAAACCCGGTCGAAGACCGGTATCAACGAGCTGCTGCGGGACTGAGGGGTAATCGACGGGCCATGAGCATAGCAGCGCCTCAGTCAGCCGCATTCTTTGACGAAATCATGGCGCATGGCGCCGTGTGGGCTATCCGTGACAGCGGCGGCTTCCCAGCGCCGCGCTCCCGGAGCGGCGAGAGGGCAATGCCTTTCTGGTCCCTCGAAAGCAGGGCCCGGAAGATTATCGACAGCGTCGATGCCTATAATGGCTTCGAGACTTTCCGGCTGACCCTCGACGAGTTCTACAACAACTGGCTCGTCGGGATGGAAAAGGACGACCTTCTTGTCGGCATCAACTGGGCGGGAGAGCGGGCTGTGGGTTACGACATGACACCCGGAGATGTCCGGGCCAGCATCGCCGCGCGGCGAGACTGACAAGCTCCCCTTATCCGTTTGAGCGCAGCTTTTGTGACGCGCCGGCGCGAAAAGCCGCTAGGGCCATCGCCATGAGCAGTCATGGCGCAGGGCAGGCGATGGGCCGGGAGGACTGGGCGATCCTGCTCATCCTCTCCGTGCTCTGGGGCGGCTCCTTCTTCTTCATCGAGATCGCGCTGGCGACGGTCGGGCCGTTCACGCTCGTCCTGATCCGCGTCGCCTTGGCCTCCGCGATGCTCTGGCTCTTCCTCTGGTGGCGCGGCCAGCGCCTGCCCATGCCGCCCGGCGCGGCGACGGCCTATCTGGTGCTGGCGCTGCTCAACAACGTCATTCCGTTCATCATGTTCGCCTGGGCGCAGGAGACGATCACCGGCGGCCTCGCCTCGATCCTCAACGCGACGACGCCGATCTGGGGCGTGCTCGTCGCCCATCTCTTCACCGCGGACGAGAAAGCGAATCCGGGCAAGGTGGTCGGCGTGCTGCTCGGCTTCGCCGGCGTCGCGGTGCTGATCGGCACGGATTTCCTCGGCCAGCTCGGCAGGGGCGTACTGGCGCAGCTCGCCTGTCTCGCCGCGACCCTCTGCTACGCGCTGGCCGGCGTCTGGGCGCGCCGCTTCCGGCCGATGGGGATCGAGCCGACCGCGGTCGCGACCGGCCAGCTCACCGCCGCCGCGATCGTCATGCTGCCCTTGGTGCTGCTCTTCGAGCCGCCCTGGCTGGCCGCCGCGCCCTCCGCCTCCGCCTGGCTGTCGCTCGCGGCGCTGGCTCTGTTCTGCACCAGCCTCGCCTATATCCTCTATTTCCGCCTGCTGGCCTCGGCCGGCGCGACCAACAGCCTGCTCGTCACCTTCCTGATCCCGGTCACCGCGATCCTGCTCGGCGCGCTCTTCCTCGGCGAGCGGCTGGAGGCGCGCAGCTTCGCCGGCATGGGCCTCATAGCCGCGGGTCTGGCGGCGATCGACGGGCGGCTGTTCCGGCGGCGCAGGATGTCGGAACCGTCGGGAGGGCCGTCACCCAGGGCCTGATCCGGGGGTCCATCTTTCCTTCGCCGGGGAAGGAAGAAGGTGGATGCCGGATCAGGTCCGGGATGACGAGAGCGAATCAATGCGCCTTCGCCGCGCCGCGATTCGCGGGCCCGATGTCCTGCAAAGCTGACAAAACTGACACTTCCCATCGGTGTGTCATCCTGACCCTGAAATGACGCTTTCGCCGCGTCACGGGGCTTCGATACTGGCCGATGAGAAAGAGCCGCGCGGAGTGTCTCACGCGAAATCCTACATTGGAAGGGGCTACCCCTTCGCGCTTACGGATCGAATCCCGCGAGAGGGGAAGTCAGGTGATCATCGTGCCGCTCGAGGGGCCAGCGAGGAGGAGCTGAGGCTGGCTCAGCCGACCTCGCCGGGCGGGATGAACTCGAACTCGATCAGATAGACGTTGGTGCCGCTGCCGTGCTTCGCGACCTTGAGCAGGTCGACGACGCCGAGGAAGCCCGAGCGGCGCGCCAGCTCGCCGGTAATGTCCTCAAGCGCGATCGGCTGGATCGATTCGACGACGATGTGGCCGTCCTCCATCGGGTAGATGCCGCCCACCTTGACCTGCAGCCTCTGCCAGATCCGGACCGAGCAGGTGATCGTCCCCTCGCGGACGCCCTCGCGAAGGCGCTTGGTGAAGTGCATCTACCCCGCATCCGCCTCGAGCAGCAGCCGGGCGACGCGCTCGCTCTGCCAATCGGCCATTCCCACCATCCGCCACACCTCGCGGCCCTGGCTGTCGAACAGGATGGTGGTCGGCAAGGTTTCGAGGCCGAGCGCGAACATCAGGTCCATCTCGCTATCCAAATAGGGCTGCAGATGCTGGAAGCGATGCGCGGCGAAGAAGTCGGTGACCTTCTGGCGGCCGCCAGTGTCCCGGCGATCCTGGCTGATCGCGACGACCTGCACGCCCTCGCCGTCGTTCTGGCGCCCGGCCAGATGGTCCAGCGACGGCATCTCGACGATGCAGGGGCCGCACCAGGTCGCCCAGAAATTGACCAGCACGGGCCGGCCACGGAAGGCGGCGAGCCGGGTCGGGCGGCCGTCCGGCCCCTCGAAGGCAGGGTCGGGCGCGGCTGTCCCGACATGGCTGCGGTCGAGCCGGCCGGTCGGATAGGGGGAATGGGCGGCTTCGTTACCGCCGCTGCCGGGCGCCGCCGGAGCGACGGCCGCGACGGCATTCGTCCCATTGCCTTGCGGCGCGGAGGGGTTTTGCCTATCGCATCCGGCCAAGGCTGCGGCCATGAAAAGGCCCGGGAGAAGAAAGATCACGCGCCGCAAGGATCAGGACTCCAATGCCATGTGGGGCGGCCGGTTCGCCGAAGGCCCGTCCGCGGTGATGCGCGAGATAAATGCCTCCATCTCTTTCGACAAGCGGCTCTGGCGGCAGGACATCGAGGCGAGCCGCATCCATGTCGCCATGCTCGCCGCGAACGGGATCGTTTCGCAGGCCGACGCCGACGCGATCGAGGAGGGGCTCGACCGGATCGAGGACGAATATGAAGCGGACGGCGTCCCCGAGGACGCGGCGCTCGAGGACATTCACATGCATGTCGAGCATCGCCTCGCCGAATTGATCGGCCCGGCGGCGGGACGGCTGCACACCGCCCGCTCGCGCAACGACCAGGTGGCGACCGACTTCCGGCTCTGGGTGCGCGACGCGATCGACGCGGCTGATGGCGGGCTGGCGGCCTTGCAGCGGGCTTTGGTGACGCGGGCGGCCGAGCATTGCGCCACGGTGATGCCGGGCTTCACCCATCTCCAGTCCGCCCAGCCGGTGACCCTGGGCCACCATCTGATGGCCTATTACGAGATGTTGCGGCGGGACCGGTCGCGCTTCGCCGACGCGCGGGCGCGGATGAACGAGAGCCCGCTCGGCGCGGCCGCTCTGGCCGGCACCGGCTTTCCGATCGACCGGGAGGCGACGGCTTTGGCGCTGGATTTCGACCGGCCGACCGCCAATTCGCTCGACGCGGTGTCGGACCGGGATTTCGCGCTCGATTATCTGATGGCGGCCGCGCAGGCCTCGCTCCATCTCTCCCGCCTCGCCGAGGAACTCGTGCTCTGGGCGAGCCAGATGTTCGGCTTCGTCACCCTTTCGGACAGCTTCTCCACCGGCTCCTCGATCATGCCGCAGAAGCGCAATCCGGACGCCGCCGAACTGGTCCGCGGCCATGCCGGGCGCATGATCGGCGCGATGACGTCGCTCAGCGTGACGATGAAGGGGCTGCCGCTCGCTTATTCGAAGGACATGCAGGACGACAAGCAGCCGGTCTTCGAGGCGCATGATCTGCTGAGCCTCAGCCTCGCCGCGATGAGCGGGATGGTGGCGACAATGACCTTCAACCCCGACAGGATGCGCGCCGCCGCCGAGGCCGGCCACACCACCGCCACCGACCTCGCCGACTGGCTGGTGCGCGAGGCCGACGTGCCGTTCCGCGAGGCGCATCATATCACCGGCCGCGCCGTCCGCCTCGCCGACGAGCAGGGCAAGAAGCTCTGGGAGCTCAGCCTGGACGCGCTTCGGACCGTCGACGAGCGGATCGAAGCCGGTGTTTTCAATGTGCTTTCGCCCGACGCATCGGTTAAGAGCCGGACGAGCTTCGGCGGGACCGCGCCCGCGCTGGTGAAGAAACGGATCGAGGCCGCGAGGAAAGTGCTGGGGATGGACGAATGAGGGCGGCCTGGCTCCTCCTGCCGCTGCTGCTCGGCGCCTGCGGCCTGCGCGAGTCCTTGCGCCCGGCGCCCGGTCAGCAGATGCCGCCGGCCCCGGCCATGGCGGCCCGCCCGATGACCACCGACGAATTGCTGGCGCCGCCGCCGGTCGGCCGCCCGGGCCGCGTCGACGAATTGCTGCGCCGCTCCGAGGAGCGCGAGGACGACCGCTTCGATCTGCCGCCGGGCGACATCCCGGTCGACGGCAATGGCGCGAACACAAGCCAGGACGCGCCCGACCAATGAAGCCGGTCCGCAAGGCGGTCTTCCCGGTCGCCGGCCTCGGGACGCGCATCCTGCCCGCCACCAAGGCGCTGCCCAAGGAGATGCTGCCGGTCGTCGACAAGCCGCTCATCCAATATGCGGTGGAGGAGGCGCGCGAGGCGGGGATCGAGCAGATGATCTTCGTCACCGGCCGCGGCAAGAGCGTGCTCGAGGATCATTTCGACATTGCGCACGAGCTGGAAGCGACCATGACCGCGCGCGGCAAGCCGCTCGAGCCGCTCGCCGGCACGCGGCTTCCGCCCGGCGCGGTGGTCTCGGTCCGCCAGCAAGCGCCGCTCGGGCTCGGCCATGCCGTCTGGTGCGCGCGCGAGATCGTCGGCGACGAGCCGTTCGCGGTGCTGCTCCCCGACGATCTGATGGTCGGCAAGCCCGGCTGTCTCGCACAGATGGTCGCGGCCTACGAGAAGGTGGGCGGCAATATCGTCTGCGCGCAGGAGGTGCCGGCGGAGCGCACCGCCGCCTACGGCATCATCACCCCCGGCGCGCAAGACGGCCGGATGACCGAGGTGAAAGGCCTGGTCGAGAAACCGCAGCCGGCGGCGGCGCCGTCCAGGCTCGGCATCGTCGGCCGCTACATCCTGCAGCCGGAGATCATGCCGGTCCTCGGCACGCTCGGCAAGGGCGCCGGCGGGGAGATCCAGCTCACCGACGGCATGGCCGCCCTGATCGGCACGCAGCCGTTTCACGGCCTCACCTTCGATGGCGAGCGGCACGATTGCGGCGACGCGAAGGGCTATGTGCTGGCCAATCTCGCGCTCGGCCTCGCCCGCGACGATCTCGCCCCGGCGATCCGCGCCTTCATGGCCGGGCGTGGATGACCTGCACGATGATGGTCCCCTGGCAAAGCCGGGGGAGGATCGTTCAGGCCTCCAGCTCGACGTCCCAGTAGAGATAGTCGCGCCAGCTTTCGTGGAGATAATTGGGCGGGAAGCGGCGGCCATGTTCCTGCAGCTGCCAGCTGGTCGGCCGGTAGGGATGGTGGCGGATGCGCATATGCGCCTGCAGCGGCGTGCGCCCGCCCTTCCTGAGGTTGCAGGGCGCGCAGGCGGTGGCGACATTCTCCCAGGTGGTGCGCCCGCCCTGCGCGCGCGGCAGGACATGGTCGAAGGTCAGCTCGTCATAATTGCCGCAATACTGGCACTGGAAACGGTCGCGCAGGAACAGGTTGAACCGGGTGAAGGCCGGATATTCGCTGGGCCGCACATATTGGCGGAGCGCGATCACGCTCGGCAGCTTCATTGCGATGCTGGGGCTGTGCACCTCGCGCTCATAGGCCGCGACGATGTCCACCCGCTCCAGAAAGACCGCCTTGACGGCGGTCTGCCACGGCCACAGGCTCAGCGGATAATAACTGAGCGGCGTATAGTCGGCGTTCAGCACAAGGGCCGGACAGCCTTCGGGGTGCCGGAGAAGATCGGGATGATACAAGGCCAACACGCTCCCGTTTCACGGAAAAAACTCCCGAGAAACGCCGCCCCCGACACCTGTCGCACCCAGAACGCGGGAGAGCGTGCCCTCGGCCGTCCTCTCCTGGTCCGCCACGCACTCGCCAGTTTGCGTGACGCCCTTATGACACCATAACCATTGACTCGCGGTCAAGGCTCCTCATGCAGCCCGTCACCCGTTTCGCGCCAAGTCCCACCGGACGGTTGCATCTCGGCCACGCCTGGTCGGCCCTGCTTGCGCATGATTATGCGCGGGAGCGGGAGGGCAGCTTCCTGCTCAGGATCGAGGATATCGATCCGGGCCGCGTCCGCACCGTCTTCGTGGACGGAATCCTGGAGGACATGCTCTGGCTCGGCCTCGAATGGGACGACGAGATATTCTACCAGTCGGAGCGGCTCGATCTCTATGCCGCGGCGCTGGCGCGGCTCAAGGAGATGGGTCTCCTCTACCCCTGTTTCTGCACGCGCGCCGACATCGCGGCCAGCGTCGCGGCGCCGCACGGCACGGAGGGGCCGCTTTATCCGGGCACCTGCCGGGGCCTGGCCGCGCCCGACCTCGTGGCCCCTCATGCCTGGCGGCTGGATGTCGCGAAGGCTGCGGCGCGGGCCGGACCACTGACCTGGACCGATGACGGGGCCGAGGTGGCGGCGGCGCCCGAACGGCTCGGCGACGTCGTTCTCGCCCGCAAGGACGCGCCCGCTTCCTACCATCTCGCGGTGACCGTCGACGACGCGGCGCAGGGCGTCACCGACGTGGTGCGCGGGCGCGATCTCTTCGCCGCCACCCACATCCACCGCCTGCTGCAGGCGCTGCTGGAGCTGCCGGTGCCGCTTTATCATCATCACGCCCTGCTGACCGACGAGGCGGGAGACCGGCTTGCCAAGCGGCACGGCGCGCCGACTCTGGCCGATCTCCGCGCCGGCGGCATGGATCCCGCCGCCCTTGTCGAGGCATTGCGCCGGGGCCAAATGCCGGCTGGCTATTCGCTGCCGCAGGCGTAAAGGGCCAGCCCATGAGAATCGTCCTTGTCATCCTGATCGTGCTCGGCGCGCTCGCCACCCTCACCGTGCTGGTCAGGGGCGTCATCGGCATGGCGCAGCAAAAGGACATTACGGGCCAGCGCTCGCAGCAGCTGATGCAGAAGCGCGTGCTGTTTCAGGCGATCACCATCCTGCTCGCTATCGCCTTGCTCGCCGTCATGAGCAACGGCGGCTGAGCCCCGGCCGTGGTCCGGCTCAACAGAATCTATACCCGCACCGGCGATGCCGGCGAGACCGGCCTGGTCGACGGCTCGCGCGCCTCCAAGGCCGATCCGCGCTTCGCCGCGATCGGCGACGTGGACGAGGCCAATTGCGCGATCGGCGTGGCCCTGCCGGCGCTGGCCGATGCCGGCGCGCGGGCCATGCTGCAGCGCATCCAGAACGAATTGTTCGATCTCGGCGCCGACCTCGCCACGCCGGCGGGAATCGAGGGCGCGCTGCGCATCCAGCCGGCGCAGATTGCCCGGCTGGAACGCGAGATCGACGCGATGAACGAGGTGCTGGAGCCGCTCCGGAGCTTCATCCTGCCTGGCGGCGAAGGCGGTTCGGCCGAGCTCCATCTCGCCCGGGCGGTGGTGCGGCGGGCGGAACGGGCGGCGGTCGCGGCGGCCGCCTCGTTCAGCCCGGAGGCGCTCAGATATCTGAACCGGCTCTCGGACCATTTGTTCGTGCTCGCGCGTTGGGTGGCGCGGGAGCATGGCGGGGACATCCTCTGGCAGCCGGGAGCGACGCGTGACGGGTGATATTCGTTCACCTTTTGTGCTGGTTTCCGGTCGCGCTTTGCGCTAACGGCCCGAAGACGGGAGGCAGGCAATGGCGACACAGGCCAAGACGGAAACCGGCGAAAGCCTGGCCGCCGCTTATGCGTCGGTCCGCCGCCTGAGCCTCGCCATCGCCGCGCCGCTTTCGGACGCCGATGCCGCCATCCAGCCGATGCCGGACGCCTCGCCGGCCAAATGGCATCTCGCCCACACCACCTGGTTCTTCGAGACCTTCGTGCTGCGCGATCATCTGCCGGGCTATCGGGCCCATGACGACAGTTACGCCTATCTGTTCAATTCCTATTATGAGGGCGAGGGGGAGCGGCACCCGCGCGCGCGGCGCGGGATGATTGCGCGGCCGTCGCTCGACGAGGTGCGCGCCTGGCGGGCCGCGGTGGATGAGGCGCTGCTGACGGCGATCGACCGGTTGCCCGCCGATCTGATCACGCTCGGCCTCAATCATGAGCAGCAGCATCAGGAATTGATGCTGATGGACCTGACCGCCACCTTCTTCGAGAATCCGCTGCGCCCGGCGGTCTGCGCGCGCGCGCCGGTGCCGCCGGCCGCGCTGCCGTCGCCTCTGGCCTGGCGGGACGGGCGCGAGGGGCTGGTGGAGATCGGCCATGACGGCGCCGGCTTCGCCTTCGATAATGAAGGGCCGCGCCACAAGGTCTGGCTGCATCCGCACCGGCTCGCCGACCGGCCGGTCACCAATGCCGAATGGCAGGCCTTCATCGCCGATGGCGGCTATGCCAACCCTCTGCTCTGGCTCTCGGACGGCTGGGCCTGGGTGCAGGCGGAGACTGTCGAGGCGCCGCTTTACTGGGCGAAGGATGATGGAGGCTGGCAGCGTTTCGCGCTGGACGGGATGCGGCCGGTCAACCCCGCCGAGCCGGTCTGCCACATCTCTTATTTTGAGGCGGACGCTTATGCCCGCTGGGCCGGCGCGCGACTGCCGACCGAGGCGGAATGGGAAGCGGCGGCGGAGGGATTCGATCCTGCGTCCGGCAATCAACTGGACGCGGCGGGCGCCGTTCGGCCTTTGCCCTCCGAAGGCGGCGCTCAGATGCAGATGTTCGGCGACGTCTGGGAATGGACCGCCAGCGCCTATCTTCCCTACCCCGGCTTCCGGCCGGCGGCGGGCGCGGTCGGCGAATATAATGGCAAGTTCATGATCTCGCAGATGGTGCTGCGCGGCGGCGGCTGCGCCACGCCGCGCGGCCATGTCCGGGCCAGCTATCGCAATTTCTTCTATCCGCACCAGCGCTGGATGTATTCCGGCCTGCGGCTGGCGCGCGACGCCTGATGGCCGACATGGACGCCCTCGTCCGCGCTGCGGACCCGGCCTTCCGCGACGACGTGCTCGCCGGCCTTGCCGCGCCGATCCCGGCGATTCCGGCGCGCTGGTTCTACGACCACCGCGGCTCGGAGCTGTTCGAGGAGATAACCCGCCTCCCCGAATATTATCCGACACGGACCGAAACCGCCTTGCTGGAGCGGCACAGCGCCGGGATCGCCGCCCGGGTCGGTACCGGCGAGGCGGTGATCGAGTTCGGCTCGGGCTCGTCGGCCAAGACCCCGATCCTGCTCCGCGCGGTGCAGCCCTCGGCCTATGTGCCGGTGGACATCAGCGGCGAATTCCTGCGGGAAAGCGCCGCCCGGTTGCAGCCCGCCTTTCCCGGCCTGCCCATCCATCCGGTGGAGGCGGATTTCACCCGTACTTTCGAGCTGCCGGTCGCGGTCCGCGACGCGGCGAAGCTGGGCTTCTTCCCCGGCTCGACGATCGGCAATTTCGTCGCCCGCTCCGCCGTCGATCTGCTGCGCGCCATGAAGGAAACGCTGGGCGAGGGGGCGAAGCTGATCATCGGCATGGACCGGATCAAGGAGGTCGACATCCTGATCCGCGCCTATGACGATGCGGCGGGCGTGACCGCAGCCTTCAATCTCAATCTCCTCCACCGGATCAACCGGGAACTCGATGCCGAGATTCCGGTCGACGCTTTCCGGCACCGCGCAATCTGGAACGACGCGCTGAGCCGGATCGAGATGCACCTGGAGGCGGTCCGCGACCTCGCCTTCACGATCTGCGGCCGGCGTTTCGCCTTCCGGGCCGGCGAGACGATCCATACCGAGAACAGCCATAAATATGGCTATCGCGACAGCCGCATCCTGCTCCGCGCGGCGGGATGGGGCGTGGTCGCGGAATATACGGACGAGCGGGAATGGTTCTCCATTCTGCTGGCCGAGGCGGAGCCGCCCCGCTTCGCGCCCTGAGGCCGTTGCTCCCCTCAAGCCGCCTCGCTACAGCAGGCGTTCCACGCCTGCGCCGGAGCGACCATGCTGCTTTCCCTGTTCCAGATTCTCGACGTGCTGCTGCAGGTCCTGTGGTGGATCATCATCCTCCAGGCGGTGCTGTCCTGGCTGGTCGTGTTCAATGTGATCAACACGCACAATGATTTCGTCCGCTCCTTCTTCAATGCGCTCGACCGGCTGACGCGGCCCCTCTACGCGCCGATCCGCAAGATCCTCCCCGATTTCGGCGGGCTGGATTTCTCGCCGGTCGTCGTCCTCCTGCTGATCTATGTGCTGCGCATCCTGCTGGCGGGGGTCGCCCGCGACCTGATCCTCTCCGGAACCATGTGATGGCGGCAGCCCTGATCGACGGCAGGGCTTTCGCCGAAGGCCTCAGGGAAAGAGTCGCCGCCGCTGTCCCGGGTTTCACCGCCGCCACCGGCCGCGCGCCGGGCCTGGCCGTGGTGCTGGTCGGCGAGGATCCGGCCAGCGCCGTCTATGTCCGCTCCAAGGGCAAGGCGACCCTGGCGGCGGGGATGGCGAGCTTCGAGCACCGGCTCGACGCGGCGACCTCGCAGGACGACTTGCTGGCGCTGGTCGCGCGGCTCAACGCCGACGAGGCGGTGGACGGCATTCTCGTCCAGCTGCCTTTGCCGCCGCAGATCGACGAGAAGGCGGTGCTCGCCGCGCTCGATCCGGACAAGGATGTGGACGGCTTCCACGTCGTCAATGCCGGCCGGCTCGCGGTCGGCGAGGCGGGCATGGTGCCCTGCACGCCGCTCGGCTGCCTGATGCTGCTCAAGGGCCAACTGGGCGACCTTTCCGGGCTGGAGGCGGTGGTCATCGGCCGCTCCAACATCGTCGGCAAGCCGATGGCGCAATTGCTGCTCCGGGAAAGCTGCACGGTGACGGTGGCGCACAGCCGGACGCGGGACTTGCCCGGTGTCGTCCGCCGCGCCGACATCGTCGTTGCCGCCGTCGGCCGCCCGGAGATGGTGACCGGCGACTGGCTGAAGCCCGGCGCGACGGTGATCGATGTCGGGATCAACCGGATCGACGCCGGTGAAGGCAAGACCCGGCTGGTCGGCGATGTCGATTTCGCCAGCGCCAGCGAAGCCGCCGGCGCGATCACGCCGGTGCCCGGCGGCGTCGGCCCGATGACCATCGCCGTGCTGCTGCGCAATTGCGTGGTAGCCGCTCACGCGCGGGCCGGGCTGCCGGCGCCGGTGGGATTATGATCAACATTCGTTCGTCCCGAGCGTAGTCGAGGGGCGAACGGGAGGGGTAGCTGGCATGACCGAATTGTTCGTCTCGGCCTTCGTCACCTTCCTGGTGGTGATCGATCCGCCGGGCTGCGCCCCGATTTTCGCCAGCGTGACCAGCGGCGCGACGCCGCAGCACCGCCGCGTCATGGCTTTCCGCTCGGTCGGCATCGCTGCCGGCATCCTGATCTTCTTCGGTCTGCTCGGCCGCGACCTGCTCCACGCGCTCGGCATCAGCCTCAACTCGTTCCGCGTCGCCGGCGGGCTTTTGCTCTTCCTGATCGCGGTCGACATGGTGTTCGAGAAGCGGACCGAGCGCCGGGAGGACCGCGCGGAGGAGGTCGCCAGGGAGAAGCCGGAGGACATTTCGGTCTTCCCGATGGCGATCCCGATGATCGCGGGCCCCGGTTCGATCGCCTCGATCATGCTGCTCATGTCACGCAGCGAGGGCTGGGGCGAATTCCTGATCGTCTGGGCCGCTTTGGGCGCCACGCTGATCCTGACCCTGCTCAGCCTGCTGCTCGCGGGGCCGCTGATGCGGCTGCTGGGCCACAGGATGGAGGCGATGATCACCCGCCTGCTCGGCGTGATCCTCGCCGCGCTCGCCGTCCAGTTCGTGATCGACGGCATCCGGCGCAGCTTCTTCTAGGCGCGGGGTGGCGCCGGCGCCGGCGGCGCGGCGGGGGGCGTCCGGACGATGCGCCACATCTTGAACGGCGAATTGGCTGGCAGCGCGATCGGCGTCAGCCAGTCGGGCACCTGGTTCCGCGACAGCCGGTCGTAAAAGCCGCCCGGCGCCTCCGCCCGGTAAATGGTCGATTCCGACATCATCGGGCAGATCAGCAGATAATCGGCATGGTAGCGCGCGGCCGTCGCCCGGGCGTTTTCCGGCGTACCGCGAAAGGCCTGCATGACGTCGATGATCTGCTGCGCATTGCGGTGATAGGGGCCGGTGATGGCGTCATGATGGGTCACGGTGATCAGGCGCGGGCCGAGATCGACGAAGGTCATCACCATACCGCGCGGCTGCGCCGCGATCGGGCCCATGGCCCAGAGCGTCGGGCAGAGGCTGTTGGCGGTGTTCACGGCGCGCCGATAGGCGTTCTGGGGCGCCGCCGGGCCGCTGACCCAGGCAGTGAGCCAGCCCTGCGCGAGGGCGACGGTCACCGCCGCGATCGCGGCCAGCGAGGCCAGGCGGGCGTACATGTGGCGGAAGCTCATCACCCAGGAGAGGATGATCCAGGCAAAGGCCGCGGCGCCGGTCGCGGCGAGCAATTGCGAGGCCGGCCCGGCGCGCGTCTGCCAGGCGAGCAGGCCGGTGCCGAGCAGGGCGAGCAGGGTGACGGCGAGCCAGCGGATGAACTGCGCCCGCGCATCGCTGGTCGGCGGCGGTGGCGCCTCCGGTCCGAAGGCCGTGGCGACATGCGCCTGCTGCTGCGCCTCGCGATGGGTGACGTGGAGCATGGCGAGGCCGCCGATCAGTCCGGCGAAGGGCAGGGTCACGGTCAGAATCGCCGTGTCCCAGCCATGCCGCCAGATCGGCATGGCCTCGCGCACCTTGGAGAGCCAGAGCCGCTCGAGCTCGGGGGAGCTTTGCTCCAGCCGGCCGAGGCAATGCGGCCAGGTCAGGGCAAAGGCGCCCGCAATCGCCACGCCCCCCATTGCGGCGATGGCCAGCCTCTGCTCCCAGCGTTCCGGCGACAGCCGGGCGAGCAGCACCGCCACCGCGCCGGCCGCGACCATGGCGGACAGCCAGACCGGCGAGAGCGCGTCGCACATCGGCAGCCGGTTCGCTTCCGAGGCGAAGACCAGGAAGCCGAACGCGCAGCCGCCGGCAAGGGTCACGCCATAAGCGAAGAGCCGGCGCGGGTCGCCGTCCCGGATCCAGAGCAGCACGACGATCGCGCCGACGGCGGCGAGGTAGAGGAGCATTTCCAGGCCGATGATCAGCGACAGGGCCGTGAAGACGCCCGTGATGAGCCCGGCGCGGAGCGGCTTCGGATCGGTCAGCCCCGCCACCGTCCAGGCGAGGAAGGCGAGCTGCCAGCCATGATGGTCGATGCGCAAGGGCTGCCACATGCCGACCACCGAGCCGCTGCAGGCGAGGAAGACGATGGCGAGCAGATAGGCGTAAGGCGAGACCAGTCGCCTGGTGGTCAGCGCCACCGCCCACATCGCCACCAGCATCGGCAGCAGGGGCGCAACGGTGACCGCGATCGTCTCCGCCGTCTTGCCGCCGGTGAACGGCCAGAAAAGCAATTTCAGCCCGGCGATCGGCAGGTCGACGAGCCGCGACCAATGAATATTGGAGCCCGCCATGCGATGCTGGGCGAGGTCGTACCAGCCCTGTCCGCCGAGCAGGCCGCGGACCTGCATCATCCGCATATTGTCGTCGGTGTCGCCGAGCCCGAAGCCCCGGATCCGCGCCCAGTTCTGGAAGACGAAGATCGCCGAGGCGCAGAGCCAGAACAGCGCGGTCCACCAGCGCCATTGCCGATCAACAAACCCGAACGGCGCCCCCGCTTCACCCGGCATAGACGTTTCTTTTCTTTTCAAGCTCACGGACGGGCATTAGTCGCTCCGTTCCAAAGGGCAAGCGGGGGCCTTACAGGGCACGAATGAAGCAATTGGTTGAACAGCATAGAACCATCCTGGGCCAGCTGATCCGCTTCGGGATGGTCGGCGGCTTCGTGACCGGGCTCTACGCGCTCGTTTATTCGCCGCTCGCCAAGTTCGGCATCGTCACGCCCCAGATCGCCAATCTCTGCGGCTATTTCGTCGCGATGGTGACCGGCTACATCCTGCACAGCCGCTGGAGCTTCAGGGATCACGGCACGCGCGACAATACCGCCCGGACCACGGGCCGCTTCTTCATCGTCTCCCTGGTGAGCCTTGGCCTGAACGCACTCTTCGTGTTCATCCTGACCGCCCCGAACATGCTGGCCGGCCCCTGGTGGTGGCCGCTCATCCCGATCCTGTTCGTGACTCCGCTCGCAACCTTCTCGCTCAACCGCCTCTGGGTGTTCGCCTGATGGAGCGCAGCGTCTACGACAATATGGCGAAGCTGGACGAACAGCATTGGTGGTACGTCGCCCGGCGCGACATTCTCGACCGCCTGATCCGGCGGCGGATCGCCTTGCCCGCGGGCGCGCGAATCCTCGAGATCGGCTGCGGCACCGGCCACAACCTCCCCATGCTCGCCCGCTTCGGCGAGGTGGACGCGATCGAGGTCGACGCGGCGGCGCGCGAGATCGCGAGCAAGCGGCTCGGCAAACCGGTCATGGGCAGCCCGCTCCCGGCGCTCGAGGGGGTGGCGGATGGTGCCTACGACCTGGTCGCGATCCTCGACGTGCTGGAACATATAGATGCGGACCGGGAGGCCCTGCTCGGCATCGCGCGCAAGCTGAAGTCGGGCGGGCGGATCCTGATCACCGTGCCGGCCCATCCCTGGCTGTGGAGCGCGCACGATGTCGTGAACCATCACAAGCGCCGCTATACCCGCCGGACCCTGAGGGCGGTGATCGCGGCGGCCGGCCTCAGGCTCGATATGCTGCGCTGGTTCAACAGCCTGCTTTTCCCCGTTGCGGCGGGTGTGCGGCTGGCCGGCCGGTTGTTCGGCAGGGAGGGCGGTGACGACACTTTGCCGCCGCGGCCGGTCAACTTTCTGTTCGGGAAGATTTTCGCGCTGGAGCGGCACGCGATCGGCCGGGTGCCGATGACGCCCGGCGTTTCGCTGGCGGCGATCGTTTCGGTTCCGGAGGGGCCGCGGCCACAATCATGACCGGCGCCTGCCGGGCGACATGGCCGAGCCCCGGCTTGCCGCCGGCATGGCCCGCAATTTCGGCGACGATATAGAGCGGCCTCTTCTTGGCCTCGACATAGACCCGGCCCAGATATTCGCCGATCATGCCGAGCACGAACATCTGCACCGCGCCGAGGATGACGACGACCAGCATCAAAGAGGTCCAACCCGGGATCGCGGTGCCGGTGAAGAAACCGATGGCGATATAGCCGACCAGCAGGATCGAGGCGGCGACCAGCCAGAGGCCGACATGGCTGGCGAAGCGCAAGGGCGCGGTCGAGAAGCCGGTGATCGCGTCCACCGCCAGCCGCAGCATCTTGCGCAGCGGATAATTGGTCTCGCCGGCATGGCGCTCGGCCCGGTCGTAGAGGATCGGCACCTGCCTGAAGCCGACCCAGGCGACCATGCCGCGGATGAAGCGCGCCTGTTCGGGCAATGCGAGCAAAGCATCCAGCGCGCGGCGGCTCATCAGCCGGAAATCGCCGGTGTCGAGCGGGATCTCGATCTCCGAAAGCTTGAAGAGAATGCGGTAGAAGGCCTTGGCGGTGCCGCGCTTGAACGCGGTCTCGCCGGCGCGGGCGCGGCGCACGGCATAGACGACGTCCGCCTGCTGCTCGTCCATCACCGCCATCATGTCGGCGAGCAGCTCGGGGGGATCCTGCAGATCGGCGTCGATGATCAGGATGCGCTCGCCCGCGCAGAGGTCGAGGCCGGCGGTCAGCGCCAGCTGGTGGCCGTGATTGCGCGAGAGATTGATCGCGACGAGGTGCGGGTCCTTTTCCGCCAGGCCCTGCATGATCGGCCAGGTCCGGTCGCGCGAGCCGTCATTGATCAGCACGATCTCATAGGCATCGCCCACGACCGCGTTCGCCGCCGCGCCGAGGCGGCGGTGCAGTTCGGCAAGGCACCCCTCCTCATTATAGCAGGGAACCACGATGGAAAGCGGCACCGGGGACATAATGATCCTTCGAAAACCCGTCACTCCGCCGGGAAAGCGGCCGAGCGGTCGACCCTATAGAGGACGCTGCGCCCGTCGCGCCAGACCTCGATGAGCCCGAACGTCAGCGTGCGGTCATAGTCCGGCGGATCGATGATCCAGACATAGTCGAACCCGTCCCGCGGGAAGGTGGCGAGCGAGGTGTCGAGCGTCCGCCAGAATTCGTGGGCACAGCGCCGCGCGGTGACCACTTCGGTGGGGTCGCGGATATAGGGCCAGCCCGGGCGGTAGCGCACCTGCAGCAATTGCGCCCCGGCCATGGTCCACTGGTCGTTGGAGAAGGCATGGCGCCGCGCGATGGCGAGCGCGGGCAGATGCAGCCGCCGCGACATCGCCCATTGCTCGACGCAGGGCCGGCCGACGAAGCTCACCATGCGCGCGCCCCAGGGCACATGGTCCAGGGCAGCGAGCTCGCGGTCGTACGACCGGTCGTAAAGATACATGCTCGCTGTCGTCCCGCCGGTGCGAATGAGGACAAAGGCGAGGCCGGCAATGCCGAGCGCCTGCAAGAAACGCTGTCCCGCAGCCTCGGGGATACGGATGGCGATCAGCGCGATCATGAAGATGTAGGGCGCGAGCCGCATGTCGGCATAGGCCGAGCCGAACACGATTCTCGGCAGCAGCACGAAGACGATGACAAGGAAGAGCGCGGAGGCGGCGAGGTTGCGGGAAAAGGTCAGGCGCCTCGCGACGCAGGTCCAGCCGAGCAGGGCGAAGGCAATGCCGAGCGCGACCAGATCGAACAGCCGCCAGCGGTCGCGCAGCACCATGGTGATCCACTGGAGCTTGAGGTCCCAGTTGAACCAGTCGCCGGTCGTGCCCTGCGAGCCCGAGCGCCAGATCAGCATCAAGCCGACCGGCGGGATCAGCGGCAGGCAGTGCAGCGCCGCATAGCAGGCCGAGAGGAAGAAGCCGCGGCCTCTGTCATATTGCCGGACCAGCTCGGCCGAGAAAGCGAGCACGCCGAGCGTACCCCAGCCAAAGGCATGGCAGACCCAGAGCGCCAGCGAGATGGGCACGAACAGGACCGCGCGCAGCTTCACCCGGTTCTGCCGGCCGAGCCTGAGCCACAAGGCGAAGGCGAGACAGGCGAGCGCCATCGCCAGAGCGAAGTTCACGAAGCCGAACAGGAAGGGATAATTATAGGCAAAGGGCACCGCGAACAGCGCGGTCGGCGGCACCCGGCCATGCACTTCGTGCGCGATCCAGAGCAGCCCGCCCACGGTCAGCACCGGGATCAGCAGCACGATGAACTTCACCGTCGGCTCGAGCCCGAAGATCGGCGCGAACAGCTGGACGAGCAGATCGACGCCGAGATTGCCGATCAGCTGCCAGTGGAAGCTGTAATATTGCTGCAGCTCCGGCGAGGAGGCCAGTTCCAGCTGCACGCGATAGCGGCCGATATGGCCCGGCAGATCGACGAGGGGCGCGACGTTCGGCCAGATCAGCGGCACCGCCGACAACAGCATGATCAGCAGGACGAACCAGCGCGTTTCCCACCAGCGCAGAGGATGTTGTGGCGGTCCCGCCGGCCCCGTGGCGATACTCATTGCGGCGCTCTAGAGCCCGAAAGCGCCCGCGTCATCATGCGGCCGTCATCCCATCGGCCTCATTCCGCCGCCCGGCTGAGATGCCATTCGGGCGCCTCCTCGAGGGCGTGCAGCCGGCGCTCCTCCTCGAACATATAGTCCCAGGTCATCGGGATGGCGTCGCGGCGCTTCACATATTGCAGCTGCCAGTTGACCAGCCCGCCATAGCGGAAGGCGGCCTCCGCCCCGGTCAGGTAGAATTGCCACATGCGGAAGAAGCGCTCGTCATAGAGCTCGGTAATCTCCTCCTGATGCGCCATCGTCCGATAATACCATTCCTCGAGCGTCAGCGCGTAATGGTAGCGCACCGCCTCGACGTCGGTGACGATGAGCCGATGCTGCTCCGCCTGCATCACCAGCTCCGACAAAGCCGGGATATAGCCGCCCGGGAAGATATATTTGCGGGTCCATTTGTCGGTGAGCCCCGGGGGGCCCATGCGGCCGCAGCAATGCGAGAACATGATCCCGTCGGGCTTCAGCAGCTCGTAGGTCTTGGCGAAGAAGCCCGGATGGTGCGGGGTGCCGAGATGCTCGATCAGGCCCACGCTCGTGATCCGGTCGAACTGACCCTCGACGTCGCGATAGTCGAGCAGCGCGAACTTCACCTTGTCGGAAACGCCGAGCGCCTTCGCCCGCTCGTTGGAGAATTCGATCTGGTCCGGCGCCAGCGCGATGCCGAGCACCTCGCAGCCATAATGGCGGTGCAGATAGAGCGCGAGCCCGCCCCAGCCGCAGCCGATATCGAGCACTCTCATGCCCGGCTTGATGTTCAGCCTGGCGGCGATATGCGCCTTCTTGTCGAGCTGCGCCTGCTCGAGGGTGTCGTCGGGCTGGCGGTAATAGGCGCAGGTATATTGCCGGTCTTCGTCGAGGAAGAGCTCGTAGAGCCGCCGGGTCAAATTGTAGGTATGCTCCGCGTTGCGCCGCGACCGGCTGCGCCAGTTGATCTGGTCGAGCTTGCCGGTGACGAAGTTCAGGCTGCGGGTGATCGGGCCCTTGGGCTTCAGCGCGCCGGGCTTCTCGAACGGCGCATTGTAGCGGATCATCAAAACGAGGTCGCGGATGTCGCTCGGCGGCTCGACGATCAGGCGTTTGTCCATGAAGGCCTCGCCGGCGCCGACGCGCGGGTCCTTGGCGATGTGCCAGGCGGCGCCCCGGTCGGTCAGCCGCGCCCGGATCGGGCCGTGATCGGGGTCGGGGGCGCCGTAGCGATATTCCTTGCCGTCATAGTTCGTGACGATCAGCTCACCCTTCTTGATGAGCTTCTTCAGCATCTTGTCCAGCAGCCACATGTGTCCGGCATTCCCCCCTGTTATGCCGCACTCATCGCAGAAGAGGGGTTCCGGTCAAGCCCGCTGACACACGTGTCAGGCCAGCGCCGCCTGCTTTTCCCCGGCGAGTTAGAGGCCAGGTCAGTCCCCCGGACTGACCAAAGAGGCCTCTAACTGGTCCAATTCGGCACGGCTCTTCTTCTCCGCCGCGGACTTGAGCTGGCCGCAGGCGGCCATGATGTCGCGGCCGCGGGGGCGGCGGATCGGCGCGGAGATGCCGGCCTCGAAGACGATCTCGGAGAAGCGGCGGATCCGCGCCTCGTCCGAACATTCATAGTCCGCGCCGGGCCAGGGGTTGAACGGTATCAGGTTCACCTTGGCCGGAAGCCGGTATTTCCGGATCAGGCGGACGAGCTCGCGGGCATCCCCGTCGCTGTCATTCTTGTCCTTGAGCATCACATATTCGAAGGTGATGCGCCGGGCATTGTTGGCGCCGGGATAGGCGGCGCAGGCCTCGAGCAGCGCCTCGATCCCGAACTTGCGGTTGAGCGGCACGATCTCGTCGCGCACCTCCTTGGTCACCGCATGCAGGCTGACAGCGAGGTTCACACCGATCTCCTCACCCGCTCTGGCCATCATGGGCACCACGCCGGAGGTGGAGAGGGTGATCCGGCGGCGCGACAGGCCGAGGCCGTCGCCGTCCATCACGATCTTCAGCGCATCGCGGACATTGTCGAAATTGTAGAGCGGCTCGCCCATGCCCATCATGACGATATTGGAGAGCATCCGCCCCTCGGGCTGGCTTGGCCATTCCTCCAGCGCGTCGCGGGCGAGCATCACCTGGCCGACAATCTCGCCGGCATTGAGGTTGCGGACCAGCCGCATCGTCCCGGTGTGGCAGAAGCGGCAGTTCAGGGTGCAGCCGACCTGGCTGGAGACGCAGAGCGTGCCCCGGTCGGCGTCGGGGATGAAGACCATCTCGAAATCGTGGCCGTCCCGGGTCTTCAGCAGCCATTTGCGGGTGCCGTCGGTCGAGACCTGCTCGACCACGACCTCGGGCCGCGCGATCTCGAACCGCTCGGCGAACCAGGCGCGCTGCGGTTTGGCGATGTCGCTCATCGCCTCGAACGCCGTGGCGCCGCGATTGTAGATCTGGTGCCAGAGCTGCCTGGCGCGCAATTTCGCCTGCCGCTCGTCCAGCCCGGCCCCGGCCAGCTGCTCCCTGATATCTGCTTTGGAGAGGCCGATCAGATTAACGCGCGCGCCATCTGCCGCGGTCTCCGGACGCGGGACGGGAACCGGGTCGATATGACCGGGAATAGGCATGGCGGCTGTCATGAAGGGGGCCATGTAGGAGATAAGGCGCGGAATTTCCATCCCGGCGTCAATCGGCTTCGAACGCATCTCCGGAATCGAGAATGGTCTCGCTGCCATCGGCGATCTCCGCCACCGCGCCCTGCCGGATGCCGTCGGCGACCGGGGCAGCGAATTCGGCGCGGATCGGGACGCCGGTGAGTAGGCCGCGCAGGACGCGGGACGACATGCCATGCATCACGACCAGCCGGTCGCCGGCCTCGTCCTGAATGTCGTCAAGCCAAACGCTCAGGCGAATCGCGACATCGTCATAATATTCGCCGCCGGGCGGTCGCCGGCTGAACAGGCCGGCGGCCGGATCGACGATTGGCCCCAGCTCGGCGGCGATTTCGGCATAATAGCGCCCGCCCCATTCGCCGATGTCGATTTCGCGCAGGCGCTCGTCGGTCCGGACCCGGTGCCAGTCCAGCTCCAGATGCTCCGCGATCACCGCCAGCGTCTGCAGCGCCCGGCCCGACGGCGAAGCCCAGAGATCGAGCCTCGGTTTGGGCCCGAGCCGGACGCGGAGCAGGGCGCCCATTTCGTCGGCCTGGGCGAAGCCGGCCCGGGTCAGCGGCGTATGCAGCGCATTCCCCTGCATCAGCGAGACCGCATTGAACACGGTTTCGCCGTGGCGGGCGATAAAGAAGCGACTCACTCTCGACCTCTCAACGGCGCGGCGCGCAGGCGATGGCAGCGGCGTCCATGGCGGTGGCGGCGCCGCGCAACCGGTAGAGATCGCGGACCAGCAGGCCATCGGTGGAGCGCGTTTCGACGGCGAGCTCGACACCGGTACGCATAGCGGTCTGGATCTCGGCGTCGGCGCGGCCGTCGGGAGCCCAGGCATCGCGGCCGCCGCCGATCAGCTGGAAGAGACGGCCGTCGATCCGCAGCAGGACGGCCGAGCCGGCGCGTTTCTCTCGGCTGAGGCGGATATGGAGCTGCCCGCCCCGGCCCGGCCAGATGCCGACCGACGCGAAAGGCTGCCAGCCCTGCGCTCCGGGTGCCTGATACGGCCGGGTGATCGCATAGCAGCGCCCGCTGTCGCGGAATGCCGCCCAGTTTCCGAAGGCGCCGAGGGTCTGCGGCTGCGCCGCAGCCGGCACGGCGGCGCAGAGCAGCACAAGGGGCGGGATCAGGGCGCGCGTCACGCACACAACAAAGCCCGGCCTGTGGCGCGCTGGCAACAGGAAATCCCGTTTAGCTCCGGTTCATGCAACCTCCGCCACCGCTCTGCGCTGTCCCGCGGTTCCCATTGTGCGGGACGAGTATGATGGAGTTGAGTATGCGTAAGTTTGCGTTTGCCGCCGCTTTGCTGGCGGGCACCATTGCCACCCCCGCTCTTGCCCAGAACGACAATCCCACTCTCGGCGGTTTCCACGTCGATGGCATTGTCGGCTGGGATCATCCGAGCATCCAGGACGAGAATGCTGACGGCGTGCTTTACGGAATGGGGGTCGGCTACGACGTCCAGTCCGGAAACGCGATTTTCGGCATCGAGGCGGAGGCGACCGACAGCACTTCCGACGAAAGCCGTACCGGAGTCGCCATTGCCGGCGACAATCTGCGCGTGCGTGCCGGCCGCGACCTCTATGTCGGCGGCCGGGCGGGCTTCGGCATCGGCGGTAACAGCCTGATCTACGCCAAAGCGGGCTATACCAATGCGCGCGTGCGCGTGGATTATGACGACGGCACCGCGGCGACCGTGGCCGATTTCACCCAGCGCACCAGTCTCGACGGCATCCGCGCCGGCGTCGGCGCGCAGATCGGCCTGGGCTCCAACGCCTATCTCCGCACCGAATATCGCTATTCCAACTATCAGGACGGCGTCGACCGGCATCAGGTGATCGGGGGCTTCGGCTTCCGCTTCTGAACCTGGCAAGAGGCCGGAAAGAGAGGGCCGGGCGGCGACGCCCGGCCCTTTTTCCTGCTGGCGGCCCCCCGCAACCATCGCTATCGTCTTTCGTCCACATCACCATGAAATATGCGCGAAGCAGGGGTAATCGATGAAGGCGACGATCGAGCGGGCTACGCTTCTCAAGGGCCTGGGCCATGTCCACTCGGTGGTGGAACGGCGCAACACCATCCCGATCCTTTCGAACGTCCTGATCGAGGCGGAAGAAGATGGCGGCCTTCGCCTGATGGCGACCGACCTCGACCTGCAGATCAACGAGCGGGTCGAGGCGAACGTCACCGATCCGGGCGCCACGACCGTGCCTGCGCACACCTTGTTCGACATCGTCCGCAAGCTCCCGGAAGGCAGCCAGGTCGAGCTGATCGCGGCCGAGGGGCGGATGCAGGTCAATGCCGGCCGGGCCCGGTTCACCCTGTCGACCCTCCCGCGGGACGATTTTCCGGTGATCGCCGAGGGCGATTTGCCGACCGCCTTCGAACTGCCGGCGGCGACGCTCCGCCAGATTATCGACAAGACGCGCTTCGCCATCTCGACCGAGGAGACGCGTTACTATCTGAACGGCATCTATCTGCACGTCTCGGACGAAGCGCAGCCTGTGCTGAAGGCGGCGGCAACGGACGGCCACCGTCTCGCCCGGGTCACCGTGCCGCGGCCGGACGGCGCGCAGGGCATGCCGGGCGTGATCATCCCGCGGAAATGCGTCGCCGAGCTGCGCAAGCTGCTCGACGAGGTGGACGGCACCGTCCAGGCCTCCCTCTCCGAGTCGAAGATCCGCTTTGGCCTTGGCAATGCCGTGCTCACCTCCAAGCTGATCGACGGCACCTTCCCCGATTACAGCCGCGTCATCCCGACCGCGAACGACAAATTGCTGAAGCTCGATCCACGGTCGCTGGAGGAGGCGGTGGACCGTGTCTCCACCATCGCCAGCGAGCGCACCCGCGCCGTCAAGATGTCGCTCGACCGGGACCGGGTGACGCTCTCCGTCACCTCGCCGGAGAACGGCACGGCGTCTGAGGAAATCCCGGCCGATTATGGCGCGGACGGCATCGAGATCGGCTTCAATGCCCGCTACCTGCTCGACATACTCGGCCAGATCGAGGGTGACCTGATGGAAGTGCATCTCGCCGACGCCGCCGCACCGACCCTGCTCCGGGAGAATGACAAGGCCCCGGCGCTCTACGTGCTGATGCCGATGCGGGTGTGACGCGCGTCGCCGAATCATTGACTTTTCGAAGGCCCGCCCCTAGGTCGCGCGCTTTCCGGAATAACCGAATCTCAAGTGGAGCAGCCGCATGGCGCGCGTAACCGTCGAAGATTGCGTCGACAAAGTCCCCAACCGTTTCGATCTCGTCCTGCTGTCCGCGCAGCGTGCGCGGCAGATTTCGGGCGGAGCCGAGCTCACCATCGACCGCGACCGCGACAAGAATCCGGTGGTTGCGCTGCGCGAGGTTGCCGAGGAGACGATCCGGCCGCGCGATCTGGAGGAGGCTCTTGTGGGCAGCCTGCAGCGTGTTCAGGTCGACGAGGACGACGTCGCCGACGAGGTCGGCTCGTTGAGCCAGTCGGCCGAGGCGCTTCGCCTCACCGCCGCCGCCCCGCAGCGCAACAACAATGCGGGTGCCGATTACGACGGCTGATCTTTGCGCATCACGAGAGAGTAGTTTATATCTTCGCGCCGGAACCTTGCATGGGTTCCGGCGTTTCTTTTTTCTGGCGGCCTCGGCGCGCGTGGTGGAGGCTGTCCAGAGCAGGGAGGCAGGATATGAGGAAGATTGTGGCGTTTCTGGCGGCGGCCGGCATGGCTGTCGCCCCCGTCGCGGCAAGTGCGCAGGATGCCAGCGCCTTGTCGCTTTCACGTCTTGGGGCGCCGATGCTGTCGGGGCTCAGCTTCCTGCAGGACGATGACGATGATGATGGCGGCAGCACCGCAGTTATCCTCGGCGTCGTGCTCGTCGTCCTGATCGGCATCGCCGCGATCAGCGGCAACGGCGAGAGGTCTCACAGCCCCTAGGCGCCGGAAGACCGTCCGGTGGCGGGCGCTCCGGCGCAAGCCGGCAGTTCGGCGCGGTCAAGCCATTCCAGCTCGGTAAGGTCCAGCACCCGGCCGTCTGCGGCGTGCACGGCCACTTGCGCCACGGGATGCCGGCTCGTCCGGTCGACCAGGACCGGGTTGCTCGGCATGCCGGAAATCCATTTGTCCCCCCATTGGCGAAGCGCGATCAGGGCGGGCAGCAGGTCGCGCCCCTTGTCGGTGAGCCGGTAAGCGACCTTGCGTCGGTCCGCCGGATCCGGTTCGCGTGCGAGAATGCCATGCTCCACCAGCCGGCCGAGCCGGTTGGAAAGGATGTTGCGGGCGATGCCGAGCGTCGCCTGGAATTCCTCGAAATGGGCGAGGCCGTTGAACGCGGCGCGCAGGATCAGGAAGGACCAGCGCTCGCCCATCGCTTCCAGCGCCGCCGGGAGCGCGCAGGTGCCGAGGATCGCCTTGCGATGATCTGGCCGGATCATGACGCGCAACTTACCCTGTTTTGCAACATTGTCATCCGCCCTCTCTCGGCTGGTTCCCGGCCCGGCATTTTGCGTTGCGAATCGCTACTGACTATCCTATAAGTTGCCTTCCAAAACTTATCCGGCCAGGGAACCGCACCATGCTGCGCACCGCCATCCTCTCGCTCGTCCTCCTCTCCGGACCCGCTTTCGCCGCAGGCTTCCAAGCCGAAACCAATAGCCGGCCGTCGCAGCAGCGCTTCGTTGCGCACGATTCGATCTGGCGTTGCGACGGCACGAACTGCGTCTCCACCAACCGCACGTCGACCCGCCCGGCCATCGTCTGCGCCGCCCTCGCCCGTCAGGTCGGCGCGCTCAGGAGCTTCTCGACGGACGGCCGCGCTTTTGGCGCCGGGGAATTGCAGAGTTGCAACGCCCGCGCGCGTTGAGCGCGGTCCGCCCGGTTTTTGGTTGCTCCGGGCGCCGCTTGACCCCATTTTGGCCGGGTGCTCAGGCAATATGAACTGGTCGAGAAGGTACGGGGTTACGATCCCGACGCCGACGAGGCGATGCTCAACCGCGCCTATGTCTTCTCGATGAAGGCGCATGGCAGCCAGACGCGCGCCTCGGGCGATCCCTATTACAGCCATCCGATCGAGGTAGCCGGGATCCTCACCGACCTCCATATGGACGACGAGACGATCGTCACCGCCATCCTCCACGACACGATCGAGGACACGCTGGCGACGCCGGCCGAGATCCGGAAATTGTTCGGCCGGAACGTCGCCCGCCTGGTCGACGGAGTCACCAAGCTCTCCAAGATCGAGGCGCAGAGCGAGAGCCAGCGCGCGGCGGAGAATCTGCGCAAGTTCCTGCTCGCCATGTCGGACGATATCCGCGTCCTGCTGGTGAAGCTGGCCGACCGGCTGCACAATATGCGCACGCTCCACCATCTCAAGGACCCGGAAAAGCGCCGCAGGATCGCCAGAGAGACCATGGACATCTACGCCCCGCTCGCGGAGCGCATCGGCATGTACGAGTTCATGACCGAGATGCAGACTTTGGCATTCCGCGAGCTGGAGCCCGACGCTTATGCCTCGATCACGAAGCGGCTGGAGCGGCTGAACGAAGGCGGCGGCGGCGACCTCATCCAGCGGATCGGCCGCGGCATCCGCGCCCATCTCGAGGCGAACGGGGTCGAGGCCGAGGTCACCGGCCGCGAGAAGCACCCCTATTCGATCTGGCGCAAGATGGAGGAACGGCACGTCAGCTTCGAGCAATTGTCCGACGTCATGGCCTTTCGCTGCATCGTCGGCTCGATCGAGGAATGCTACCGGACCCTGGGTCTGATCCATCAGCGCTGGCACGTCGTGCCCGGCCGCTTCAAGGACTTCATCTCGACGCCCAAACGGAACGGCTACCGCTCGATCCACACCACGATCATCCATGACGAGCAGATGCGGATCGAGATCCAGATCCGCACCCGCGAGATGCATGCGCAGGCCGAACACGGCCTTGCCGCCCACTGGGCCTACAAGGAAGGCGCGCCGATCGCGACCGGCGACCATCCCTGGATCAACGATCTCGTCGAGATTCTCGACCATGCCGCCACCGCCGAGGAGCTGCTCGAACATACCAGAATGGCGATGTACCAGGACCGGATCTTCGCCTTCACGCCGAAGGGCGAGCTGATCCAGCTGCCCAAAGGCGCGACGCCGGTCGATTTCGCTTATGCCGTGCACACCGATCTCGGCGACCAGACGGTGGGCGCGAAGATCAACGGCCGGGTGATGCCGCTGCGCACCCCGCTCGACAATGGCGACCAGGTGGAGATCCTGACCTCCAAGGCCCAGCATCCGCAGCCGGGCTGGCTCTCCTATGTCGTCACCGGCAAGGCGCGGGCGAAGATCCGCCGCTGGGTGAAATCCAAGGAGCGCGAGGAAACGGTCGCGCTCGGGCGGAAGATTTTCGACGAGATCATCCAGCGCATGCCCGGCAAGGTCGGCTGGGAAGCGATCGCCGAGGGGCTGCGGCGCCTGCATTTTCCGGACGACGATGCGCTGATGGAGGCGATCGCGCTGAAGCGGGTCGACGACGTGCAGGTGATGGAGGCGCTGATGCCCGGCTCCGCCATCAAGGACGGGGTCAAGCCGCCGCCGCAGCGCACCGCCATCTCGATCAAGGGCCTGACTCCCGGCGTCGCCTTCCAGCTCGCCGAATGCTGCCATCCGATCCCGGGCGACCGGATCGTCGGCCTGCGCCGGGAGGGAGAAGGGATCGAGGTCCACACGATCGGCTGCGAGAGCCTTGCGGATGGCGTCGATGCCGACTGGGTCGATCTCGCCTGGGGCGACCAGTCCGACGGCGGCGCCGCCAAGCTGCAGGTGGTGATCAAGAACCAGCCCGGCTCGCTCGCGGTGGTCGCCGGCGCGCTTGGCAGCCACGGCGCGAACATCGTCGCGATGGACCAGACCTCGCGCGACCCGAGCTTTCACACCTTCCAGTTCGATCTGGAGGTGCATGATGTCCAGCACCTGATGCGGATCATCGCGGCCCTGCGCGCCACCGACGTCGTCTCCACGGCGGAGCGGCTTTAGGTCGCCTCCACCCGGTAGATCTCGCCGTCATAATCGACGATGTAGAGATTGCCTGTCTGATCCAGTCCGAAGCTCGATACGTTGGTGATCGTGCCCGCCACCGGTGCGAAGGCCGCATTGCGGAGCGTGAACTGGCTGCTCGGAATGGTCGTCCCGATGCTCGCCCGCGCGACCGGAATCGACCACAGGTTGGGAATGTTGAAGTCGGCGAAGAAATAATTGCCCTGCAGGGCCTCCACCGGGCCGCGATAGACATAGCCGCCGGTCACGACATTGCCCTCACGTGGCCCCGTCCCGTGCAGATATTCGGCGACCGGCGGCACCAGACTCCCGTTCGGCGTACCGTTGAAGACGGCGGTGCCCTCCATGATCCGCCAGCCGAAATTGGCGCCGGCGTCGGTGGGCCGCATCAGGTCGATCTCCTCGCGCGCCCCCTGACCGACGTCGCCGATCCACAGATTCTGGGTGGCGGAATCGAAGCTGCTGCGGAACGGGTTGCGAAGACCATAGGCCCAGATTTCGGGTGCGCCGCCGCCGTCCGCGAAGGGATTGCCGGCGGGGATCGCATAATCGCGCAGCGGATCGGCGGGGAAGGCGTCCGTCCGCGGATCGATGCGCAGCAGCTTGCCGTAGAGGACGTTGGTGTTCTGCGCATTGTTATTCGGATCGCCGCCGCCGCCGCCGTCGCCGAGCGCCATATAGAGCATGCCGTCCGGCCCGAATTCCAGCCAGCCGCCATTATGATTGTTCAGCGGATGGGCGAGGTCGAAAATCTGGTCGGCGGTCGCCGGATCCGCCTGGTTGCGGTTGGCCGCGAAGGTGCGGTAGCGGCGCAGCTGAATGCGGCCACCCGTATCCGTCAGGAAGACGTAGAAGGTGCCGGTCGCATTGAAATCGGGCGCCAGCGCCAGCCCGAGCAGGCCGCGCTCGCCGTCGGTGGCGACCTGTGCGGAAACGTCGAGGAAGGGGGTCGGGGCGATCGCCCCGGATGCCGGATCGAGAATCCGGATCAGCCCGGCCTGCTGCACCACCAACACGCGGCCGCTGCCGTCCGGAATGCCGGTCAGATAGAGCGGCGCCGAGAAGCCGGTGCCGACTCGCCGGACGCGGAAGCCGTCGGGACCGACATTGGTGACGGTCAGCGCAAGGTCGAGCGTGGCGCTGGTCATCCCGTCGCTGACCGCGATTTGAACCTGATAGACATTGTTGGCGTCGGCGTCGGCGGGATTCTCGAAGTCCGGCACCTGCGCGAAGCTGAGCGCGCCGGCGGCCGTGATCGAGAATTGGGCGCGGTCCGCCCCGCCCGAGAGCGAGAAGGTCAGGGGATTGCCGTCGGGGTCGGTGGCGGTGGCGGTATAGACCGTGCCGCTGCTGTTCTCGGCCGCATTGGCGGTCGCCGGCGAGGTGATTGCGGGGGCCCGGTTGGCGGGCGGCGGTGGCGGCGCGCCGCCCCCGCCCATGCCGCCGCCACCGCCGCAGGAACCGAGCAGCAGCGCGATGATGGCCGCGCCGAGCCGGACGGAAATGCAGGACCCGAGACCCTTCGTCATGGCCGCAAGCTTTCACTGGAGGGTTTCGAAATCGTTGAACGCGCGAAACGGTGTTTCGATGCACGGCTTTGATGCGCCTGGCGACCATGATAACGCACGCGGCCATGACCGATCCCCGCGACATGACCTATGGCGACTATCTGACCCTGGACAAGCTGCTTCACGCCCAGCATCCGGTCTCCGACCATCATGACGAACTGCTCTTCATCATCATCCATCAGACGAAGGAGCTCTGGCTCAAGCAGATCATCCACGAGCTGAAGCTGGCGCTCGCGCTGGTGTGCGCGGACAAGCTGATCGAAGTCCACAAGAATCTCTCGCGGGTCTCGCGCATCCAGGCGGTGATGACATTGAGCTGGGACGTGCTCGCGACCTTGACCCCCACCGATTATATGACCTTCCGTCACGTACTCGGCACGTCGAGCGGCTTCCAGTCCGCCCAGTTCCGTGAGGTCGAGTATCTGCTCGGCCTGAAGGATGGCGCACACCTGAAGTTCCAGGAGGAGGATTCGGCGCAGTATCGCGCACTCGCGGAGGCACTGGCGACGCCGAGCCTGTGGGACGAGGCCAATGCCGCCCTTTCCCGAGCCGGCTTCACGCTGCCGCCCGAGCTGCTCGTGCGCAACTGGTCGCAGAAATATGCGCCGAGCCCGGTGGTCGAGGATGCCTGGGCGGAGGTCTATCGGGACACGGCGCGCTATTGGGAATTCTATCAGTTCGCCGAAAAGCTGATGGACATCGACGACTCGATGGCGGTCTGGCGTCACAAGCATGTGGTGACGGTCGAGCGCGTGATCGGCTTCAAGACCGGAACCGGCGGCACGGCCGGCGTTCCCTATCTGCAGAAGACGATCACCAAGCGTGCCTTTCCTGAACTCTGGTCGCTGCGCACCAGACTCTAGGCGGGGATGGCGACCAGCAGGTCGATCCCCTCGCCGAGAATCTCCGCTTCGCCGGCCACATGCCAGGCCGCGCCGGTCGCGAACGGCGCGCCGTCGATCGTCCCCGCGGCAAGCAGGGGGATCACTTCCGCGGGCCCGTGCAGCCTCCCGCCCCTGGTCCATCTCTCGACGCGAAAGGCGCGTCCGCCAGCCACGATGTTGCTGCCCGGCGGCAGCGGCGGCGGCGCCCAGGGCCCGGGCTTCGCCACCGCGACCCCCTCATCGAGGTGCAGCTCCCGCGGCCGGCCGTAATCGTGGAGCCGGTAGGTGAGGTCCAGATTCTGCTGGATCTCGATCAGCGAAATGCCGCCGCCGATCGCGTGGATCGTACCGGCGGGCGAATAGAGGATTTCGCCGGGGGTCACCGGCCGCCAGTCGAGCAGGGCCACGATGCTGCCGTCGAGCGCCGCCTCGCGCAGTGTTTCGCGCGACACCTCACGGGTCAGCCCGAGCCCGATCCGCGCATCCGGTTCGGCGTCGAGGATGAACCAGGCCTCGTCCTTGCCGCGCGGAAAGCCACGGCTGCGCGCGGCCTCGTCGTCCGGATGGACCTGGATGGACAGGCGCTCGGCCGTGAACAGATATTTGACAAGCAGGGCTGCGCCGGCAGGGGGCTCGAACCAGATCTCCCCGACCGGCACGTCCGCGCCGAGGCGGGGAAAGCCGGCGGGAAGATCGTGTCGGCCCCAGACCCGCTCGACCGGCACCGCCGGTAGCCGCATCGCGGTCATCTTAACCGTCCTTCCATGGCCTTGGTCTAGTAAGCGCGCCGGGTTGCCACAAGGTTGACCCCGGCCGGTTTCCAGCCGAGAGCAAGGCAAGAGGGGCAGACGTGGCCGCACGCAAGGTTCATCTGATCACCGCGGCGCGACCCAATTTCATGAAGGTGGCGCCACTCTGGCATGCCCTCGAGACGAGCGGAGACTATGCGCCGGTCCTCGTCCACACCGGTCAGCATTACGATCCGAACATGTCCGCCGCGATGCTCGCCGACCTGAAGCTGCCCGATCCCGATTTCCATCTCGGCGTCGGTTCGGGCAGCCATGCCGAACAGACCGGCAAGGTGATGGTCGCCTATGGCGCGGTGGCCGACGCGCACCGTCCGGACTGGCTGGTCGTGGTCGGCGACGTCAATTCCACCGTCGCCTGTGCTTTGGTCGGCACCAAGCTCGGCATTCCGACCGTGCATCTGGAGGCGGGCCTGCGCTCGCGCGACCGGCGCATGCCGGAGGAGCTGAACCGGGTGGCGACCGACGCGCTCTGCGACGTGCTCTGGACGCCATCGCCGGATGCCGATGACAATCTGACGGCAGAGGGCATTCCGGCCGAACGCGTCACCCGCGTCGGCAATATCATGCTCGACAGCTTCGAGATGAGCCGGCCGGAGATCGAGGCGGCGGCCATGCCCGCCGCGCTCGGGCTGACTCCGGGCGGCTTCGCGCTGGTCACTCTGCACCGGCCGTCCAATGTCGACGACCCGGCGCAGCTCGCCCGGCTCGCGGAGGCGCTCGCCGCCGTGCAGGCGCGGCTGCCGGTCATCTTCCCGGTTCATCCCCGCACCGCCCGACGCCTCGCGGCGGCGGGCCTCGATACCGTTCTCGCGCAGGCGGGGGTGCGGCTGATCGAGCCTTTGCCCTATATCGCTTTCATGAGCCTGGTGCTGGAGGCCGGTGCGGTGATCACGGATTCGGGCGGGCTGCAGGAAGAAACCACCTATTTCGGCATCCCCTGCTTCACCCTCCGCGAGAATACGGAGCGGCCGATCACCGTCGAGCAGGGCACGAACCGGCTGACCACGCCGGCGGCGCTGCCGGGCCAGCTCGACGCGGCGCTGGCGGCGGGCGATGCCGCGCCGGTCCGGCCGGAATATTGGGACGGGCGGACGGCCGGGCGGTGCCTTGCCGATCTCCGGCGACGCGATGGCCGGAGCGCCTGACCGGCTGCGCCTGCTGCTGCTGCTGCCCGCCCGGCGGCGGTGGGCCTGGCATGACCGGCTGGCCGGGGCGCTGGCGCGGCGGCATGACGTCTCCACGGCGGTCGTCGCCTCACCCGGTTACCCGTATCTGGTGAGGGCGGTATCGGACCTCGCGCCAGCGCCGGCGGAATCGGTGCCCGCCGGCGATTTCGACGTCGCCATCGATCTATCGGAGCAGGGCGTCGCCGGCGCGGCGCGAGTGCTGCGCCCGCTCTATGACGGCTCGGTGGACAGCCTGGCCCTGGTCGGCCGGCTGCAGCGCGGCGAATGCCCCCTGCTCGACGTCGAGGATGCGGAAACGACGGCGATCGTCGCTTCGTCCTACGCATCGATCGGAGACAGCGGCACGCTGGAGGGCAGGCTCGCTTTGGTCTTCGCGCGGATCGAGGCGCTGCTGCTTCGGGCGGTGGCGGGCGAGGGGATGCCCCTGACGGACCGTCCGGCGCGGGCGCCCGTGGCGTTCAGCACGACACGCCTGCTCAAGGCGAAGGCGAGACGGTTCGCAGCGGGGTTGCTGGCGCCGGTGCGGCGGGCAAGCGGCGCGCGGCGGCACTGGAATATCGCGCTGCGGCGGAACGATCTCGCGCCGGACGTCCGCCATTTCGATCTCACGGCCTATCAGGCGCTGCCGGCGGATCCCGGCACCTTCTATGCCGATCCGTTCGTGGTGGAGCGGGAGGGGCGGACGGCGCTGTTCGCGGAGGCCTTTCCCTATGCGGCGGGAAAGGGGGTGATTGTGTGCGCGGTTGTTGGCGAAGATGCCGCGCATTGCGCCTTCCGCGTGGTGCTGGAGCGCCCGTGGCATCTTTCCTATCCCTTTGTTTTTGAATGGAAAGATGAGATGTACTTGGCGCCGGAGGGGAGCAGCCACGGCGGCGTCGAGATTTACCGCGCCACCGCCTTTCCGTGGGAGTGGACGTTCGAGCGCCAGTTGCTGCCGGAATGGTCTCTCGTCGACGCCACCCTGTTCGAGCATGAGGGCCGGCTCTGGCTGCTCGCCGGGGCGGCGACCGGCGGCGGCTCGGACTGGGACGAGCTCTTCGCCTGGCATGCGCCGGGGCTGGCGGGCCCGTGGACGCCGCATGCCCGCAATCCGATCAAGTCCGACTGCCGCAGCGCCCGGCCGGGCGGACGGCCGCTGAGGCTGGGAGCGCGGCTGCTGCGCCCGGCGCAACGCTGCGAGCGCGCCTATGGCGAGGCGCTCGCCTGGCTGGAGATCCGGACGCTGACCCCGGACACTTTCGAGGAGGTGGAGGTGGCGCTGTGGCGCGCCGGGGGGCCGGGCCTCAGCGGCCCGCACGGCGCCGACCTCGGCAGCCGGCTCGCCGCCGTCGATTACCGGATGCTGCTCGGCCGCTAATTCTGCGAGGGGAAGATGCCCTGCAGCGCGATGATGAAGTTCAGCACCAGATAGGGCATCATATTGGTGTGCGCCTGGCTGCCGCCGACATTGCCGACCGTTGCCGGGTTCATCGCCACCAGATTGCCGGGCGGATTGGCGAACCGGGTCACCGGCGTCGACCCGCCGCCCTGCGGCACGGCAACGGCCTGGGTGAAATAATTGTTGGTCGGCGGCGTTGCTGTCGCCGCGACGTCGGCCGGCCCGTTGCTCGCCTGCATGAAGTGAAAATGCTGCGGCATCGTCTGGCTGGTGATCGTGACCGAGGTCGTGCCCGCGGTCTCGCCGAGCGTATGGCCACCGCCCTCGTGGATCGCCAGCCGGCCCCTCAGGTTCGGAAGGTTGAAGTTGGTCTGGCCGTTGCCGCCATAGGTCGTGCCGAGCAGTGAGAACAAAGCCTGGTTCTGGTTGATCGGCAGCGTCTGGCCGTTCGCCAAGGCCCAGCCCTTCGGCGGGAAATTGAAGGAAACGATCTTGATTTCAGAGAGAAAGGGTTCGGACATCGTCTCTTCCTTCGAATGGCAAAGGGCTCCGGATCCGGTTCCGCCGGCGGTTATGGACGCTGCGGAAAGATCCCCTGTAGCGCGATGCAGTAATTGAGCGTCAGATAGGGCTGCATATTGTTGTGCGGCAGGCTGCCACCCGCCGGCGGCAGGGCGTTGGGCGACATCTGCGTGAGCGGATTGGGGGTTGCCGTATAGGTCTGGACGACGCCGCTCTGCGCGCCCACCACCCAGGCGCCGAGCGCCGGCACGTTGTTGGTGGGATCATTGGTGCCGCCGGCCGCATTGGGCCGGGCGTTGAGCGTATGGGTATGGAGCGGCATCTCGCTGGTGAGCAGGGTGACGGTTTCCGTCCCGCTCATCTCGCCGAGATCGCGCAGGCTGAGGCCCTGACCCTGGCCGGGCTGCATCCCCGTATTGCCCTGCATGTCGGGCAAGGCGAAGGTCGACTTGCCGTCGCCGCCATAGGTCGTCCCGAGCAGCGAGAACAAGGCGGTGTTCTGCGAGATCGGCAGAAGCTGGCCGTCGCAGAACGCCCAGCCGGTCGGCGGGAAGTTGAACGGGAAGATGCGGATTTCGGCAACGAACTGGTCTGACATGTTCTGGCTCCGATTCGTGCCCGGGCCTGCGCCCGGAAGGAGTGCCCGGAAAAGCGGTTCAGGTCTGCGACGGGAAAACCCCGAACAGCGAGATGATGTAGTTGATGCACAGGAAGGGCTGGCAGTTTTCGTGCGGCTGGCTGCCGCCCACCGGGGTGATGCTGGCCGCATTCATCGCCGACAGCCCCGTGGCGTTGGTCGAATAGACGCGCACCCCGTTCTGCGCGCTCGTCGCCGTCGCCATCACCCCGCCCGATGGCAGGCTGACCTGGCCGGTGGTGGAGGCGATCGGAGGATGGGTGTGCGTCGGGATCTGCTGCGTGCTCAGCGTCACCTGCTCGGTCCCGGCCATCTCGCCAATCTGATAGATGGTGCCGTCGGGACCGGTGCCGAAATGGAAGGGCGCCCGGCTGGCGAGGTTCGGCAGGTTGAACGTTTCCTCGCCGTCACCGCCATAGGTGGTGCCGATCAATTGGAAGAGAACCTCGTTTTCGGAGATGGGCAGTGTCGCGCCCTCGCAGAACATCCAGCCGTTGGGCGGGAAATTCCCGGCGAACATGCGGATCTCACCGACATAGGCTGTCATGCGGCCTCCCCTTCACAATGTGCTGCATCGGGCGGCGGCGCGAAGGCCGGCGCGTTCCCCGGTGTCCGGCACCTACATTGTGCCTGTTCGCGGCTGCTGTCAAATGGGGATCGTAACGTTTGCGAAAAACAACAAAAATCCGGGAAGAATAGTTTGTAAGCGACGACTTTTTCTTGCCGCAAAAGAGGAACATGCCGCGTTTTCTTTGGGTTACTCTATCTGCGCCCGCGCAACCGGCAAACCGCGCGACCCTCTAGCAAGGCGCATTTTTGTGTGCGAATACTGCCTGCACAGGGTTAACCGCAGTCAGGGTCTCGCGCGCACTCGCGCGAGTCCCGTCTCCATAGGTGGGGGATACAATGGCCGTCTCGACTCGCAGCGTTCGTCAACTTGGCAGCAGCTTCCAGAACCGGCTCGATAATCTCGGTTCTGATCAGTTCGGTGACAGCATCGCTGCGGCACGGACCTTCCATCTGACCGCGCCCACCTTGCAGTCCGGCACCGTCGGCGAGCTTTCGACCCTGACGGACGGCGTGATCAACGCCTCGAATATTCTCACGGCCACCGCGATCGGCTTCAGCGGCGGCGAACAGTTCCTGAACGCGGCGAACCTCTCCGCGATCGGGGAGGCCACGGATCTCTCCGCCTGGAGCAAGCTGCAAATGGGCCTCGCCGACATCTATGTCGAAGCGCAGCTTGGCCTGTCCGGCCTCAGCGGCGCGGCGCGCGACGCGGCCCTCGGCTCGTTCGTCAGCAGCAACAGCGCCGCCCATATCGGCAATGGCTATGTCGCGATCGACGCCGTCGCCAATAATGGCGACGGCGCGGCCCTGCTCGCCCAGCTCGAAGCGCTCGGCCTCGAGCGCGGCGCCTCGTTCGGCGGCTTCGCCGGCGGCCTGATCGCGATCGATCGTCTCGACGAGCTGAGCGGGCTCAGCCTGCTCGCCTTCGCGCGCCCGGTCTATGCGGAGACCAATGCCGGCTCGGTGATGAGCCAGAACGTCGCGGCGATGAACGTCGATTATCTGACCGCCGCGCATCCCACCGTGACCGGCGCCGGCATTACCATCGGCTTCCTGTCGGACAGCTTCAACACGGCGACCCTCACCACCGGCGGCGCCGCGCTTTCGATCCATTATGCGCAGGACATCACCTCGGGCGACCTGCCCGCCGGCGTCAACATCCTCTCCGACGTCGCCGCCGCCAGCGTGCGCGACGAGGGCCGCGCCATGGCCCAGCTCGCCTGGGACGTCGCCCCGGGCGCGAGCCTTGCCTTCCACACCGCCTTCATCTCGATGGCGGACTTCGCGCAGGGCATTCTCGACCTGAAGGCCGCGGGCGCCAACATCATCGTCGACGACGTGCGCTATTTCGCCGAGCCCTTTTTCCAGGACGGCATCGTTGCCCAGGCGGTGGACGCGGCGACCGCCGCCGGCGCCATGTATTTCTCCTCGGCGGGCAACCAGGGCACGGCGTCCTACGCCAGCAGCCAGTGGCGCGGATCCGGCCAGCTCATCAATGTCGGCGGCGTCCTCTACGAGCTTTATGATTTCGATCCGGGCGCCGGCATCGACTTCGTCCAGGCCGTGACGAAGAGCGGCACGGTCACCTCGATCCTCAACTGGGACCAGCCCAATTTCTCTGTTTCGGGCGGCGCGGGTGCGCAGAGCGACCTCGTGTTCTTCAACGTCACCGCCGCGAACAGCTTCGGGACGCTGAACACCGCCAATATCGGCGGCGACGCCATCGAAGCCTTCCAGAATAGCGGCGCCTTTACCGGCGTCGCGGTCGGCCTCCGCGTCGGCGACGTCGCGCCCGGCTTTTTCCAGTTCGTCCTCAGCGGCTCGGTGACCTTCAACGAGTTCGCGACCAACAGCGGCACGTCCTACGGCCATTCCAACGCCGGCAGCGCGATCTCGGTGGCCGCCAGCGACTGGATCGATTCCGGCCGCTTCGCCGCGCCCTATGTCGCGGGCGAGCCGATGCCCTATCTGGAGACCTTTTCCTCGCGGGGCGACATCCCGATCCTGTTCGACATTGCCGGCAACCGGCTGGCGGCGCCGATCTGGCGCTCGAACGTCGACTTCACCGCCAGCGACGGCGGCAACAACACCTTCTTCGGCTCGGACGTCGCCAATAGCGGCGCCTATGCCGGCTTCGAGGCCGACACGAACCCGAATTTCTACGGCACGTCCGCGGCCGCGCCCAATGCGGCGGCGGTGGCGGCCCTCCTGATGCAGGCTTTCCCGACCGCGACGCGCGCGCAGATCGAGACAGCGCTGAAGCAAAGCGCGATCGATGTGCAGGTGCTCTGGAACGGCACGCAGATCGGCGACGGCATCGACAACCGCGCCGGCTGGGGCCACATCCAGGCCGACCGCGCCTACGATCTCCTGCTCGACATGCTGAACGGCGATCCGGCTCAGCTCGGCACCGGCCAGGCGGCGATCATCTCCTATGAAACCGACACCAGCGCGGGCGGCAGCCCGGACGGGCTGCGTTTCGTCCTGCTCGACAGCCTCGGCACCGGCGGCGTCATCTACATTACCGACCGCGCCTGGAACGGCACCGCCTTCACCAACGCGGCGGGCGAGGGCACCTATGTCTATACCGCGCCGTCGAACCTCGCGGCCGGCACGATCATCACCCTGACCGCGGCGCAGCTCACCGCCGCGGGCATCACCCTCTCCAATGCCGGCGAGACAATCTACATGTACCAGGGCGGCCAGGACGCGCCGACCCGCTTCCTGTTCGCGGTCGACATCGCCGACGGCAACACCACCTTCAACGGCAATCTGACCAATACCGGACTGACCGCCGGCCTGAACGCGGTCGCAGTCTCGTTCGACAACGCCTCCTATGCCGGCTCGGCGACCCAGATTCCGGCGACCCAGCTGCTGGATATCGCCACCACCACCCGCTGGCACGGCACCGACACCGACGACAATGCGGGCACGCCCAATTATACCGAGGTGCAGGACACCACGGTCTCCAACACCTTCACCAATCCCGACATGCTGATCATCGCCGGCATGGCCGGCGGCGGCCAGTCCGACGCCATCCTCAGGATCGGCAATGACGAGGCCGCCAATGTCGGCTCCCACCTCGCCCGCCTGTTCCGCGACAATCCGGCGTTCAACCATATTTCCGACATCAGCTTCGATCTGGAGAACGGCTTCTTCTTCTTCGTCGATTCGGACTTCAACAACATCAACCGGATCATGCGCGGCAATATCGCCGATCTGGTCAGCGGGATCTCCAACCCGACCTTCACGCAGCTCTTCGCCACCGACAATCAGAATAACGGTGCCGGCCCGGTCCTGATCGGCGAGGGCATTGACAGCCTCGAGATCAACACCGCGACCAACAAGCTCTACTGGGTCGACGGCTCGCTGACCGGCGATTTCGAGGGCGGCTGGCAAGTCTACTCGATGAACTATGACGGGACCGGCGTGACACTGATCGCCACGATCGACACCGAGAATGACACCACCGATCCCGCCTCGCTGTTCGGCGTCACCGGCGTCGCCGACTATGCGGTCCGGACGTCGACCAACATCATGTACATCGCCGCCTCAAATGCGACGATCGACGGCCTCGGCAACGCCACCGTCCTCCAGAATCACATCATGAGCGTGAATCTGACGACCGGCGCGATCGCGACCCTGTTGTTGGACAATGCCGATCCCAGGTCGATCAACGGCAACCCCAATTATGACGACGGCCGCCTGAATCCGCTTGAGGGCCAGATCATCGGCATCGACGTCGATCAGACCACCGGCATCATCTATTTCGTCACCCAGCCGATCAGCGCCAACGATCATGGCGGCATCTTCAGCTACGATCCGGCGACCGACGACCTGGTCGAACTCTGGGATCAGCCGACCAACAACGCCTTCAACACGCTGCAGACCTTCCCGACCTCGAACATGACCTTTATCGAGGTCGATGAGGTCGGGCACCGGCTCTACATCTCCACCCTCTCCGACACCGATTCCGAATTCGACGGCAACCCCGCGACGAACGAGGACGACGCCTCGATCTTCACCCTCGCCATCGGCGCGGCGCCGGGCACCAACCCGACCCTGTTCCAGCGCGTCGTCGAGGTCACCGCCAATGGCGCGCCGGTCGGCATGGAGATCGACTATGCGCCGGTCACCGCCGTCACCGGCGCCGGCTCGACCTATACCGAATCCACCAATGGGCCCGGCTCCCCGGCGGGCGCCACCGTCGCGGTGATCACCAGCTCCACGGTGACCGACCCCGACAATACGATGATCCAGGGCGCCACCGTCGCCATCACCACCGGCTTCTTCGCCGGCGACACGCTCAGCTTCACCAATTCGGGCGGCATCACCGGCAACTACAATGCCGCCAATGGCGTCGTCACCTTCACCGGCCTGGCGACGCTCGCCCAGTATCAGACCGTGCTCAACTCGGTCCGCTTCACCAATGCGGGGGACAACCCGACCAATTACGGCTTCAACACCAGCCGCACGATCAGCTTCACCACCTTCGACGGCCTCGCCAACAGCGATCCGGCGACGGCGACGGTGACCGTGGTCGGCATCAACGACGCGCCGGTCAACACCGTCTCCAGCCCGCAGGCGGCGAGCGAGGATACCGGCAAGGTCATCACTGGACTGTCGGTCGCCGATCCCGACGCCGATCCGGCCACCCAGAACATCACCGTGACGCTCAGCGTCACCCACGGCACGATCACCGTCTTCGGCAATGCCGGCGGCGGCGTGACCGCCGGTCAGATCGCCAATAACGGCACCGCGACGGTGACGATCACCGCGACGCAGAACCAGATCAACGCCACCTTCGCCCATGCCTCGGGCGTTACCTATCTCAACACGCTCGACTTCAACGGCGTCGACACGCTGACCATCACCACCAACGACAATGGCCTGAACGGCAACGATCCGGGCCTCACCGGCACCGGCACGTCCGAGCAGGACCAGGACAATGTCACGATCAACATCGCCGCAGTGAACGACGCGCCCGTCGTCTCCGGCGACGGCACCGAGGATTCGGTGACGATCTTCGAGGACCAGCCGAGCGCGGTCGGCCAGACGATCAGCTCGCTCTTCTCGGGCCAATATTCCGACCAGAAGGACAACCAGATCCCGAACGGCGGCGCCTCCTCGGCCGGCGCGTTCAGCGGCATCGCCGTGGTCGGCAACAACAGCACGGCCGGCACCGGCAACTGGCAATATTTCAACGGCTCGATCTGGGTCGACATCGGCACCGTCTCGCTCTCGGCCGCGAAATTGTTCAACGTCGGCACCTCGATCCGCTTCAACCCGGCGGCCGACTATAATGGCGCCGAGCCGACCCTGATCGTCCGGCTGATCGACAACAGCCTCGGTTTCGGCATCACCGACGCGCAGGTGGTCAACATCTCCGGGCCAGGCGCCACCGGCGGCACCACCGCCTACTCGACCGGCACGGTGACGCTCGGCGGCACGATCACCCCGGTCAACGACGCGCCGACTTCGACCGGTCTCGGCGGCGACATCGCGGTCTGGACCGAGGGCGGGTCGGCGGTGCTGCTGGACGTCGGCTCCAACCTCACCGTCGCCGACATCGACAGCGCCAATTTCGACACCGGGACGCTCACTGTCCATATCGGCACCGGCCTGGTGGCGGCGCAGGATCAGCTCGTCATCACCGCCACGGGCGGCGTCACCTTCGATGCGACCACGGTTTCGGTCGGCGGCATCCAGATCGCCACCTATACGGGCGGCGGCGCGGGCGGCGGCGACCTCGTCTTCACCCTCGATCCGGACGCGACTCCGGCGGCGGTGCAGGCGCTGATGCGGGCGATCGCGTTCAACAATAGCGGCGGCGACAATCCGACCGCCGGCTCGCGCGCCATCACATGGACCCTGGTCGACGGCGACGGCACCGCCAATGGCGGCGCCGACACGCTCATTGTCAACAGCAGCGTCAACGTTATCGCGGTCAATGACGCGCCCTCGGGCACCGACCATACGGCGACCTTCCTGGAGGATGCGACCTACACCTTCGCGCTCGCCGACTTCGGCTATAGCGATGTCGACGGAAACAACCTCTTCGGGGTGAGGTTCACCACCATACCGGGCGTCGGCACCGTCTTCGTCGATACCGACGGGCCCGGCGGCGCGGCGCCGATCGCGGTCACCGCCGGCACCATCGTCGCCGCTTCCGAGATCGCGGCCGGGCATGTCTATTATGTGCCGGCCCCGAACGGCAACGGCATCGGCTATGCGAGCTTCACCTTTCAGGTGCGCGACGACGGCGGCACCACGAACGGCGGCGTCGATCTCGACCAGACGCCGAACAATTTCACCTTCGACGTCACCTCGGTGAACGACGCGCCGACCTCGACCAACCTCAGCGGCGACGCGGCGACCTGGATCGAGGGCAGCGCGGCGGTCCTGCTCGACGTCGGCTCGAACATGACGCTGGCCGACGTGGACAGCATGAACTTCGACAGCGGCACGCTCACCGTCGGCCTGACCGGCGGCAACGTCGCCCAGGACGGCCTGTTCATCACCGCGGTGGGTGGCGTCACCTTCGACGCGACCACGGTTTCGGTCGGCGGCATCCAGATCGCCACCTACACCGGCGGCGGCTATGGCGGCGGCAACATCGTCTTCACTTTCGATCCGGACGCGACGCCGGCGGCGGTGCAGGCGCTGATGCGCGCGCTGGCCTTTAACAATAATGGCGGGATCAGCCCGACCGCGGGCCTGCGCACCGTGACCTGGACCCTGGTCGACGGCGACGGCACCGCCAATGGCGGCGTCGACACGCTCGGCGTCAACTCCACGGTCGACGTGCAGGCGATCAACGACGCGCCGGCCGGCACCGACAACACCATCACCATCAACGAGGATGCGAGCTACACGCTCGTCGCCGGCGATTTCGGCTTCAGCGACGTCAACATGGACGCATTCGCCGGCGTGCTGATCACCACGATCCCGGTGCCGGGGACGCTCTTCTACGATGCGGACGGCCCGGGCGGCGCGGCGCCGGTCGCGGTGAGCATGGGCCAGTTCATCACCGCCGCCGACATCGCGGCGGGCAAGCTGACCTTCCAGGCGGCGGCCAATGCGAACGGCGTGCCCTATACCAGCTTCACCTTCCAGGTGCGGGACACTGGCGGCACCGGCAATGGCGGCCAGGATACCGACCAGAGCGCGAACAGCTTCACCTTCAACATCACCGCGCTCAACGATGCGCCGACCACGACCGTGCCCGGCACGCAGGTGATCAACGAAGACACCACGTTGACGTTCAGCACCGGCAACGGCAATGCGATCACCGTGGCGGACGTCGATGCGACGGTGCTGACCGTGACGCTCTCGATGGTGCGCGGCCAGCTGACCCTGTCCACGATTTCGGGCCTCAGCTTCAGCAATGGCGACGGCACCGACGATACGACGATGACCTTCACCGGCACGGCGACCGACATCAACGCCGCCCTGAACGGCCTGCTGTTCGAGCCGACGATCAATGACGATCAGGACGACACCCTGACCATCCAGGTGACCGACAACGGCCAGACCGGCGCGGGCCCGGTGGGCATGGACAGCGATACCGTCACGATCGACGTCGTGCCGGTGAACGACGCGCCGTCAGGCGCCGACAACACCGTGACCGGCAGCGAGGACGATCCCTATGTCTTCACCGTCGCGGACTTCGGGTTCAGCGATCCGAACGACAGCCCCGGCCACACCTTGCTCAACGTCAGGATCACGACGCTGCCGGCCGTCGGCACCCTGTTCTTCGACAGCGACGGGCCTGGTGGCGCGGCGCCGGTCGCGGTCGTTGCCGGCCAGTTCATCAGCGCCTCCGACATTGCGGCCGGTCACCTCTACTTCCAGCCGGTGATGGACCAGTATGGCGTCGGTTATGCCAGCTTCACCTTCCAGGTCCAGGACAATGGCGGCACATCCAATGGCGGCGTCGATCTCGACCAGAGCGCGAACACGATCACGATCGATGTCACGCCGGACAATCTGCCGCCGGTCGTCGACCTGAATTCCGGCACGGCCGGGATCAACAACACGACGAGCTTCACCGAAGACGGCGCGGCGGTGGCAATCGGAACGAGCGTCACGGTCGCCGAGCAGGATCTGATCCCGACCGGCGGCTCGCTGGTCAGCATGACGGTGACGCTGACCGACAAGGTGGTTGGCGACGTCCTGACGGTCGATCCGCTGACGCTGCCGCCCGGGATCTCGGTGTCGACGACGAGCAATGCCTCGATCTTCGAGTTCGAGTTCACCGGCACCGGCACGGCCGCGGAATATCAGGCGATCCTCGCCTCGATCAAATATTCGACGACGAGCCAGAATCCGGACGTCTTCGGCACCGACACGAGCCGGACGATCACGGTCGTGGTGAATGACGGCGGGCTCGATTCGGCAACGGCGACCGCGACGGTGAACATCGTTGCGATCGACGATTTGCCGGCCGCGCAGCCCGATGCCTTCACGATCACGGAATCGCAGACGATCGTCAGCGGCAATCTGTTCGCCGACAACGGCTCGGGTGCGGACGATGATCCGGACGGTCCGCCGCTCGCCATCTCGGCGGT